>TARA_R110000868_G_scaffold229089_2_pt1 | contig 39051 bp, 42 predicted proteins | sample TARA_R110000868 | Tara Oceans TARA_R110000868 (sample SAMEA4397489) | marine metagenome | biome: Polar Biome; feature: [SRF] surface water layer (ENVO:00010504); material: water (ENVO:00002006), including particulate matter (ENVO:01000060) such as... | depth 5 m | reverse complement strand
GATTATGTCGCGACCCATGTCGGCAATCTGGCGAAGAATGTCGATCTGTCGAAGTTTATTCTCTGAATCCCGATAGGGGCGAGCGAGGGGTGACTGAAAGACACACCAGAGGGCAATGGGCGGTAAACAGGGTACACCTTGGGCATAACCAGAGGGGTAATAGCGCGACACGCGTTTCAGGGCTTCACCCGCCGCATGGTGACGTAAAAAGCGCCGCCGCCGCCATGGCGCAAATGCGCGATTGCGTATCCTGACACCCACTGACGAAACTCTGCATTTCCCAACCATTCCGGTAGTTTGCGCTTGAGCACACCGGGCTCGTCATGGTTTTCCCACGGCTCGCTTTCGCGCTCGCGGGCTTTCAGCCCCTTGCCGGTGATGACCAGCACGGTTTTATAGCCATCGCGATACGCCATGGAGAGGAAATTACGCAATGTTCTCAGCGCGATATCCTGTGTCAGCCCATGCAGATCGAGCCGCCCGTCAATCTCCAGACGCCCTTTTCGCATCCGCTTTTCACCACCCCGATCAACCGGCAAGGCGGGGTGTTTCGGCGTCGTGTGAGGATGGGGGAAATGGCTGTGCTTGAGTGACAGTTTTTTGTCAGGAAGCGGTTTTTCCGGTGTGGGTTCAACGGCTTCCACATCGTCGAGGCGGTCGATCCGGTCCGGCGAAATCGGCTTCACCGAGCCGGCCACCTTGCGCCAGATCGCCTTTTCTTCCGGCCGCAAGGGTCGTTTGCGCGCCATCCGATCAGGCCGGAGGCGTCGCATCAATGATGCGCTGGGCGACAGAAACCGGAAGTAAAACAGTCCATTGCGCCTGGGCCCGTGTGGTGCCGGCGCGCCGTTCCTCGGCCTCGCCCCAGCCCCAGAAGAAGTCGCCGCGCAGCGGACCATTGATCGCGCCGCCACCATCCTGGGTGACGACAAGCCCTGTCCAGGCAGGCGAATCCGGCAGATCAGCGCTGAGCCAGACCGGTACGCCCCAGGCATGAAAAGCCGGGTCGACCGCAATCGAGGCCATCGGCGTCAGCGACACGCCCGACGAGCCGCGCGGCCCCAGGGCTGGATCGGTAAGGTCTTGTGTTTCAAAGAAAACATAGCGTGGATTGACCGAGAATAATTCCGCCGTCGCATCAGCCCCATGGGTCATCAGCCAGGCTTCAATGCCGGCTTTCGAGGCCGCATGGGCTGCCAGTTCACCGCGCTCAATCAGCTCGCGCCCGATCGAGCGATAGGGCAGGCCATTATGGGCCGAGAAGGCGGCACGGCTCTGATTACCCCCGGCATCGACCAGCCGTCCCGATCCCTGAATCTGCAGGAAAAACACGTCAATCGGCCGGCCCCAGGCAAAAATTTCGCCGCGATTATCCGCCTCGATCTCACCGCGGTTATAATAGCGGATCAAGGATGTGCCATCGACCCGGCCAACAACACGCCGCCCCGCCAGATCGGATTCAAACAGACCCAGATCAACCGAAATCAAATCCGCCGGACGCCGCCGCAAGGGCTGGGTGAATTCACCGCCCTCCGCCGCGCGCACTTCGACATAGGGCTCGTAATAGCCGGTCAGCAATCCGGTTTCGCCCGCCTCATTGCCCTCATCATCGAGCGCAATCGCCCGAACCGGCATGAAGAAGGCCTCAAACGTTGCCTGCGCCGCTTCGGCCGTCGGAGCCGTCATCGCCGCCGCCGTACAGGCCGCACGCCAGTCACCGACCGCACCAGCCCAGGGCGCGCGCGGGCTCAAGGCCTCGGAATCGCTGCGATTATCCAGCTGGGCGCAGGAGCGCAGGAAGGCGCCCAGCGCCGGACGCAAATCCGCGCCGCTCCAGCCCGCCATCGCATCCCAATCGGCCGGCAATAGCCGCAGACCGGTGGGAAGCGGTTGTTCTACAGGAGGTTCTGGCTCTGGTTCTGGCGGAACGGGCGCCGGCTGACATGCTGCCACAGACAGCAGGACGAGCAGGGCGGCCGGGCTATACCGCGGCCACACCGGCCAGCACCCAGTTGGGATTGGAAGTATCGGTGCGGCGCTCAAACAGCCAATTCTCGCGAACCGTGTTGAGCGTGCCGAGGTCGCCAGCAACGCGCTCGCCGGTATCACCGAGGGTTTCCGTTGCGATTTCAGCGACAAAGCTCACCTTGACCTTGGCCGTAGCGCCTTCATGGGAGGCTTCGGTGATCTCGGCAGATTTGATGCGCTCGATCTCGGTGCGCACAGTTTCCTTGCGTTCAGCTCGCGCCGCGATCGCATCGGCATAGCGCTGGTAGACCTTGTCCGCGAGCAGCGGCCGCAAAGTCTCCAGATCACCCTTGGCAAAGGCTTCGACGATCATGGTGTAGGCCGACTGGGCACCGGTCACGAAGCCGGTCGGATCAAAGCGGGGATCGGCCGCCGCAATCGCTTCGAGCCCAACAGCCGCACGACCTTCGAAGGCCGGGCGCAAATGCGTCTGCGGCGTATCGGAGAGCATGGAGCGCCCTTTGGAATCAGCCGCTGGCGGCGCGCCCATATGTCCCTCACGCCGCCCCAGCGTCGTATACAGGCGGAACCCGATGAAGATCGCGATGCCGATAAAGATGACGGTGGATAGAAGCTCAAACATGAAAATTTCGCAGCTCGAAGAAACTGATGGGAATTCCCGGTCCGGTATAACCGCATTTTATCCAGCCGTCAGCTTTCTCGCTGAGGCGCAGCATGCTTGCTCCCACCGGGCCCGCATGGTAACCGGCGCGCCTTGTTTCGTGTGGTCGCTCAAGCGGCTGCAATATCGCCGCTACCCGTCTTGTGGGGACTTTCATGACCGACACTCCGACACCGCCTGCCGAAAACACACCGCCCGCTCCGCCACAACTGCGCATCCTGGCGCAGTATGTGAAAGACCTGTCCTTCGAAAACCCCGGCGCCCCGGATTCGCTGCGCAATGCGCAGGCCCCCGGTATCGATCTCGCGATCGACGTCCAGGCCCGCACGATCGGCGAAGGCGCGTTTGAGGTCATGCTCAATATCGAGGCCAAGGCCGCGCGCGAAAACGGCGATGTCGTTTTCATCGCCGAATTGTCCTTTGGCGGGCTGTTCCAGCTGGCCAATGTCGCCGACAGCGATCGTGAACCCTTCCTGCTGATCGAATGTCCGCGCCTGCTCTTCCCGTTCGCACGCCGCGTTCTGGCAGATGCGACCCGCGATGGCGGCTTCCCGCCTTTGATGCTGGATCCTGTCGATTTTGCCGGGCTTTACCGCCAGCAAATGATCAAACGGGCTTCCGCCGTGGCCGGTGCAGACACCAATGGCAATGGCGCTCCCGAAGCCGGCAACTAGCCTCAGCTTCGACCGATCGCCAGCTTTTTCCAGAGCGCGTTTTCGCCCAGCTCCTCAATGAAGGCAGCATGGGCGGCGCGCTCTGATTCTGTCTGGACCTCGCCAAGCGCTGTCGGGCGGGCCCGCTGTGGCGGGAAGACCGTCTCACCGGGACGGGTCACGCCCTGACCGCTAAGGTCGAGCGCCCGGGTCCGGCCGCCAGACAGTTCTAGATAGACTTCGGCCAGCAGCAGCGCATCGATCAGCGCGCCGTGCTTGTCACGGCTTTCCAGCGAAATATCAAAACGCTTGCAGAGCGCATCGAGCGAAACATAGGAGCCGGGAAACTTGGCGCGCGCGATGCGGGCCGTATCCTTGAAGCGTGGCTCCGCATAGCCCGGGCGGCCGAGGCGCTCGAGCTCCATATTGATGAAGCCGCGGTCAAACGGTGCATTGTGCGCGACCAGGCCGGCATCGCCGATAAAATCGACAAACTCTTCCGCGACATGGCTGAAGAGCGGCTTGTCGGAGAGGAAGGCGTCAGTCAGGCCGGTAATGGCGATGACTTCCTTCGGCGTTGAGCGCTGCGGATTGACATAGGTGTGCCAGGTGCGGCCGGTCGGGATGAAATCGATCACTTCGACACAGCCGATTTCGGTCACCCGGTCTCCCGAATTGGCATAGAGACCGGTCGTCTCGGTATCGAAAACGATTTCCCGCATTATGCCCGCCTCATTTCCCGCCGCTCTCGCGAACGGCCTTCAAGATCACGTCCAATTGCCGCTTGGCATCCTCCAGCCCGCCGGAGGTTTCGATCTGATAATCGGCCCGCGCCAGCTTGCTCGAATCATCCAGCTGCCGCGCGATTATGGCGTCTAGCTTGGCCTGCGTCATGCCGGGCCGCTGCAGGACGCGCTCACGACGCAAATCCTCCGGCGCGTAAACCACCAGAACATGGTCGACATGCTTGTCGGAGCCGGTTTCGAACAGGAGCGGGATGTCGAACACGACGAGGTCGGCGCCGCTCTGATGCGCCTTGTGCAAAAAGGCCTCGCGCTCCTCGAGCACCAGCGGATGCACGATCGCCTCCAGCCGGGCAAAGCCGGATGGATCCTCATGCAAGGCGGCGGAGAGGCGTGATCGGTCGACCGCGCCATCGACCACAACACCGGGGAAGGCGGCTGCAATCGGGGCGACGGCCTTGCCGCCGCTGGCATAGAGATCATGGACACAGGCATCTGAATCAAAGACCGGGATGCCGGCAGCCGAGATCAAGGCCGCCGTCGCCGATTTCCCCATGCCGATCGAGCCGGTGAGGCCGATAATTTTCATCGGCCCGGCTCCAACAGGCTGACCAGAAGCGTTCTGGCATCCACGTCCGATGGGGGCGGGACACCGAAAAACGCCTCAAAACTGGGCCGCGCCTGGCCGATCAACATGCCCAGCCCATCAACCGTTCCGAGCCCGCGCCGCGATGCCGCGCGCAGGAAGCCGGTCTCAAGCGGTTTGTAGACACTGTCCGCGGCAACGGCTGACGCTGGTGCGATACGCCAATCGAGTTCGAGATCGGGATTGCCGGCAAGACCAAGTGAAGTCGCATTGACCACAAGGGCAACTTCATCGAGCGCCTGGTCGCGTGTTTCCCACTCATGGATCCGCGCTTGTGGCGCCAGATCACGCGCCAGCATTTCCGCATTGGCACGGGAGCGATTGCTCAAGCGGATTTCCGGGGCGCCCGCCTGGACCAGGGCATGAATGATCGCGCGGGCCGCGCCGCCAGCGCCCAGCACAAGGGCCGGACCGATAGCGGGATCCACACCGGCGACTTTCAGGGCATTCAGGAATCCGGCCGCGTCGGTATTGTCGGCATGGATTTCGCCATCGTGAAATGTCAGCAGATTGGCAGCACCAATCGCCTGTGCTGCCTCACTTGCACGGTCACTCGAGGCCAGAGCTGTCTGCTTGTGCGGCAGGGTGACATTGAGCCCGGCCATCGCCGTCCGGGACATGGATCGAAAGAAGCTGGCGGCATCGTCACGGGCGAGCTGAAACGGCGCATAGACCGCATCAATCCCCGCCGCCTCAATCCAGGCCGACATCAGGCTGGGCGAAAGCGAATGCGCAATCGGGTCACCAACCACCCCGGCCAGCCGCGCTGCGCCGGTCGGCCTCATGACGGCGTGACCCGAAGGTCGCGCAAGGCCGCGAGAAAGGGCAGGAGCGGCAGACCGAGCACGGCGTGGAACTCGCCATCAACCCGCTCGAATAATTGCGCGCCCAGGCCTTCAAAGGCGTAGGCGCCGACGCTGGCGGTCAGTTCATCGCCGGCGGTTTCCAGATAAGTGTCCAGAAACGCATCTGAAAAGGGGCGAACATGGAGCGTCGATGCCTGCTGATGCTCCCAGACCAGCTCACCGCCGCGCACCAGTGCCAGGCCGGAATGAAGTTGGTGTGCCTTGCCACGCATGGCGAGCAATCGCGCCCGGGCGAGGTCACGACGTGGCAATTTATCGAGCAAGTCGCCGTCAAGCTCCATGGTCTGGTCGGCACCGAGAACGAACTGGTCAGGGTGAGTGCTGGAAACCTGGCTGGCTTTCGCCTTGGCGAGCAATAATGCCATCGCGGCCGGTGTCAGTGCCGGATTCGCCTGTTTCAGCTCGTCTTCATCGACATTGGATTTGACGATCTCGAATGCGATACCGGCATCGCGCAGGATTTGCTGACGGATCTGACTGCCGGAAGCGAGGATCAGGCGCGCCGTCATTTCCGGCCGCGCTTTTCGTTCAGCATGTTGATGATCTTGGCCGCCGTTTCTTCCACCGAGCGCCGCGTGACATCGATATTGGCCCAGCCATGCTTGGCAAACAGCCGCTTGGCTTCAACGATTTCGTCGCGCACCGCAAAATCGTCAATATAGTCGGTGGACCGGTCCTCATTCAATGTCAGAAGCCGATTCCGGCGGATCTGGACGATGCGTTCCGGCGAGGCTGTCAGTCCGACAATCAAGGGATTGCGCAAGCTGAACAGAAATTCCGGCGTCGGCACCCCACGCACCAGCGGGATATTGGCGGCGCGATAGCCGCGATGAGCGAGATAGATACTCGTCGGCGTTTTCGAGGTCCGGCTCACGCCCAGCAGGATAATGTCGGCGTTCTCGAAATTGTCGCCCTGGCCATCATCATGGGCCATCGCGAAGTTCAACGCATCCATACGGTGGTAGTAGTCCGCATCCAAAGCCCGCTGCGCCCCGGCCCTACTGGCCATGGCGCGGCCGAGATAGGTGCTGAGTGTCGCCAGCATCGGATCAAGGATGGCGATGGCCGGAACACCGAGATCTGCGCAGCGCGTTTCCAGGTCCCGGCGCAGATCGGCATTGACGATCGTGTACATGACGACGCCGGGATAGCCCTCGATCTCCTCGAGGACACGGTCCAGCTGACGCGATGACCGGACGAGCGCGTAAAGATGCTCGAGAGGTGAGGTGTGCTCGAACTGAGCTACCGAGGCCCGCATGACCTCCATCAGCGTCTCACCGGTTGAATCGGAGACCATGTGAATATGGAAACAGGAGCTCAGGCGCGGCCTGGAGGTGATAGGCATGGTGATGGCGGCCTTAAAGTCGTTTACGAATTGTTAACAAGTGTGGCGATTTTCCCCAAGGGATCGTTTCAGATCGGTGAGCTGTGGGATTCAGCAAGTATGACCGGGCACTACCCACATCTATATCCACAGCGTCCATGCTGTTCAAAACCCGATAACAAGCGCTCTGAACCAGCTTGTTTTAAACAGGTATCAACAAGGTTTCTAACATCAAATTCCTGATTAAGATATTGACGTTATGAGGCTTAACTAATGCGTGAACGTTATCAGAAACTTCCCGTTTGAACTGATATTCCGGGGAAAGAGTTTTCCGGTATGACTGGATAATTCCGGTCCTCCCCGATTTCCACGGACCTACAATTACGACTCTAAAAAAACATATATCTATTTGGGTGAAAGGGCCGCATTGAATGATCCGACAGAGCAGACTAATCAGGCTTCATGATGTCAAAACCCACTAAGCCGCTTCTCGCCGTTCTCGCTGGAGAGACCCGTACACCGCCTCCGGTATGGCTGATGCGGCAGGCTGGCCGGTATCTGGCAGAATATCGCCAGGTCAGGGCAAAAGCTGCCAATTTCATCGATTTCTGCTTTTCACCGGATCTGGCGGCTGAAGTCACGCTACAGCCGATCCGTCGCTTCGATTTCGATGCAGCCATTATGTTTGCCGATATTTTGCTGATCCCGATCGCACTCGGACGCAAGGTCTGGTTCGTCACGGGCGAAGGTCCAAAGCTTGAACCCTTCGATCCGGCAGGTTTCGAGGGTCTGACTCAAGGCCGCGTCGCTGAAGTCCTGGCACCGATCGCCGAGACGCTGCGTCTCGTGAAACCGCAATTGCCATCGCACACCACCCTGATCGGCTTTGCGGGATCTCCCTGGACCGTCGCGACCTACATGGTTGAGGGCGGAGGTTCCAAGGATCGCTACGCCACTCGTGTCGCGGCCTGGCGAGATCCAGCGGCTTTCGACGGAATGCTCGACCGCATCGCCGATGCGACGGCAGAATACCTTATCATGCAGGCTCATGCCGGCGCCGAAGTGTTGAAATTATTCGATAGTTGGGCTGAGGGCTTGCCCGAGCCGCTGTTCGATCGCGTCATCATTCGGCCAACGCGCCGGATCGTTGATCAGGTTCGCGCGGCCGGTATCACGGTACCGATTATCGGTTTCCCGCGCGGTGCAGGAACGCTCTATCCGAAATACGCCCGGGAAACCGGCGTTACCGCCCTGGCACTCGATACCGCGGTTCAGCCGGAATGGGCTCGTACGGCATTGCCGGACACCCTCCCTGTGCAAGGGCATCTCGATCCGTCGGTGCTTCGCGCGGGCGGTGCCATGCTGGACGGCGAAGTTGATCGCTTGCTGGAGGCCTGGGCCGGCCGGCCGCATATTTTCAATCTTGGCCATGGCATCACACCGGATGTGCCGGTCGCGCATGTTGAGCAATTACTCGCGCGCATTCGCCGATCTGCCTGATGACGGAGTCGGGATTGAGCCAGACATCTGAAAAAACTGCGATTGTCCTGTTCAATCTGGGCGGACCCGATGGGCCGGACGCGGTGCGCCCCTTCCTGCGAAACCTGTTCCGGGACCCTGCCATCATTGGTGCCCCGGGCCTGGTCCGCGAGGGTCTGGCCTGGCTGATCTCCACGCTGAGAGCGAAGTCAGCACGGTTGAATTATGCCAAGATGGGCGGCGGATCTCCACTCGTGCCGGAAACGCTGAAGCAGGTCGATGCCCTGCTCCCGCTGTTGTCTGATCGCTTGCCAGGACAAGAGATCCGGATCTGGCCGGCGATGCGCTATTGGCACCCTTTCATCGAGGATGTGGCCGGGGAAGTCGCGGATTGGGGCCCCGACAGAACCATTCTTCTGCCGCTCTATCCGCATTTTTCGACCACGACGACCGGCTCTTCGCTGAGAGCTTGGCGCAAGGCCAAGGGTCCTGAAACCCATGCGGTATGCTGCTATCCGATTGAGCCGGGGTTTATCGCGGCGCACGCCGATCTGATCCGGACCAGCTGGCGTGAAGCCGGCAAGCCGGAGAATACCCGCCTGTTGTTTTCCGCTCATGGCCTGCCGGAGAAAGTGATCGCAGCCGGCGATCCCTATCAATGGCAAATCGAGCAGACAGCCCGGGCCGTTGCGGCCTTGCTGCCGGAATTTCCGGACTGGCAGGTCTGCTATCAGAGCCGGGTTGGACCGTTGAAATGGATTGGCCCGTCTACCGATGACGCTGTGCGCCAGGCCGGCAGCGATGGAAAAGCCATCCTGTTGACCCCGATCGCCTTTGTGTCGGAGCATATCGAGACACTGGTCGAGCTGGACGAGGAGTATGCCGAATTGGCAGAAGCGAGTGGCGTCACGAGCTATACGCGGGTGCCGGCGCTGGGTACGAGCCCCGGATTTATCCAAGCCCTGGCCAATATCGTTAGTGAAGCCTTGTCACGGACGGGCGGATTGGCCCCGGCCGGCGGCAAACGCATGTGTCCAAAGTCTTGCCCGGCTTGTCCATGCGCATTGAATGAGGCCTGAGGCGTAATGATACTCGCTGCTTATGACTGGTTACGCGCCCTGCACATCCTCGCGGTTATCGCCTGGATGGCCGGCCTGCTCTACCTGCCGCGCCTGTATGTCTATCATTGCGGCGCGATCCCGGGCGGCGAGCTCGATACGACCCTGAAACTTCAGGAAACGCGGCTTCTCAAGATCATCATGAACCCGGCCATGATTGCCGTTTGGGTCTTCGGCCTGCTTCTGGTCTGGGCCAATGCCGAACGCGCCGGCAGCTGGTCGGTGTTCGTAAGTCTCGCCTGGTTTGGAAAACTCGCCCTGGTGTCGGTCATGACCGGCCTGCATCATGTCCTGGCATTGCGCTATAAGCGCTTTCAGGCTGGAACCAATGAATGGTCCGATCGGCGCTATCGGATTTTGAATGAATTGCCTTTCGTGACGGCGATTTTTATTGTCCTGATTGCGGTCGTTGCCCTGCGCTGACAGCGCCTGAATACGCGGAACTTGACGACGCTGTTTGTGCGTGGCAAGCCTTCGACGACTCCACAACGTGGATCCTCTCCTGTCCGGTCAAGCTCGCGCATTCAACAACGCACTTGTCCAATCCAGATCCCCTCGGGCCCATGAACGACTTTTGGCACCCGACTTGCTTGTTCCAGCCTGTTCCCGTCCGGGAATCGGATTCCCCTGCCTGAAAAAACAGATTGATCATGACCGACCAAACAAACACGCCGGCATTGCTCGAAGGCCTGGAGCGCATGACGCTGCAGGATCTGAAGCTGAAAAAGCCGACCGATTTGCTCGAATTCGCGGAAGCGCTTGAAATCGAGAATGCTTCTTCCCTGCGCAAACAGGCGATGATGTTCGCGATCCTGAAGGCCTTCGCCGAACGCGGCGTTGAAATTCACGGCGGCGGTGTGCTGGAAGTGCTGCAGGATGGCTTCGGCTTCCTGCGCTCACCAGAGGCCAATTATCTCGCCGGACCGGATGACATTTATGTTTCGCCAACCCAGATCCGCAAATTCGGTCTGCGTACCGGTGATACGGTTGAAGGTGAAATCCGCAGCCCACGTGATGGCGAACGCTATTTTGCCCTGCTGAAGATCAGCACGATCAATTTCCAGGATCCGGAAAGCGCCCGTCACAAGGTGCATTTCGACAATCTGACGCCGCTCTACCCCGAATCCCGCTTCGTCATCGAGCTGCCTGACCCGACGGTCAAGGATCGCTCTGGCCGAGTGATTGATATCGTGGCACCGCTCGGCAAGGGCCAGCGCGGCCTGATCGTCGCTCCACCACGGACCGGCAAGACTGTCCTGCTTCAAAATATCGCCAATGCGATCGAGACCAACCATCCCGATTGTTATCTGATGGTCCTGCTCATTGATGAGCGGCCGGAAGAGGTGACCGACATGCAGCGTACCGTGAAGGGCGAGGTGATCTCCTCAACCTTCGACGAACCGGCAACGCGCCACGTCCAGGTCGCCGAAATGGTGATCGAGAAAGCCAAGCGCCTGGTCGAACACGGCCGTGACGTCGTCATCCTGCTCGATTCCATCACTCGCCTGGGCAGGGCCTACAACACCGTCGTACCGAGCTCTGGCAAGGTGCTGACGGGCGGCGTGGACGCCAATGCCCTGCAACGTCCGAAGCGTTTCTTCGGTGCAGCCCGCAATATCGAGCATGGTGGCTCGCTGACCATTATCGCAACGGCGCTGATCGATACCGGCAGCCGCATGGACGAAGTGATTTTCGAAGAGTTCAAGGGTACGGGCAATTCAGAAATCGTGCTCGACCGCAAGGTTGCCGACAAGCGGGTCTTCCCGGCGATCGACATTCTCAAATCCGGCACGCGGAAAGAGGAACTTCTGGTCGACAAGTCCCAATTGCAGAAAATGTATGTCCTGCGCCGTATCCTCAATCCGATGGGTGCCCAGGACGCGATCGAATTCCTGCTCGAGAAACTGCGTCAGACCAAGACCAATGACGAGTTCTTCGATTCCATGAATACCTGATCCTGTCATAAACTGACAAAAGGCCCGCCAGATGATTGTTCTGGCGGGCCTTTTTGTGTCTGACGCTCAAGGATCAAATAGTCTGGTCGCCCGTGCGCCTCCCGGGTCGGGCCGGACATTGCTCGCTTGATTGACGGCGATGCGGAAGAGAATGCTTTGCTTGCGGCGCAATTGGCGCTTGGATTGCGCCATCTTTCCCGGAGGCGAAGCCATGACCCGCAAACCTGATCTGACGCTCTACCACGCGCCACGCACGCGCTCGATCCGGGTGCGCTGGTTGCTGGAGGAGATGGGCCTGCCCTACACCCTGAACACGGTGCAGTTTGCCACACGACCGGCCGGTGATGAGAGCTATGCGCTGATCCATCCGCTGCGCAAGGTTCCAGCCTTGAAGGATGGCGACGAAATTGTCCTCGATTCGATCGCGATCATGCAATATCTGCTTGGCCGTTACGGACCGAGCCCGCTGGATGTGGCGCCGGATGAAGCGGAATATGGCCGCTTCCTGCACTGGCTGCATTTCGGCGAAAGCGGCATGATCATGCCGGTATCCCTGCTCCTGGCGCACACCCAATTACTGCCGGAAGACAAGCGCGACCCCAATCTGGCACAATGGGCTCGTCATGAAACGGGTAAGGCGCTGGAGTTTGCCTCCGCACATGGTCTTGGCAATCGCGAATTCTTTGCCGGCGATCGCTTCACCGCCGCCGATATCTCAATGGGCTATATGTTCTACCTGTTGAAATTGATCCGGGGTTTCTCTGAGGCGCCGGAGAATTTGAAATCCTACTTCGCCCGCCTCACCGCGCGTCCAGGCTGGGTGATTGCCTCCGAATAATGAGGCTCAGCCCGGCCAGCAGCGACGCAGCGGCGGGCCGAATTTGGCGAATAGAGGCTTTCTCGGCTCGCGCCCCTAGTCGGCGGACGGGCAATGGTCACCGGCGCGTCCGAGAATACGCGTAGCCCCTTCGGCATCGTTGATGGCCATCAATTCAATATGGGCACGGCTGAAGGCCGCGTAATTGGCGCGCCCCCGCGACTCTGCGTCGAAGTCGTGGGCGGAGCTCTCCATGCCAAGCTCGGTCAGGGCAAGTTCGAGACGGGCATCGGGAATCCCGCCACTCAGCCAGCTGATGATACCAACATGGCGCAGGTCTGATTTCATCAAATCTCGCTCGTTCCGGAGCGGGACCGAGATCGCGAGGTTGGGCGCAACAGCCTGTACGGCGACCGCATCGGCCTCGTTATAGGTGATGATGACGACCCGATCCTCCATACCGGCGTCCAGGGCGGCACGGGCGGCCTGTACTGGCCTCACGGTTTTGGGGTCCAGCTGGAGTAATATTCCAGTCTCGACCGAGACCGCAAAGGCATCGTCGAGGCTGGGGATGGTTTCGCCCGTGGGGCGGCCTTGCGCATCACGCAATTGCAGGGTTTGCAGCTCGCTCAGAGTGTGATCGGCCACCTGCCCGCGCCCCGTCGTGGTCCGGTCGAGCGTCTCGTCATGCATCAGCACAATATGGCCGTCCCCGGTCCAGCGCAGGTCGATCTCGGCAAATGCAGCTCCGAGTGACGCTGAGCGACGCAGGGCGGCCAGTGAGTTGTCGGGCACGCCAGGTGCCGGGCCGCCGCGATGGGCTGATACCAGCGTAACATCCGCAATTCTGGCGCAGTCAAGCAAGGCGCTTGCGGGCAGGAGCGGATGCGGTGCGGGCTCTGGGACTGGAACTGCGGCCGGAGCGCATGCAAGCAGGACCAGGGCGCAGAGGGCGGAAATTGGCTTCATCACGGTCTATCCCAGATGGTTTCTCAGGAAAGCGAGAGTGCGCGCATTGGCCAGATCGGCGGCCTCGGCATGGAAATGATCCCCGTTGATTCGAGCAAACGCATGCTCGTGCTCAGGATAGTCATGGAGCGTTACCAATGGGTTGGCATCCAGTCTGCGATGCAGGCTGGCCTGCGCCGGCGGCGGCACGAAGTTGTCCTTGCTGGCAATGTGCAGCATCAGCGGGTGGGTGATCGAATTGGCCTCCTCGAGCCTGTCCTGGATGCTGACGCCATAATAACCGACGCTGGCGTCGCTATCGGTATGGCAGGCGGTGCGGTAGGCGAGCAAGCCGCCGAGGCAATAGCCGATCGCGCCGGCCTTGCCGGTGCAGGAGTCCAGGGCGCGGAGTTTGGCGAGGCTGGTCCGGATATCCAGAATGCCGGTCTCGTGGTTGAAAAAACCAAACAGCTCGAAGGCCCGCTTCAGGTCGGTTTCGCTTTCGCTATTCAGCTTTATGCCGGGCTCAATGCGCCAGAACAGGTCCGGACAGAGCGCGGTGAAGCCTTCCCTGGCGAGCCAGTCGCAGATTTCGCGCATCGTTTCGTTGACGCCGAATATTTCCTGCAGAACCAACACACCCGGGCCTCGGCCGGATTTGGGTATCGACACGTAGGCCGAGAAATTTCCGTCGGCAGATTCGATATCGATGCCGTGTCCGCTCATGGCGCGCTCCTGTTCTGTGCGATAGTCTGATTTGAACACCACGGGAGATGATTATGAAGGTCAATGTTGAAATCGATTGTTCGCCGGCAGAGGCGCGCGCATTTCTGGGATTGCCGGATGTCACGGCGGTCAACGAACACCTCACGGCCGAAATGGTCCGGCGCATGGATGCGAATATGGAATCGCTCGAGCCCGACGCCCTGATGCGTCAATGGACTGCCTATGGCGGGCAGATGACGGACACATTCATGAATCTCATGCGCCAGGCGGCTGTGGCCCCAGCAGGCGGAAGCAAGAAATAATAACGTGAAAACAACCATATATGCATTATCAACGCCGCCTGGCCGATCCGGGATTGCGGTCGTGCGTCTGTCCGGACCAGGCGCGCGCGGAATCCTGACGGTCATGCTCGAGGGAGGGTTTCCTCAACCTCGGCAAGCGAGTCTGCGTGCACTGAAGACCGCTGAGGGCGAAGTGTTCGACCGTGCGCTGGTGCTCTGGTTCCCGGCTCCGGCGAGTTTCACCGGCGAGGATTGTGTCGAGCTGCACCTGCATGGCGGCGCCGCGGTGATCGATGGCGCGATCGAGGCGATCGAGCACGCGGGCGGATGTCTGGCCCAGGCCGGCGAGTTCACGCGCCGCGCCTTTGAGAATGACAAGCTGGACCTGACCGAGGCCGAGGGCCTGGCCGATCTGATCGAGGCCGAGACCGAGGGCCAGCGCAAACAGGCGCTGGCGCAAATGTCCGGCTCACTCAAGCAGCTTTACGAAGGCTGGCGCGAGGCATTGATATCAATACTGGCCTCGATAGAGGGCGAAATTGATTTTCCTGACGAGGCAGATGTCCCTGATGCGCTCGCTCACCGGGCTTATGAGCCAATTTCGCGCCTGATTGAGTCAATTGAATTGCACCTGGCCGATGGCCGCCGCGGCGAGCGGGTCCGCACCGGATATTCGATCGCGCTGATTGGCGCCCCCAATGCCGGCAAATCGAGCTTGCTCAACCGGCTTGCGGGCCGGGATGCGGCGATCGTCACCGATATTCCCGGGACGACACGCGATATCGTCGAAGTGCGGGTGACGATGGCGGGGTTCCCCGTTGTGATTTGCGACACGGCCGGGCTACGCGAGGCCGTCGACGCAATCGAGGCTGAGGGGGTTCGCCGGGCGCTTGACCGTGCCGAGCATGCCGATTTGCGCATTGGCGTCGCTGATGCCCGCTCTGAGACGGAATTGCTCGACCTCAAGGGCCGTCTGCTCGATGATGACCTTCTGGTTCTCAACAAGCTCGATCTGATACCAGGCAAGGTCAATGGCGCCGGTTTCCGGGTCAGCGCCAGCACCGGCGAGGGGGTTTTGGCCCTGGAGGAGCGGATTGAGGCCATCGTCCGCGAGCGTCTGAGTGCACGAGAGCTGCCGGCGCTCAGTCGCGCCCGTCACCGCAAGGCGGTCGAACTGGCTCATTCCGCCTTGTTGCGTTGCCGGGCGCGCTTGGCCGATGCACCGGAACTGGCTGGTGAAGACGTACGTCTCGCAGTCCGGGCGCTTGAATCGCTGACGGGTCGCGTCGATGTCGAGGATATCCTGGATCGGATTTTCAGTCAGTTTTGCATCGGCAAATAGGAAATTGGATCGGTGTTTCACGTGAAACACTGGACGCTATGGCTCGACTCGCAGCCCTGACAGCCTTATGTAGCCGACTTTGCCGGGGATTGGCCCTGCGAGCGGATGTGAACGCATGAACTCCTGGGACGTTATCATTATTGGAGGCGGGCATGCCGGCTGTGAAGCCGCGTCCGCATCGGCCCGTCTGGGCGCGCGGACGCTGCTGCTCACTCACAAGCTCGAGACGATTGGCGAGATGTCTTGCAATCCCGCGATCGGTGGTCTGGGCAAGGGGCATCTGGTCCGCGAAGTTGACGCGCTTGATGGCATTATGGGCCGCGTCGCTGATGCGTCGGGCATCCAGTTTCGTCTGCTCAATCGCTCGAAGGGCCCGGCCGTTCGCGGTCCGCGGACGCAATCGGACCGCAAACTCTATCGCGAGGCGATGCAGGCCGCGCTGGCTGAAACCGCCAATTTGGAGATCCTTGCGGCGCCTGTCGAGGATCTGATCCTGGAGGATGGGCGCTGTGTCGGTGTAACGGACGCATCGGGGCGGGTTTATCGTGCTGGAAGTGTCGTCCTTACGACCGGCACCTTCCTGGGCGGCATGATCCATCGCGGGCTGGAGCGGATACCGGCGGGGCGATTTGGCGAGCAGCCATCGATCGGACTCGCAGACACGCTCTATGGCCTCGGACTGCGAATGGGTCGGCTCAAGACCGGGACACCGGCGCGGCTGCGCAAATCCTCCATCGCCTGGAATAGTCTCGCTCAGCAGGAGGCGGACGACGTCCCCGTGCCGTTCTCCTTTCTGACCGCGAAAATCACTGTGCCTCAGATCAGCTGCGCGATCACGCACACGACTGAAGCCACGCACCGGATCATTGCCGAGAATCTTGAGCAATCTGCTGTCTATAGCGGTTCGATCTCGGGTCGGGGACCACGCTATTGCCCGTCGATCGAGGACAAGGTTGTTCGTTTTGCCGATCGCTCCGAGCACCAGATCTTTCTCGAGCCGGAAGGCCTCGACGACGATACCGTTTATCCAAACGGTATTTCGACCTCGATGCCGGATGCCGTCCAGGATGCCTTTCTGCGTACGATCCCGGGTCTTGAACAGGTTGAGGTCAAGCGGTTCGGTTATGCGATCGAATACGATTATGTCGATCCGCGCGAGCTCGATGCCAGTTTGCAGGTGCGGGTGGTTCCTGGTCTCTGGCTGGCGGGCCAGATCAATGGGACGACCGGTTATGAAGAGGCTGCTGCTCAGGGGTTGATGGCCGGCTTTAATGCCGCATTGGCGGCTGCTGGTAGCGAGCCCTTCATTCTGAGCCGCTCCGAAGCCTATATCGGCGTGATGATTGACGATCTGATCACACGGGGGGTCAGCGAACCCTATCGCATGTTCACCTCGCGGGCTGAATACCGTCTGATCCTGCGCGCCGATAATGCGGATCAACGCCTGACCCCCAGGGGAATTGCGATCGGCGCCGTCTCGCCTGAGCGTCGCGATTTGTTTCACGTGAAACTCGCTCAGTTGAACCAGGCCCGAGAGCGCATCGCCACCCTCGACATCACTCCACCCGAGGCGCAGCGCCACGGTTTGTCGGTCAATGCCGACGGGCGCCGCCGCACCGTTGCCGATCTGTTGGCCTATCCAGAGATTAACTGGACAGATGTCGCCCGGATCTGGCCCGAACTATCCGAGTTCGATGCAGCGGTTGCTGAACAGATGGAAATCGATGCCGTCTATGCCGGCTATCTCGACCGCCAACAGGCGGACATCCTGGCGTTCCGCCGCGATGAGGCTGTTCGCCTCCCGGTTGATCTGGACTATTCCATCGTTGGCGGGCTTTCCAATGAGGCGCGTGAGAAGCTGAACGCCTCGCGTCCAGACACGTTGGGCCAGGCTTCCCGTATTGAAGGTGTCACGCCCGGTGCGTTGACGGCCGTTCTGGCGCACGTGAAGCGACAAAAGAAAGAGGCGAGCTGAGTGACCCGCGATGAATTCCAGACGGCCACCGGTGTTTCACGTGAAACAGCGCTCGCCTTTGACCAGTGGCGAGAACTCCTCGTCGAAGCCAATGCCCACACCAATCTGGTTGGACGTTCGACGCTGGATGATTTCTGGGAGCGGCACGCCCTGGACAGCATGCAGCTGATGGAATTATTGCCGCCCGACACGCGTTCAGTGGTCGATCTGGGTGCCGGTGCAGGCTTCCCGGGCCTTGCCCTGGCTCTGGCCTTCCGAGATCGTGATATCGACGCCCGGGTTGTTCTGATCGATTCCGTTGCCAAGAAAACGGCATTTCTGACCCGGGTTATCTCGGAGCTCGGGCTGCCAGCCGAGGCACGAACGATTCGAGTCGAGGATATGGACCCGGCCGAGGGCTTCCAATTGGTCACTGCGCGGGCTTTTGCTCCGTTGAATAAATTATTGGGATTCGCTGCCCCGCTGTTGAAAAGCGGGGTTGTCGGCCTGTTTTTCAAAGGCAGGCACTACCGTGATGAATTGACCGAGGCTCGCAAACACTGGACATTTGAAAGCGAAGTCATACCCAGTCAGACCGGCGATGGTGTGATCCTGCGCATCAGTGAGGTACAGCGTGTCCGATGATGTCCTGCGCCACCGCGCGCCCCGAGTGATCGCCATTGCCAACCAGAAGGGCGGGGTTGGCAAGACCACCACCGCTATCAATCTCGGTACCGCGCTGGCGGCGGTGAAACAAAAAGTCCTGATCATGGATCTGGACCCGCAGGGCAATGCCTCGACCGGTCTCGGCGTGCCGCCGGCACAGCGCACGACCACATCATTCGACGTTCTCGTGGGCGGTGTCCCGCTGCAGGAGGCCCTGGTTCCGACTTTGGTGCCGGGTCTGTCGATTTTGCCTTCGGATGTCCTTCTGTCAGGAGCTGAACTGGAGCTGGCGACCGACCAGGGGCGTTCCTATCGTCTTAAGCGGGCGGTGGACCAATATTTCCAGTCCCTTAAGCATCGCGCTGACGGGTTCGACTATATCCTCATTGATTGCCCGCCCTCGCTGAACGTCCTGACAGTCAATGCCATGACGGCGGCGGATTCCATTCTGGTGCCGCTGCAGTGCGAATTCTTTGCGCTCGAAGGCCTGACGCAGCTGATCCGGACGGTCGAGCGTGTGCGCGGCCATCTCAATGCGAAGCTGGAGATCCAGGGGATCGTCCTGACCATGTATGATTCCCGCAATAACCTCTCCGCCGAAGTCGCCGCCGATGTCCGAGGTCATTTTGGCGACAAGGTCTACAAAACGGTTATTCCACGCAATGTGCGGGTGTCCGAAGCGCCATCGGTTGGCAAGCCGGTTCTGCTCTACGACCTCGCCTGCAGTGGCTCCCAGGCCTATCTCGGCCTCGCCAGGGAAATTGTTCGCCAGGAACGCAGCCGAAACCAGCAAAGACAGGGTGAAGTGGCATGAGTGCATCGGATAAGAATCGCCGTCTCGGCCGAGGACTTTCAGCCCTGCTGGGCGAGTCCGAAGGCGAGAGCTTTGACGCCGCGCCAGCCGCAGCCGATGCCCCGCAAGCGCGTGATGGCGTCCGCATGGTGCCGATTGAGCTCATCCGTCCAAACCCCGATCAGCCCCGCAAGGTGATGGTTGAGAGCGAGCTGGAGGCGCTTGCGTCTTCGATCGCTGAGAAAGGTATCGTTCAACCGATCCTGGTCCGGCCTGCGAAGGGGTCTGAGGGCGGTTATGAAATTGTCGCCGGCGAACGGCGCTGGCGCGCCGCGCAACGGGCCCGCCTGCATCAAGTGCCGGCACTTGTGCGCGACCTGTCCGACCAGGAAACGCTGGAGATCGGCATTGTCGAGAACGTCCAGCGCGCCGACCTCAACCCGGTTGAGGAGGCGCAGGCCTATCGCCAGTTGATTGATCGCTACGGCCATACACAGGAAGACGTTGCCCGAGCGGTCTCCAAGAGCCGAAGCCATGTCGCCAATATGGTGCGCTTGCTTTCCCTCCCTGCCAGTGTGCTGACATTTCTCGCCGAAGGTCAGATTTCAACCGGACATGCAAGGGCGATCGCGGCTGCACCCAATGCAGCTGAATTGGCTCAACTTATTGTGGATAGAGGCCTGACGGTCCGGGATGCGGAGCGTATGGCGCGCGCGGCCCTCGAGCGTCCGGCCCCGGCCAAAAAGGCTCGCTCGGCCGCAGCCGGTCCTGACAAGGATGCTGACACACGCTCGCTCGAGGCTGATATTTCTGCCCGGTTAGGGCTGGACGTGGATATTCGCCACGGGGAGTCAGGTGGCGAGGTTCGGGTCCGGTATACGACGCTAGAACAGCTTGATGATGTTTGTCGCCGCCTCGGTTCCGCGGAGCACTGAACCAATTCAGGCGCGCATTTTTGCAGCGCCGCGCGCCAGACGCAGCAGAAGTTCCCCGACCAGCGTATCGGCGGGGCTTGCGGATCGTTTGACGGCGCGTTCGGCATCAAAGGCCAATTGCCGTGCCGCGTCGAGCCTGCGACCTCGCCACAGCCCCAATTGACGCTTGAATTGCGCGGCCTGCGGCCCGTAACGCGGGGCACCGCTGCGCATCATCGCATTTTCATCACCGCCGGCGGCCAGGACCGACCCGATCTGGTCGAGACGGCGCTGCAGGGCTCTCAGGACGCCGACAGCGCTGGCTCCACCGCCCAGGGCGCGGACATAGGCGCTATCAGCTGTTGCGAGCTCCCCATCAAGCACGGGACCAATGATCGCGTCGAGGACCGCATCGCCTTGGTCGGCCGCGATCATCTCGACATCCGACAGTTCGACACTGGTGTCGGCTTCGCTGCGCTGGCTCTTCAAGCCTTTGAAAAGAATTAATTTTTCAATTTCTCCTCGAGCGAAGGCGCGATCACCTTCCAGTCGTGGCAACCAGGCCGAGCGAGCCGCGGCCGTCAGGGTGAGCCCCTCATCGGCAAGCATTTTCGTCGCGATATCGGCGAGTGATTGCGCCGAGTCCGGATAGCAGGCGATTGCCATTGAGGTTTTCGCGGGTTCGAACAGCTTGCGCAATTTGCCACGCGGCGTCAGATCGCCGGATTCGATGACCAGACAGGCTTCTACCCGGGCCTGGCCCTTTTCCAGCGCGGTGACGATTTCGAGGATCGGCCCACTGCCCGTCTCGCCGGACAGTCTGACACGAACCAGGCGGGCACCGCCAGTGAGCGACATCGCTGCCATGGCATCCGACAGACAGGCCGGGTCGGATCTGAGGTCTTCTTCGGTCAGCTGGGTGACGGCAAACGGGTCGTCCGGATCAGGCACGAGCGCCGCGGCGAGGGTCGTCGCGCGCTCATGCACCAGGCCCCGGTCTGGTCCAAAGATCAAATACGCCTTGATGGAAGGATCAGGACGCGCGATCCGGGCATCTGCATCACGGGGTGACGGCTTTACCACGCTTCCCTGTCACGCATCGTGCGTGCGAGTTGCGCGATGACCCGATCGGCCGCTGTTCTGATGGCGCGATCCTCCGCATCAGCCTCGGCGGACAGGGCACCATAAACCCCGGCGGGGACATCATAGGAGGCATCGCTGCGTGCGTTACCGGTGAGGACAGGATCGATCGACCCGTCCTGCATCAATTGCCATCTGACGGTGACCGTCACCGCATAGCGGCTTGCAATGGCATCGGCGCCGACCCCGAAAGGTTCCGACTCGACTGTGGCTGTGGCGCGAAGCGTGTAAGGTCCGGCCGCATGCCGGGCACCCATTCCGTCCAGCAGGGCTTCCTGCAGGCGGAAATCCACGCGCTCCTGGCCCGTTTCAACCCGAATGTCGGAAAGCCCGCTCGAGACGCCATTTGCGCCATAGAGGGGCGTGAAGCCGCAAGCTGAAAGGCCGCTGACGAACAGGAGGGCCAGGGCGGTGACTGCAAGTCGCACAAAGCGCATATCTTTATCCCGCGACGATATTCACGATGCGATCAGGTACCACGATCACCTTACGTATCGTAAGCCCTTCGAGCGAACGCGCTACCCCTTCTTCGGCGATGGCGCGTTGTTTGACCAATTCCTGGTCCATTCCCTTGCTGACCGAAATTTCCCCGCGGCGTTTGCCATTGACCTGAACCGGCAGGACCAGTTCGGTCTCTACGAGCAGAGCCGCTTCAACCTCGGGCCAGGGGGCATCAATGACCAGGCCCTCGCCGCCGAGGCGATGCCAGCATTCTTCGGCCAGATGCGGAATGAAGGGCGAGACCAACCTGGCCAGTATGCCCAGGCTCTCCGCTCTCGCACCAATCATCGTATCGCCATCAGTTTCGGCCTTGCGCAGGGCGTTGACGAGATCGTGGATCTGAGCGACCGCCGAGTTGAACCGGAAGCCCTCGATCGCTTCGGTAACGCCCTTGAGCGTCTTGTGGGCGGTTTTGCGCAGCTGCAGGGCCTCGCCCTGGGCATCAGACGCGACGGTCAATGGGCCGGGCGCGCCCTCTGGCAGCGAGATCATCACCGTCCAGAGGCGTTGTATGAAGCGCCAGACGCCCTCGACACCGCTATCGGTGTATTCGACATCGCGTTCCGGCGGCGAATCCGACAGCACGAACCAGCGCGCGGCGTCGGCCCCGAAATCCTCGACGAAGGCGTCCAGGTCGACGACATTCTTCTTGGATTTCGACATCTTCTCGATGCCGCCGATTGTGACGGGCTTGCCCGTGGCGATCTCGGTTGCGCTGTCGTGCTTGCGGTCAACCTCTTCTGGCGAGAGCCAGCGACCTTCGGTGGACTTGAAGGTCTCGTGCGTCACCATGCCCTGGGTAAAGAGGCCGGCAAAGGGCTCGCCGCTCTCCATATTGAGCAAATCGGTATCGTTCAGCGCGCGTGTAAAGAAGCGTGCGTAGAGCAGATGCAGGATCGCATGTTCGATTCCGCCGACATACTGGTCGACCGGCATCCAATGTGCCGCTTCGGCTGGGTCAAACGGAGCATCCTCGGACCCGGGCGATGTAAAGCGCAGGAAATACCAGGACGAGCACACAAACGTATCGAGCGTATCGGTTTCGCGGCGGGCAGGCTTGCCGCAGGACGGGCAATCCGTGTTCTTCCAGGTTGGATGACGCTCGAGCGGGTTGCTCGGCTGATCGAAAGTGACGTCTTCCGGCAGCTCGACAGGTAGCTGGCTGGCGGGCACCGGCACGACACCACAAGCATCGCAATGGACGATAGGGATTGGACAACCCCAATAGCGCTGACGTGAAACCAGCCAGTCGCGGAGCCGGTAACTCGTGGCGCCCTCACCGAGACGGAGCGTCTCCAGTTCGGCAATCGCGCGTTCCAGCGCCGCCTCTGTGCTCAACCCGTCGAGGAAGCGCGAATTAATGATCGTGCCCGGACCGGTATAGGCTTCGTCCTCGACCCGATAGGCCTTCGCATCCGCTTCGGGCGGCAGCACGACCGGATCGACGGCGAGGTCGTATTTGCGGGCGAAATCGAGGTCGCGCTGGTCGCCGGCCGGTGAACCGAAAATCGCGCCGGTACCGTAGGATGACAGCACAAAATTCGCCGACCAGACAGGCAAATGCCAAGATTTGTCAAACGGATGCTGGACAGTGATGCCGAGGTCTACGCCGCGTTTGGGAGCCTTTTCAATATCTTCCGCAGTGGTTCCCATCCGGGCGCAATCGCGCATGAAGAGATCGATCTCGGGATTGTCCTCGGCGAGCTTGCGGACGATCGGATGATCCGGCGCCAGAGCCAGGAAGCTGGCCCCGAACAGTGTGTCTGGCCGGGTCGTAAAGACATCGATGGTCGGGCCGAACTCGGCAGCGAGTTCTTCCTCATTGAGCGGGAATGAGACTTTCGCGCCGCGGGAGCGCCCGATCCAGTTGGCCTGCATGGTCCGGACTTTTTCCGGCCAGCGGTCGAGTGTTTCGAGAGCATCGGTCAGTTCGTCGGCATAGGAGGTGATCTTGAAGAACCATTGATCGAGCTCGCGCTGGATCACCAGGGCGCCGGAGCGCCAGCCACGACCATCAATGACCTGCTCATTGGCGAGCACTGTCTGGTCGACCGGATCCCAATTGACCTTGGCGGTCTTGCGATAGACCAGGCCCTTCTCGAAGAATTTCAGGAAGATCGCCTGCTGGTGCTTGTAATAGGACGGGTCGCAGGTCGCGAATTCCCGGCTCCAGTCCAGCGCCAGGCCCAGCCGTTTGAGCTGGCCGCGCATGACATCGATATTGGCGTGGGTCCATTTGCCGGGATGAACGCCGCGATCTCGCGCCGCGTTCTCCGCCGGCAGGCCGAACGCATCCCAGCCCATCGGATGGAGCACGTCAAAGCCGCGCGCGCGCTTATAACGGGCGATGACATCGCCCATTGTGTAGTTGCGCGAATGCCCGACATGGATGCGGCCCGATGGATAGGGAAACATCTCAAGCACATAGTATTTCGGCTTGCCGTTTTGAGCTTTTGGCCCGCCCGCCCGGAACGAATCACGCTCCGCCCAAGCCGCCTGCCATTTTGGCTCGGCTTCACGTGGATTGTATCGGCTCATATCCTAGGCTCACAGCGTTTGAGCGCGTACCCGGTGCCCTAATCTTCCAGCCGCGCAATGCGGAGCTGGCGAGCTCGGGTCAGGATGGCGTTTTCAATTTCGTAGGAAGTTTGCGGGTTGGTCTCGGCGTCGATCCAGCCACCAGTCTCTTCGCGAACCTGGCGGAACACATTGACGGCGAGGGCATCGGCACGCAGTCGCGTGTCGAGGATGTAAACCGTGAGCTTGAACCGTTCGCTGGTCATCCGAGGATTGGCGTACCAGTCCGTAATGATGACGCCGCCAAACGGATCGACTTCCGACAGCGGCATGAAGCTGATCGTGTCGAGGCTGGCGCGCCAGAGATAACCATTGACGCCAATGCCTTCCGGCTCGACCGGACGATTGCTGCGGATGGGGTTAGGCAGGCTCGGCAGGTGGAAACCTGAGCGCTGCTCTGACTCGCTGCTACGAGCAGCCTGGCCGCCCTGCGTAGAACAGGCCGGGAGAAACAGGATGGCGGCGAACAAGGCTGCGCCAAAAATCCGACGGTCGGACATGTGCCGTAACTCCTTCGATGCAAGACGGCTAAAACACTTCCCGTATACCTGTATCTTGCTGTCTCAGGTATGCCGGGAAGGTGTGTATAACACGCGATCTTCATCACGCCAGCGCCGAAAGGCACCCATCTGAGCGTGGCAAGTGTGCAACATGTCTCAAGGATAGCAATCACAAGGCGGTGCCGGCGCTTGACCACAGCCCGTCTCTCGCCTCCATTAGGGCGCGACGTCCGGGGGGACGGGGCCGATCGGCGGGGCCGCGAGGTATGAAACGGACATTCAGCGCGATTATTGTCGCGGCTTTGTCCGGCACACTCGCGGGCCCGCCGGCTTTCTCTCAATCCACATCTGAAACCGCAAACGGATTCGAGCCGCAATTTCGTCTCGATGTCGGGAGCGTCTGGCTTGCCGGTAATGACGCAGCGCCGGCCAGCGCCCTGCTCGCTGATCTGGATGCCGAACTCAAACTCGAAAACTATACCCAGTCCGGCCGTCGCTGGGGCTTTGTCCTTGGCGCGCGTCTGGAGCACGATTCTGGCCGGCGTGGCTGGGGCGGCCAGGTTGGCGATTGTCCGGCTGGTATGGCTGATTGTGCGGCCATCCTGGTCGGGGGCGTGCCGCAGGCGGTCCGTTCGGCGAGCTCTGGATTTCAATCTGCAGTCAGCGATCATGACGATGACACACGTGTCGCACTGCAGTCCGCCTATGGTTATCTCGACATCGGCTGGGGTGAGCTTCGTCTGGGTTATGGCGCCGGCGCGGCCGATCTTGATGCCGAGACGGGGCCAACGGCATTCCGTTTGAGCCGTGCCGACAGTGGCCGCGTCGATTTGACGGGGCTCAGCGGTGCCCGGACGCGCAATCTCGGCTCCGGAAATTCACCCAAGCTCGCCTTTCGTTCAATCGCGTTGGGTCAGGCCTCGACAATTGGCTCGTTGCGGCTTGCCGCTTCCTTCACGCCGCGCGTCCGTGATTGCGGCGTCGATGCCTGCGCGTGGCAGGCCGGGCCTGCCGGCCTGCTCAGCCCGGTGTTCGACGATGTCTGGGAGCTCGGCGGCCGCTATGAAATCAGGCGCGGTGAAAACGAATTTTCCTTCAGCCTCGGTTTGAGTGAGGGCGCAGAGGCGACCGGCCTGGCCGGTTTCGACGGGATCAGCACCCGCGATGCCGGTTTTCGCTGGACGCGCGGATCATTGAGCGCCGGCGCACGTTGGTTGCGATCGAATAATGGCGTTGCCGCGGACGGAGCCTATGAGGCCTGGTCTGTGTCAGCCGCGATCGAACAGGGCCCCTGGCTCACGGCGCTGGAGTTGGCTCGTTTCAGCGACGATCTGGTGCATGTCGATGGCCAGACAGCGCAATTCAGCGCGTCCCGCCTGGTTGGCGAGCGCTGGGTAATCGGGGGCGGTGTCCAGGCGGCCAGCCGCGATGATCCGGTGATTACCCCGCTCGGAAGGGACGAAATCCGGCTGACAGGATCGGCCCTGTTTATCGAGCTCGGCTGGCAATTTTGACATATCCGCCACAGCTGGCCGGAATCTTCAACCGACCCGGCAGAATCCTCTTGGGGAGTCGCGTGCGATTGGCTAAGTTGATGAACCAAGGGAGTGTAGTTCCATGTCCAAGCGGGGATTTTGCCGGGCCTTTTTGGCCAAAAGTGTGATCGCGAGTTCGATCGCAGCGGCAATGCTTTGCGCGGCGCCAGCGGCATTTGCCCAGGAAACGGCCCCCCTTGCTGCACCTGCCCAGCCAGCCACGCCGGGCGATCTCGGCGTTGAAACGCCTTGGTATGAAGCCTTCACCCTGTCGATGAATGAAAATCTCCGTCCGGGTCTCGACCTGGAAACAACGGTTGATTGGGAGTCGCCAGGCGGTCGCTGGGGCGTCCGGGTTGGCATTCAGGAAGGTGGCGCGGATCTTCGCAACGATACCAGCGATCTCAGCGCCGGCGCCTTTATCAATCTGGGCGACCGTATCCGCTTGGGTGGTCAGGTTCGCCTGATCTCGCCCGACGACCAGATTTTCCGGCTGACGGAAAACAATGAGCGTCAGCCCGAAATAAAATTTGAATCGGCCCTGCGCTTCTAGCTTTCAAGGTTAGAACGCGCTCACCGCCCCGACACAGCAAAATCCTGCAAAACCCAGTCCCGCAAGCCGTCTTCCTGTGCGCGCATTGACGCCGCCGAGCGGATAGACCGGCATTTGCGAGGCCCGTGCCATCATGGCAGCAGCACAAGGGCCGTGCGGGCGTCCGGCGCTCGCGCTCTGGCTGGCGAATACGGTGGAATGGAAGATCGCATCAATACCGGCCCGCCGGGCGCGAAATATCGCCCTGGGCGAATGGGCCGACGCCGTAAAGAGCCGACGGTCGCCGCGCATGCGACGCGACGAGGCTTCACCGAGCAGGCGTTCCGGCCAGTGAATACCGTCAGCGCCAATCCGGTCAGCCAGTTCCCGGTCGGCGGAGACCAGCAGGCAAAGACCGCCCTCGCGCGCGATCTGCGCCAGTTCCAGCCCAGTCTCGACCCGGTCCGGAGCGCCGAAATGGCGGTAAACCAGACCCGTGCCCGGTGCCAGGCTCCGGGCAAGGCGCTGCGGATCCGGCGTTCGCTCGGGATCGGTTAGTGCGAACAGGGCCGGGAAATCCAGCCGCATCGAGCCGCGAACCCGGTCGGCCAGTCTTGCCAAGGCGAGCTGTGCATCATATGGCCGCGTCATGGACACTTCTCCCGATATCGCGGCCCGCCGCACTTCCCTGCTTGCACAGCTCAGCGCCGCCGCGCAACAGGCTGGACGCAAACCTTCTGATATCACTCTGGTCGCCGTGTCAAAGCGTCAACCCGGCGTCTTGCTCGATGCAGCGCTCGCTGCGGGGCAGCGCGTATTCGGGGAAAACCGGGTCCAGGAGGCGATCGAACATTGGGGAAGCCGCCGCGCCGCCCATCCCGATCTTGAATTGCGCCTGATCGGCCCATTGCAGAGCAATAAGGCACACGAGGCGGTCGAGCTTTTCGATGTCATCGAGACCCTCGATCGTGACCGCCTGGCAGCCGCGCTGCGCAAGGCCATTTCGGCGACGGGGCGGACGCCCCGTTTGCTGGTTCAGGTCAATACGGGCGACGAGCCGCAAAAGGCGGGTATCGCACCGGCCGAACTGCCAGCTTTCCTTGAACGGATGACGCGGGAATATGGTCTGCGGGTCGAGGGACTGATGTGCATACCGCCCGCGGCAGAACCTGCGGGCCTCCATTTCGCTCTGCTCGCCAAGCTGGCGCAGCAGAACGGTCTGGCTGAGCTGTCGATGGGAATGAGTGCCGATTTCGAAACGGCGATCGCGCTCGGCGCGACCTCTGTCCGGATCGGAACCGCCTTCTTTGGTGAGCGAAGCTAGGCTTCGATCACCAGGTAATCCCCGGGACTGGCCAGCGACAGCAACAGCCTGACATCGGCCGGGTCGAGTGCGATGCAGCCTTCGGTGGGTTCATAATCACCGCGCTTGCAATGCAGGAAAATCGCCGAACCGGCTCCGGCTCGAGGCGGGTCGTCATTGTGCCCCAGCACCAAGATGATGTCGTAGAGGCCGTCTTCACGCGAAAGTGTTTCGTGAGAAGCGTAATATGGCAGTCGGACCGGGCGGTTATAGGCGGGGTCGCCTGGATCGTCGCACCAGCCATCATCCGGCGCGATCGTACGGAGGGGCAAAAGCGTCTGCGGCGGCGTCACCCGGTCGGCGCGGTATAGCACGCGGCGCAGGCAATAACGGCCGGCTGGCGTGGCGCCATCGCCTTCCTGCTTTAGGTTTTCGGGGCAAAGTCCGCTGCGGCCGAGCGCGAGACGAACGCGTTTCTCCGCCAGATCCATCCAGCCTGATGCAGATGCTGTCCAGTCCATAATGGTTTCCGGCGGGGTTGTGGGTGGTCGGCGAGGGACGCCTTCGTCATGGTCGAAACCATGCCCGGCGTCCCCGTCGCCTTCCCCACCACGGCAGGATGTCCGGAGCCCGGACTCTGACAAGACCAAGCAATTTTCAGGCCAAAAATCAAGCGCTTGGAATGGGCTCGCCCGCCTATACCCGGCAATAATTGCCGGGTATAGCTTGCCGGTGGGTAGTATTTGCCTTGTCACGGGAAATCGGCATGATCGAGAGAATGAGCACAAGAAAGACAATCCTGATCGTCGATGATGACGATGATTTGCGTGAAGCCCTGGTCGAGCAATTCGATTTGCACGAAGAGTTTCAGACCCTTTCTGCGGGCTCCGCGGGAGAAGGAATGACGGTCGCGCGCGACCAGCGAGCCGACCTGATCCTGCTCGACGTTGATTTGCCCGATATGGATGGCCGCGAGGCCTGCCGTCTGATGCGCAAGAATGGCGTCACGGCACCGATCGTGATGTTGACAGGTCAGAACACTGATTCCGACCAGATTCTCGGTCTCGAATCCGGTGCCAATGATTATGTGACGAAACCATTCAAATTCTCAGTCCTGCTTGCTCGGGTGCGCGCCCATTTGCGCAGCCATGAACAGAGCGAGGATGCGGTCTTCCAGGTCGGCTTCTATGAGTTCCGGCCGTCCATGAAGCTCTTGTTGACGGCGGATCAGAAGAAGGTTCGCCTGACGGAGAAAGAGACCAATATTCTCAAGTATCTCTACCGTGCCGGCAGCAAGGCTGTGCCGCGTGAAGAGCTGCTGCACGAGGTCTGGGGTTACAACCCCGCCGTGACCACGCACACGCTGGAGACCCACATCTATCGTTTGCGCCAGAAGATCGAGACTGATCCGTCGCACGCACGACTGCTCGTCACCGAAAGCGGCGGCTACCGGTTGGTGCATTGAAATGGGTGTGGTCCTCGCCTCCGCGGTCGCGTTGAGCATGATCGGCCTGTCCGGGACAGCCTTGGCTCGCCAACCAGCGCCCGAGCTTCCCTATGACGACCACGTGCCGGTGCGTTTCGAGATTCGGCATTTCGATGTGCGCGGCCGCACGACCCGGGCGCTTGAGGAAAGCTTGCACTATAGCGGGCCGATCGGATTCGCCGCGGACACCCAGGCGACCCTTTCAACCTATCTGCAATTCGAGCGGGCCGGCGATCGCTGCCGGCTGACGACGATTGAAATACCGGTCTACATTATCATCCGCTACCCGCACTGGGTCGAATTCGAGCGCGCCAATCGCCAGATGCGCGCCGATTGGGAGCGCCGCATGGAGGCGCTTGAAGAGCACGAGAATGGCCATGCGACCCTGGCCTTTTCGGCGGCGTTTGAGCTGTACGAAACGCTGACGGAATTTGGGCAGGATGCCGATTGCGAGACGCTCAATGATGACATGCAGGCGCTGACTCGCAGCGCTGTCTCTGCTTTGCGCCGGCGAAATCGCGACTATGACGAAATTACCGGACACGGCGTGCGCCAGGAAGATTATGACTGGACCGTGATTCTCTCGGGCCCGGCAGGGGGCTGACCCTAAAGCTGAAGGTCGAGCACGACCGGAGCATGATCCGAGGGCTTGTCCCAGCTACGCACATTGTCCCAGATCCTGAGCGCCTCGCGCCCGCCGGCAATCGCCTGGCCATGCAGCTCTGGCGAGACCCAGATATGGTCGAGGCGGCGGCCACGATTGGCGGCGCGCCAGTCCTTGGCCCGATAGCTCCACCATGTGTAGATCTTCTCATCCATCGGGATCAGTTCGCGCGCGACATCGCTGAACTGGCCGGCCAGCCGAATCCGCTCCAGCGCGTCGACTTCGACCTGGGTGTGACTGATGACCTTGAGCAATTGCTTGTGTGACCAGACATCGTGCTCATAGGGCGCAATGTTGAAATCCCCGACCAGGACGAGCGGTGTTTTCTCGGCCGCCCGGCCGGCAAAATAGGCTTCCAGCTTGTCGAGGAACTCCAGCTTGTGAGCGAAACGCGGATTGATCGCCGGGTCTGGCTCGTCACCGCCAGCCGGAATGTAGAAATTGTGCAATTCGAAACCGGCTACGCCGACGCGTTGATGGCGCGCCTCTGAGCGCGGACACAAATCCTCGTCCGGCAAATCCTCGAGCGGCAGTTTTGATGCGATCGCAACGCCATGCATGCCCTTTTGACCGCGGATGTGAAAATGCTTGAACCCCATTTCCCGGAAGGCCTCTTCGGGGAATTGTTCGCTCAGGCATTTGATCTCCTGCAGGCACAAGACGTCCGGATTGGCCGCAGCCACCCATTCAGCCACCGTAGCGGCGCGCAGGCGAACGGAATTGATATTCCACGTCGCAATAGAAATGCCGGTCATCGCGGAGCTCTTTCGTCGGTATGATCAGAGGATATTATAGCTGGCACCAGCGAGGCCGACAGGCCAGCGGCCGCGGGCGAACAGACGCCAGCGAGCCAGGAAGGGGTGTGGGGGCTCATCGTCTTCAGCTTCGGCCATGATCACCAGCGCGGCGCCATTGGCGGCCTGGGCCAGCGCCCCTGCGGCGGCGTGGACGAGCTCCATATCCTCGATATCATCGAGCGAGGCCGCTTCCTCGACCGCATCGCGGGAGGAATCATGGGTTTTGCTGCCGACTTGGGACAGGGCGACATTGACGGCTTCTTCGTCGAGTCGCTCGAGCACGCGGGTAATCAGCCCGGCCCGCAACATTTCCTCGGCTTCCCAGCCGATCGGGTCGCGATCGAGGCTCTCCGCGGCGATGGCGGCCTCGCTCCAGTCCGACAACAGAGCCGGTTCGGCCTCGGGAAAGCCCAGCCCGTCCAGATAGGCGCGGGCCAGCGTGCGGTCGCGTGCGTCGAGCGGCTCGCCAAGCCGGGCGAACCAGGTGTTGGCGTTGAGGCTCTCGGCAAAGGCGCGCGCTTTGTAGAGCAGGGGAATTTCCTCGAGCAGACGTGTCATATCAACGTCGTCGGAATTGTCGTGGAATTGCATATTGCCTGTTTAACCCCCAATCGGCGGGCTGGACAGAACAAATGCCGGTTCGAACAAGGCCTGAAATGAAAGACGCCCGGTCTCAAGGGGGGAGAAACCGGGCGTCAAGCTATGCGCGAATTTTCATCGTCGCAGCGCCGGGAGGGGATCAAACCGGCGCGACTGAGATCAGGACCCGCAAGCGGGGGGACGAAGCCGATCCATTTCCTCTCAGTCAGCGTAGTAATAACGCCACAGCATCGAAAATTATACAAATAAAATATTATACAGGTATTGCCTGTGGTCGAAATGCCGCAGGTGTCAGCGGCGGCCACGCCTGGAATCATTGCGATCGGCGGGCTCGGGTATCGCAAACAGGCGCGGGTTCAGCTCGACGCCCGCTTCCGTCTCCACAAGGCTGACACGGGTGACCTCACCAAGCGCGTCGGTGACAAACCATTCGCGCAATTCCAGATCAGGTCCGGCAAAGACGAATTCGATATCGCCTTCCATCTCGCCGGCCGGATCGCGAACGATCACCGAGAGAAAGCCATACTCACTCGTGATATCGACGATCTCGGCATCGGTCGCGATATCGATATCGGATTTCAGCAACCACCAGAGCGGCGTTGAGCGCAGTGGTGCCCGGTCCACGGTTTCCAGCGCACGGTCTTCCAGGGCGACGGTCGTGCCGTCGGCGATGACGCGAATCGGCGATGGATCATCATATTCGAACAGGAGCCGCCCTGGGCGCGACATCGACAATAGACCGCGCGCCGCACTGCCGTTCGGGGCGATCTGGATGAAGTGGGCGCGCAGCGTCGTGATCGAGTTGAGATAGGTGTTGACGCTGGCGATCGCCGCGGCGCGGTCAAAGGCCGCCGGGGCGGGCTCGGACAGCTCAGTCGCGGGTACAGGCAGGGCCTCCGGCGGGGTGGCCGAAGACTGGAGCATCAGGGCGGATATCAGCAGAGTAATCATGGCACCAAGCTGCCGTGTGATTGCGGCGCGAGCAAGGCCCCAATGTTCATTCGCCCGTCACCCAAACCATCACGCAGCATTGTGTTCGGGCAGATAGATCTCACGGCGCCCGGCATGGTCTGACGGGCCGATCATGCCCTCTTCTTCCATGCGCTCGACCAGGGTCGCGGCGCGATTATAGCCGATCTGCAGCCGCCGCTGGATATAGCTGGTCGAGCATTTGCGATCGCGCGCGACCAGCGCGATGGCCTGATCAAACAGTGCATCGCCACTGCTCGCCTCGCCGTCCAGCCCCAGTGCGCCGCTTTCGCCGTCATCGCTGTCGGCCGTGACCGCATCGAGATATTCCGGCGCGCCCTGCTTTTTGAGATAGGCGGCGACGTCTTCGACTTCGGTATCGGAGACAAAGGGGCCATGCAGGCGCCGCAGGCGTCCGCCACCGGCCATGTAGAGCAGATCACCCATGCCGAGCAATTGTTCGGCACCCTGCTCGCCCAGAATGGTGCGGCTGTCGATCTTGGAGGTTACCGAATAGGAGACACGGGTCGGGAAATTGGCCTTGATCGTGCCGGTAATGACATCGACTGAAGGACGCTGGGTCGCCATCACCACGTGAATGCCCGCGGCCCGTGCCATTTGCGCCAGACGCTGGACCGCGGCCTCGATCTCCTTGCCGGCAACCATCATCAGATCCGCCATCTCGTCGATCACGACGACGATATAGGGCATTTTCTCGGCCTGGATGATCTCGGTCTCGAAAATCGGCTCGCCGCTTTCGCGGTCATAGCCGGTCTGGACGGTGCGCGAGAGGGGTTCCCCGGCCGCTGCTGCGGCGGCGACACGCTCATTGAATCCGGCCAGATTGCGAACGCCGATCTTCGACATGCGCATATAGCGGCTTTCCATCTCCCGGACGGCCCATTTGAGCGCGACGATGGCCTTTTTCGGATCGGTGACGACGGGTGTCAGCAAATGCGGGATGCCGTCATAAACGGACAATTCGAGCATTTTCGGGTCAATCATGATCATGCGGCAGTCTTCCGGCGGCAGCCGGTAGAGCAGGGACAGGATCATCGCATTGATCCCGACCGATTTGCCCGAACCGGTGGTGCCGGCGATCAGCAGGTGCGGCATGCGTGCGAGGTCGGCGACGAAGGGCTCGCCGCCAATTGTTTCGCCCAGCGCCATGGGCAGTTCGGCCTTGCTCTCCTCGAACACTTTCGAGTTCAGCAGGGCGCGCAGGAAAACTGTTTCGCGTTTGGGATTAGGGAGTTCAATGCCGATCGCATTGCGTCCGGGTACCACAGCGACGCGGGCGGCCGTGGTGCTCATCGAGCGCGCAATATCATCGGCCAGATTGATCACGCGTGAGGATTTCACGCCCGGCGCCGGCTCGAATTCATACAGGGTGACAACCGGGCCCGGACGGACCTGGACGATCTCGCCCTTGACCCCGAAATCAGTCAAAACCCCCTGTAGCAAAACGGCATTCTGGCGCAGGGAGAGTTCGTCGACGGCTCCGTTGCGCTGTTGTGGTTTCGAGAGCAGGTCGAGGCGCGGCAGTTTGAAGCCCTTTGATTTAACAAAGGCCAGCGAGCCCTGGGCTTCGCGATGATCGCGCTCTGACGTGGCGGAGCGGCGGGTGGGTGCGACCTTGACGCTGGAACTGAAGGCTGGCGCGTAGTCGTCGTCATCCTCGGTCTCGCCGTCGGCGGCGCGCATGGCGCGGCGCAGGACGGGTTCTTCGCGGACCGGACGGTCGGTCTCGTCGCCTGCGTTGCGATCTTCCCCGAACATGCCGCTGAGTGTCAGCCCACTACCCCTTAATGCATCAAACCATACCCGCAATGTCGCCCAGGCCAGACCCGCAGCATCATAGGCAGCGGAAAGGTCGCGCGAGCGCAGGCCGAAGGTGAAGAAAATCCCGGCGACGGCGAAGATCAGACCGAAGGCGGCGCCGATCCCGGTGGCCGCGGGAAGCTCGAGCGAGGCCGGCAGGCTGCTCAGTGCTCCCAGCGCCATATCGCCCACTGCTCCGCCCAGACCGCTGGCAAAGGGCCAGGCATTGGGCAGGGGTAGCGCGCTGGCCGCGGCGGCAAAACCGGTCGTCCCGATAGCCGCTGCCAGCCAACGCCAGGCCGCGATCGAAGCGGGTCGGCGCAGCGGGTGGCGCAGTACAAGCACAAAACCCCAGACGATCAGTGCGATCGCCGGACCGGCTGCAGACCAGCCGAGGGATTGCAGCAGAACGTCACTCGCACCGGCACCCGGCGCGCCCATCAGATTGCGCACATCGCCCTGGGCGGAAACGTTCCAGCTCGGGTCGAGCGCATTATGGCTGAGCAGGGCTGCAAGCAGGAAGGCGCCGGCCGCCAGCATGGTGCCGCCGAGCAGAATATCACTCGCCCGGGCAAGCCAGATGCTGCCCGGCCGGGGCGTTTCAGTGTCGGTTTTGGATGCAGTGCGTTTGGTCATGCCCCGATTTAGCCTGACAAGGGTTCCCGTGTGGTAAACAGAGGTTAATGCGTCTGCGGCGCGATGCCCGCTTTCGCGGCCCGCAAAATTCCCTATTCTCCGCCCCATGAGCAAACACGAAGCATTTTGCGGCGACGCCATCATCGTCGGCGGCGGCCTGGCCGGGCTGACCCTCGCTTTGGCAATGGAACAGGCTGGCCTCAGCGTCGCTGTGATCGATACACTGCCGATCGACACCCAGCTGGCACCGGAATTCGATGGCCGTGCCTCGGCCCTTGCCTACACGTCCTGGCGATTGTTTGAGGCGCTGGGGATTGCCGATGACTTGCGGCCCCATACGCAACGCATCGAACACATCATGGTTTGCGATGGCCGCCCCTATGGCGGCACAAGGCCCGGCGGACCCGGACCGCACAGCCTGCACTTCGATCGCCGCGAGATCAGCGAAGGCCCTGATGGCGAGCCGCTCGGCTGGATGGCCGAGAATCGTCATACGCGCATGGTACTGGCCAGTGCCGTGCTGCAGCGGCCGAACATAACCAGCTTCGCGCCGGCCACCGCCGAGCGCTATGAAACGCGAACCGACGGGATTGATGTCGTGCTCGCCGATGGCCGGCGGCTATCCGGCAAATTGCTGGTGGCGTGTGATGGCAAGTTCTCGCGCATCCGCCAACAAGCCGGTATTCGCAGTGTCGGCTGGAATTACGGCCAGAAAGGCCTGGTCGCGACGGTACGCCATGCCGAACCCCATAATGGCGTCGCCTATGAGTATTTCCTGCCTTCGGGCCCGTTTGCGATTCTGCCGCTTCCCGATAATCGCTCCTCGCTGGTCTGGACGGAGCCGTCTGACGTTGCTGACGCACTGCAGGCCGCGGAGCCCGCTATATTCCAGCAGGAACTCGAAAACCGATTTGGCGATTTTCTCGGTGATCTGCTCCCGGAAGGGCCGCGCTGGGCCTATCCGCTGGGGCTGAGATTCTCGGAAAGTTTCTGTGCCGACCGGATCGCCTTCGTCGGCGATGCCGCCCGCGGCATTCATCCGCTGGCCGGTCAGGGTTTCAATCTTGGAATTCGCGATGCGGCCGCTCTGGCCGAGGTTTGTGGCGAAGCCAGGCGTGTCGGGCTCGATGTCGGTGCCCTGACAACGCTGCGGCGCTATGAGGCCTGGCGCAAGTTCGACAGCGCCTCGCTGGCGGCCGGAACGGATATTTTCAACCGATTGTTTTCGAATGATTTCGAACCGCTGCGTCAATTGCGCGGCCTGGGCATGTCGATCGTCAACAAGATCGGTCCGGCGCGACGCTTCTTCATGCGACAGGCCGGCGGTGAAACCGGAGATCCGCCTAAACTGCTGCGTGGCAAGCGGCTCGACGCGGCCTGAACCGCGCCTGGAGCTCGCTTCGGGCTAGAACGGGTTGAGAGTGTAGCCGTCCTGCTGCAGCAGTGCGTGCGCCGTCATGGCCGAGAGCGCCATGGTGACGCCCGGCAGTAGATCTTCCACACTGACATCATGATAGGCCGCGCTCTGGCCACAGACATAGATGCGCACGCCATGGGCGAGCAGGGTCGCGACGAGATCGGCATTGGCCGGCTCGACACCGGGGGTGAAATGCGTGTCGGACGACACATCCTGAACCGCACCGCCATGCACCACGATTGCCAGGTGCAGATCTTCCGGATCGACCCCCGCCGCCACATGCATGTTGAGAAAACGCGCCGCGCTGACCAGGTTTGAGTTGAGCTCACCGAGTTCCGCCGGCGTCGAGACGTCAAACGCGACGCGAAATACCGTGCCCTCGGGTATCGGCATCTCGTAATCCACCGCCGCGACTGCGCCATAGGCCTCGATCAGGGGTCCCGTGACGAAATCTTCCGGAGCAGCCCAGCTGGCCGTGCTGCAGGCGATACTGGCGGCAAGAGCCGCAAAAACCGTGAATGCTTTCATGAATCACCCGATGGACCATCAAGCCGACAAGCCTAGAGCGTCGGCGGGCGTGGCGCCAGTGTCGCCTATGGTCGCACTTCGGCCTGACCCAAGGCGTAGAGATAGTCCCAGGTGAAGAGGCCACTGTCATGGCCGTCATCGAACACCAGCCGCACGGCATAACGCCCGACGGGATCGGCGCGGGATATCTGGACGTTTTCCTTGCCCGTCACCGTCACTTTTTGGTCTGGGCCATGTCCCTGGACTTCGGCGCTCGGGCTTTCGACCCTGAGCGTCTGGAAGGGAATCGAAAAGGCGGCGCCATCATCGAACCGGATGTGCAGCGCCTTGTCGGATTTGGAGAAGCGCAATTGTTCAGGCCAGGGGCGAGTCATCAGACCGACTCCAGCTGACGGGCTTCCTCGGGCAACATGATCGGAATGCCGTCACGGATGGGGTAGGCCAGTCCGGCGCCTTCGGAAATCAGCTCCTGGGCCTCCCGGTCATAGACCAGCGGGCCGCGGGTGACCGGGCAGACGAGGATTTCGAGCAATTTGGGATCGACAGCGCGATTGGCGGATCCGGCGGACGGGTCACTCATCTTGGTCTCCTCAGGCAAACAGGATCGATGACAGACGCCGGCGACCGTCGCGTGCGACTTCGCTCATCGGCCCGGCCGCTTCGAATATTTTCAGCAACAGGGTGCGCGCTGCCTGCTCATTCCATTCGCGGTCGATCGCGGTGATGGCGAGCAATTGGTCAGACGCACCGGCATGGTCGCCGCCGGCCAGCAGGGCCTCGGCAAGATCGTAGCGCGCCTGCAAATCTGATGGCTGCGCGTCGACGGCCTGGCGCAGGCTTGCCGTTACGGCATCGTCGGCCGGGGCCGCCATCGCGAGCTCGAGCGCGGTTCGCACAGCTTCCACTGCCGGGTCGCCGGCGCGATCGGCCGGAACTTGTTGCAGGATCTGGTCGGCTTTCTCGTGGTCGCCGGATTTGAGCCAGACGCGGGCAAGCCCGGCCAGTGCGGCGGGATGACCGGGATCGAGTTCGACGACGGATGCGAAATCCTGGGCCGCGCCGCCGAGGTCGCCGGTTTCCATCGCTGCCATGCCGCGATCGACAATCGCGCGCAATTCCGCCTCGCTTGGGCCCTTGCCCGAGATACGCTGGATGAAATCCTTGATCTGGCTTTCAGGGAGGGCGCCCATGAAGCCATCGACCGGCTGGCCGTCCTTGAAGGCAAACACGGCGGGAATCGACTGGACGCGCAATTGCTGGGCGATGCCCGGATTCTCGTCGATATTGATCTTCACCAGACGCACGGCGCCTTCAGACTGGCGCACGACATGTTCGATCATCGGGCCGAGCTGACGGCATGGACCGCACCAGGGCGCCCAGAAGTCGACCAGGACCGGCACTGTCTTCGATGGTTCGACGACATCGGCCATGAAATTGGCGTCGGAGGAGTCCTTGACCAGATCGTCAGTGTCAGTCTCGGTGGTTCCGGTATTGAACAGGGTCATGGTGCGGGTTCCTCGCTGCGTCTTGCCGAGTAAGTGGCCCCGCCGGGCCGTCGGCGCAAGCCGTTACTCCGTCGCGTCTTCATCCTCAACCAGCGCAGTGAAGTCAATCAGCTGCGGTGAATGGCCGGTCGATTCGGCGAAGCGGACCAGATCCGCCGGCGCGAGCCCGGTCGTGGCATCGTTCAGGAGTGGATGCGAGTAGACGACAGGCCAGTCCATCACACTGGCGTCGAGCACAAAGCGGACGCGTCCGCCCGTATCATTCAGCAGAGCCAGAGCCGTGACCGAACCGGGACGCACACCCAGCGTCTCCAGCAATAGCGTTTCGGGCCCGAAGGAGAGCCGCGCACTGCCCAACAGTCGGTGCAGCCGGTTGAGACGGATAATGGTCTCATCACGGGCGGTGACGAGGAAGGCCTGGCCCTTGCGGTCCTTGAGGAAGAGATTCTTCGTGTGGGCACCCGGCATTGAGGCCTTGATGTCGCGGCCTTCCTCGACCGTGAAGATCGGACGATGGCTGACGGTTTCGTGCCGGATTCCGAGCTCGTCGAGGCGGGCAAACAATTCAAGGCGGGAAGCGCTCATCTGCTTGTTGAAGCCCGACTGGCGGACCGGATCAAGTCCTTGTGCACCGCGACGGAATCTCCCCCTTGCAATCCGTCTGT
>TARA_R110000868_G_scaffold149921_1_pt1 | contig 39084 bp, 35 predicted proteins | sample TARA_R110000868 | Tara Oceans TARA_R110000868 (sample SAMEA4397489) | marine metagenome | biome: Polar Biome; feature: [SRF] surface water layer (ENVO:00010504); material: water (ENVO:00002006), including particulate matter (ENVO:01000060) such as... | depth 5 m | reverse complement strand
GTCACCGTGACGCACAGTCATTACGACCGGATGGAGAGCTATCGGTTGTTGGCGCGGCATAAATAAACGGTTGAGCTACTAATCCGCCAACTCTTGGGCAGAATATTTCTCCAGACCATCAAAACGCCGGTAGAAGGTGGCCGATGCTGCTGGCAATGGCCCTTCGGCGGTCTCCAGTTGTTCGGCAATCCATTGCTCGGCATAGGGGGTCAGGCTGCGATAAATATTGCGGCACAGTTGCCTGGCTGCGCGGCCTTCCCAGTCTCCGGGCAGCAATTCTTCGGGTAACAGGGGGTCACGCAATACCAGTTTACGGTATTCATGAATCAGCAGTATGCGCGCCAAAAAGCAGGCCTGTTGATCCCGCCCCTTGTTGTCGTTCAATTCCTGCCACATTGGCCGGAACAGGTCGATAAAGTCTTGATAGCGGGCTCCCATATCAGGCAGGCCCCAGCTGTCGCGCACCAGCATTCGGATTGGTTTCCCTGCGAGCTCTTCCCGAGCAGAGGTATTAAACAGCACTACCCTGTCGCTGACCCCCAGCGACGAGAGCGCGGAGTTGACTTCTGCAGGGTTAGCTCGGGGGCTGCCAAGTAAACCAGGTGATAGCACACCAAATCCCTGCCATTCGAGTTCATCCAGCAATTGCTTGCGCTGTTCAGGGCTGAGCTGCTGGATGAGAATCAGTGACCAGGAGCCGTCCCAGGCGGCAGACTTTGCACTGTAAACGCGGCGAAACGCTTGTTCGAACTTACGTCGGCCCGGCCCAGTAAGGCTGTAGTAGCTACGTCGGCCCACCTTGTCACTCATTAGCCAGCCGTCCTGAGTTAGACGAAAAATAGTGGTTCGCATCAGGCGTTCGTTGATCCCGATTGGCTCTAGCAGTTTGATCAGGCTGCCCAGCCAGACGGTCCCCCCGTGTGGTTCAATGGCATCGCCATAAATCGTGATCACCAGAGAGGTGGCACGAATAGGGGTTTGGTTCTGGAAGCGCTTGATCACAGCGTCCAATGTGTTCAGTGACTTCATATTCAAGAAATTCCGGTCGAAGAGCGGGAGCAGCACCTGGCAGTTTAACAGGGCCTCCAAAGGTGTTTCCGCGCAGCAGCGAGTACAATTAGACAAGAACTGGGCGCGGTCTATGAGCACTATATGGGTATCTGGGGGCCATGTTTACAGCTCGGTGCCTGGCAAATTCTGCATAACCTGTCGGGGGTTTGCAGCGACTGCCTTCATGGTAGTAGCGCGACAGCAGTCAAGATTACCAGCCCGGAAGGCTGGCATCTATTATCCAACTGAACAGCAGCGAACGGGCTGGGTTATATTTTTGGCCGGTGGCCGGTATCAACGAAACTCTGGCGATCCGGCTCTTCGGCATTCAGTGGCAAGCACTCTACCAGGCTGTTCAGGCAGCGACGCGACAGCTCGATATATTGTTGCGTGCCGAGCTGTTTCCAGCGTAGCTCATCATCCGTGACTTGACGTTTGATAACACCGGGCGTGCCCATCACCATGGAGCGCGGGGGACAGGTAAAACGGTTTTTGATGAAGGAGGAGGCCGAGACGATTGACTCGGCACCTATATCGGCACCATCCATCACCACGGCATTCATGCCAATCAGGGTATCTTCACCAATAATGCAGCCGTGCAGCACTGCGCCGTGGCCGATATGGCCATGGCGACGAATAATTGTGCTGCTTTGCGGGAAGCCGTGCACCACACAGGTATCCTGGATGTTGGCACCTTCTTCCATAATGATGCGGCCGAAATCACCACGCAGACAGGCGGCCGGGCCAACGTAGCATTGTGCTCCGATGATCACATCGCCAATCAGGACGGCAGTTGGATGGACATAGGCACTGGGATGAACCACTGGTGTCACGCCATCGATTTTGTAACAAGGCATATAAATCTCTCCTGATCAGTCAGTGGCGGCGGTCGCTGGACGACGGCTTTGTACCACTACAAAGCGGCGACTGATAAACCCTCTATCGGTGAGAGAAGTGTTGGCTGCCGGGTTGCCACCAGTGCCATGAAAGTCACTGAATGTGGCGGACTGGTTCATATAAAAACTGCCATCCAGATTGATGGATAACGAGACTGCGACGTCCTGAGCCAGATTTTCTGCCTGCGCCAGCACATCGTCGCGGGTGGTGTAGATAGCCAGTGCAATCGCGCCTTGAGCTAACAAGGTCTGGCGTGTCAGTGACAGGGATTCTGCGGTGCCGTGGGTACGAACCAGATACGCAATCGGGCCAAACTGTTCTTTGCCATACAGATCCTGATCCTGGCTTGCCAGTGCGAGCAGCAGTGGCGTCTGCACGCGGGCTGAGGGAAAATCTGGATGAATCAGACTCTTGCTATCGAGTAATACGCTGCCCCGGCCTGTGATCGCCTCCCGGCATTGCTGAATTCTGACTAAGGTGCCTTCACTTTGAATTGCGCCGAGGAAGCCGCACGCCTGGGCTGGATCGGCGGTCCACTGGGCAATACTGCTGACCAGTGCATCAGCTACTTGCTCAAATGACCAGCATTCACCTCCTACCATCACGCCACTAGCAGGAATATAAATGACTTGGGGAGAGGTACACATTTGCCCGGAGTAGAGACTGAGTGAGAAACCGAGATTACCAGCAACTGCAGTGATGTCCGCCATGCTGTCAATAATCACGGTGTTGAGCCCGGCTTTTTCGGTAAACACTTCCGCCTGGTGAGCGTGCTGTTCCAGCCAGTTGCCAAAGTGGCTGGAACCGGTGAAATCGATCAGCCGCACCCGTGGGTCGGTTGCCAGTCGGGCCGCCAGCGGGGCAGGCCGAGTGTCGACCGCGAGCATCACTAGGCGTGGATCGTATCCGGCTTCGGTGAGTACCTCCTGTAGCACCTTGACGGTCAGTGCCAGCGGCAGAATCGAATCCGGGTGGGGTTTGATGACCACCGGATTGCCCGTCACCAGGCTGGCAAATAATCCGGGGTAGGTATTCCAGGTCGGGAAGGTGCAACAGGCGATGCTGAGTGATATTCCCCGAGGCACGATATGCCAACGTTTAGTCAATGACAGTTGACCACGTTTGCCCATGGGTTTTCGCCACAATACGGATTGCGGTATCTCCGCCATGGCATCCCAGCTGTAGGCAACGGCTTCTACTGCCCGGTCCTGGGCGTGGGGGCCGCCGGCTTGGAAAGCCATATTGGCAGATTGTCCAGTGGTGTGTTGTACCGCCTGAGCCATCAGCGGACTGAGTGCATTTAACCGGTGAATGGCCTCCAGAGCGACCGCCACCCTGGTTTGTGGCCCTGCATCGCGCCAGCCACCAATCAGTGATTGCTGGGTTTCCAGTAACGTATCCGGGTCGTACTGCGGATAGTGGATGCCAAGGGCGAAGCCGTAGGGTGACTGCTCCTCACCCGCTCGTCCAATCTCCCCTACTCCTTGCAGCTCAAACGGCTGTCCTAGCAAGGTCTGGAATTCTGCTGCCGCGCTGGCCAATGACTCCGCCGGGTACGCTTTGGGATGTTCCGGGAAAGGAGCCCAGTAACCGCGCTGATGAATCGCACTAACGGCCTGATCCAGCAAAGGTGAGTGGCGGGAAAACCAGAGCGTGGCCTGGCTGTTCGTCATGGCATCAGACGACATAACAACTCCATTAATGAGTATTTTTGTTTTAAAGACACTAAAATATCTATTATTTATTATTTAATGTATCAAATCATAGGTCGTTGTTGATTGAAACGGCATCTGTTGGTGTTGTTTAGATTGTCTCGAAATGATGTATTTGAATCCATTTTATTTTCTATCTATTTGAAAAATATTGTTTTTTAATCGAGAAATGCTCGCGTCTATTGATTTTTCAGAGGGTTTTTCCATGTAAAATCTAAATTAGATACATAAAATAAAAAATAAAAAATTGTTTTGTATCTTAATTTTGGGCAGCATTGATAGATATTGATGCAGGCCAAACAAATCCGCTCCTTGCTTTAAGGCTGACGCTGTCAGGGTGCTGGAGCGAATTGGAACGAAAACGTCTGCGCCTTAAGTCATTGCCGAAACGCTATAAAAACAAAATCGGACAGGTTACTCAGATGACAAAACGCTACGCGACACTGGTCGTGCATAAGGTCAGTGCAGGAGTTCAGCTGATTGAGCTGAATCGCCCTGAGGCACTCAATTCCCTGACCACCGCCATGTTGGGTGAGTTGTCGGTGGTCATGGATCTGGCAGAAGCCGAGGACGACATTCGAGTGCTGGTTCTCACTGGCAACCGCAAGGCCTTTGCTGCCGGAGCCGATATCAAGGAAATGGCCGAGCGCGATTTGGTCGGTATTCTGAATGACCCCCGCCAGCAGCACTGGCAGCGGATTAGCCGTTTTCCCAAGCCGCTGGTTGCCGCCGTAAATGGCGTTTGTTTGGGCGGTGGCTGCGAGTTGGCGATGCACGCCGATATTATTCTTGCTGGCGCAGACGCGCGCTTCGGACAACCGGAAATCAACCTTGGCATCATGCCCGGTGCCGGGGGCACGCAGCGATTGTTGCGGGCGGTGGGCAAGTCGATGGCGATGCAGATGGTACTGACTGGAGAGCCGATCACTGCTCGACAAGCTCAGCAATCCGGTCTGGTAAGCGAGATTACCCAACCGGAATTGACTGTTGAGCGGGCGTTGGCTGTTGCTGCCAGTATTGCCTGTAAGGCACCGCTGGCAGTGCGCCTGGCCAAAGAATCGGTGCTCAAAGGTATGGATACCGATCTCGCCTCTGGTCTCCGTTTCGAGCGCCATGCCTTTACTATTCTGGCTGGCACCGCCGACCGCAAGGAAGGCATTGCCGCTTTTCAGGAAAAGCGTAAACCCGAATTTAACGGCCAGTAGTGCTGGCAACCCATTCTGATCTCCAGGAGCAATATGCCCATGAACCTCGAGCATATTCTGTATTCCGTTGAGGACGGCGTTGCCATCCTCAGTTTGAACCGTCCCAATGCGTTGAACAGCTTTAACGAAGCCATGCACCTTGAAGTCAAAGAGGCCCTGAAAGCGACTGCCAGCAATCCGGAAGTCCGCGCCTTGCTGCTGACGGCAGAGGGCCGCGGTTTTTGTGCCGGTCAGGATTTATCTGACCGCAATGTTGACCCTAATGCCAATTCACCGGATCTGGGGTTGTCGATCGAACGCTTTTACAACCCATTGATCAAGACCCTGCAAAACTTGCCGATGCCGGTGATCTGTGCGGTCAATGGTGTCGCAGCCGGTGCTGGCGCGAATATTCCTTTGGCCTGTGATCTGGTGTTGGCGGCTTGCTCCGCCAAGTTTATTCAGGCGTTCTGCAAAATTGGTCTGGTGCCGGATTCTGGTGGTAGCTGGTTTCTGCCTCGCTTGGTCGGCATGGCCCGTGCCAAACAAATGGCCTTGCTGGGAACCCCTGTCACAGCTGAGCAAGCGTATGACTGGGGCATGATCTATCGGGTGGTGGATGACGAAGCCCTGCGTAACGAAGCCCTGACACTGGCGAAGCAATTGGCGACTCAACCGACGCAAGGTTTGGCGCTGATCAAGCGTGCCTTGAACAGCAGCGTCAGCAACAGCTTCGAGGAGCAGATGACGCTGGAGAGAGATCTGCAACGCCTGGCCGGTCGTACCGCCGACTACCGCGAAGGCGTAAAAGCCTTTATGGAAAAACGCACACCTGAATTCAAGGGGCGCTGAATGATGCCAGAACAGACCCATACATTGAGTATCGACACTCTGGTTGCCGTCATTGGTGCCGGTGCGATGGGGGCGGGTATCGCTCAGGTAGCGGCCCAGGCCGGTCACCCGGTGAAGCTGTATGACAATCGCGAAGGCGCTGCTGCCCAGGCCATTGACACGATGGCTGCTCAGCTGAACAAATTGGTTGCTCGTGGCAAGCTCACGGCTGAACAGCGTGACGCGGTACTGTCTCGTATCACGCCGGTTGATGACATTGAAGCATTGGTGGATGCCAAGCTGGTGATCGAGGCCATTATTGAAAACCTCGACGTCAAGCGCAGCGTATTGGCAACACTGGAAGACGTTTGCTCTGACGATTGCATTCTGGCCAGCAATACCTCGTCGTTATCCATCACCAGTCTGGCCGCCGGCCGCCGGTATCCGGGCCGTATCGTTGGTATGCACTTCTTTAATCCGGCTCCGACCATGAAGCTGGTGGAGGTGGTGTCTGGCCTGGCAACGGATTCCAATGCCGCCAGCACCGTGTACGACACTGCTCTGAATTGGGGCAAAAAGCCGGTGCACACCCGCTCCACACCGGGCTTCATTGTGAATCGAGTGGCACGTCCGTTTTATGCCGAAAGCCTGCGTCTGCTGCAGGAACAGGCCAGTGATTGCGCCACGTTGGATGCCTTGATGCGCGACGCTGGCGGTTTTCGTATGGGAGCATTTGAACTGACCGACCTGATCGGTCATGACGTTAACTACGCGGTGACTTGCTCTGTTTTTACTGCCTATTACGGCGACTTCCGTTTCCAGCCCTCACTGATCCAGAAAGAGCTGGTCGATGCTGGCTATCTGGGCCGCAAGGCCAGTCGCGGTTTTTATCACTACGGTGAGGCTACTGAGCAACCATTAGCCCTTACCGTGACAGTCAGTTCTGATACTCCATCCGGCTGTGTGGCACTTGGTGATGTCGGTTTGTTGTCGGTATTGGTGCAACGGCTGGCGCAAGCCGGTATCACGGTGGATCAGGAGTCCGCATCCGATGCCGGGGTGTTACGTATCGGAACCGCGACCGTCGCTTTGACTGACGGGCGCCTAGCCTGTCAGCGGGCGCTGGAAGAGGGTCTCACTAACCTGGTGCTGATTGATTTGGCGCTGGACTACAACCAAGCATCCCGGCTGGCCATTAGCCGTGCTCACAACACCTCGACAGACGCAGTTCAGCAAGTCGTGGACTGCTTGGCTCAGGCCGGGATTCAGGTCAGTGAACTGACCGATGTTCCGGGATTGGCGGTGATGCGAACGGTTTGCATGTTGGCGAATGAAGGCGCGGATGCCGTATTGCAGGGCGTTGGCGATGCAATCGGCGTCGATACCGCCATGTGTTTTGGGGTGAATTATCCTCGTGGGCCGTTGCGGTGGGCCGATCAGATCGGCCTTGCCAAAGTCGACCAGCTGTTGACTTATTTGCAGGCGGTTTACGGCGAGGATCGTTATCGTCCTTCCTTGCTGATTCGCCGTCTGGCACTGCAGGGAGGTCGTTTCCATGACTGATCAATCGCACCTGCAAACGATGAATGCCGACGAACTGGCGGTGGCTTGTGCCAACGAGTTGTATCGCCGTGATAGCGCGACACAGCACCTGGGCATCGAGCTGCTGCATTCGTCACCGGGCCAATCCACGGTAGCGATGACGGTGGCCGATTTTATGTTGCAGGGCCATCAGACTTGTCACGGTGGTTATCTGTTTACGCTGGCGGACTCTGCGTTCGCCTTCGCCTGCAATACCTACAACGAGCCCACCGTCGCAATCGGTTGTGCCATCGATTATGTCGCGCCGGGTCGCGGTGGCGATGTGCTTACGGCAACGGCAGTTGAGCGCAGCCGCAGTGGTCGGACCGGTAACTACGATGTCGAAATTCATAACCAGGATGGTCACCTGATTGCCTTGTTTCATGGCAAATCCTACCGGGTGCGTGGCCAGATTCTGGAGCCGAACACTCACCTCAAACCACCGACCCAGGAGAATCACAATGACTGATGCCTATATTTGCGACGCCATCCGCACCCCTTTTGGCCGTTACGGCGGCGCTCTGGCCCCGGTACGTGCCGATGATCTGGGTGCTATTCCGCTGAAGGCGCTGGTGGCGCGTAACCCCGATGTCGACTGGGCATCGGTCGATGATGTGATTTATGGCAACGCCAATCAGGCGGGTGAAGACAATCGCAACGTTGCGCGCATGTCGGCATTGCTGGCCGGTTTGCCAGTCTCGGTACCGGGCACGACAGTCAATCGCCTCTGCGGTTCTGGTATGGATGCCATTGGTCTTGCAGCGCGGGCGATCAAGTCTGGAGAAACTGAACTGATGATCGCGGGTGGTTGTGAATCCATGTCTCGCGCCCCTTTTGTGATGGGCAAGGCCGAATCCGCCTTTAGTCGCACGCCGAACGGTTTGTACGACACCACCATTGGCTGGCGTTTTATTAATCAGAAAATAAAAACGCAATACGGCGTGGAATCGATGCCGGAAACCGCCGAAAACGTCGCTGAAGATTTCAACATATCCCGTGCAGATCAAGATCTGTTTGCCTACCGCAGTCAGCAGAAAACGGCCGCTGCAATGGACGCTGGCTTGTTCAACGAAGAAATTTGCCCGGTGGTGATCCCGCAACGCAAGGGTGAAGACATTGTGGTGGATATCGATGAGCATCCGCGAGCATCCACGACATTGGAAGGGCTGGCCAAACTGAAAGCACCCTTCCGTGAAGGCGGCTCAGTCACGGCCGGCAATGCATCCGGCGTGAACGACGGTGCTTGCGCGCTATTGATTGCTTCCAGAGCCGCTGCAGAGAAAAACGGCCTGATACCCAAAGCGCGTATTGTGGCGATGGCTACCGCTGGTCTGGAACCACGCATCATGGGCTTTGGCCCGGCACTGGCAACCCGAAAAGTGCTGGCTAAAGCAGGTCTGACGCTGGCGCAGATGGATGTGATCGAACTCAACGAAGCGTTCGCCTCTCAAGGGTTGGCGGTACTGCGTGAGCTGGGCCTGGCGGATGATGCGACCCACGTTAATCCGAACGGCGGCGCCATCGCGCTCGGTCATCCGCTGGGAGCCAGTGGTGCTCGCCTGGTAATGACCGCTATGCATCAGTTGCAACGTACCGGTGGTCGCTATGCCCTCTGTACCATGTGTGTCGGTGTTGGCCAAGGGATTGCCATGGTGATTGAGCGACTAGATGACTGATCTGACTGGGGGTCGGCACTGACCAGACGGCCCTTGTCAGCCGACAAGCATAAAAAGAGCGCCTGCGACAAATAGCAAACAGCCAGCGCACAGCGGGTGCTGCAGAACACCTGACAAGGTATTCATTGCCTTATCAAAACAACAATAAAAGAGAGATAGAGAGACTCAGCATGAATATTCGAGACCAGTTCAAGCCGGATCAGCTCGATCCGATGGAAACCGCCAGCATAGATGAGTTACGTGCCCATCAGCTGCAGCGGCTGAAATGGAGTGTTGGCCACGCCTACCATAACGTGCCGCTGTATCGTCAGCGTTTTGATGCAGTCGGTATTCATCCGGAAGACATTCAGTCGCTGGATGATCTGGCCAAACTGCCTTTTACCACCAAGTCCGACCTGCGTGACAACTACCCGTATGGCATGTTCGCCACCTCGATGGACGACATCGTGCGTTTGCATGCCTCCAGTGGCACCACTGGCCAGCCGACTGTGGTGGGGTATACCCAGAATGACATTGATACTTGGGCCAATATCGTTGCTCGCTCCATTCGGGCGGCAGGTGGTCATCGTGGTGACAAGGTGCATATTTCCTATGGTTATGGGTTGTTTACCGGTGGACTGGGCGCGCATTACGGGGCTGAACGCCTGGGTTGTAGTGTGATTCCCATGTCTGGTGGCCAAACCGAAAAACAGGTACGCCTGATTCGTGACTTCCAGCCTGACATCATCATGGTTACCCCTTCCTATATGCTCAATATTGCCGATGAAATGGAGCGTCAGGGCATTACTCCAGATGAGCTGTCCTTACGGTTGGGTATTTTTGGTGCCGAGCCATGGACCGATGAGCTACGTCGTTCAGTGGAGCAGCGGCTGGGCATTCAGGCGCTGGATATCTATGGCTTATCGGAAATCATGGGGCCAGGCGTGGCGATGGAGTGTGCCGAAACCAAAGATGGCCCGACCGTTTGGGAAGATCACTTCTATCCGGAAATCATTAACCCGGTCACCGGTGCAGTGCTAGCGGATGGTGAGATGGGCGAGCTGGTGTTTACCACCCTCAGCAAGGAAGCCTTACCTATGATTCGCTATCGCACCCGAGACCTGACCCGATTGTTGCCTGGCAGTGCTCGTCGGATGCGCCGGATCGACAAGATTACCGGTCGTAGCGATGACATGATGATTATTCGTGGTGTTAACGTCTTTCCCACCCAGATCGAAGAAGAGGTGGTTAAAGTTCCACAGTTTTCAGAAATATATGAGATACACCTGTATCGCAAAGGCAACATGGATAGCATGGAAGTGCACGTAGAGCTGCGGCCAGAATTCCACCATTTGGATGAGGCACAGACCCAGCGTTTGGTGCAGGAACTGAAACACCACGTGAAGTCATCAGTGGGTATCAGCGTGGCTGTTGATGTACGTGGTTGTGGCACTATTGCCCGATCAGAGGGAAAGGCCCAGCGGGTGTTCGACAAACGGTATCAGGGCTAACGAACAACGCACTGCCTGGCCAGAGCCTCCTGACGGCGGTTTGGTCAATCCAGGCCAATGCATCTGGAATCGGATAGTTACGCCTTATAAGTGATACATTTTATTTTATTTTATTTTAATTTCAGTATCATTATTGAATTCAACGGCAGCAGCGGCTGCCCAGTACTACCGGAGAGAGATTCATGTACGCACAAATGGTTGAGACAGGGATCAAGCAAGTTAAAGCTCTGGACGACATGTCCCCGGAAGAGCGCGTCTTTCAGGAAAAGATTGACGCGGAAATCAAGATTGAGCCCAAAAACTGGATGCCGGACGCCTATCGCAAGACCCTGATTCGTCAGGTGTCCCAGCATGCCCACTCGGAAATTGTCGGCATGCTGCCAGAAGGCAATTGGGTCACTCGTGCTCCGACTTTAAAACGCAAACTGCAGCTGATGGCGAAGATTCAGGATGAAGCGGGTCATGGGCTGTATCTGTACAGCGCTATGGAGACCCTCGGTGCTGATCGCGATGAAGAAGTTGAAAAACTGCACAGTGGCCGGGCCAAATATTCCTCTATCTTCAACTATCCGACCTTGAACTGGGCGGATATGGGTGCTGTTGGCTGGTTGGTCGACGGTGCTGCCATCGTGAATCAGGTGGTATTGCAGCGCACGTCTTACGGCCCGTATTCCCGCGCCATGATCCGTATTTGCAAAGAAGAAAGTTTTCACCAGCGTCAGGGTTACGAAATTCTGCTGACCATGATGCGACAGGGAAATGACGCCCAGAAAGCAATGGTGCAAGACGCTATCAATCGTCTGTGGTGGCCAGCCTTGATGATGTTTGGTCCTAGTGATGCCGACTCACCCAACAGTGCGCAATCCATGGCCTGGAAAATCAAGCGTCACACCAACGATGAATTGCGTCAGCGCTTTATCGATCAGACCGTGCCGCAGCTGGAAATTCTCGGCTGTAGCGCCCCCGATCCCGACCTCAAGTGGAACGCAGAGCGGGGCCACTACGATTTTGGCGAGATTCAGTGGGGCGAATTTTTTGACGTCATCAAAGGCAATGGCCCCTGTAATCGCGAGCGTCTTGAAACTCGCCGGAATGCCATCAGCGACGGTACCTGGGTTCGCCGGGCAGCGGTTGCACACGCGAATAAGAAAAAACAACGGGCAGCTGCCTGATTGATACCGGAGATTAAAACTATGTCTGAGTGGACTCTTTTTGAAGTGTTCGTGCGCAGCAAACACGGCTTGAACCATAAGCATGTCGGCAGCGTTCATGCGGCAGATACCGAAATGGCGCTGGAAAACGCCCGCGATTTGTATACCCGTCGCAGCGAAGGCGTCAGCCTGTGGATTGTGCCTTCCAATATGATCACAGCGTCGGCGACCGACGAAAAAGAAGCCTTGTTCGATCCATCCGATGACAAGGTTTATCGCCATGCCAGCTTCTACAAGCTACCTGATGAAGTCGGCCATATGTGAGGCACTGCCATGAACCAATATGACGATCTGACCGAATACCTGCTGCGCCTCGGTGACAGCGCTGTAGTACAGGGGCAACGCCTGTGTGAATGGTGCGGCCGGGCACCGGCGCTGGAAGAAGAAATGGCATTGATGAACGTGGGTCTCGACCTGTTTGGGCAGGCTCGCAACTGGCTGGAGTTCACTGCAGAACTGCTGAATGACGGTCGTTCTGCCGACCAACTGGTTTTCTGCCGCGATGAACGTGCCTATCGCAACCTATTGCTGGTCGAGCAGCCAAACGGCGATTTTGCCGTCACCATGTTGAAGCAGTTCTTTTACGACGCCTGGCACTACCATGTACTGACGGCATTAAAAGCCTCGTCCGACAAACGTGTCGCGGCGATTGCCGCCAAGGCTCTGAAGGAGGTGACCTACCATCTACGCCGTTCCTCTGATTGGGTACAACGCCTTGGCGATGGTACTGAGGAAAGTCACGACCGGATGGTCAAGGCACTGGATGTCGTTTGGCGTTTTACCGTTGAGCTGGTGAGTGGGGACGAAGTAGAAAATCGGTTGGCAGCCGCTGGCGTGATTGCTGCCCCGGAATTGATCGCAGAACAATGGCTGGCAACCGTCAGTCAGGTGCTCGAGCAGGCGACGCTGACCGTGCCGTCAGCCGCGCCCTCGTTTTACCTGAGTGGCCGTGAAGGCATGCATACCGAGAGTTTGGGCCTGTTGCTGGCCGAAATGCAGTTCCTGCAACGAGCGTACCCTGATGCCGTCTGGTGAGTTGCCTCCGCTGTCGACGGTAGGGGTTGGCCCGGCGGTTGAACTGATTGGTAGTGATCGGCAGGGACGTGCCGGTAGCGCTGAAGACATTGAGCGAGCCTGGTCTGTGCTGGCCGACGTGATGGATCCTGAAGTGCCGGTGATCAATGTCGTCGATCTCGGCATTGTGCGCGACGTACGCTGGTCAGCGGGGCACTTGCAGGTGATCGTCACGCCAACCTACTCCGGTTGCCCAGCGACCGAATTTATCGAAACCCTGATTGAAGAAGCTCTGACCACTGCAGGGTTTCACCAACCGGTACTGAAGCAGCAGCTGGATCCAGCCTGGACAACTGACTGGATTACTGCCACCGGGCGAGAAAATTTGCGCGCCTATGGGGTTGCGCCACCGGTAGGCAGTGCCAACAAGCTGAGTTTGCTGGCCGCTGCACCGGAGATTGCTTGTCCCCAGTGCGGCAGTGTCCACACCGAGCGTGTCAGTGAATTCGGATCGACGGCGTGCAAGGCCCTTTATCGCTGCCTGGACTGCCTGGAACCGTTTGATTATTTCAAATGTATTTGAGCTGAGTCACCGCCAACAACACGGTGGCCCTGGAGAGACACAATGAGTCAATTTCACTCGTTAACCGTTTCCGACTTGCGTCGCGAAACACGAGATTCAGTATCACTGGCCTTTGCTGTACCTGCTGAGCTGGCCGACACCTATCGCTTTACCCAGGGCCAGTACCTGACCTTGCGCACTGAGATTGAAGGTGAAGACGTGCGCCGTTCCTATTCGATTTGTACCGGTGTTAACGATGGGGAAATCCGTGTTGCCGTCAAGAAAGTCCCCGGCGGCCTGTTTTCTACCTTTGCCAACGAGCAGTTGCAGCCGGGCGCTCAGCTACAGGTGATGCCACCGATGGGCAGCTTCTACACCGAGCTGAATCCCGAACGCGCAGGACACTACCTGCTGGTAGCGGCAGGCAGTGGCATTACGCCGATTCTATCGATTGTAAAAAGCACGTTGGAAGTGGAACCCAACAGCACAATCACTGTGATTTATGGCAATCGCTCCAGTTCTTCGGCGATGTTCCGTGAAGCGCTGGAAAACCTGAAAAACACTTGGATGGGGCGGTTAAACCTGATCTATGTGTTTAGCCGGGAGCAGCAGGATATTGATCTGTATAACGGCCATATTGACGCTGACAAGTGCCGCACCTTGTTCAGTCGCTGGATTGATACCAGAACACTGGATGCCGCTTTTATCTGTGGTCCGGAAGCAATGACAGAAACCGTGCGCGGTACCCTCAAAGAGTGTGGTCTGGCCGCCGATAAAATCCATTTTGAACTGTTTGCCAGCGCTGGTAACGAGCGCAAGCGTGAACAGCGGGCGGAAGCTGCCGCTAGGGATGCCAGTATCAGTGAAATTACAGTGATTCGCGATGGCCACAGCAAAACCTTCGATTTGGCTCAGAACACCACCAACCTGCTGGAAGCAGGTAATGAGCACGGTGCCGAGTTGCCGTTCTCCTGTAAGGCCGGGGTGTGCTCAACCTGCAAATGCAAGGTCATCGAGGGTGAAGTCGATATGGACGTCAGTGTTGGCCTGGAAGAGTACGAGGTGAAGGCTGGCTATGTACTGTCGTGCCAGTCGTACCCGCTCAGCCGCAAGGTGGTACTGGATTTCGACGAAGTCTGAGAATGACTGAACACCCTCAATCACCTGTTTAACCGGAGTTTCCAGGAGTCAGGACATGAATCAGATACCGACGTTACAAAGTTTTATTGCGGGCCAATGGATTGGTTCGACTGCGGCCAACCCGCTGGCCAGCGCTGTCAATGGCAAGCTGGTGTATCACACTCATGCCGAGACCATCGATTTTGAGCAGTCACTAGACTTCGCCCGTCGTGCTGGTCAGCAATCACTGCTGGCGATGGATTTCCAGAGCCGTGCCGCCTGTTTGAGGGCGTTGGGCAAGTACCTGATCGAACACAAGGAAACCCTCTACACTATTTCCACCCATAGTGGAGCCACTCGCGCCGACAGCTGGATTGATATCGAAGGCGGCGCTGGTACTCTGTTTGCTTACGCCAGTTTGGGCCGACGGGAATTGCCTTCTGGCAATCTGATCCCGGAAGACGATGTGATACCGCTGGGGCCAACAGGAGCCTTTGCTGGTGGTCACATTTTGGTGCCACGTCGGGGGGTTACGGTGCATATCAACGCCTTCAACTTCCCGGTGTGGGGCATGTTGGAAAAATTTGCGCCTAACTTCCTCGCCGGCATGCCCTGTATTGTCAAACCGGGTTCCTCGACCAGCTATGTCACCGAAGCGGCTGTACGGCTGATGCAGCAGTCGGGCTTGTTACCGGAAGGCAGCTTGCAACTGGTGATCGGTCGCACCGGCGACTTGCTGGATCGGCTGGGTGGACAGGATATTGTGACGTTCACCGGGTCAGCCGCAACAGCGGCCAAGTTGCGGGTAACGCCTAATCTGGTTGCTAACTCGGTGATGTTTAACGCCGAAGCCGACTCCCTCAATTGCGCCATTCTAGCGCCGGACGTAACGCCGGACGACGCCGAATTTGATCTGTTTGTGAAAGAGGTTGTCCGTGAAATGACCACCAAGGCCGGGCAAAAATGTACCGCCATTCGCCGGGTGTTGGTGCCTGCGGACAAGGTGGATGCAGTGACAGAAAAACTGATCGCCAGATTGGCTAAAACCCGCGTCGGTGACCCGGCGATTGAGGGCGTACGGATGGGAGCGTTGGCTTCCCATGATCAGCAGCGCGACGTGCATCATCAGGTCGAAGCCCTGATGACTAGCTGCGAACGGGTATATGGCGGTACGGCTGATTTCTCTCCGCTAGGTGAAGGTGCCAGTAACGGAGCCTTCTTTGAACCAACCCTGCTGTTGTGCCGTGATCCCGATGCAGAAGGTGGCGCTCACGATATTGAAGCGTTTGGCCCGGTCAGTACGCTGATGCCATATCGGGATATTGATCATGCAATTGAGCTGGCGGCTCGTGGCAAGGGTTCGCTGGTGTCGTCAGTGATTACCCGAAGCCCGGAGCTGGCTGCCCGGATCGTGCCCGCCATCGCCAGCTGGCATGGCCGTGTTCATATTCTCGACGCCGAAGCAGCTACTGAATCGACAGGCCACGGCTCACCATTACCCATGCTGAAACACGGTGGCCCTGGTCGTGCCGGTGGTGGCGAGGAACTGGGAGGAATCCGGGCAGTAAAGCATTATTTGCAGCGTGCGGCGGTGCAGGGGTCGCCCACCATGTTGACTGCCGTAACCGGAGAATACGTGCGTGGTGGCCAAACCTATGAGACCGAAGTACACCCGTTCCGCCGGCATTTTGAAGAATTGAGAATTGGTGAGTCGTTACTGACGCACCGACGCACAGTGACCGAAGCCGATATCGTCAACTTCGGTTGTTTATCTGGTGATCATTTTTATATGCATTTTGATGAACTAGCAGCACGGGATTCGCAGTTCGAACAACGTATCGCGCATGGTTATTTCGTGTTATCGGCCGCAGCCGGTCTGTTTGTATCCCCCGGCGTTGGCCCGGTGCTGGCCAACTACGGTCTGGATAACCTGCGCTTTGTGAATCCGGTCGGTATCGGTGACACGATTCAGGCGCGGCTGACCTGTAAACGCAAAATCGATCAGGGCAAGGAAAGTCCGAAGGGTGACCCTCAGGGAGTCGTGGCGTGGGATGTTCAGGTGACCAATCAGCAGGGTGAGCTGGTGGCCAGCTATGACATTCTGACACTGGTGAAAAAACAGGGGGTCGGCAGTTAACTTCGGCAAGCGATTTTATTTCCATATAAGAATAAATAAGTATTCAGCATAAAAAAATATTATTTTTCTGGCGTTGATAACGTTAATAAATTGGTATTTGAGTCTGACGAGATAATACCGAAATAAAGTAGTGCCCATTTGGCTTTTTATCACAGTGTGATAACGAGACAAAATAAAATAAATCTAAAAGCAAGGGTGAAAACGACATGTTTAGTATTAAAAATATGGCGGCGGCCGGTGTGGCAATCGCAGCATTGGTGACCTCCGCCGTCAGTCATTCTGCCACCGAATTACGGGTTGGTACCTGGTTGCCACCAACCGACAATCAGAATGCCATTGTTTGGCCGACCTGGGCTAAATGGGTGGAAGAAGCCACCGAGGGGCGGGTCAAGGTCAAACTCGAGTACGGGTTGGGTCATCCGAAAACCATGTTTCAGCTAGTGGAAGATGGCGTGATTGATGCCAGCTTCAGCTACCACGGGTACGTACCAGGCCGTTTTAAACTGCCACAAATTGTGGAGCAGCCAGGGCTGGGTGTCGGTGCCGAAGCTGCCTCGGTGGCGCTGTGGCGTGTGTACGACAAATATTTCCGCGTCGCGAATGAATTTGAAGGTCTGGAAGTCTTGGGGATGTTTACCCATGGTCAGGGTACCATTCAGTCAAATTTTCGTATCACCTCGCTGGCTGATCTGGAAGGCAAGAAAATTCGTGTAGGGGGCGGTATCCAGACCGAATTATCAGAAAAAATGAAAGTAACGCCGGTGGCTGCACCCGCCACCAAAGCCTACGAAATGCTGCAGCAGGGAGTGATCGACGGCATCTTTATGCCGATGGCACAGCAAAAAAGCCTGCGTCTGAGCGAAGTCACCAAATACATCACGATTTTTCCGGAAGGCATGTATATGGGCAGCTTCTCTATGTTCATCAACCCGGATTTTCTCGATAGCCTGAGCGAACGTGACCGTCAGGCCATTATGTCTGTTTCGGGTGAGAAATTGTCCCGGATGGCCGGTGCGGCCTGGGAAGAAGGTGACGGGGAAGGTTTTATCGCAGCCAAGGCCGACAAGGTAGAAATCAACGAAGTCGGAGCTGCGCAGCTGCTGTCGCGTCAATTCAATACGCTGATTACCGGTATGGATAAGCTCTGGATAGACTCTGTTGCTGACCGCAAGGTTGACGCGGAGGCGGCCTTGGCTGAGTTGCGAAATATTGCCCGTAATTACCACAGAGCGAAATAGCAGATGGTGTTTTCTGATTGGATTTCAGAACACTACGAGGAGAAGGGGCCAGCCAAATGGCTGGCCTTCTCCCTTGAGTGCGTTGCTGCTGCCGTGCTGATGGCGCTGATGCTGCTGACGTGTGCCGATGTGATCGGACGCTATTTTTTAAACAACGCGGTCGATGGCACCGTGGAAATCACCGAGCTAGCACTGGCGGTGGTGGTGTTTGCCGAAATGCCGGTTATTACCTGGCGCGGAGGCCATGTCGTTGTCGATTTGCTGGATCGTTATATGAACCATCGATTGGTCAAGGCGTTGGGGTTGTTATCTGCGCTGCTGGTCTCTGGGGCTTTTTATGCCGTGGCTGGGCGCATGATGTTTACCGCTGAACGTTCGTTACGGCGTGAAGTTGTCACCGAGTATCTGCAAATGCCGGTTGGTTATATTGTTCAGTATATATCGGTGATGAGTTATGTCTGTGCGGTTGTTATGGTCAGCTATGGAATATATAGAATACTGAATGAAGAGCGATGAGCTGAAATGATTTTTACCACTTTATTTATCGGAATTCCCATATGATCGTCGCACTGATTGGCTTTTTTATATTGTTGCTGTTGATTATTGTCGTACGCATTCCCATTGCCTTTGCCATGGGGCTGGTCGGATTTTTCGGCTTCGCTTATTTGCAGGGACTCGGGTTCGATAATCTGCTGGAGTTTCGCTGGACCGGTGCCTTGGCGATGGCATCCAACCGGGTCATTGACACGGTGCAAGAATACAGCCTGTCGGTCATACCGCTATTTATTCTGATGGGCAATCTGGTGACCAGCTCCGGTCTGTCGCAAGCGTTATACCGTGCTTCTAATGCCTTTCTGGGACATCACCGCGGAGGCTTGTCGATGGCCACTGTGGTGGCTTGTGGCGGGTTCTCGGCGATTTGCGGCTCGTCTTTGGCAACCTCGGCGACTATGGCCAAGGTGGCGATGCCTCCGATGCGGAAGTACGGCTATGCCGATTCGCTGGCAACGGCATCGATCGCTGCCGGTGGCACGTTGGGGATTCTGATACCGCCCAGCGTGATTCTTGTGATTTATGGCTTGCTGACTGAAACCAGTATCCGTGAGCTGTTCGCCGCCGGTTTTATGCCTGGTATTTTGGGTATTCTGTTGTACCTAGGAGCAGTCAAGTTTGTGGTGTGGCGCACTCCGGAAGCGGGCCCTTGCGGTGACAAACTGGATTGGAAACAGCGGCTGGAGGCGATGAAGGGGGTCTGGGGTGTGGTGATTCTGTTTACGCTGGTGATGGGGGGCATTTACCTCGGCGTGTTTACGCCGACTGAAGCGGCAGGAATTGGTGCTGGCGGTGCCTTTATTATTGCCTTGACGCGTCGTAGCCTGTCGTTCAGCTCATTGTTTTTGGCACTTACGGATACCGGACGTACCAGCGCTATGTTGTTTACGGTACTGATAGGGGCTTTGATTTTTTCCGATTTTATCAACCGTGCCGGGTTGCCCGCCGATTTGCTGACCTTTGTCTCGGCGCTGGATATGAGCCCGATGGGAGTGATTCTGGTGATTCTGGGTATTTATATTGTACTTGGAATGGTGTTTGAAAGCTTATCGATGATGCTGCTGACGGTGCCGATTTTTTTTCCGCTGGTGCAAAGCTTGGGTTTTGATCTGGTGTGGTTCGGTATTGTGGTGGTGGTGGTCACCGAAATCAGCCTGATCACGCCTCCAGTAGGCATGAATGTGTTTGTGCTCAGTGCGGTGCTACGTAATGTGAATCCGGCGACCATTTTCAAGGGAGTGACGCCCTTCTGGTGTGCCGATATTGTGCGTCTGGCATTGATTGTCTTTATTCCAGCGATCGCCATGCTGCTGCCGGAATGGCTGTATCGCTGATGCCGTTTACTCTGATTATCCAACAGGAGGTGCCTTATGCTGCCTGGTGTTAAACGTATTTTGTACGCATCCGATTTGCAGGATGGTTCGCGCCCGGCATTTCGAGCGGCGGTCAGCTTGTGTGGCCATTACCAGTCGCACATTACCTACCTGCATGTGATCGAATCGCCGAGCCGTCAGGCTGACCGTCTGGCGCAGCAGCTCATGGCTCAGGATCCGTCATTGCAGGCCTTGCATGATGACAGCCTTGTTGCGGTACGGGAGCAGATTCTGGCGCGGGTGCAGGATTTTTGCGCTGCGGAACTGGATATCGACGAGCAGTTGCAAGCGGATCAGCTGGTTGCTCGCGTCGAAGAGGGGCGTGCGTGGCAAGAAATTCTCCGTGTAGCGGATGAAATCAAGGCCAGTGTGATCGTCATGGGGACGCGTCATGGGCTTGGGCTCGGCAAAAAACTGTTGGGTTCAACCGCTGCCAAGGTGATGGAGCACGGTGCTCGCCCAGTACTGATCGTTCCTCTTCTCTAAAAGGCAGGGTTATGGCGGCATGCGGTTTTATTGATACATTACAGACTAGGCCAGCTCCAGCCGCTCTGACGGATGGCAGACGGCATTCATGTCCTGACTATATCTGCATTCAGGAGGTATTTGCGTTCCTGAGGGGCGGGCCTGTGCCACAGACTAGCCAGCAGTCAGACATATTCGTAGAGTGTCGGGGGAGCCATGCTTTGGTGTCGTTCAGTGGTCTGGATATGCCTTGTGACTGGGTCATTCCGGCAGAGATGATGCAGGTGGTTGTCAGTCATACTGGGCGCCATCAATTGCTGTGTAGTGGTACTTGCTACCAGCTGCAATCCGGTGATGTGCTGCTGCTGTTTGCTGGCACTCACAATGCCTTGGTTCCTGATAGTGACGGTTGCTTCAGTATTCTGAATGTGCCGTTGGCTGAACTCAGTGACGCGGCAATTGGTATGAGTTGGCTACGGAAGGAAACACTTTGGGAGCTGCCTGTCGTCTGCGGAGCCCCAGAGCTGGAGCAACTGGTAAAGGTGATGACGCAGCCGTCGCACCAAACAGACCATTTCCGAGAACATATACGTTTTCACCAGTTACAAGTGTGTCATGGCCTGATACTGCAACTGTTTCATGGTCTTGGTTGCGGGATGATAACCACACAGCCGCTGAACGATGCGGTGGTGGCTCAATTGCGGCGTCAGGTGCTGACCAATCTGCAGGAGGATGTCGATCTGTCTGCTCTGGCAGCGTCCTGCAAGGTCAGCGTCAAGACCTTGTATAACCGCCTCAGATCCTCACTGGACTGCACCCCAGGCGAGTTTATTCGCCTGCTCAAAATTGAAAGTGTGTTCCGGGAATTAAGTGCCCGACCTCGAACAGCAAGGAATGTGACTGAGGTGGTTATTAATTACGGGTTTTCCAATCTTGGGCGTTTTGCACAGCATTATCGCCAGCATATTGGTGAGTTGCCTTCTGAAACCTTGCGGCGATCTTCGTCATAGCATTTTCCATATATCAGGCACCCTCACACCCTGCGTATGAGACGAGCAGGTCAGGAGGTGATGGCTGCTTGCACCACCTGATTGATCAGCGCTTCATCATTCAGCCCCTGAGACATATAAGGCATCAACATCTGTTGATTGCGTACCAGGGCGAAGCCGTACAGCATTGACCACATACAGATCATGTTGATTTGTATTTGCTGGCTATCCCGTTCCGGAAAGGCGCGTAAAAACATGCGATAGAGCAGTCGGTAGGTTCTGGCCAGTGATGCCAGCCGCTGCTCTGCGTTGTCGGCATGAATGACTTCATCGTGATACATCATGCGAAAGGTGCCGGGGTTTGCCTGACAAAAATCAATAAAATGGCGGACAGCAACTTTTAGCGCGGGCAGGGGTTCCGGGTGACTGGCAAGGAACCGTTCGAGTTGTTGATAAAGGCGCTGGTGGGCCTCTTCTGCCAGTTCAAGCAACAGGTCGCTGCGGCTGGCAAAATGCCCGTACATGGCGGCTGGGGTGACACCGATGGCTTTGGCCAGATGACGGATTTGGACGGCATCGTGTCCCTCCGTGGCGATCAGTTGGCGGGCCAGTTCAAGGGCTGTCGCGCGCAGGCTGCCATGGTGATAGGACGTTTTCTTGTTCACTGGGTGCTCCATGTGCGTCGGCCTTTTGGTTGCCGGGGCAGCCAAAAGGCGCAATCTAACATTCTGCCCCGAAGGATTCGAGTGCTTGTCCAGACTCGGGCTTCAGAGGTCAATGGTCAACTGACGACTGTGTGCTCGTGAACAACAGGGGGTGAAACAGTTATTGGCAGCCTGTTCATCCGGGGTAAGGAAGCTGTCCCGGTGTTCTGGAGTCCCTTCCAGGACGGTGGTCAGGCAGGAGCCGCAAATACCCTGTTCGCACGACAAGGGGACATCGATACCCGCAGCCAGCAGCGCTTCGGCTGCGCTGGTGTCGGCAGCCACCCGGATCACCTGATTGCTGCTGCTCAGTAACAGGTCAAACGCGCGATTGCCTTGCTCGTCGTCGTCGCTTGGGCTGGAGGCACTGAAATATTCCCGATGCAGTTGTTGGGCTGACCAGCCAGCCTGAGCAGCGCCGTCCAGTATATAGTCCATAAATCCGGCTGGGCCACAGACGTAGATATGGGTGGTCGGGTCGGTTTGTTGCAACAGGGTGGTGATGTCCAGCCGTTGGGCCGATTCACTTTCATCGCAATGGATATGAACCTGATCGCCGTATTCGGACTGTTGCAGGTCGTTAAGGTAGGCCATGTTGGCTAACTGGCGACCGCAATAATGCAGCTCGAACGATTTGCCTTCACCGTGCAGGCTGGCTGCCATTGAGCGAATAGGGGTCACCCCAATGCCGCCCGCCACCAGCAACGAATGCTGGGCATTGCTATCCAGTGGGAACAAGTTTCTGGGGGCGTTGATCTGCAGCGTGCTGCCTTCAACTGCAGCCTGGTGAATGGCGGTCGAGCCACCACGAGAGTCGGCTTCCAACTGAACTGCGATGCAATAGCGATGGCGTTCAGCCGGGCTATTACACAACGAGTATTGGCGCACGGGACCATTCGGGGTGGCGACATCAATATGAGCGCCAGCGCTGAATTCCGGTAACTCGCCGCCGTTGGGGGCGGTCAGTTCCAGGCTGATGATTCGCTCTGATTCCTGAGTGCGTTTCGAGACGATAACGTCAAACATGCTGTTTACCTGTACGAGTGCAGTCCGCCGGGGCTGTTATCCCCGGCGGTGGTTCTAGGGGACGTTCCAATTAGTTAACGTGGCCTGTCAGGAGGAAAATCCCGTCAGGCAAGGCGTTGGACGCCGAGAATAGCGCGTCCTTTTCAAGTCCGACAACACCGCATGGAACACCGCATGGCGGGATATTGACCCTGACCCTTCGGGCTCTCAGCAGGCTCGGTTTAATCATTGAGAACGTCCCCTCGGTTTGAGGAATAGGATGCTGAGCTGGCTCAGGTCGCGGCGTTTTCTGCCTTGATCAGCTTGTCCAGTGTCCTGCGTGCACGAATGGCTCCTGCGTCACCGATCAGCAAGACCGGTTTGTTTTCCCAGAAGTCGCTGTCACCCATGTTGTCTTGCTGGGCTTCCAGCATGGGCAGGTCTTCGGTTTCAAACGGCACGCTCAGGTTGGCGACCTGTTCGTCAGCCAATTGCTGCGCATGCGGCCCGATGGCCTTGGGAAAGGACATGCCAAACCAGTAATGCGTGGAATGTGCGGTTTCGGGGGTGAAAATATGTGGAATCAAGGTTTCGATGCCGTTTTCTCTGGGCTGTCCGGTGGGGGTTGCACCGCTGATCAGCAGCATGTTGGCCGGGGCGTCCCAACGGACGTCGATCCAGCGATCGACCCGTTTTCCATGTTCAATGCCCCAGGCCTGGTACAGGAAATCGGGCAGGATTTCGTTGTTGGTTTGGCGCATGGACCAGACGGTGTCGCCATCCTGTTTCACTTCGGTGACCGAGTCTTTGACAGCATCGCTGCCCAGCGTGCCAGGATGCAAGAACTCGATATGGGACAGGTCTAGAATGTTATCGGACTCCAGCACATAGTTGGCTTTGGCATATAAATACCCTTCACCCACGTAGAAATGTTCCCGATCCATGCAGGAAAAATCGGTTATCAGTGCTGGGTCAGCCTTGTCTTGGTCACCCATCCAGATCCACAGACAGTTGTGTTTTTCGACCAACGGGAAGGTCTTGACGCGAGCGGCTGCGGGTATTTTTCCATCACCGTGCGGATTGTGCACGCACTGGCCGGACTGGTTGAACTGCAATCCATGGTAATTGCACTGGATCGAACGGCCACCATCGCAGAGGCTGCCGCTGGACAGGGGGACAAAACGGTGGGGACAGCGATCCAGCAAGGCGTGGGCCACGCCTTCGTTGTCGCGGTAGATGACGACTTTCTGATCCAATAGGGTGCGGGGAAACAGTTCCCCGGTGCTTACTTCGCTGGCCCATGCGGCCACGTACCAACAATTCATCAGATAAGGCATACGGTGTTCTCCTGCTGGGTTATGGATGCTGTTATCCCTTGCCGGGCGTGATGATCCATGACCTGGTGATTTATTTTTATGTAGCGGGTGTTTCAAAGGTTAAATTAACAGTGTTAAGTTAACTATGTTTACTTTAGTGGTGAGTATTTTTTATGTCAAGGTTCCGGAGCTGACAAGTTGAGTCTGCTGTGAGGGTAAGCACGGTTCAAGATAGCGATGGTTGGTAGCTGATCATCAGAAACAGGCACTGGCTACCAGTGCCTCAGGTGATCGGTCAGCACCAAGTGGGTGTTCGAGACATTGGCTGCTGTGCGATCGGCTGCTACGCCGGGGGTGAGATATCCAATTGGGAGGTGGCTTTGACCAGCAGTTCTCTGAGCCAGATTAGCCCTTTGTCATTATTACGGTACTGATGCCATTGCACACATTGCTTCATTCGCGCCATGGCAAAGGGTACGGGCTTGATCGTGAGCGGCCAGATTCTGGCAACTTGACGGGCCAGGCGTGCGTGCACAGTGGCGATGTTTTCTGTCCCTACCACCATGGAAGGCAATACGGCAAAGCTGTAGGTGCTGACGGTAATGTGACGGTTGATGCCGTATTCCTGGTTAATAAACTGGCTGAAAAAATCTCGGCGATGGGCGGAAGGTTCCATGCTGACATGACCAGCATTGGCATAGGCCGCTACGGTCAGGGGAGTGTGTGCAATAGCGCTGTCGTTCCACATCATGCACACAAAATCTTCTTCATAAAGTACATCGCTGGGGTTTTCGGCGGAGACAAAGTCCGACGGAATAATCAGCAGGTCGGCCTCGCCTCGCTCCATGGACTTATGCGGATTTTCAATCTGTGGCAAAAACCGGAAGCGGGCATTGCTGTTTTGTTGTTCTGCCAGCATCAGCAGGTGGGGAATAAGTACCATCTGGGTGTAGTCAGAGCAGAAGATACTGAAGGTTCTGTCGGTAGTGGCGGGGTCAAAGTTGGGCTGGATAAGAATACTGCTTTCGATCAGATTGAGCACATTACGGACGGAATCCTGCATGTCTTCCCCTAATGGCGTGATGTACATCTTACGGCCGATCTGGGTCAGGATATCGTCGTTGAAATACTCCCTCAGACGTGAGAGTGAGTTGCTGACGGCGGATGGACTCAGGTTCAGCTTTTCTGCTGCTCTGGTAATACTTCGTTCTTTTAGCAACACATCCAGTGCGATCAGCAAATTCAGATCCAGCTTGTTAAAACGCATGATGTTTCCCCTCTTGTCTCGCCATTCCGGCTCACAGAGTAGAGTCTTTCCAGCTGCTTTGACCAGCCTTATTGGCAAATGGGCGGATGGCTGAATTATTCAATAAACGTTCGATCTTATCGAATCCTCTGTTTAGTTTTAAGCGTTTTACTGAATGGTCAGTCACTCGTAATCTGCCCTCTCGCGGTACATCGCTAGCCTCAGTTCAGTAGCGATAACGCTGGCTCCGGTGTTCGGCTCCCTGAATAAAAACAACAATCTCCAAATAATTGGAGGAGGGTCTGATGACGATAAACACTCGCAAGGGTATGGCTCCCGTGTGTCAGAAATTGCACCCCAAAGTGCTCTCTCTGGCCATCATGGTATGCACAACATCTGTTCACGCATTTACGATTGATACCGGTCATCCGGAACTGTCCCTGCGTTTGGATAATACGGTCAAATACAGTGCTGCCTATCGCCTCAAAGAGCGGTCTGCAGAGCTTTCCGAAACACAGTACGATGCCAATGGCATTGTCGGCCCCAATAATGTTAACCAAGACGACGGTGACAATAACTTCGACAAGGGGCTGGTCTCCAACCGACTGGATATCCTGACTGAGGTTGACCTGGCCTATAAAAACATGGGCGCTCGAGTCAGTGCGGCGGGTTGGTACGATCAGATTTACCATCAGGATACCGACAACGATACCACTACCTCTAATGCCGATTCGGCAGATGAGTTTTCAGACGATGCCCGCACCATTATGGGGCGGGATGTTGAACTGCTGGATGCCTTCGTGTACGGCTACTTCAGCTTTGGTGAGCACATGAGTACGGTGCGGGTCGGGCGTCATACCTTGCTATGGGGTGAGAGCCTGTTTTATGGCGCGAATGGTATTGCCGGTGGTCAGGCACCGCTGGATCTGGTGAAATTGTTATCGGTTCCCAATTCCCAGTTCAAGGAAGTAGCTCGGCCGCTGGGCAAGGTGTCTGCCACCTTATCGTTGTCCGACTATTTGTCGCTGGGTGCCTATGTTGGTTACGAATGGGAGAAAACCCGTTTGTTGCCAGCGGGTGCTTATCTGTCGAGCAGTGATGTACTTGCTGGAGAACGTTTGAATGCTGGCCCCACCGGTGTGTTTGAAAATGGCGGTGATATGGAGGCGTCTGGCAGCGGCCAGTACGGCCTGCAGGCACGCTTGTATGTGCCTGAGGTTGACACCGATTTTGGTCTGTACGCCATTCGATACAATTCGTTTTCTCCCAGCGTTATCTACACCACCTTGTCTGGTACTCCGCCGGAGCTGACGGCTTCCAAGTTCCAGTGGGCCTATCACGAAGGGATCAAGGCGTTTGGCGCCAGTTTTGCCAAAACGGTCGGCGTGTGGAGCTTGGCGGGTGAAGCCTCCGTTCGTCTGAACGCACCGTTGGCCAGTTCTGGCGTAACCATTCTGGAAACCATCGGTGTCGGCACTGAATACAACAACAGTGATAACCCTGGTTATGCGGTAGGCAAGACGGGTCATGCCCAGGTGTCATGGCTCGCCAGCCTCGGCCCTTCGTTTATTTCAGATGAGGCCAGTTTCTTGGGTGAAGTTGCCTGGAATACGCGTATGGCCATTACTGATAACGAGGGTGCATTGAATCCGAATACCGATAAATCGGCATCGGCTATTCGGGTTGTTTATAGCCCGACCTATCGCCAGTTATTCTCCGGTATTGATGTAAGTCCAACGATCGGTGGTAGCTATACATGGGGTCGTTCGTCTGCCGTTGGCCCGGCTTTTGGTGTTGACCGGGGCGGCGATTTTAATGTTGGCGTCAAGGCAATATATCTGAGTCGCTGGACTGGTTCGCTGAGCTATATGAGGTTCCACGGACCGATTGGCTCAGGCAACGATAACAATAATGACCCCCAATTCAAACAAGCGCTGAAAGACAGGGATTACCTCTCATTGTCTGTCAGTACTACCTTTTAAATAGCCGGAGGCAATTATGTATAACAACAAAAGCCGGGCACTGTTGGCCGTTATTTCTACAACGGTATTGTCGTGTTCCAGTCTGGTCGCCAGCGCGGCTGTTTCAGAAAAAGAAGCTGCTCGTTTGCAGCGGGATCTGACCCCGCTTGGTGCCGAGCGCGCCGGGAATGCGGCTGGTACCATTCCTGCCTGGACTGGCGGTTACACCCAGCCAATTCCCGGTGATGTGGCGGGCGGGCGTCGCAGCGATCCGTTCAAGGATGAGCAGCCGCTGTACACCATCACCGTCGACAACATGAATCAGTATGCCGATCAGTTGACTGACGGTGTCAAGGCGATGCTGCAAAAATACCCGGATAGCTACCATCTGAATGTCTATCCGACTCATCGTACTGCGTCAGCGCCCCAGTGGGTGTATGACAACACTGCCGCCAATGCGATTCGCGCGACTCTGGATGGTCACACCCTCAAGGGTGCCTACGGTGGCGTGCCGTTCCCGGTTGTTAAAACAGGTCTTGAAGCCATTCAAAATCATATTCTCGGCTGGGCGGGAAGCAGTTGGGAGGTGATGCTGACGCAATATCAGATCACCTCGAACGGCAGAAGCGTACTGACCACCGAAGGGTCTATTCGCCAGAATATGCCGTATTATTTTCAGGATGGCAGCGTGGATAACTACGATGGCATGTACTGGGAAATTAACCTGACCAACGTCGGACCGCCGATTCGTGCCGGTGAAATGATCGTCGGACGTAATAACCTGAATGCCGACAAGTCGGCGGCCTATGTCTACCTGACAGGTCAGCGCCGGGTTCGGCGTTTGCCGAATGCCTGTTGCGATACGCCAGCTCCCGCTACTGCCGGTCTGATGTCATTTGACGAGATATCGGTGTTTTCGGGTCGTACCGACCTGTTCGACTGGAAACTGCTGGGCAAGCAGGAAATCCTGGTGCCCTACAACCAGAACCGGTTTTTGCAATACAGCGAAGATCAGATCATTACCGGCCAGCACCTCAATCCCGCAGCCGTACGCTGGGAGTTGCACCGGGTGTGGGTCGTCGAAGCGACACTGGCGGAAGGCAAGCGTCATCGTGTTCCCAAAAGCAAGTACTACCTGGACGAAGACACCTGGCAAGCGGTGTTGGGCGACCGTTGGGATGGCAAAGGCCAGCTGTGGAAGACCTTGTGGGGCTTTAACTACGTGATGCCAGACTTTCCCGGCACGATTCGCCAGACCTTTGGTTACTACGATCTGTTGTCTGGTGAAGGTTATGTGGCTAATGTCTTGAACGATCAGGAATTCCATCACCGACCGACCGATCGCTGGCCAACCAATACCTTTACCGGTCAGGGCCTGGCAGCACAAGGGGTTCGTTAATAGCAAATCAGCGATACCGGATTTGAATCGTTATCTCCTGTAAGTGGCAGGGATAGTCTCTTGAAATAACAAGGGTTTGAATTCGGTATTACTGCGGTGTGTTCGAGTTGGATATGTGCATGATGTGAATGGGACATGAAAACATGGTTGCTTGTTAAGCCACCGGATAACCGCTTGCTTGCCAGAGTTATGTTGTTGGGTTGTATCCCGGTGGTAATTAATGGCGGCCAGGATCCATTTTAACGTGCCTTGTTTTATTGGGTTGATTCAGCAACAAGGCGCTTTGGCTTTCAGAGGTTAATTCAGCGTTTGACGATAATTGTGAATGGTGTCGGAGGGCCTCTGAAAGTCTTTTTTATTGTGTGTGGATATCTGAGGATATTCTGTTTTTACCGTTGTTATTAATTTATGTGATTGATTTGATCAGGAGGAATTATGTTTCGATATTTTCCAACCAACTATCCGTGGAATTTATCCGTCGATCTGGCCATTGAAATGGGGGCCAAGATGGGTGAAATCGAGGAAATGTGCGCACCGCTGATGGAGGCTTCCAAAAAGCGTGACGCGGAAGGCACAGTTGCATTTCGTGAAACCTGGGCGCGTATGGCCGACAAACTCTGCGATCTGGCGGCTGAAGATGAAACCAAAGGGCGACTGATCTCTGCCGGAGAAAAATACAACCGGGCTGCAACGTATTATCTGACCGCCGAGCGTTTGCAGGCCCATGGTGCAGAAGGTCGTCTGGCGTTATTTACCCGTTTTCTGGAAGTGTTTAACCGCGGTACCGAGCTGACCAAAGAAAACTGCGTGCGGGTAGAAATTCCCTACGAAGGCACACACCTGTCGGCGCTGTATGTGCGGGCGGAAGGGGTGGATGGCCCGGCTCCAGTGCTGGTACAGGTCAACGGCCTGGATTCCACCAAAGAAATGAAATACCGCGTTGGTTTGCCCCGCATGCTGGCTAAACGGGGGGTGGCTTCCCTGGTTATTGATCAGCCAGGCACAGGTGAAGCGTTGCGTTTGCAAGGTTTGCCTGCACGCTTTGATGCCGAGCACTGGGCCAGCCGCGTGGTCGATTGGCTGGAAGCCCGCGATGATATTGATGCTGCCCGTATTGGTATGGAAGGGGTGTCGCTGGGTGGCTATTACTGTCCTCGTGCCGTGGCATTCGAGCCGCGTTTTGCTTGCGGTGTGGTCTGGGGTGCTAACCACGACTGGCGCGACGTCCAGAAAAAGCGCCTGGAAAATGAAGGTGATTTTCCGGTGCCGCATTACTGGGAACACGTGCGCTGGGTCTGGGGTGCGAAAGACATGGGCGACTTTATGGCGATTGCGGAACAGGTTCACCTGGATGGTGTGGTTGAGAAAATCAAGGTGCCATTCCTGGTTACCCATGGTGAAAAAGATTCCCAGATTCCATTGAAGTGGGCTCAGCGCACCTTCGACCAGCTGGTGAACAGCCCTGACCGTGAACTGAAAATTTTCACCGAACGTGAAGGTGGTACCCAGCATTCCAGTTTTGATAACCCGGACAACGCTGGAGCCTATATTGCTGACTGGGTTGCCGAACACTTGAATGGCCGCATCGCCTAGCACTGTCTTTTCAGGAGAAGCAAAGATGAATATTACCGGTTTGGAAACTTTGGTATTTGGTGTTGAAAACCTTGCTGACTGTGCTCAATACCTGACCGACTACGGCTTGATTGCGGTCGATACGAATGATCAGGGTGGTCGCTTTGAAGCCCTGGATGGCACTGCCATCGTACTGGCTCATACCGACGATGAAACCTTGCCAGCGGCGCTGGGTAATGGCTGTTTGTTGCGTAAAACCGTGATGGGTGTGGCTAATCAGGCATCGCTGGATGGCATTCGCGACGAGTTATCGAAAGACCGTGCAGTACGGCTGTTAGACGATGGCTCGATTGAATCCGTTGACGACATGGGTTTTGTGATTGGTTTTCAGCTGACCCAACGCAAGTTGATCGAAAAAATCGGCGAAATCGCCAACGTGCCCGGATCGCCGATCCAGCGTGATGTCAACCAGCTGGGGGTCGATGACCATGTTGGCCAGATACGCCCGCGTACCCTGTCGCACGTTGTGTATTTCGTCCCGGATGTGGTCAAGGCCGAGGCCTTTTATGTTGAACGCCTGGGCTTCCGCTGCACTGACCGCTTTGATGGTATTGGCCCCTTCTTACAGGCCAGTGGCTCATTGGAACACCACTCTCACTTTCTGATTGGTGCGCCAGAACATATGAAAGGTGTTGAGCATTTCACCTTCCATTTCTCTGGTCCAACGGAAGTGATGCAGAACGGCTCCCGCTTTATCGAAAAAGGCTATCAGGCGTTCTGGGGCCCAGGCCGACACCTGCTCGGATCCAACTGGTTCTGGTATTTCAACAGCCCGTTTGCCTGCCATATGGAAATGGACGCCGATATGGATCTGCACGACAGAACCTGGGAAGCGCGGGTTTCTGACCTAGGGGCTGATGCCTCGCAGGCGTTCCTGCTGCAATACCGCAAGAAGTGGTCTCCAGGCCCAGGTACGCCTGAAAACGGTGACTATGCGTGATATCTGCGTGATATCTGCGTGATATCGCTTCACCGGGCGGTGCTTTGCCGCGCCGCCGGGTGAAGCGCTTTGCCATTGCGGTGGCAATAAAGACGCAAGGACAGCAGGCCAGGCAGAAGGATTGAGCGGCGGTCTTAACCGCCAGCAGGCATCACCACATAACAATAAACAGTTTTGTATCGAGGTAGCGTCATGGCACACACATATAGAAAAGCTTCGTTAGCCTGGCAGGCAAGGGTTATTTTCCGCTCTGCGCCAGGAGTGGCTGGTTCATGATGGCAGTGGCATCGAAGCATGGCTTTTTGGCGTTGCTGTTGGCGTTGGCGGGTCTCGGTAGCCCGTGTCTGGCGGCAGAACAAAACCCTGATGAAGTGGCGGATGCCTGGGATCGACCGGCGCTATCAAGCCGGGCAGATGCCCATTCGTTTATGACCTCGGTTGCGCTCGCGGGATCACGTCAGATCGCCGTCGGTGAACGGGGTCTGATCCTGCTGTCGGGCGATCGTGGCACGCACTGGACTCAGGCACCGGTGCCCGTCAGTGTGACTCTGACGGATGTGGATTTTTTTGATGCCAATACCGGGTATGCCACGGGACATTCTGGCGTGGTGTTGGCCACCACTGATGGTGGTGCACATTGGCAAGTGGTGCTGACGGGTGAACAAATAGCTCGCATCCTGCTGGCGGAAGCGGAAGCCTCTGGCAATGATCATGCACTCCGGGCGGCCAATTATCTGGTTCAGGATGGCCCCGACAAGCCTTTGTTTGATCTGTTGGTGCTCAGCGCGAAGCACCTGATTGTGGTCGGTGCGTACGGCCTGGCGCTGGAAAGTAACGATGGCGGGGCGACCTGGAGCGACTGGGCGCAGCGCTTGAACAATGTCATGGGCTTGCACTTGTACGGTATTCGCACACAAGGGCAGCGCTGGCTGGTATTTGGCGAGCAGGGCCTGGTGCGGCTGTCGGTTGATAACGGTCATAGCTTCAGTGAACTGGAAACACCTTATCCTGGCAGTTTCTTTACTGGTGAAATCACGGCTGGTGGCCGACTGGTTTTGGCTGGATTGAAGGGCAATACCCTGGTATCCGCCGATGATGCCGGTCAACATTGGCAAGAGATGAGTAACCCGGTGGCGGCCACCATTACTTCGTCGCTTTACCAGGATGGCGAGTTGTTGCTGGTTAATCAGGCGGGTCACATCTTGCGTGAAACCAACGGCGCGCTGTTGCCGGTTATCAATAAAAAACTCCCACCCCTGAATCATCTTGTCCGGACCCAGGACGGTGGACTGCTCGCGGCCAGCGTGCGGGGAATTATCTCGATTGAGTCTGGAGATGTGCAGTGAAATATTCCATTCCGAATACACCCGCCGATAGCGGCGAATTCGATCCCAAATCCGGATCTTTGATCGAGCGTTTGTTGTTTAACAACCGCCTGGTCGTGGTTGTGCTGTGCGCCCTGATCACGCTGTTGCTGGCCTCTCAGGCAATCCGGCTGGAATTGAATGCCAGTTTTGAAAAGACCTTGCCAACTCATCACCCATACGTCACCAATTATCGGTCTTACAAGAGTGAACTGAACGGCTTGGGCAATTCGGTTCGTGTGGCTGTCGCCAATCCGGGCGGCACCATTTACGACGCCCAGTACATGGAAACCTTGCGGCAGATGAGCGATGAGATTTTTCTGCTGCCAGGGGTTGACCGGGTACAGATGAAGTCAATCTGGACGCCGTCGACCCGTTGGGTCGGGGTGACCGAAGAAGGTATGGAAGGCGGCCCGGTGATTCCAGACGGCTACGATGGTTCGCAAGCCAGCATGGAACGGTTGGCGATCAATGTTAACCGTTCTGGCGAAATCGGCCAACTGGTGGCACTGGATAGCGGCTCCAGCACCATTTATGTGCCGCTGCTTGACAAGGATGCTGAAGGGAATCCGATCAGCTACGCTGAATTTGCCACCCGGCTTGAAGAGCTTCGAGGCCGTTACGAGCAACAGGGCGTCGAGATCCACATCACCGGTTTTGCCAAGGTTATTGGCGATCTGATTGATGGCGTGCGATCGGTTCTGATGTTCTTTGCTATTGCCGTCGCCATTGCCACTGCCATGGTGTACTGGTACACCCGTTGTGTCCGCTCTACCGCACTGGTGGTATTGGCCTCATTGACGGCGGTGGTATGGCAGCTGGGGTTACTGCCGGTACTGGGTTACTCGCTGGATCCTTATTCCATCCTGGTGCCCTTTCTGGTGTTTGCCATTGGCATGAGCCACGGTGCCCAGAAGATGAATGGCATTATGCAGGACGTCGGGCGGGGGTTTGACAAATTGGTTGCCGCCCGCTTTACCTTTCGCCGGCTGTTTCTGGCTGGACTGACGGCCTTGCTGGCCGATGCAGTGGGCTTTGCCGTACTGCTGGTGATTGATATTCCGGTGATTCGCGAGCTGGCTATTGCGGCCTCGATCGGTGTTGCCGTGCTGATTTTTACCAATCTGATTCTGCTGCCAATCCTGCTCTCCTACATTGGGGTCAGTGAGCGCGCCGCCAAACGCAGTGTCGCCAATGAGAATGAAGACCAGAGTCATTCTGCCGAAGCGCGTTTGTGGGTGTTTCTGGATCGCTTTACCCGGCGGAAGTGGGCCATCGGTGCGATTCTGACCGGGGTTACGTTGGCCATTGCTGGCGGTGCCCTGAGTACCCAGCTGAAAATTGGCGACCTCGATCAGGGTGCCCCGGAGCTGCGCCCTGACGGTCGTTATAACCGCGACGTGGCCTTTATGAATCAGCATTACGGGGCCTCCAGTGATGTACTGGCGGTGATGATTGAAACCCCCGCCGGGTTCTGTTCCCAGTACGGCATTCTCAAAGCGGTTGACCTGCTGGAGTGGCAATTGCGCCAGCTGCCCGGTGTGGAAACCACCAATTCTCTGGCCTTGATGTCGCGTCGTATGCTGTCGGGCCTGAATGAAGGTAATCCGCTGTGGTACGGCTTGTTGCCCAACCAGAATATGCTGAATTTTATTACCGCTGGCGCGCCACGGGGTTTGTATAACGACGACTGTTCGCTGTTGACCTTGTACGTCTATTTGCAGGATCACAAGGCGGACACCCTGACCAGGGTGGTGGATCATATTGAACAGTTTGCCGCCGCCAACAACCGTGAAGACGTCACTTTCTTGCTGGCCGCAGGCAGTGCCGGTATTCAGGCGGCAACCAACATCGCGGTCAAGGAGGCCTGGCGCAATATGCTGTTACTGGTATACGGCGCGGTGATTCTGCTGTCGTTTATCACCTTCCGTTCCTGGCGTGCCGTGGTTGTTGCCATTTTGCCTTTGATGTTGACCTCAATTCTGGCTGAAGCCCTGATGGTTCTGCTGGGAATGGGTGTCAAGGTCGCTACTCTGCCGGTGATCGCACTGGGCGTGGGTATCGGTATTGATTATGCGCTTTATATTCTGTCGGTCACGATGTCCCGCTTGCGAGCTGGAGCGAGCCTGTCGGAAGCCTATTTACGGGCGCTGCAGTTTACCGGAAAAGTGGTAATACTAACGGGTGTTACTTTGGCCGTCGGTGTGGTGACCTGGGTGTTCAGTCCGATCAAGTTCCAGGCTGATATGGGGTTGTTACTGGCATTTATGTTTCTCTGGAACATGCTGGGGGCACTGATTCTGATCCCGGCGCTGGCGCACTTTCTGATGAAACCTGCTGTTGAGCCGGAATCACAACGGTGAGCAGCGGACAGCAATCTCAGCCTCAACCCCAACTGCTGTGCCGCAGTGAGATGGTAGCAGAAGGCCAGTCGCGCGGGTTTGACCCGCTGCAACTGGGCTGCGACAGCCTGTTTGTGGTGCGTCGGGCTGGGCAGCTGTATGGCTGGCGTAATGCCTGTCCTCATATCAACGGCGCGCCCATGGCCTGGCGTAAAGACGCGTATCTGGATGCGGCCGGGCGCTATATCGCCTGCCATGCCCATGGCGCTTTATTCGAGCCAGACACAGGTATGTGTATTCAGGGGCCTTGTGTTGGCCAACAACTTCAACCAGTGGATGTATCTGAAACTCCCGACGGCAATATCGTCGTGGTGGATCCATTACAAGACAATAAGAAGGAGTAATAACGATGAGTGCAGTTAACAAGGTATTGGTTATTGGTGGCGGGTTTTCCGGAATGGCCGCCGCCATCCAGATGCGCAAGGGTGGCATTGAGGTTGATCTGATCGAGATTGACCCGGAATGGTGCCCTTTGGGGGCCGGTATCACCATTAATGGTGCGACTTTGCGAGCTCTGGAAACGCTTGGTCTTTATGATGAGTTTCTGGAAACCGGGTTTGTGTCTGACGGGGTGGATATCTGTACCGCCTCGGGCCAACTCGTTGCCACTCTGCCAACACCCCAGCCGCTTGGCTCCAATGTGGCCGGTGGTGGCGGTGCCATGCGTCCAGAACTGGCCCGGATCATGGCCAAAGCGACCCGTGATAGCGGTGTTGACGTACGCCTGGGATGCACCTTCAGTGATGTGACCATAAACAGTGACCATGTCGATGTCAGCTTTAGCGACGGTAGCAGCGCTAGCTATGATCTGGTCGTGGGCGCTGATGGCGTGCACTCGTCGCTGCGTGAGCGGTTCTTCCCGGAAATCAAAAAACCTGAGTATATCGGGCAGGGGGTCTGGCGTGCAGTGATGACACGTCCGGCCAAGCTGGAACGGCCGTGTATGTGGTTGGCAGAGCATTTGAAGCTGGGCATTAACCCGGTATCCCAAACCCAGATGTACATGTTTATTACCGAAGACCGTCCGACCAAGGAATATATTGATCCGACGACCTGGCCAGATGTGTTTGCTGAGCTGATGAGCCGTTTTTCCGACCCGATGATTACGGATCTGATACCTCAGGCTCATGCTGCAACTGCCAATATAGACTATCGTCCGTTAGCCAATTTGCTGGTGCCGACACCCTGGAACCGGGGTCGTCTGGTCATGATTGGTGACACCGTGGCGGCCACCACACCGCACCTGGCATCCGGTGCCGGTATCGGTATTGAAAGCGGCATCGTGCTGGGTGAGGAATTGGCCAGTAATACCGATCTGCAAGTGGCGCTGGATCGCTTCCATGAACGCCGCTGGGAACGCTGCCGCATGGTGGTGGAAAACTCTGGTCGCCTGTGTCAGATCGAGATTGATGGTGGTGACAAGGCCGAACATGCCAGCATCATGAAAACCTCCATGATGACGTTGGCACAGCCTATTTGATTGGCTTTGTTACTGGTTGTGCTGGATGGCTGACATCAGGGTGTATTGGTTGCAGCCATGTCAGCCATCGGCATACCGCCTTTGAGGAAAAATACCATGGCTGTTAACGTTTTGCGCCGATTTGTTGATTGTCAGCCATCGCCATACCGCCGTTGAGGAGTAATACCATGGCTGTTAACGTTTTGCGCCGATTTGTTGATTTGTCGATTTATCTTGAAAATGATGTGCTGTCTGATCCGCCTGCCCTGGCACCTAAAATCACCTATCAGACCCATCAGGATACCATTGGCGAATTTACCCGGTTAATACCGGGCACCAGTCCGGAAGACTATCCAGAGGGCGAAGCCGCTGCCGCAGAATGGGTCAGCCTGTCCACCCATAGCGGCACGCATCTGGATGCGCCCTACCATTTTCATTCTACCCAGGATGCCAGAAACGGCGGCTCGCGCCCATCGATCACCATCGATGAAGTACCGCTGGAATGGTGCTTTCAGAACGGTGTGAAACTGGATTTTCGCCACTTTCCGGATGGCTATGTGGTCACCGCAGCGGATGTTGAAGCCGAACTGGAGCGGATTGGCTACGACCTTCAGCCGCTCGATATTGTGGTGGTGAATACTCGTGCGGGGATGGCTTATGGCCAGCCAGGTTACGTCAATACCGGTTGTGGTATGGGTTACGAAGCCACCATGTATTTGTTGGAGCGTGGCGTACGCCTGACTGGAACCGATGCCTGGAGCTGGGATGCGCCTTTCAGTTATACCGCCGAACGTATTGCTGCCACCGGCGATACTTCGCTGATCTGGGAAGGCCACAAAGCAGGCCGTGATATCGGTTATTGCCATCTGGAAAAGCTCCATAACCTGGAAGCGCTACCCTCTCATGGATTTATGATCAGTTGCTTCCCGCACAAGATTCGCGGCGCATCAGCGGGCTGGACGCGTGCGGTCGCGATCTTCGACGATGAACAGAACTAACGCTGGCAACGTAGATAACAGGGCTAATTGACCGTGCTGGATGGACACCCCCAAGGCACCCCAAAAAATCGTTTTTATACACCGCGCAATGAGGTTTTTTTATGAGTTTTCCTGATATTCACCGAGTCGTTACGGGTCACGATGCAGACGGCAAGGCCGTCGCTATTCTGGATGGCCCATTGGCCACCGTTGTACCGTTGACGGCCATTCCCGGTACTGTGTTCCATGAAGTCTGGAGTACCTCGGCAACGCCGGTCAGCATCAATAACGACACCGATCCGACAGTGGGGGAACTGGTCTTGCCACCACCCGGTAATGGTACTCGTATTCGCTTTGTGGATATTCCCCCCGACACGGAAGACTATCTCGCCAATGGCGCCGGCCGTATGAAAGATGCGTTCAACGAAATCGGCGATGAAGCCGCATCTACAGTAAAAACCGACTCGCCCCATCCCTTGATGCACCGTACCGAATCGGTTGATTACGGCATTGTGATAGAAGGCGCCATGACACTGGTGCTGGATGATTCCGAGGTTGAATTGCGTGAGGGCAGTGTGGTGGTGCAGCGTGGCACCAACCACGCCTGGGCCAATCGCTCCGGCAATATGTGTCGCATGTTGTTTGTACTGGTCGATGGCAAGTACGAAGCAGAGATCGCTGCGGCCCTGGATAAAAGGAACGGTTGATATGGACTCTACGCTGTTTGACTTGACTGGCAAGGTTGCTCTGGTCACGGGTGCTGGCGGTGGGCTGGGCAACGCCATCAGCAACGGGCTGGCTGCCCATGGAGCGACGGTGATTGTCTCGGATATCGATCTGACAGTCTGTGACGCTGTCGCCGACAGCATTCGTCGCCAGGGAGGAATCGCCCATGCGCTGGGGTGTGACCTGGCAGACCCGGTCGCCATCAACCAACTGGTCGCTGATGCCCTGGCATTGTGTGGCCGGGTGGATGTGCTGGTGTGTAATGCCGGTATTCAGGGACCTGCCGGTTCGCTAGCAGCGGTCTCGGATGATGACTGGGAGCAGGTGATGAACATCAACCTGCGCAGTGCTCAACGATTAACTGCCTTACTGATTCCGGCGATGGCTGAACGTGGTGACGGTTCGGTCATTCTGATGGCCAGCATCGCGGCGTTACGCGGCAACAAGGCGATTGGCTTGTACGGCTTGTCGAAGGCTGCACTGGCGCAGCTGGCGCGCAATCTTACAGTGGAATGGGGGCCATCCGGGGTGCGGGTAAATGCCATTGCCCCTGGTCTGATTCGTACCCCGCTGGCGACAGCGCTGATCGATAACCGTGCTTTTATGGAGCGTCGCTTGGCGGCCACACCGTTACGCCGGGTTGGCGAGCCAGAGGAAATTGCCGGAGTGGTCATCATGCTGGCCAGCCGTGCGGGTGGTTTTATCGCCGGGCAAACCCTGGTGGTGGATGGCGGAACCCTGATCAGTGACGGCGGCTGACCGCCTTGGGTGCGTAGCCGGTTGCTGACCGATATGTTCCACGTTTTTGTTACCAGTATAAGAAGAGCACACTATGAAACTGGCTTCACTCAAATCTGCACGTAAACACGGTC
>TARA_R110000868_G_scaffold137115_2_pt1 | contig 39119 bp, 20 predicted proteins | sample TARA_R110000868 | Tara Oceans TARA_R110000868 (sample SAMEA4397489) | marine metagenome | biome: Polar Biome; feature: [SRF] surface water layer (ENVO:00010504); material: water (ENVO:00002006), including particulate matter (ENVO:01000060) such as... | depth 5 m | reverse complement strand
CTCTTGTATGTATCTAATATCGGTGCCATTTTCTAATAAGTGAGTTGCATGACTATGTCTTAGTGTATGTAAGGTAATTGGTTTTTTAATTTTAGTATTAATAAGTGCTCGTTTTAATATCTGCCGTGCACTTACAGGAGAATATTTGACATTATTTGCTCCTTCAAAAAGAAAAGGGTTGGGTTTATAAGCTTCTATATAACGCGACAATAACTCACACATTTTTCTCGGAATTGGCACATATCTGTCCTTACTACCTTTGCCAGACTTAATGTGTGTGAACCCTCTTTCCAAGTCCAAGTCGTTTAACTTTATATTTAAAGTTTCACCAATACGAAGTCCGCATGCATACAAAAAACTCAAAAGCGTTTTGTGCTTTAAGTTTGATAAAGAGTTTAAAATGCTTTTTACCTCATCAATACTCAATACTTCAGGTAGTTTTGATTGTTTTTTCGGACGCTCTAAATTGCTTGACAATAAAGGATCTAAACCATCATATGTATAAAATAATTTTAAGGCGTTGATAGTCTGATTTTGATAGGTATACGAAAAACCATTGGCTATAATATAATTGGTATTGTAGTCTTCAAGATCAGTTTTCACTATTTCTTGTGCAGATTTTCCAGTATGGAAACTAAAAAACATTAGTAACATACTCTCATACGTTTTTATTGTACTATCACTATACCGTTTCTGAGTCATCCATTTTCTAAAAATACCTATCCGTTCTAATATGTTTTGACTAGGAGTTCCTAATATTTTTATTTTGGAAGGGGCATTAATAGGAATTGCCGAACTTTTTTCTTTTAAAGAACTATAATCCACGAAGTAATTTTTCGCACGTAAATATTTGAATAAGGTATTTGTTATGTGTTTGGAAAAAGGGAGATAATAATTATTGAGTGTTTTATGCCACAATACGCCATCAAAATTTTTAATATATTCTTTTGTCTCAAAATCATACGGAAAACCAATTAGCAGCAATTCTTCTTGGCTATAAGTGATCTTCGATAAGGTAATTGTTTTTGTGCTCATGGTACTACTAGTATAGATAATGAACTAAGTTAAAAGGTATAAATGACTTAATCGTACCTTAATCGAATAATGTTCGCATAGACATTCACTTAATATTTTTTTGAAATGAGAATACAACAAAATTGTAAGCATTGTAATAGAGAACTTCTTGGTAGAACAGATAAAAAATACTGCAACCTGCACTGTAAAGGCGCCTACCAATACCAACTCGCTAAAGAACAACCCGAACGGTTTTATAACATAGTAGATAACCAGCGAAAACTTAACCGTAAAATTCTAAAAGAATTTAATAAAGGAGGTAAGGTAACCGTAAGATCGGAGGTTTTAATAGAATTGGGTTTTGATCCTAATTTTTTAACACACTATTGGAAAAATCAAAAAGGGGAAGTTTACTTATTTATATATGAATATGGTTTTCTGAAAATAAAGGAGCATAATAATGAAAAGTATGTTTTGGTACTCTGGCAAGACTATATGAATAAACATAAAAACAATAAAATATAGCATCAGGCAATTTCAAGCCATCCCGACAATTACCAGTTCTAATTTGAACTGGATATTTTATTAGTAAAGCCTAACAAAAATTATTGTCAAATATAAGCGTTGAAATTCACCGAAGTTGATTAATACTAAAATGAGGAATAAACACCTTGCCAACATTTGTAGTTTTAATTAAGCTATATTCTATCCAATTATCAATTTTTTAAATTATTTAACAATTATGATCACATATGTCAATAATGTGTCGTAAAAACCCATATCTGTTTAATTTTTACACCATATAATTATTATATTCTTAAAGTCGCAATAGGAATGCTACAATATTTATAGCATTTGCTTCAGATGTAATATTGAAATTTTAATACAGCGCATAAATTTGGTTTTTAGAGTGTATTCATTTTTTACACCTATTTATTAAGAATAACTAACTTAAAACCTCAATTTATGATTAAATTTAAAATTGCGTGCATTTCTTTACTAGTTATGTGCGGGCAAATTGCCTTCTCTCAAACAAAAACCTTAAGTGGTACTGTGTTGGATGACACAGGTGCTCCACTACCTGGTGCTTCAATTGTTGTTTCGGGTACTACCAATGGTACTCAATCAGACTTTGATGGTAATTTTACTATTAGTGCGAATAGCGATGCAACACTTCTTATCAGTTACATTGGTTTTATCACCAAAAAAGTTATTGTAGGGAATCAAAATACAATAAAAGTACAGTTAGAAGTCGACAACAACGTATTAGATGAAATAGTAGTAGTAGGGTATGGTTCTCAAAGTAGGGCAGATGTTACTGGAGCAATTTCAACAATTAGCGCTGATGACATTACTAGTATTCCTGTTGCAACTGCAGATCAAGCCTTACAAGGTAGAGCAGCGGGTATAACAGTTTTGAATAGTGGTTCACCTGGTTCTGCACCTGTGGTAAAAATTAGGGGTATAGGTACACCTAACAATAGTAATCCACTCTATGTAATAGATGGTGTGATTTCTAATGGCCTTGGAGATTTGAATGCAAATGATATAGCTAGTATAAGTGTATTGAAAGATGCATCTACTACAGCAATTTATGGCTCACAAGGGGCAAATGGTGTTGTAATGGTAACTACAAAAAATGGTACTTCTGGTAAAGTTAAAATGTCATTTAACACCTATTCAGGTACTCAATTTACAACAGAAAGATTTGACTTATTAAATACACAAGAGTATTTACAGTATGCAGGCGAATTAGGTTTGTCTCCAACTAGAGCAAATATAGCTTCAACTACAACAAATTGGCAAGATGAAATTTTCACTTCTGGGATAGTTCAAAATTATGATTTAAATGTATCTGGTGGTGGAGAGAATAGCAATTTCAGAATTTCAGCAGGTTATTTAAACCAAGAAGGTACTATTGTTGAAACTGGTTTTGAAAGATATTCTTTTAGAGCTAATAGTAATTTTAGCTTAGGTAAAATTACTATAGGAGAAACAATGTCTGTTGCGTTTAATGGGCAAAACCCAGAGAACCAAAATGGGGGTCGTTCCTTAATTGAGCACGCCATTAAAATGCCTCCCTACTTACCAGTTTATAATGTAAATAATTTGGGTGGTTTTCAAGGGACAAATAATGATCAAGATGGTCAAGATGCAGAAAACCCTGTTAGAGCTCAAACTTTAGGAGAAGCTTTAAATAAATCTGTAGCCATTTCTGGTAGTATTTTTGGTGAGTATGAAATTATTGAAGGTTTAAAATTTAAATCTCAAGCAGGATTACAATATAGAACGTTTAATAATAACAGATTTATACCCTCTTATAATGATGATAGTTTAGGGGCGACAAATGCTTTTAGATACGCTCAAATCACAAAGAATTCAGGAACATTACAAACAATTCAACTTACCAACAGTTTGAATTATGAAAAAACATTTAGTGATGTTCATAATTTCGAATTATTGTTACTAGCAGATAAATATGAGAATAAACTTACGGGTATAAATATTACCAGTCAAAATCCAATTAGTGATCAAGTAGATCAAGTGTCTTTAGAACAAGCTACACTAACTTCAAATTCATCTGAAACGAATAGAATTGGTTATTTGGGAAGGTTAAACTATAATTATGATGGTAAATACCTGTTCGCGGCTTCTTTAAGACGTGATGCTACCTCAAGGTTTGGTGCTAATAATAGATGGGGAACATTCCCTTCTGTAGCACTGGGTTGGAATATAGCTAAGGAAGATTTCTTGTTAGATTCTGATATTAGTAACTTAAAATTTAGAGGTAGCTGGGGTGTTGTAGGTAATGATGCAATTCCAGACTATCAATATAGTGCTACATTAACCAGTAATTTTAACTACCCAATTGCTGGTGCTAATGCAGTAGGTACCACGGCAAATGGTTTAGCAAACCCTGACCTTAAATGGGAGGAGACTACCATGAAAAATATTGGTTTAGATTTTGGTTTCTTAAATGAAAAAATCACAGGATCTATTGAATATTATAACAATACAAGTGATGATTTATTAATTCAAAGAACACTTCCAATTTCTTTAGGGATCCATGCAGGAACTATCACAGAGAATGTAGGTTCGGTTGAGACAAAAGGATTTGAATTTAGTTTAGGGTATAATGACTTTGAAGGAGATTTTACCTGGTCTGCTAATTTGAATTTGGGGACTACTAAAAATGAGGTTTTATCTTTAGGCCTTTTAGATGAATTTACGGGTGGGTCATTTGAAAATCAAGATATTTCAAGATCGGTTGTTGGTGAAGCTTTATTTCATTTTTACGGATTAGAAACTGATGGAATTTACCAAAATGAAGCTGAAGTTGCTGCGGTTTTCACTGCACCAGGTTCTAATGATGTTAATACCGATACTGGCGAGCGTCTTGTTCAACCAGGCGATATTCGTTTTAAAGATTTAAATGAAGATGGTAATATTACCGCAGATGATAGAACAGTAATAGGTAATCCATATCCAAAATTAAACTTTGGTTTAAACTTAAACGGTGCGTATAAAAACTTTGATTTTAATGTTTTTATTAATGGGGTATCTGGTAATGATATTTACAACACTAATATTTATGATCTTGAAGGAATGAATACGTTATTCAATTCTAGCACATCTGTTTTAAATAGATGGACAACTTCAAATGCATCAACTACCATACCACGTGCTCAAGGAACCCCAAGAAACGTTGCAATTTCAGATCGCTTTGTTGAAGATGGTTCTTTTACAAGATTAAAGAATATTACAGTGGGGTATACCATATCAGAAAATAGTGGTTTGAGTAAATACATTTCTAAATTAAGAATATATGTAAGCGGTCAAAACTTAATAACTTTTACTGATTATTCAGGTTTAGATCCTGAAATAGGAAATTCAACAGTTATTAATAATACGCGATATGAAGTAGGAATTGATAGAGGTACCTACCCTCAACCAAAAACGCTATTGGCTGGTCTTCAAATTACATTTTAATAAAAAAACGATATAAATTATGAAAAAATACAAATTAATTTTAGCGCTTTTATTTGGTGTTTTAGTTATAGATTCTTGTAATGAAAATGGGTTAGAATTAACAAACCCAAATGAATTAGCACCTGAAACTTATTTTGAAAATGAAACGCAAGTGCAATCTGCCGTAAATGCAATTTATGCAAATCTACAGACTAGAGGACTTTACACGAGGCATATGTTCTTTATGATGGATAATATGGCACATGAAAATGGCGGAAACAATCAATTAGAAACAGATAAACAACAATATTTAGATTTTTCTTTTGATTCTAGCCATGGCGGAATTAAAGCCTATTGGGATAGTTGTTTTAGAGGTATTAATAAAGCTAATTTTGTTATTGGTAATGAAGAAAAAATTAATGCAATTTTACCTTCTGAAATGTCTGATGAATCTAAGAGTAAATTCTTAGGAGAAGCAAAATTTTTAAGAGCTTTTTATTATTTTCTTTTAGTAACTAGATATGGAGACGTTCCTTTAATGACCAGTCCTCCTCAAGGAACAGAAGGATTTTCCAGAAGTCCTAAAGAAGATGTATATCAACAAATTATTACCGATTTACAAGATGCTTCAGCAACATTATTACCTACTGGTGAAGATCAAAAAGGTAGAGCAACAAAAGGAGCAGCTATAGCTTTATTAGGGAAAACCTATTTATTTATGGGCAACAAAGTTGCTGCTTTAACAGAATTTAATAAAATCTATGGAACGTATACATTAGAAGACAATTATTTCGATAATTTCATGGAAGAAACAGAGCACGGATCTGAAGTGATTTTTGCAGTTGAATATGATGATGCTTTAGGTGATGGTAATAAATGGGACTCTGATGTTTCTGGAGCAGGTGTTAATAATGTTACTTTTAGAGGTCAAGAATATGGTTTCAACGATTGGTTTAATGTATTTCCTTCTGATGATTTGTTAAATGAATACGAAGCGGGAGATCCAAGATATAAAGATAATTTTTATATAAACGGTGATACTTTTGCAGGAGGAACAGTTGCTACTTTTCCAAGTAATAATGGTGGTAATGCTGGATGGAAAAAATACCAAAATTATTACAAAGATGCTAATGAAGATCAAGCATCTGGTATTAACATGAATGTAATTCGCTATGCAGATGTATTATTAATGATGGCTGAGTGTACTTATGAAAGTTCACCAGGTATAGCAATGGGGTATATTAACGAAGTTAGAAGTAGACCAAGTACAAACATGCCCAATGTTACAGGACTTACAGGGGCAGCCTTATTTGATGCAATTGTTCACGAACGTAAAGTAGAACTAGCCGGTGAGCAAGTACGTTTTCCAGATTTAGTTAGATGGGGTCTTGCGCAATCAGTATTAGGTGGTTTTGGTTTCCAAACTGGAAAACATGAATTTTTTCCTATACCAGACGCCGAAATTAGTTCTAATGAAAATATTTCTAGTGCTGATCAAAATCCTGGATACTAATATAAAAGTAAAGTTAATTTAAGTAGAGTTAGAGTTAGTTTTAAAAGCAGCGTAGATAAATACTACGCTGTTTTTTATTTACTTTAAATAATGTAAATTAATACATTGGATGAAAATTTTATATAAATGAAGAACTTAACAATACTAGCAATCCTAGTCTGCTTTCTTTTCGGGTTTACATGCGTGATTAGCTGCTCTGAAGAGAAAAAAGCAATAGACAGTAAAATATTTAAATCTTTAAATCCGGATAAAACAGGAATAACATTTAGTAATATCCTTACTGAAAACGATTCGTTAAATTATTTCACTTACGCTTATATATATATGGGGGGCGGTGTTGCTACTGGCGATATTAATAACGACGGTTTAATAGATGTTTACTTTACTGGAAATCAAGTTGCTAATAAATTATACTTAAACAAGGGCAATCTGCAATTTGAAGATATAACCGAAAAAGCCGGAGTATCAGGAGATGATAGATGGTATACAGGAGTAACAATGGCTGATGTTAATGCAGATGGTTTCTTAGATATATATTGTTCTGTAAGTGGAAAATTCGGGCCTAAAAACAACCAACTCTTTTTAAATAATGGAGATGGTACATTTTCTGAAAAAGCTAAAGAATTTGGTATAGACGATGCTGGAAGCAGTGTGCAAGCAACCTACTTTGATTATGATAAAGATGGTGACCTAGATCTTTATGTTGCCAATTATCCACCAACAAGATTTGATTCTCCTACATTTGTTTACGCCTATAATATGAAAAATGTTAAAGATGATATGACCGATCGATTGTATCAAAACAATGGTCATAGTTTCACAGATGTTACCAATGAATCTGGTCTACGTTCATTCGGACTATCACTTAGTGCAACCATAGGCGATTTAAACAACGATTCATGGCCAGACATTTATGTGTCCAATGATTTTAATTCACCCGATTTTATGTATCTGAATAATCAAGATGGTACATTTAAAGAAGTAATTAAACAAGCCACTTCCCACACTGCATTTTATGGGATGGGAACAGATATAGCTGATTTTAATAACGATGGCAATCTCGATATTTTTCAAGTTGATATGGATGCGAAAAGTAATCGAAGAAAAAAAGCGAATATGTCAAGTATGAACCCTAGTCTATTTTTAGATATTGCAGAGGCGGGCTTTCAATACCAATATATGCATAATTGCATGCAATTGAACTCTGGTTTTTTTAATGATGGAATCCCTCATTTTTCTAATGTCTCTAGGATAACAGGAACCTCTTCTACCGATTGGAGTTGGGGGCCTTTATTTGCTGATTTTGATAATGATGGAAATAAAGATTTATTTATTTCTAATGGTACAAGAAGAGAAATAAATAATAACGATTATTTTAATAAACTAGAAGAAAAAGGGATGAAAAGTGATAGTTCTTTACAGATGACCCTAAAAATACCATCAGAAAAAATTGATAATTTTATTTTTAAAAATAAGGGGAATTTAGAATTTGAACGTGCAAATGATATTTGGGGAATTGAATATAAAGGTTTTTCAAATGGGGTTTCTTATGCTGATTTAGATAATGACGGTGATCTAGAGCTTATTACTAATAATATTGATGATTATGCTTCTGTTTTTGAGAATAAAAGCTCAGAAATAAATAATTATTTAAAAATTAAATTTCAGGGTATTCAAGAAAATATATTCGGAATCGGAAACCGTGTGTATCTCACAACGGCTGGAAGTACACAAATGCAAGAATTAACTTTAACCAGAGGTTTTCAATCATCTGTTGCACCAGAAGTACATTTTGGAATCGGAAAAGCAGAAAAAATAGAGACTTTAAAAGTGGTTTGGCCAGATGGTAAAATACAAGAACTTTCTAATGTTAATCCCAACCAAACTATTGTGTTAAAACATTCAGATGCTCATACGCGTACTAATAATTTAAATCAAAAAGCAAGATTGTTTGCTACTGATACTACAGGAGTATTTCCAAAATTTAAGCATGAAGAAAATAGTTTTGATGATTTTGCCGAACAGGTATTATTACCACATAAAATGTCTGCTTTTGGGCCAACAATGGCAGTGGGCGATTTAAATAACGATGGCAAGGATGATTATTTTATAGGAGGTTCTTCTAAGCATTCAGGAAGTATCTTTATTCAAACGGAAAGTGGTTTTGAAAAACAGGATAGTAGTTTCTTAGATGTAGATAGCGTTAGTGAAGATAGCGGAGCCTTAATTTTTGATGCGGATAATGATGGAGATAATGATTTATATATAGCTAGTGGAGGTTATGAGTTTACTGCTCAATCAGAAAATTTGCAAGACCGATTATATATGAATGATGACAGGGGAAATTTTTCAAAATCGACTATTGCACTACCGAAAATGATCACCAGTAGCTCTAAAGTATATAATGCTGATTTTGATAAGGATGGTCTACAGGATTTATTAGTGTTAGGAAGACAAGTGCCAGGAAAATATCCAGCACCTGCAACAACGCATATTTTAAAAAATAAAAGCAAGAATGGTACTGTGAAATTTGAAAAATATTCAGATGCGTATTCTAAAGTTTTTGAAAATTTAGGTATGGCTACAAGTGCTGTAATAACCGATTTTAATGCTGATGGTTGGCCTGATGTCATTATTGTTGGAGAATGGATGCCTATAAAATTATTAGAAAACACCAAAAATGGATTTAGAGATGTTTCACAACAATGGGGATTGAATAATGATACCACAGGATGGTGGTGGAGTATCAGTCAAGGAGATTTTGATAATGATGGGGATATGGATTATGTTATAGGGAACAATGGGTTAAACTACAAATACAAAGCGAGTGAAAATGAAACCTTCGACATTTTTGTGAATGATTTTGATAAGGATAGTAAAGAAGATATTGTACTGAGTTATTATAATGAGGGTAAACAATACCCTTTACGTGGACGCGAATGTTCATCGCAACAAATTCCATCAATAAAACAAAAATTCCAGGATTATGAAAGCTTTTCTACAGCTACACTGGAAGATGTTTATACAGAAGAATCGTTAAAATCTGCTATACATTATCAAGTAAAGTCTTTTGCAAGTGTGTATATGGAAAATCGAAATGGAAAATTTGTTTTGCATAAATTACCAGTAGAAGCCCAATTGTCTAGTATCAACGAAATTTTGGTAGCTGATTATAACAAAGATGGTTTCTTAGATCTCTTAGTTGCAGGAAATTTATTTGAATCTGAAGTAGAAACCCCGCGTAATGATGCTGGATATGGTCTTTATCTAAAAGGAAATGGTAAAGGTTATTTCACACCTTTAACAGCAACAGAGAGTGGCTTTTTTGTGCCGGGAGATGTAAAAGGAATGCAGCCACTAACTTTTAATAGTAAAAAGTACTTACTAGTAGTTAAGAATAATGAGCATACCCAATATGTAAAAATTGACTGAAATTAGTTTATAGGATTCGTAAATGAGAGAAGGGCATCACTTGTAAAAATGACACCCTTCTCTTTTTGTAATGGATAGTATTTAGTACAGTTATTTGCTATTTCAAACCATCGTTTCTATCAGACTTAAAATCACCCACATATTTACGAGCTTTAAAGCGTAATATATTTTTAAATGCATAAGGAAGGGTTAAGAGTTTGCTAGACTTATTCACTTCTCCTATTTGATAAATCTGATTCAATCGTTAGTTCCATTTTCTTATTAATTTCATAGAAAAACAATAAGCCAACTCCAATTAAAAACGGAATAGCAGGATAGATACTAACTAACATTTTTATGCCATTAATGGTATCTTCCGATTGCAATGTTAACGAGTTTGATATGTCATTGTTATTGGGGATATAATTATATATACTCAATATCCAGGCTAATAATGAACTTCCGATACTTAGGCCACCTTTTAAGCCTACCATCATGGCAGAGAATATAATTGCGGTAGCTCTGCGATTGTTTTTCCATTCAGAATAATCAGCGACATCAGCAATCATTGTCCATAAGATTGGCGTACTTATGCCATAAAAGAAGCCATGTAATATTTGAGTTCCAAAGATTAACCCAATAGATGTTGGAGGGTAAAAATAAAAGATAATTATAAATAGGGTCGATATAAATAATGAGGTTCCAAATACATTACGTTTACCAAATTTATCAGCAAATTTTTTAGAAAGCATAATACCAATTAAACCAAAAAGAATACCACCTCCATTAAAAACACCCAAACCTAACGATGTTTCATTTTCAAAAGTTGGTAAATACCCTTTTAAAGGGTCTAGAAATGCTTTTAATTGGGTGTTGTCTACATAATTTTCAAAATAATACACATAGGCTCCACCTTTCAATGCAAGTGTGATAAAAACTAAGGTAGTAAGTACTAACATAATCACCCATGGCTTATTTTTAAATAAGTCTGCTAAATCTTCTTTTAGACTCGATTTTTGATCGGGTTTAGGAACAACCCGTTCTTTGGTAGTAAAGAAGGTAATTAAAAGCATAATGGTTCCAATAATGGCCAAATAGGTCATTACCTTCTCCATTCCAATAGCCTTATCACCTCCACCAGCCTTTAAAATCAGATCGTACATGAATACCTGTACAAAGAATTGTGCAAACATAACGGCCACAAATCGGTATGCAGAAATACTATTACGTTCTTTCATACTACCTGTTATTACACCACTTAGTGCCGAGTAAGGTAAATTGTTGGCGGCATAAAGTAAAAGAAGTAATGTATAGGTGATTACGGCATAAATTACTTTTCCTTTATAGGAGAAATCGGGAGTGCTAAAAGCGAGTAGTGAAGCTATTCCTAAGGGTATGGCTGTCCATAAAATCCATGGTCTAAATTTGCCCCACTTTGTTTGAGTTCTGTCTGCAATTGCTCCCATAATAGGGTTAAATGCAAATGCTGCAACAAGCCCTACAGTTAATGTTACTACTGCTGCATGTTCCGGTTTTAGTCCATAAATATCAGTATAAAAATAGGATAGATAAGTTACTAAGGTTTGGAATACCAGATTGGCCGCAAGATCGCCAAGGGAATACCCTATTTTTTCTTTAATGGATAGTTTCTCTGAAATGGAACTCATTTATTTTTTTAAATTTTAGTTGGTTTACATTGGTAAATTATTGGTTGAAAAACAAAAGAATAGCATGCTATAATAAGTGCGTCCTAACATTTCACATGAAGGCCACACGTGTAACAAATCTCGATTAATTAAAAATTAGAGGGTATGACAAATGAAGCGCTTTATACAAAAAATGTTGCTTAAAATTGGATGTTGGTAAAATTTGCCTTAATAAATTGAAGATAATTAAAAATGGATTCATAAAAACCACATATAATGTCAGTGCTATTTAAACATTTTACAGTTTTAATTTTTTAATAGGAGTAGTATATATTGGTACTCTTAATCTTGTTTTAATTCTGTGGGTAATGCACCAAAATGCGATTTAAAACATTTTGTAAAGTAAGAGGGAGATGAAAAGCCGACCTTAAAACTTACTTCACTTATTGATTCATGACCTTGTTCTATCATTTCTTTAGCTTTTTCTAAACGAATATTTCGTAAAAACTCGTTTGCGGTATGTCCAGTTAATGCTTTGATTTTTCTATATAATTGACTTCTGCTTAAAAAAAGTTCTTCCGCTAATTGTTCTACATTTAAATTTTCATCAGCAAGATTATTGTTAATGTATTCTAAGACCTTAGTAATAAATTTTTTATCTAGTGGAGAGGTATTTTCAGGTATTTTTACATTTCTAGTATCTTTAAAATATTTGTTGAACAATATTTGCCTACTGGTAATTATTTGCTTCAGTTGGGCTTTTAATATCTTCATTTCAAATGGCTTACTTAAGTAAACATCCGCTCCAGAATCAATTCCTTTAACCCAATCATCACTCATGGCTTTTGCTGTCAACATTAAAACAGGAATGTGGCTAGTTTTTAAATCTTGCTTAATTTGTGAACAGAATTCAAAACCATCCAATTCTGGCATAATTACATCGGTTATGATAAGATCTGGTATTCTTTTGGTCGCAATTTCTAAACCTTGCAATCCGTTAGAAGCTTCCATTATCGTATACTCATGCTTTAATTCATTTTTTATATAGGAACGTAATTCTGTATTATCTTCGACAATAAGGAGCGTTTTTTTAATATCTTTTTCATCTGCAACATCAAATTCATTTTCCTGTTCACTATTGTTTACATCCTTGTTCTCTTCAGAGTCTTCATTTACCGAAACTAAAAATAATTCACTTGGTTCAAAATGTGTATTTCCTAAGGGTAAGAAAAGTTTAAATTTAGTTCCGACAGCTTCTTTACTTTCAACAACGATATCACCCTTTATAAGATCAATAAAACTCTTTACAACTTCAAGTCCAATGCCAGTTCCTCCATAATATTGACGATTCATTTCTTTTACTTGGTAAAAGCGTTCAAAGATATTTTTTACTTCATCTTTATGAATACCAGTTCCAGTATCTTCAATAGATATTTCTAGTGCAGAGAATACTTTATGAGCATCTATTAACGGAAAAATCATTTGATTTTTACATCTAAAAACTCCTACCGTAATAAAACCGTTTTCGGGAGTTATTTTAAATGCATTTGAAAGAATATTAAATATAATTTTTTCAAGCATTCCAGGATCACTCCAAAGATTAATTGGTATGTCATCTGATTCAATAGTAAGCATGATGTTTTTAAGCGCTGCTTCTTCTTCAAAATGGCTTGTAATTTCTTTAGCAAAAGATACGGGGTCTATTTGAGAGACATTTACAGATAATTTGTTTAATTGTAATTTTCTAAAATCCATAAGTTCATCAATCAAACGTTTTAATCGTGTCGAATTCTTATGAATAATAGCATGTTTTTCTTTGACATTTGCGGGTAAACAAAGTGTTTTATTTTGAATAATATCCTCTAATGGATTCAAAATTAAGGTTAGTGGCGTTCTAAATTCATGTGAGATATTGGTGAAAAATTGAATTTTCTTATCATTGAGAACTTCTTCTTGCAATCTTTTATTTAATTCAAACTTAACAAGTTGCTTTTCTTTTATTCGTTGTTTGGATAAATTTACAATATAGTAGGTTAGCAACATTAGAAATAATAAATACAGGAAAATAGCTGTATTAGAACTCCACCATGGTGGTAGAATGGTTATGCTTAAGGGTAATGGATTTTCGTTCCAAATACCATCATTATTCGAAGCTTTTACTTTAAAAGTATAATCTCCCGGAGATAGGTTTGTGTATGTTGCACTTCTATTATTCCCAACATAACTCCAGTTGTCATCAAAACCATCTAAAAAATAGGCATATTTGTTTTTCTCTGATTTCGTATAATTAATCCCAGCATATTCTATAGTAAATACAGATTGTAGATGATTTAAGGTAATATGTTCTGTTTCTGAAATTACTTTTTTTAACGGGGATTTTTCATTCTTGGGGCTTACTGATTTATTAAAAAGTTTAAAATCAGAAAAATACAAACTAGGGGTATATGCATTAATGGGAATATTATTTGGATCTACATAATTAATCCCCTTATAACTTCCAAAATAAAGAATGCCATCTTTATCTTTTAAAATGGAATTAAAGTTAAAGTCGTTCGAAAGTAAACCATCATTAGTATCAAAATCAATGAAACTTTTCTTTTGTAGATCATACCTTGATAATCCTTTATTGCCTCCAAACCAAATACTACCATCATTCGCTTCAATTATTGAAGAAACAGTTTCGTTTTTTAAGCCTTTAGAATTATTAATCCAAACAAAATTATTTTCTATTGGAGTGTATTTGACAGCACCTGCACCATCTGTTCCAATCCAAACATTCTTATGTTGATCTTCAAATATGGCTACAATATCATGAACAATAAAATCTTTTTGTTCTTGGTACATTTCTTCAGCTAAAGAAACTACTTTGTACTTGCCTTCTGAAATAGGAGTTGCCTTATATAGACCTAGTGTTGTGCCAATCCAAATATTATCATAGCTGTCAACAACAACTTTATGAATATCGTTTTGATTTATATTGAATTCTTTAAAAAATGCTTCGTCTTGGAATTTAAATTTTTTATTTTTTGGGTCGAAAGAATGTAAGCCTTTTAAAAAAGTTCCAATCCAAATAATACCTTTTGAATCTTCAGAGAACGTCATTATACGATTAGATTTTAAGCCATTTTCAGTATTTTCTTTGTGATATTGCATAAAAGTAGTACTGCCTTTTGGTAGATAAAAAATACCAGCACTCCATGTGCCTACCCATAAATTATCTTTGCTATCCATAAATAGACTAACGATATCTTTGTTATTAAGTCCTGATGCTAATTTGTTTTTCGAATCCGCAATGTGAATAATTCTCTGGTCTTTTGGGCAGAATACATCAACACCCCCACCATCCATTCCTATCCACAATTGGCCTTTACTGTCATTAACAATAGCCGTAACAGAAGGTGATTGTAAGGAGTTTTGTACATTAGGCAGGCTTCTTAGGCTTTTGAATTTGCTACTGTGTTTGTCATAAACACCAACTCCCTTGTTGTAGTACCCAATCCATATCCGTTCTTGATTATCAACATATAACGCCCATATAGAGTTAGATTTTATATTGCTTTCACCAAATTTATTATATCTGTAATTTTTTACTATTTTACCGTTTTTTGTTATTATAAATAAACCATCATTTTCGGTACCACATAAAATTTTTCCGTTTGGAGCTTGAACTAATGATAATATTCTTTTATCGGTAATCTTATAATTTTGGACATAATAAGAATTAAATGGTGTAAGACCAAGTTTGACTAATCCGTCTGAAAAAGTACCAATCCATAACGAGCCATCATCATCTACAATCATTGATTCAATTGGATATGAAACTTGTTTTGCATTATCTGTAGATTCGTAACTTGTTAGAACAGGTATTGCATTTACATCAGTATATTCAAAAAGACCTCGATTAGAGCCGATAAATATTTTGCCATTTTTGTTTTTAACTAAACTGTTAATTTGCAGTGTAGAAATAGGAGATGAGGTGATGATTTTAACCGCTTTGGCATCTAGAGTTGCTATGTTAACTTTAAACAAACCATGAAAATGAGAACCTATTAGCATCTCATTTTTATTAATCTCAACAATAGAGCGAATAGAGATTTTATTGATCGTACCAGATTCTGAAAGAAAGGTGATAGGTTTAAAGTTATCAAGATCTCTATTATAGAGGTTTAATCCCATTTCAGTTCCTACCCATAATCTATTAGAGCTGTCAATATAGGTTGATCGAATTAAAGAACTACTTAGTGATGATGCCATATCACTATCTTGCTTATAAGAAGTAAAAACTACACCGTTGTATTTATTTAAACCAACACCATTAGTCCCCATCCAAATTAAACCAAGATGATCTTGGGCTATAGAAGAAACGGCACGTTCCGTTATGTTATGCTCAATACTGATAAAATTATAATCATCTTCATCTATTTGGGCAGAAATAGTATAAGATGCTAATAAGCTTAAAAAGCATACTGTTTTTATAAAAATCGTAATTTTCATAGTATTTCTTGAGAATGGAATCCCGTTTTTTTGGTCTAAACCAATTAAAAATTGATGTTAGAAATATTATTTGTTTATAATGATAAAGCTTTTATACTATACTAGAAATAGTCAATTTTAATACCCCAAAAACTAATAGGCGCAACTGTTTTTTATTATATACTATTCAAAGTAAATAGAAAATATGAATACATAGACATGATGCTTCAAATATTATAGTAAGAGCAACATTAATGCTATTTTTAGCTTTATTATTCAATGATATTTGAATGCATAAGAATTCAATAATGGGGCTATTTTTTTAAATATAGTACATGTGCAAGGGAAATTAAAATCTATAATTTTAATAAATATATTAGGATATTAATTTTAATTCATTTTAAAAATAGAAAATTACAAAATTTACACTTAAAATAATATCAAATTCATATGAGGTACTTTAAATTTAAAATAGTGTTCTTATTACTATTTAGTACGCTAATTTCTCATGCACAAGACAAAAATAAACCGGAACAGCAATTCTCAATAAATTCACAAGAATATCTCGAAATGCGTGGCGCAAATGTAATGTTAGCGCATGATTTTTATCCGGAAAGCCATCAAGGAGGAGTTGGAATTATACAAAACGGAATTAGAATAGCTACCAATGGTGATTTGCGACTAGAACCAACACCGGGGCAATGGCAGCCAGTACCAAAGGTAGGTAAGCGTCAGGTAGATTATGAGAATCAAGTGGTTAGTGTACAAATGGAATATCCTGATACTAGCAAAAAAACAGGTTTTAATCCGATTGTCTATCCAGATCTAAATTTTTCATATACGCTTAAAATAGTTCCTGAAGGAAAATCTTTTAAAATTATTGTGGATTTAGATCAGCCATTACCAAAAGAATGGGTAGGTAAGGTAGGAATGAATATAGAATTATTTCCAGGTGAGCTTTTTGGAAAATCCTATTATATGGATAATGAATTCGGAATTTTTAATAGGCAAGCCAACGGCCCAGGATTTTATGACTCAGCTAATGAGTATCAACTTCAACCAATGGCAGAAGGAAAAGAATTGGTTATCGTACCTGAAAATAAAAGCCAAACATTACATATTAAAAATCTTCAAAATAACAATTTACAGCTAATAGATGGTCGTGCTAAACATAATAATGGATGGTTTGTAGTCCGTTCTTTAGTCCCTGCAGACGTTACTACAAATGCTATAGAATGGTTAGTAACTCCAAATGTAATTGAAGATTTTACATATGCTCCAATAGTGCAGGTTTCTCAGGTGGGTTACTTTCCAATGCAAGAAAAAATTGCGGTCATAGAAACCGATGTCAAGGATACAGCAATTGAGGAAATAAAACTTTACAGAGTTCATGAAAACGGTTCTTTAACCCTGCAATTAACAAAGCAACCAGAAAATTGGGGTAATTTTTTGCGTTATACATATTCCCATTTTGACTTTTCCGAAATTCAAGAACCAGGAATGTATATCATAAAATACAAAACATTTACTTCAAATCCGTTTCAGATTAATGCAGCCGTTTTTGAAAGAAATGTATGGCAACCAACACTTGAATATTTTTTACCTGTGCAAATGTGTCATATGCGTGTTAACGATCGCTATAAGGTATGGCACGGCCTATGTCATATGGATGATGCACGAATGGCTCCTATAAACACCAACCATTTTGATGGTTATTTACAAGGGACATCAACTTTAACAAAATACAATTCTGGTGCGCATGTACCTGGAATAAATATTGGCGGTTGGCATGATGCAGGAGATTATGATTTAAGAGTAGAATCGCAAGCAGCAACCATCCAAGGGTTGTCACATATTTATGAATTATTCAAGGTAGATTATGACAATACAACGATTAATCAGGAAACAAGAATTGTAGAGATTCAACGTCCTGATGGTAAAGCTGATATATTACAACAAATAGAACATGGTGCTTTATCTATTGTTGGTGGGTATCATGCAATGAATCGTTTTTATCGAGGTATTATAGTACCCACAAAAAGGCAATATGTATTATTAGGCGATCCCGTGAATCATAGTGATAATCAGATTTTTTCTAATAAAAAAGAAGACGAAACTATTGAAATGGGACAAATTGGTGCTCCGGATGATCGATGGGTATTTACGGAAGAAAACCCAAGGAGAACAATTAATACAGCAGCTGCACTTGCAGCGACTGCTCGGGTTTTGAAATTGTATAACAATCAACTGTCAAAAGAATGTTTGTCTATTGCAGAAGAAGTTTGGAGAACTTCAGATGATGTCAACGATTTGCAGAAAATTGAATTGGCAGTGGAGTTATTTATGACGACAAAGGATGATACATATGCATCCTATTTAAGGTCCAAAAGCAAGCAAATAGTTGAGCATATAGATCGTTTAGGGTGGATTGTTGGACCAACCTTATCATTTATTAAAGACAAGAATTTCGTTAAGAAAGTTAGCAATGCAGTAGCATCTTATTTGGTGGAAATTCAAGAACAAGCGAAAGAAACTCCTTATGGAGTACCCTATAAACCTAATATATGGGGAGCAGGTTGGGGCATTCAAAATTTTGGAGTGCAACAGTATTATTTGCACTCCTATTATCCTGATATATTTCCTAGTGATTATATGTTGAACGCTATGAACTTTATTCTAGGCGTTCACCCTGGTGTAAATACTTCGTCTTTTGCCTCAGGGGTTGGTTCTAGGTCTTTGACCCAAGCGTATGGAATAAATCGTGGTGAACATTCATTTATTCCTGGTGGTATTGGTTCAGGAACAGCTTTGATTCGACCAGATTTTCCCGAGCTTTTAGAATGGCCTTTTTTATGGCAGCAGACAGAATATGTACTTGGTGGTGGCACAACAGATTATATGTTTTTAGTGCTAGCTGCTAATCATTTATTAAACACCAATAAAAACAAGCTATAACGCATGAAAAGTTTTTTAATCTCTGTTACATTACTAGCACTAGTCAGTTTTAAAATTTCGGCACAAGCAAAAGAAATTCCGCATTTAAAAAAGCAAGGTGATAGAATTCAACTTATCGTTGATGGTAAGCCTTTTATTATTTTGGGTGGAGAATTAGGTAATTCTAGTTTTACGAGTGTTGAATATATGTCTCCTATTTGGCCTAAATTAAAGGCTATGCATTTGAATACTGTATTGGCTCCTGTTTATTGGGAACTGATAGAGCCTACCGAGAATAAATTTGACTTTGAATTAATAGATGACTTAATTATTGAAGCTAGGAAAAATGAGTTAAAACTTGTTTTGCTGTGGTTTGGATCTTGGAAAAATAGCATGTCTAGTCATGCTCCTGCATGGGTTAAAACAAATCAAAACAAATATCCGAGAGTTAAAAGTACAGCAGGTGTAAGCCATGAAATTTTGACTCCTTTTAGTGAAAATAATTTAGAAGCCGACAAAAATGCTTTTAGGGCATTACTGCAGCACTTGAAAGAAATAGATAGTAGAGATAGAACTGTTATTATGGTTCAGCCTGAGAATGAAATTGGGATGTTACCTTCTGCAAGAGATCACCATTCGTTAGCCAATAGCGCATTTAATAAACCCGTTCCTAAAGAACTAATAGCATATTTGACTAAAAATAAGAAGAGTCTTGTTCCTGAGTTTTATGAAGTTTGGGAGAAAAACGGATTTAAAATAAATGGTACTTGGGAAGAAATATTTGGAAAGGGCGAACATACTGATGAAATTTTTATGGCCTGGTTTTTTGCTAAATTCACCAATGAAGTTACCAAAGCGGGGAAAGAAGTTTACCCCTTACCCATGTATGTAAATGCCGCTTTGAATGCTAAAGGAAGAAAACCTGGAGAATACCCAAGTGCAGGACCGCTGCCCCATTTAATGGATGTATGGAAGGCAGTAGGAGAAGAGATCGATTTTTTATCGCCTGATTTTTACAATCCAGATTTTCAACATTGGAATGATTTGTATGTGAGACAAGGAAATCCATTGTTTGTTCCGGAGCATAAGTTTGATAAAACCGTTGCTGGTAAAGCAGCTTTTGCAATAGGTCATTATGAAGCTTTAGGGTTTTCACCTTTTGCTATAGAAGCCGTAGATGAACCAGCGAATGAACCTTTAGGGAAAATGTATGCTTTACTAGAACAGCTGACCCCAATTATTACATTACATCAAGGAAAGGGTGAAATTGACGGGGTGTTATTAGCTAAAGAAAACGAAGGTAGTGTTGTAAAACTTGGAGATTATGAATTTACCTTTAACCACAGCTATAAATTAGGTTGGGAAGCAGAAGCTAAAAATGAAACATGGGGCATGGCTGGTGCTATAATTATTCAGACAGGCGAGAACGAATTTTATATCGCTGGAAATGGCTTTTATGTTACTTTTAAGAATTTGAAAAACCCGAAATTGAAGGTCGGAATTTTGAAAGTAGATGAGGGGCTATTTGAAAATAATAAATGGAAGATAACAAGGCACTTGAACGGTGACCAAACACATCAAGGAAGACACTTGCGTATGTTCAAAGAAGATTATAAAATTCAACGATTAGAATTATACAATTATGAATAAAAAGAGAATAGTTTTTTTTAGTGTACTTTTTCTATTTACCGTATTTATATGGGGACAAATAAGTCTGCCAAGATTAATTAGTGATGGTGCAATTTTACAAAGAGGTACCGAAGTTGAAATTTGGGGTTGGGCCTCTCCCAATGAGCATGTTGAGCTGCATTTTAATCAAATAGTCTATAAAACAAAAGCAGATATCCAAGGTACATGGGAGTTAGTATTACCTGCGCAACAAGCAGGTGGACCTTATGAAATGGTTTTTAAAGGAACCAATAAAATAACACTTAAAAATATTCTTTTTGGTGATGTTTGGGTATGCTCAGGGCAATCGAATATGGAGCTTTCAATGCAGCGTTTAAAAGATGCTTACCCAGAAGTAGTACAAAATGCCAAAAACGATAAGATTCGCCAATACTTAGTGCGAGACGCTTATGATTTTAATACGGCCCATCAAGATTTTGATGCGGGTAGTTGGAAAGTAGCAAATCAGGATAATATTCTTGAATTTTCGGGTGTAGCTTATTTTTTTGCTAAAGATTTATATGCTAAATACCAAGTGCCTATTGGTTTGATAAATGCAGCCTTAGGAGGTTCACCAGTGGAATCTTGGATGAGTGAAGATGCGCTTAAAAGTTTTCCTGATGCCTATACAGAAATGCAAAAGTTTAAGGATACAAATCTTATAAACAAGATTGAAAAAAGTGATGCATCAAGACAACAAGCATGGTATGGTCTGCTTAATGAAAATGACAAAGGGTTTTCTGAAGAAAAGGAATGGTTTTTAAAGGATTATCATGATGCTGATTGGAGTGAAATGGAAGTTCCAGGTTTTTGGGCGGATAATGAATTAGGACAAGTTAATGGCGTGGTTTGGTTCCGAAAGCATATTAATATCACTGAAAATATGCTTGGTAAAGAAGCTAAGCTCTGGTTAGGTCGAATTGTAGATCAAGATCATGTGTATGTAAATGGAGCGTTTGTTGGTACAACAGGTTATCAATATCCTCCAAGAAAATATACCATTAATAGTAATCTTCTAAAACTTGGAGACAATACAGTAACAGTTAGGGTTATCAACGAACAGGGTAGGGGTGGTTTTATTACAGATAAACCTTATTTTTTGTCTGTAGGAAATGATACTGTAGCTCTTAAAGGAAAATGGAAGTATAAACTAGGGACAACTATGGAACCTCTGCAAGGGCCAACTTTTATACGTTGGAAACCAGGAGGCTTATATAATAAAATGATTTCACCGATATTGAAATATACGATTAAAGGCGCTATTTGGTATCAAGGAGAATCGAACACAGGTAACCCAGATCCCTATTTTAAGACTTTTCCAGCGTTGATTAAGAATTGGAGAAATAAATGGCAATTAGGAGACTTCCCTTTTATCTATGTGCAACTAACAAATTTTATGGAAGAAACAACAGAACCTACAGAGAGTAATTGGGCAAAATTGAGACAAGCACAGTTAGAAACACTTTCAGTACCCAATACGGGGATGGCAGTAACAATAGACCTAGGGGAATGGAATGATATCCATCCTTTGAATAAAGCAGCAGTAGGAAGTAGATTGGCACAGCAAGCCTTTAAATTAGGCTATGGAGAACGTATAACAAAGGTTAGCCCTACACCTAAAGAATATAAGTTTTCTAAAAAGAAAGTAACCATCACATTTCGAGATGCCGAAATAGGTTTAAAATCTAATAATGGAGAAGCTTTACAGTATTTTGAAATTTCAAATGATGGTAAGATCTTTCAAAAAGCTAGCGCTACTATTAAACATAATAAAGTAGTTGTTTGGAAGGATAAGTTGAACAATCCAGTTGCAATACGTTATGCTTGGGCCAATAACCCGCTTAAAGCAAATTTATTTTCCAATGCTGGTTTGCCGGTATCGCCTTTTGAAATAAAAAAATAGGAAAATTAAAAACCCTGTGTATAAATTTACAGGGTTTTCTATTAAAAAATGGGTTTAATTTATTTATAATGAATGGCAATTTTTGCCAGTTGCCCTACAATTTTTACAGAATCTTTCATGGATAGTTTAGAGCCATCAGCATGAATCCATCTTTTTAGTGGTTGTTCGCAGATTAAGTTTTGAACTTTTTCTTTTCCGTAATGCTTGCGCATTCGCATAAAAATTTCAACATCAAATAACCAACGGGTAATAAATTTTTTATCAAAAACAAGGGTTGCAATTTCTCGATCCATAATTTTGGCACCACATTGTGTATCATTAAATGGCATTTTTAAAATAGACCTTATTATTAAATTAATGGTTTTACTTATTATTTTACGAGCAGATTCTTTGGTAATATCAGCACCCATTCTACTCATTCTAGAACCACTTACAATTTTAAAATTTGATTTTTCGATGGTTTTCACAAGATCATCAAAATCTCTAAAATTGGTAGATAAATCAGCATCTAAATAACCAATATAGTCTAATTGAGAATCATTCGATAAATGAAGTACTCCTTGGCGTACAGCTTCTGCTTTTCCACCATTTTTTTCACAATTATATATGCTAATTTTATTTTCATTTCCTTTACGAAGTTCCTCTAATACTTCCATTGTGCGATCGGTACTACCATCATTTACAAAACATAAATGGTACCCTAAATTGCTATGTACAAAATCTTTAAATTCTTTTCCTGATAACCGATCTTCTTCATTATAGCATGGTATTACTACACCTACACAAGATTGTTGTAGCATTTGACCATCGCTTGATTGGCTTACGGTATTTGTTGCTGTTGGTTCCCCAATAATTCTTTTTACTCTAGCGGCAACCTCATTTAAACTAACAGGCTTTTTCATATAATCATCAATGCCTAAGTCAAAACCATCTACAATAACTTTCTCATCTGTATTACCAGACATCACCATAATGGGCGTTTTAGATTTTTGCTCTACGCGAATGTGCTTCACAACTTCCAATCCAGACATTCCAGGCATGTTAATATCTATAATGACTAGATCTGGTTGAAAATATTGAAATAATTCGATTCCTAAAGGTCCTGAATTAGCTATTTTAACATCATAGCCTATTTCTATAAGTCTTTTTTCTAAGGATAATAAGATTAATTGTTGGTCATCAATGGCTAAGATTTTCATAGGGTGTTATTTTTGGTAATTGGTTTATGGAACTGTTATTAGATGTAAATTTAATTTGAAAAGGTTTCTTTTTTTCCAGTCGATAGTTGAGTAACCATTAACTATAGTCAAGAAGTGTGAAGGCGTCGTTGATTAAATTATTCAATTGGATATGTTGTTAAGTTTTTTCCTACCTATGCGTAGGTAAAGGACTATCTAATAACGCTAAAATTGAATTTGTGTTGTATCTACTTACTAATTTTATAAATTATATCTTTATAGTCTTATACTTCCTTACCAAAACTTCTAAATGAAGAAAACAAATACGCTTCTTATCTTAGCCTTAATCATCGGAATAGCTTTTCATGGATCGGGTATCTTTTTCACTTTAGAATATACTTATGACGCTTTAATTCATTTATTTTTTGCAGACCATTATGCAAATAGCTGGTTTGAACCATGGGATTTTAGGTGGTATACAGGGTTTACGGTACAGGCCTATCCGCCTCTGGTGCATCAATCTATAGCCATTTTATCCTATATAGGAGGCCTTAAATTTGGAATGTTTAGCGTTGGTTTAATAGCTATTGTTCTTTTTATAACTGGCGCCTACAGGTTTGGACTTTTGATGACGGGAGATCGTAGAATTGCTGGTTATACTGCTATTTTAGCCGTTTTCTCATCAACTTTTGTAGAAACCTTACATATTTTTGGTCAACTGCCCAGTATTATTGGTCTTTCTGTTTTGCTCCATTCCATGCCTGAGATTTATTTATGGATTAAGACCGGTAAGAAAAAATATTTAATCACTTCATTTTCTCTAATAGCTGTCACCGTAACATCACACCATGTGACTCCAATTTTTGGAATGGTATTTTTTATTTTTCCATTAATAGGGATGGTGTTGATGGATACCGCACGTGATCAAGTAAAAACAATCAAAGAAGTTACGTTTAAAATATTTTTAAATTCTTTTAAAAAATTGTTTTGGCGTATTGTAGTTTTTGGCGGTGGGTCATTGGTATTAATTGTAGGGTGTATTTTCCCCTATTGGCTTAATTCAAAAAGAAATCCAATTACCCAAGTTCCTATACCACATGGTTCAAGAGATAATTTTTTAGAAATTACTTCTTCAGGTTTGGTGTTTTTCGTAATTCCTTGGGGTATATTAATGTTTATTTTACCCTATATTTTTTATCGCTATTATAGCAAGAGGTATTTGTTTTTTGGGCTTTCAATAACCATGCTTACGATTTTAGGAACCGGAGGTACTACACCAATCCCTCTAAAAATGCTTGGCGAAACAGCATTTAATATTCTTACACTAGATAGGTTTACACTATGGGCAACGATTATGGCACTACCTATTTTTGGTGAGTTTGCTTTTAGAATGGTGGAAGGCGATATTAAAGCCAAAATGCAACAACGATTTGGATCGGTATATCATAGAATTGTAGGAGGATTACTAGCAGGTGGTGTATTGTTTATGGTAATTTTCACCATGAGCTTAGGTTATTTTAGACCCTCACAACCTGCCAAAATAAAAATGCTGCCAATTGTAAATTTTTTGAATCAAGATATGCACGACCATTGGCGCTATCTACCATTAGGTTTTGGTGATCAAATGGCTTGGTTGTCTGCACAAACAAAAGCGATGACCGTAGATGGTAATTACCACTCCGCACGTAGGTTGCCCGAACTTACGACCAGAGCAATAGAACGTATAGAAAATTCAAAATTTAGAGGTGTTGAAGGTATTGGCTCTTTGCAACAATTTTTAACTGTTCCAGAAAAGTACAATCTAAAATATATTTTCTCGAATGATAAATTTTACGATCCCATTTTATATTTCTGCGGATGGCAGCGTTTGCAACAATTAGAAAACGGAATCATGGTATGGGAGAAGCTCAATGTGCCACCTACACCAGCAATAATTCCAAAACAGGATGTTCCAAAATATTTAAAAATCATGTGGGGTATAATTCCTATCCTAACAGTGATTTTGGCCTTTATGATTAATATTCAAATGATTTGGTTTAGAATGTTAAAAACAAAAGAGTTTGAACCGTCACCTTTTTATACATATGCCATCGAGTATAAAGGATTTCCAAATAAAGTAATTAATGCAATGCATATATGGGTAGTTATTATTTTAGGCTGTTTGGCCTTTGGATACTACCAATTCTATATGAAGAATACAACACAAATTGCGCCTGAGAATGTTGTGAAAGCCTATTATGATGCGTTAGATTTTAAAGAGTTTGAGCGCGCGTATTCCTATATAGATCCAGATAGTGGTGTAAGCTTAGCGCAATACATGCTTGAGGTTTCGGTTACAGATGGTATTTTAAGCTCTTACGCTAAACTAGATTCTATCGGAATAGAATTATCAAATGAAACTAAAAACAAAGCAAAAGCTAAAACATCGACCCAGTGGATAACACCATTGGAACGTGTACATAAGTTGTTTTTTCATGAGGTGATTAAAAAGAAAGGCAAATGGTATATTAATCCATCTTCCTTTGATAAAGATATTCCGCCAGATCAGCTATTTGTTGCAAATACCACAAGTTATTACAATCACGGAAGAAGAAAAATAAGCACGCAACAAACACATCATGAAGATGTTCTTAAGCAGCCTGTATTGGAAGTTTTATCTGCCAAATTGGTAAAATTTGACTCGCAGTATGCTATTATTGGCGAATTACAAAATATTGACAATGTGCCTGCTGATGTGGTAATTAAGGCAACGCTATATAATGATTCAAATAAAGAACTAGCTAAATTTAATGCAAAATATCATGTAAAACATAAATTGATGCCTAAAGAGATTACTAGCTTTCGAGTTAATTTCGAAGGCATCGCATGGTCGCAAACAGAAGATACCATTCCACCTACATTTAACCCAGATGAATTTACTCCTATAGAATTGGAAGAACAGCCCACAAAATTTAACTTACAATGTGCAGGTAATGTTGCTAATAGTGATTTATATAAAGAAGTGGCCCTACAAGAATTGCAATTTACCGATAGAGGTATAGAGGGAGTTCTCTTCAATTCTGGAATACAAGAAATAACAATTCCGCAAGTTTTAGTTTCTTATTATTCAGACGATCAAAAGTTGCTATGGGTCGATAATTTATTTCTAACCGAAGGTGTTCGGGTACAACGAAAACAGGTGTTTACTTATAACCCACTTAATTTATCAGAAATAAAAGTACTAAATAGTAGTTTAGAAAACTGTTATGTGAATGGTTTGGAGAATACCGCTATTTCTGAAAAAATATTCCCTAGTCGTATCAAAGAACATCAATTAGAACAATTACAAAAGTATAAGGGTGTGGGATATGAATATTTAAAATTTGAGTTAAACGGCTATATTGGAAACCCTAAATAATATGAAAAAGACGATTCTTCTTTTAGTTTTATTAGTTGGATTTTGGAATTGCTCTTCAGAAAAAACTACGGATGCAACAGCGCCTAAGCAAATAATTCTTACGCAATTAGAGAGTAATAAAGATATTTTTATTGCAGGTGAGCCTATTGTATTGCGGACTATTGCGAAAGAGCCAATCGCCGTTCAAGAATATCCAATGCTTATCATTACCAATGCATTTGGAACCTTAAGTTTATCACCAGAAGTTGATGGGCAGAAGGTAAACTATATTTTTCCCGAAGCAATAATAAAAAGAGTGGGACTTTGCCATTGGAAATTAATCGCTAATGGGCAATTAGAACAAGAAGGGATTCTAACCATAAAACCAAATATTTCAAAAACCAATGAATTAGAATCTTACTTCGGTCCAAGAAGTATTTCTGCTGGTGACATTGATTTTTCTATGCTGGTTACTGTTCCAATAGATTTTTATGACAATCCTGCAGAAGATAATACGAATGTTCATATTCGGTATAATTTTGAAGAAGACCTTACTACTTTAAATATACCTACTAAAAATTTTATAGCTTGGAAAAATATTCCAGCGACACATAAATCAGGAAGAATATTGGTTGCCGCATATAGTAACGGTACTAACTCTAAAGAGCTTACAACAATGGTTTTTCCTTCAAATGCACAAGATTTTAGAATATCATATACTCGTGATCATGATTTTGCAGATGGAAATCAAATTATAAGTTTTAACACTTCAATTTTAAAAGATGAGTTTGGTAATATCGTTAGTGATGGCACGCTAGTATCTTTTCAAATTATAAATCCACAGGGTGTTCATCTCACCGCCATTGGTTTAACTATTGGGGGTATAGCTATAGCTAAAATGCTTCATCCTGATCATGAAACGGATTGGCAGTTAAGAGCTTACGTAACTGGAGCCGCAAAAAGCGACCAGGTAAAAGTTGCTTTTAAAGCAGCTGTTAAAGATTATGAGGTTACTTTTTCTAATGGAAATAGAGCAGTTGTAGTGGGGCCGTTAACTAGTTTTATGGGGCAATTAGCACCAGACGGATTGTTAGTTCGTTTGGCTATTTATAGTAATAATCATCAAATTATTGATACTAAAGTATCCACCTTACAAAAAGGGATGGCGCAATTTTATTTGGATGAGGATTTTTATAAGAACGATGCTTATGAACTAGAAATTAAAGCAGCAGGAGTAATAAAAAAATATAACTTAGAATTACATGGCGAAACGCATTAATAGAAACATATATAGGGGTATTCTAATCATTTCGTTTATTGCCGTAAATGCATTAATTCTATTTGGTATTAGTTCCGTACTTGCCTATTTAAATACAGGTGCCGATCGTACGTCTATGTTACATTTAGAGGTTGAAAGAGATGAGGTTTACCTGCCTCTTGTAACATGGGATGGTGTTAGTAATCCAGGAAGATCATTAGAGGAACAAACACAAGGTGAAATAGAGCGAGATTATTTAAGCGCTTGGTATGTTCGAAATATTGCTTATAAGAATAATGATTATTATGGTATCGAAGATTATTATACCGATAGTGCCAGAGTAAAACTATATCAAATCATTGATTATAATTTAGAGAATGATATCAGCATAACTTCAACAACTTTAGACCATCATTTAACTTTAGATTTCTATAGTGCAGACGGAAAATTAGTTGTTTTAGAAGATAAAAATGTCACCTCTTTTAGACAGGTAACCAAAAAAGGTGAGGCGCAATATCAAGAAAGAGATACTACCAGCTATAAAGTAATGCTCCTTCTAGAAGACGGATTTTGGAGAATAAGGCACCTCGTTAAAACTCAAAATGAAACAGTGGAATCTCTGCTAAAAGCAACTATAGATTCATTAACTATTACCAATGCCAAAGGGATAAATTATTACCCAAAAAATAGCCCTTGGGATACTTTTGGAAAAAAATATAAGGATAGTACTATTGATGCTGATTTTAAAGTAATTCGTAAAATGGGATTGAATACCATTCGTATTTTTATTCCCTATGAAGATTTTGGAAAAACGAGTATAGATCCAGACAAGCTACATAAAGTTCAGCGTACCCTAGAAATCGCAGAAAAAAATGAGCTTAAAGCGATTATCACACTGTTTGATTTTTATGGTAATTATGATATTACAGATTGGACAATTACAGCAAAGCATGCAACTTTAATGGTTAATGCCTTAAAAGATTACAAAGCATTGTTGGCTTGGGACATTAAGAACGAGCCAGATTTAGATTTTAATTCAAGAGGGGAGAGGGTAGTGACCAATTGGTTGGAGCAAATGATATCCACGATTAAAAGTATAGATTCTAAGCATGCAGTTACTATTGGGTGGTCTTCCCCAGAAGCGGCTGTTACTTTAGCTACTAAAGTAGATTTTGTATCATTTCATTATTACAAAAAAATAGTAGATTTCACTCAAGATTTTGAAGAGTTGAAAAAAAATGTACCTAGTAAAACAATTATGCTTCAAGAATACGGGTTATCCTCTTACGGTGGCATTTGGAACTTTTATACCGGTTCAGAAGCCAAACAAGCGGATTACTACAAAGAAATTCAGCCAATTTTGTTGGCAAGTCACATACCTTTTGTAGCATGGACATTATATGATTTTGAAGAAGTACCAACAGCGGTGGCAGGTAGACTTCCTTGGAAAAAAAATAAACAACACTATTTTGGTTTTATTAATGAAAAAGGAAAGTTTAAACCAGCATACAAACATATAATTGTAAAAAACAAAGGAGAGTAGATAACAAGTATCTCTCTCCTTCATTACACATAACCACTAACCAAATTTTTAATAAATACTATACAATTAATGCCATCTGACTAGATGATACTTCATGCATGCATTCTTATTTTAAATCGTCATATATAGCATTTAGTTTAGCGTCAGATTTTTAAATAAAGGAGAGTATGTGGAACCACTTCTCTCCTTTACTACACATAACCACTAACCAAACATTAAATATTTTTATGCATTTTCTTCGCTCAAAACAAGTTTTGGCGATTTCTTTTCTATGATAGTCGTAAAATGATTTAAATACATTTCAGCTATTGCAGACATGGGTAAAGAGCATGCTGCTGTGTAATTTGTTTGACCTAAGCTTCTTCTATAGGTATCATTGGTTATTATATTTTGTATGGCATCTGCTAATGATTCTGGATTGTCTGCATCAAAAAACTCTCCTCGATACCCTTCTTCTTCAATTAGAATACTTAAATCTCCTAAATCTGGTAAAGCAACTGCATTTCCATAACTTCCTGCTTGGTGTAATACTCCAGAACTACCTGTAGTTGATGTATATGGAAAAACAACAACAGCACTATCTTTAAATATTTTTTCTACATCTTCTTCGGCAACATATCCGGTAAAACGTATTTGATCAACAGTACTATAAGTGTTTTTTACGCCTTCTAAATATCCTTGTGTGTTCGGGCTGTCGGTACCAGCGATTACAATTTCAATATCTTCTTGGGTTCTTTTTCGAATAAGTTCAACAGCTTCTATTAATATTTCTACTTTTTTATAAGTTCCGAACTTTCCAAAAGCCATTACCTGTTTTGGCCCTTTAGGTAACTCATATGTTGGTGTTGGTGGTGTTTCAAAAGCGCCATGTGGTACGAGTGCTATGTTTTTAGCCTTGTATTTTGCTTCAAGAATAGTCACATATTTACTTATCGTTACCGCAACAATATCGGAAGCCAATACAAAACGTGTAAGTGTTGTTCCAATAAAATTATAGATTTTTTGTAATACTTTACTTTCTGTAAAACCAGCATTTTCTAAGTCTACTTGTTCCAAAATATTGTGTAGTAATGATATGGTTGGTATACCCTTTAATCTACAGATTGCAGGTAATAAAAGACCTAATGCAGCAGGTATTTTTTTATCCCCAAATTTTAAAAACTGTAGATTAAATAAAACAGCATCTGGCTTCGTTTCTGATAATGCTTTATTCACACTGAAAATATTTTTATAACTATTAAAGCTCCAGCATTCTTTAACCGTTATTTTACAGCCTTGTTCTTCAAATGCTACATCTTTAGCTCCCTCAGTTTTATCGCATATGAGTATAAGCTCTGTTACTCGATCTTGTAATCTAAAATGTTTTACTAAGTAATACCCATATTCTGTAAGGGTTACTTTACTTGGCGGATAAGCGGTTACGATAGCTAATTTCATGGGGTTAATTTTATGTTATGATGATATTTTTTACAAATTATGATACACATTTTAATATTATATTTTAAGTCGTAGCCCAAGGGTTTTTAACTACTATTGAAAGAATAATTGTATCGATAATTCTTTTTTATAGGTTTGATTTTTTAATTAAAAAATAGATGAGTTGCACGCCTAATAATAATGCCATTGCTATTATTTGAACTTGAACGACCATTTCTAAACTTTCATGAAATAGTACCACTAGAAGTATTTGTGACATTCCCAGTAGTCCTGATAAAATTACGGGTACATAATGATCGAGTGATAAAAAGTAATAGGCGAAAATATTTGAAATTGCGAATAACGAGGTAGCAAGTGCATATTGCCATAATAAACCTGACATAGTTATATAGGCCTCTCCAAACATTAAATTAATGATGAGTTCTGGGAAAAAGTAACAACTACTAACGATTAGTGTTGATAATGCTCCGATATAACCTACATATTTAAATAATGTAGGTGCAGTAGGCTCGCCATCTTTTTGTTTTTGAACTACTGTTGGTAATAATAACATGACAAACATCCAAGCTACGAAATAGACAACTCTTCCTATTAAAGCTAATGAAGCGTATAGGCCTGCATCTAAAGCATTAAAATAATGTTTAACTAAAAGAATGTCGCTATTATTAATAATGATTTGGGTAAGCTCATAACAAGCGGTTAAAAACATAAATTGAGTAACCCGTTTCGCATTTTCTGGTAATAAACGAGCACTTGTTTTAAATGATAATCCTTTTAAATTAGAAGGAATTAATCCAAATATAAATGATAAACCAATCCCCAGTGCGACTAGAAATGAAGGTTCCCAAGGGACCAATAGGAGTAAAACAAGGGTAAGGAGCAATCTACTCCACATTTCGGTTTGATAAGTGATGGATAAGTTTTTAAAATCTTGATGACCTTGATACGTACCTCTATTTACACTCATAAAAAAGTATAAAGGAATACCAATGCCAAATATGACGAACATCCAATGACTTTGGGTATGAAAAATTTGTTGTAAACTTTTTGAAAATAGAACAACGCACAAACCAGCAATAATACCAAATATCGTAGCATGCTTATAGGTTCTTTGTTTGAAAATTTGCCACTGATCACCAGAAAAGATAACTGCGAATTTTGCTGTTGCCAATTGAAATGTCATACCAACAAAAGAGAGTACTAATAATAAGGTAATTAATAATGCCGCTTCAGCAAATGCTTCCGGACCAAGGATCCTCCCTAATAAAAGATTATAGATGTAGTTACCAGCATTGACTAATAGAACACTACCCATGAATAGTTGTTCGGGAGTTACTTTTTTTAAAACTAATCTATAAATAGTCATTATGGTTTGATTAGGGGTTTTTTATGTTTGATTGTTAAGTGAATTATTTAAAACATAAAGAGTTATAACGCAAAAATCTCACTTTATTGTAAGAATATTCTCTAATAATTATGTTTTTCAGTAAAATTCATACTCAAAAATCTTAAAATAGCAATAGCTTTTTTGCTGAGTTTGGTTGAATAACCAGTTCCTGTAGATGGGCAGTAGATTACTAACTTCTAAAATGAGTCACATTGTTTTAGCTTTATCAAAAAAAACAATTTATAGTAAATTCGAATATATTTTATAATATAGCGTTACTATAAGTGTAGTAAAAAACTTACTTATATGTTAAGCATACGAAATGCCACTCTTGCCCTTTTTTTAATTATCGGATCTGTTGTTACCGCTCAAGAAGATATCAATACTGGTTTTAAATTATTGGAAACCGGAAGTTTTGAAGAAGCTGAAACTTTTTTTAAATCTTATTTAGAGCTCAAACCAAATAATAAGACCGCTAAAATTTGTTACGGTAGGGCTGTTGGTTTAAGTGGTGAACCTAAAAAAGCGAATTCTTTATTTGAAAAATTGCTTGAAGAATACCCCAACGACTTTGAAATACAAATCAATTATAATGAATCTTTTTTATGGGATAATAAATTTAAGGAGGCAAAGCCGTTATATGAACAATTAGTTTCCGAATACCCAGAAAATTTTGGTGCTGTTTTGGGGTATGCAAATACCTTATCCAACTTAAAAGAATTTTCGAAAGCATTAGAAATTGTAAATAAGGCTATAGCATTACAACCAGATAACACAAGCGCAAAAGTATCTCGTAAATATATTAAATTGGGTTATGCCAACGCCTTTGTTAACGAACAGAATTACTCGAAAGCAATCACTTTATTAAATGAAATTTTCAATGATTTTGAAGAAGATAAAGATGTGCTTTTGAACTTGGCTAATATTTATTTGATTGTGAAAGATATTGATAATGTTAAACATACTTATGCTAGATATGCGACCACTCCAATAGATTCTATTACTGCTCTAAATGGTATTTCTCTAGCGGAACATCTTGATGAGAATGATAAAGTAGCCTTGAAAACTGCTGAGAAAGCTATGACAAAAGTGAAATTGATAGACGATGCAGTACTAAAAGAACAGACTTATGACCGTTATGTGCAAGCGCTAATTTGGAATCACAAGTATACAGCAGCCAAAAAAGAAATTGAGTCATTAGATAAGCAATATCCAGATCGGAATTGGATATCTGCTTTAAAAGCTACCCGAGGTATGTATACCGCAGATTTTAAAAGTAGCTTGGCTAATTATGACAATATACTAGAAAGAGATAGTACCTCTTTTGATGGAAACTTAGGTAAGGCAAATGCACTATTTGCTTCCGATAAAATTATTCCAGCGTATAAAGCAGCCTTTAAGACTTTAACAATTTATGAGAAACAGAAAGATGCCTTAAGTTTTATAGACAAGCTAAATGTACAATATACGCCAACTATAGAGGAGCATGCGTTCTATACTTTTGATAATGGTAATAACGTTGCTTTTTCAAGTAATACAACTGCGAGTATTCCAATTTCGACTAAATTTAGCACAACACTTTCATATCAGTATAGAACAACTGAAAATTCCGTTACCTTAAATAAAGCCAAATCTCATGTCATAATAGGTGGTTTACAATATAAAATTTTCCCTAAAACTAATTTAAAAGCAATTCTTGGATTTAACAATTCTAGTTTTACTAACGAATCGTACACACAACCTATTTTAGATTTAAAACTACAAACGCAACCTTTCAAATTACAGAATTTAGATTTGGGATACCAACGTGAAGTACAGAGTTTTAATGCAGAATTAATAGAGCGAGAAATAGTGATGAATCATTATGGATTAAATTACAATTTAGGGACCAATTTTAATTTAGGTTGGTACAGCCAGTTAATGCATACACAGCAGACCGATGATAACGTAAGAAATCTTTTATTTACTTCACTATATTATAATTTACTCCGTAAACCAGCGCTGAAAATGGGAATTAATTTCCAATACATTACTTTTAAAGATCAATTGCCGGCAATATATTTTAGTCCTTCAAAGTATCAAGCTTTAGAAATATTTGCAGACTTACGCGGAAATATTTCAGAAAAAACAAAATATATAATGAGTGTGGCAACGGGAATTCAGCAAGTAGAAGAAGATGATCGTACAACTCTATTTAGAGCAGAAGTAGGGGTGCAGCATCAATTTACAAAGCGATGGAGTGGAAACCTATATGGAAAATACAGTAATATAGCTTCGGCAACCGCTGCTGGTTTTGAGTTTACTGAAATAGGCATAAAAATAAAATGGCTCTTTTTAAAAGAACCATTTTATTTTAAGAAGTTAAAAGAATAATGTGAATGAGGATTTTAGTTTTACAGTAGATTTAAACGACGCATTAATTCTGGTCTGTTAGATCTACTAATAGGAATTACATTTTTTTCAATCAACACACTATTGTCTTCGATATCTATAATTTTTGTAAAATTAATGATGAATGATCTGTGTATTTGTAAAAAGGTATGCTCAGGTAGTTTTTCTTTTATTTTCTTTAATGTATTATGAACATGGTATGTTTTCTTCTCGGTCTTTACATCAATGTAATCTCCTTTAGCCTCAATCAATAAAATCTCACTAAATTTTAATTTAATCAAACGCCTGTCTATATTGATGTATAAATCATCATCAGCATTTGATGCTGTAGCAGTAGTTACTTGAGGACCTGAAGGTTGTTTTTCTAAAGCTTTTTTTACTTTTAGAATAGATTTTTCAAAACGTTCTTGCGTAATGGGCTTAACGAGATAATCAACAATAGGCTCATATTCATAAGCTTCAATGGCAAAATTAGTATCTGATGTTGTGAGTACTATTCTTGGTGGGTTTTTTAATGTTTGAACAAAATCAATACCAGAAAATCCTGGCATATGTATGTCAAGAAAAATAACATCTACCGTATGTTGATTTAGAAACTTTATAGCATCCATAGCATTGGGAAAGGAATCTATGACGTCCAAATCGGCTATTTTTGAGCAAAGTTGCTCCACAATAGCTCTTGCTGTAGCCTCATCATCAACGATAATACAATTCATAAATTATAAATTTTTAATGAATATTTCAATCTTGTTCAAGATAATTAAAAATTTATCTTTTTGCTTAGAATCTTGTTTTTTTAATTCTTCTTCAAAAATAACCGCTAACTTATAATCTTCGCTGAGTCCAAGAATATTTAGCTTATGCTTTAATTTATGAACAATTTCGGCAGTTTCTTTATACTTATTTTGAGTAATACAATCAAGATATTCTTGTTTTTCAATTGGAATTTCTTCTTTTAAAACACCTATAAATTTCTCTTCAAATGCGATATCATCACCTGAAAGCTCTTTTATATAATCTAAATTGGGTTGTTGTTCCATTTTATTTTTTTAAAGTAAAAAAGAAGGTCGTTCCTTGATTTTCAATAGATTCTAGCCAAATATCACCTTGGTAAATATTGACTACTTTTTTAACTAATGCTAGTCCTATTCCGCTGGCATTTGAATTGTTTTCAAGCTTATTAAACATATTAAAAATATTTTTTTGATGTCTTTCAGCGATACCTTTGCCATTATCTGATATTGCAAATTTCCAAAAATCATTTTCTTCAGTACAAGAAATTTTTATACAACCTTCTTCAAGATGTTCTGTTGCATGAATAGCATTGGTAATTATGTTTTTGAAAAGCTGCTCTATTTTGAACTTTTCTGCAATTAATTTTGGTAACCTATTGGTGATGGTAATAGTTGTTGTCTCTGGAAAATAAACAGTTTTTTTAATTTCATCGATTAACTCATTTAAATCTATGGTTATTTTTTCTTCTTCAAGAGAGTCAATAACGGCATGTCTTAATATACCCTCAATTAAAGTGTCCATTTTTTCCAAATTTTGAGCAACCAAGTCGCAATTTTTTAAACTTTCTTCTGAGAATTTCTTTTTCTCATCTTCCAGAATCCAACACATCAGCGCATTAATATTTCTTATGGGCGATTTAAGATCATGAGATACCATGTGTGCATAATCATTTAAAGCAGCATTTTGCCGCTCTAAATCTTTGACCATTTTATTTTTTTCAGCGGTCATTTTAACAATATCATTGGCTTGTTTTTCAATTTTAGAAGCCAAAGCTAAGGGGTCTAAATCAGCCTGTATTTTTAATGATTTTTGAGTTGCGTCATCTTCATTATTGATATTCAATAATGCAATGGCTTTTTCTAGAATATTTAAAGTTTTCTTTTGATTTTCGGTTTCCGCACGTAAATCTTGGTTGGCTTTAAAAAGCTCATCAGAGCTTATATTCATAGCACGTTGCACCATGCTATTTTTTTCATCGAAGTTGGAATACGATTTATTAATTGCTTCTATAAAAACAGCTAATTCATCAGCATCTTTTAGGCTATCAGGTAAATATTTTCGTATTTGTCTTTCTAGAAGAGAGTGCATTATTCGCTAATAAGGGTTAGAGTCATTGTTTGATTATGCAATTTACATTCATTTTGACCAGAAAAAGGGGATAATTCTCCATAAGAGTAAAAACCAGTAGTTACGGCTTGTACGCCAATAGCTTCTATAACTTCTTCTATTTCTTCTTCTGTACGTTGATCCATCACTAATTTTCTACCAATACAACTTACTAATAATGCTAAATCGGGTTTATGAACCCTATTTTGCATTGCAAATAAGGCCGCTTTAGAAGCACCTTCAGCAATATCATCAACGGTTGACATCATTAATTGTACCGTAGACCCTTCTGGTACGTCACCAGCTAAAATCATCGTATTATTATCTTCGTCGATATTTAAAATGGTACGTACTAAATTATCATTACTTCCTTTAACACGAAGATTTAATGGATATAGCAGTGCAGCTTGTGGTAGTTCTTTAGCTTTATCACCTAAATATTTTTTGTATAAATCCAAAGCAGGTTTATGATCAAGCTCAAATAAAATATTATCCTTAGATTTCGTAACAATGCGCTCTGGGCCAAAAGCGGTCCAACCTCCATAATTCGCAAAAGTAATCTCTAAAGATTCGCCATAGAGTCCAATAGCAATTATTTCGCCATCTTTCGGATTAGAATTAAAAGAGGCTATTGTACGTTCAAATCTGGCATCATCACCACAAAGACCTCCAGAAATATTAACTCCAGTTTTGATATTTTTCTCCAATCCTTTGATTAATGAACTTCCATTTACGGTGCTCCCTTCAGATACAATAAAAACATGTTTTAAATTATCTAATGGGAATTTATTAATAAGGGTCTCGCCAAGTGCTACAACATCATTATTAAAATTTTGAACGTTTTCAGCGTGAACAATAAAGGTGCTTTTTTCAAATTCGATTGCGGTTAATGATATACTTTCATCATAAACCCGGTCACCTAATATTTCGCCAGAAGAAGATCCAAAAACAATAGAACCAGTAGGGAATAATTCCTTTATTTCGTCATAAATAGTTGCAGACTCCAATAGGTATCTATTGCCAAATACTAGTACCAAGGGGTTTTTTAAATCTTTCATTTCCGATATAAAATCCCATTGTTTATTTTTAAACTTTACCGCTTGAACTGTTTTCATAACTATTTTTTTAAGGTGAAGAAGAAAGTAGTACCTACCCCAATTTCACTTTCTAACCAGACCTTTCCTTCATATAGGTCAATTATTTTTTTCACGATTGATAATCCGATACCTGTAGACCGCTCTTTGTTACCTACGGATTGAAATATTTTAAATATTTTTTCGTGATATTCTTTTGGTATTCCGACACCATTATCTTTAATACTAAATTCCCAATGTGTTTCCATTTCTTTACAGCCGATCTCTACGAGACCTTTTTCTCGTTCAATATGAACAACCGCATTACTTAGGAAGTTTTGAATTAATTGATGTATTTTGGTTCTATCTGCAATTATTGTCGGTAGTTTATTTATGACTACCACGTTAACATGTTCGGGTATAAATATGATATCAGTAATTTCAGTCACCACCTCATTAACATCAACCGATGTATTTTCTATATTCTCACTATTAATCGTAGAATATTTTAAAATACCATCAATTAGATTATCCATGGCTTCTACTTTTTCCTGCATCATAGACAAATTATATTTCCCGTTTTCATCTAAAACATCTTTATAATCTTCATTCAACCAAGTGGCAAGAGCACTAATACTGCGCAACGGTGATTTCAAATCGTGAGAAACAATGTGTGCATATTCTTGTAACCCTAAGTTACTTTTCTCTAATTCTTCAACAAGTTTTATTTTTTGTAGCTCTAGCAGTTTTTGTTCTGTAATGTCAAGATGTATTCCTAAAGAACCAATTACTTTTCCTGCATCATCATATCTAGGAGCACCACT
>TARA_R110000868_G_scaffold19538_5_pt1 | contig 39232 bp, 43 predicted proteins | sample TARA_R110000868 | Tara Oceans TARA_R110000868 (sample SAMEA4397489) | marine metagenome | biome: Polar Biome; feature: [SRF] surface water layer (ENVO:00010504); material: water (ENVO:00002006), including particulate matter (ENVO:01000060) such as... | depth 5 m | reverse complement strand
GGCGATCGGTGACGGCGCGCGGGTCCTTGCAGAAGATCTCGTGCAGCATGGACATGACGGCCAGGGCCCGCTCGTCGGCGATCGAATAGAAGATCGAGCGCGACTCGCGCCGGGTCTTGACCAGGCCAGACTGGCGCAGCTCGGCCAGCTGTTGCGACAGGCCGGGCTGTTTGATGCCGAGGTCCTGCTCCAGCTGGCTGACCGAACGTTCTTCCTGGGAGATGTGGCAGAGGATCAGCAGGCGGTTGGCGTTGCTGAGCTGGCGCAGCAGGTCGGCGGCCTGGGGCGCGCGGGCCTTCAGGGCGTCCATGCCGGTGAGGGGGGTGTCAGGGTTCATGACCGGCGCTCGCGCGTGTACCAGCCCTGTCCCCCGGCCTCGGTGGCAAGGGCTTCGTCGAGGGTGACGGCGGCGGGTTCCATCAGGGGGGCACCGGTGGTCCAGCCGGCCGGAGCCGAGGCCTGTTCGCGATCGGTGACCTGCAGGGCCGTCACGAGGCGAAGCAGTTCGTCGACCGATCGTCCGACCGTCATCGGATACCAGCTGATCGCCCGCACAATGCCGTCAGGATCGATGATGAAGGTGGCGCGGACGGTGGCGCTGTCCGGTGAGGTCGCGTCGACCATGCCGTAGGCCGCGCCGATCACCATCGAGGGGTCCTCGATCACCGGGAAGGGGATGCGCACGCCGTAGCGACGGTCGATGTCCGCCAGCCAGGCGATGTGGGCATAGAGGCTGTCAACCGACAGGGCCATCAGGTCGCAGTCGAGGGCGGCGAAGGCGTCGGCCTGGCGGGCCAGGGCGACGAACTCGCTGGTGCAGACCGGGGTGAAGTCGGCCGGGTGCGACATCAGCACCAGCCAGCGGCCGCGATAGTCACTGAGACTGCGCTCGCCCATCGTGGTGCGGGCGGTGAAGTCCGGGGCCAGGGCGTTCAACCGCAAGGGCGGGACAGCGGCAGGGAAATCGGACGAATCTTGCATGGTCACTCCGGGTCGGGGCGGGTCCCGATCTGCCGGGCAGGATCGAGTCACGCCCAACAAACTACATAGTTGCGTGAAATATGAAAAGATATAGGGTTGAGCCAACGCCAATATGGAGTTTTCCGATGTCCCGTCCCGCTGTCGATCCTGCGCGTGATCGTGCCGCCGAGGTGGTGCAGGCGGCGCTTTCGAACAGGGCGCGCCGGCCGGTCGTCACCTCCTTCTTCGATGAAGCGACCTTTACGATCAGCCATGTGGTGCGCGATCCCGGGTCGAGTGCCTGTGCGATCATCGACAGCGTTCTCGACTATGACGCCGCGTCCGGGCGGACCTCGACCGCCTCGGCCGACGCCCTGATCGCCTTTGTTCGCGCCGAGGGGCTGACCGTCGAATGGCTGCTCGAGACCCATGCCCATGCCGATCACCTTTCGGCGGCCCCCTATCTGCAGGCGGCTCTCGGCGGGCAGATGGCCATCGGGGGCGAGATCGTCCAGGTGCAGCAGGCTTTCGGCGAAATCTTCAATGAGCCCGCGGCCTTCCACCGCGACGGCAGCCAGTTCGACCAACTGTTCCGCGACGGCGACCGCTTCAGCATCGGCGGACTGGAGGCGGCGGTGCTGCATGTGCCCGGCCATACGCCGGCCTGCCTGGCCTATGTGATCGGCGATGCAGTCTTTCCCGGCGACACCCTGTTCATGCCGGACTACGGGACGGCCCGTTGTGATTTTCCCGGCGGCGATGCCCGCACCCTTTACCGGTCGATTCACCGGCTGACCTCGCTGCCGGATGCGGCGCGGGTCTTCCTGTGCCACGACTACATGGCGCCGCCCGGACGCACGACCTACGCCTGGGAGACCACCATCGGGGCCGAGCGGACCGGCAATATCCATGTTCGCGACGGCGTCAGCGAGGACGAGTTCGTCGCCATGCGCACGGCCCGGGATGCGACCCTGTCGATGCCCAAGCTGATCCTGCCGTCGGTGCAGGTCAACATGAACGGCGGCCAGTTGCCGCCGCCCGAGGACAATGGCGTGCGCTATCTGAAGGTGCCGCTCAACCTGTTGTGACGCCCCGGCCGCCCCGGGCCTGATGACCAGAAGGAACAACGCTATGGATATTCGCAAGATCGACGACCGGCTGGATGCCGCGCCCCAGATCGCCCTGGAGGACATGAAGGCGATCGCCGGTCTGGGCTATCGCTCGGTGATCTCGAACCGGCCCGACGGTGAAGAGCCGGGCCAGCCCGATGCGGCCCAGGTGAAGGCCGCTGCCGAGGCCGAGGGGCTGACCTTCCGGCATATCCCGGTCACCGGCGCGAGCATGGGTCCCGAGGCCGTGGCGGCCATGCGCGCCGCCCTCGACGAACTGCCCGGTCCCGTGCTGGGCTTCTGTCGCAGTGGCACACGCACCACCTGCCTGTGGGGTCTGGCCAGCGCCGGGACGCGTCCGGCGCAGGAGCTGATCGAGACGGCCCGCGCCGCCGGCTACGACCTGTCGCCGCTGAAGCCGCGGCTCGAGAACGGTCCGGCCTGACGTGGAGATCGCGCCCCAACTCAGCCTGGTCCAGTATCTTCTCGGGGCCGGGTCCGGGGGGCTGGTCGGTTTTTCGCTGGGCCTGGTCGGCGGCGGCGGTTCGATCCTCGCCGTGCCGTTGATCGTCTATGTGGTGGGGGTGCGCGATCCGCATCTGGCCATCGGCACCAGTGCCTTCGCCGTGGCCGCCAATGCCGCGGCCAATCTGCTCAACCATGCCCGGGGGGGCACGGTGAAATGGAAGATCGCCGGCCTGTTCGCCGTGGCCGGCGTGATCGGGGCGTTGGCGGGCTCGACCCTGGGCAAGGCGGTCGACGGCGAAACCCTGCTGGCCCTGTTTGCCATTCTGATGCTGGTGGTCGGGGCCATGATGCTGAAGGGGCGCGGCACGGCGGGCGATCCGACCGTTCAACTGACTCCGGGCAATGCGCCGAAATTGATCGGCACCGGGGCCGCGACCGGCATCCTGTCCGGCTTCTTCGGCATCGGCGGCGGATTCCTGATCGTGCCCAGCCTGATGTGGTCGACCCGGATGCCGATCTACAATGCCATTGGCTCGTCCCTGGTCGGGGTCACGGCCTTCGGCCTGACCACGGCGCTCAACTATGCGGTCTCGGGCTGGGTCGACTGGCCGCTGGCGGCAGTGTTCATCGCCGGTGGCGTGCTGGGTGGTCTCGGCGGTGCGCGTCTGGCCAAGGTCCTGTCCGACCGGCGCGGGGCGCTGACGTCGGTGTTCGCGGCCCTGATCTTCGTGGTGGCCGTCTATATGCTGTACCGCAGCGCCGGGGCCGCCGGTCTGATCTGACCGGGCCAGCGGCTCTGATCGTCAACAGATGGTGCGGGCGGCCGGGGTCGAACCGGCACTCCTTTCGGAACTGGATTTTGAGTCCAGCGCGTCTACCAATTCCACCACGCCCGCAGTGTCCGCGCGGCATCGCGCCGGACCCGGCGGTGGTAGCCCGGTGGGTCCGATCCCGTCAACGCGGGATTGCGGGATGCAGCCGGTGCATCTGACCAAAGCTTAATCCGGCTGTTGCATCCGCAGGGTGTCCCCGGGGCCTCTCCCCTGTGTCGTAGTCAACACCGGAAGGCCGTCATGTCCCGCAAATGCCCGCTCGCCGCCCTGGCCGCCCTGATGGTCGTGGCCTCGTGCGCGGGGCCGACGCTGGTCATGGCGCAGGATGTGAGAACACCGGTGACTCAGCGGAGCGGCGCGACTTTCTGTTCGATGGCCCCGAAGATCGAGTGGTGGGTGTCGTCCAGCATCTCGATCCGCACGGTGTCGCCGTGTTTGAGGAAGGGCGTCTCGGCCTTGCCGCGCAGGATGGTCTCGACGGTGCGGACCTCGGCGATACAGGAATAGCCCAGACCGCCGTCGGCGACCGGCTTGCCGGGTCCGCCGTCGGTGTCGCGGTTGGACACCGTGCCGGATCCGATGATGGTGCCGGCGCACAGGCTGCGCGTCTTGGCCAGATGGGCGATCAGGGTGCCGAAGTCGAAGGTCATGTCGACACCGGCGTCGGCCTTGCCGAACTCGGCCCCGTTCAGATGGACCGACAGGGTGCCGTGCAGCTTGCCGCCGTTCCAGCGCGGTCCGAGCTCGTCGGGGGTGACGAACACCGGCGACAGGGCCGATGCCGGCTTGGACTGGACAAAGCCGAAGCCCTTGGACAGTTCGCCCGGGATCAGATTGCGCAGCGACACGTCGTTGACCAGTCCGATCAGGCGGACGTGGGTCAGGGCGGCCTCGGGCGATACGCCCTGGGGGACGTCGCCGGTGACAACCACGACCTCGGCCTCAAGATCGCAGCCCCAGGATTCGTCGGCCAGGGGGATGGGATCGCGCGGGCCCAGCATGGAATCGGACGCGCCTTGGTACATCAGGGGGTCGGTCCAGAAACTGTCGGGCATTTCCGCGTTGCGCGCCTGCCGCACCAGGGCGACGTGATTCACATAGGCCGAGCCGTCGGCCCATTGATAGGCGCGGGGCAGGGGGGCGGCGGCCTCGCGTTCATGGAAGCGGCCGCGCGGCACGCCCTCATGCTCGAGGCTCTCGGCCAGGGCACGCAGCAGGGGTTCGCAGCGCGCCCAGTCATCGAGCGCCGCCTGCAGGGTCGGGGCGATCAGGAAGGCGTCCGTGAACCAGTTCAGGTCCCGCGAAATAACGACGAGGCGGCCATCACGGCCGTGCTTGAGAGAGGCGAGTTTCATGCCTCAGGCTTAGGCGGTTTTGGACGGGGAGGGAACCGTTCGATGTCAGTGATGGGCGACGGGTTTGAAGGGGGCCGTGTGGCAGAGGGCGTTGCGGGCCTTGCGAAGCTCGGCGAGGCGCAGGGCCTTTTGGGACCAATGGTCGTGAAAGGTCCCGATGGCACCGCGCAGGGCGGCGGCGCGTTCGGCGTCGGTCATTTCGCGATCGGCCGGCGGCGGTGGCGTGGCGGGCGGAGTCACTGGAGCGATGCCGCCGCCATCCTCGCCACGGACGACGATCTGGCTGTTCTGAAGCACGGTGACGTGCGGCGCGCAGGCCGCTGCGGCCGTTGTGGCCCGGTCATCCCGGGTCCTGCCCTTGATGGCCGTGTCGAGCCCGCCCAAGGGTTTGTTGAGCCCTTCGGCCAGTCCCAGGACCGGGCCCAGCCGGGTGGTGATCTCCTCGCGCAGGGCCTTGGCCCGGGCCAGCAACTGGTCGCTGTTGGCCCCCATGGCCAGAAGACAGGCGGTGTGGATCGCGGTCCAGATATCCTCCGCGGCGTCGGGGTCCTTGCGGCCGAACAGGTCCCGGGCGAACCAGGCGAGGACGACGGCCAGGGCCAGCAGCAGCAGGAAGGTGGTCAGTAGCACCGGCGACAGGCTGAAAAACACGTCCGGCGAGACCGGGTCGAAACCCCCGCCGTTCTGAAACTCTGACGGATAGTGCGTCATGCAGCCGATGCCCCAAGTTGTGCGACCGCATGTTGCCGCCGCCAGCCCGATTGGCAATCGAAAAGGTTAACGCCGGTCGGTGAACCGGGTCAGTCGGGCGGGTTGATCAGGGCCCGGGCCTCGGCTGCCTGCTGTCCGCCGGACACTCGCACCTCGATCTCGACGGCAATCGCGCCCTGGGGTTCGTGGGACCAGAGGTAGCGGCGCTCGATCTCGACCTCGCGACCCGAAGGGGCGAAGCCGGTAAAGGTATCGCCCCAGGGGGTGATGCGTTTCAGTTCCGGCCATTTGAGGGCGCAGGCGGAGTCGAGCTCCTCAATGGCCATGCTGGACAGTTCGTCGTCGGCAACAAAGGCAGTCACAGCCATCTCCTGACCCGGGCGCAATAGGCCTGGTAGGCCGCGCCGAATTTGGCGGCCAGATAACGTTCCTCACGGGCGATGACGAAGCGGTCGACGGCCAGCAGGCAGGGGAACAGCAGACCGACGGCGAACCAGCTGTCCATGGCCACGGCCAGGCCGACATAGGTGATGGCGAAGCCGACGTAGATCGGATTGCGGCTGAAACGGTAGGGGCCATCGGTAATGAGGGTGGTCGAGGGTTTCCACGGCTCGACCGCGGTATCCCAGCGCCGGAACAGGCCCGCAGCCATGCCGTCCAGCAACAGTCCGGCGAGGATCAGGCCGATGGCCAGGCCACGCCGAACTTCGACCGTCAGGCCAAGATCGGGGCCGCGCAGCCAGACGTGCAGCCCCCAGCCGATGGCGAGGAAGCCGAAATAGATCAGCGGAGGCGGCAGGACGACGCCGGGATGGTCGCGCTGGGTCATGTCAGATCGTCTGTCCGGTGGGGGCGGTGAAGGCGGACGGCGCAGCGTCGCCGGTGTTGATGACGTCAGACGGCTCGAAAATCATCACTTCGGCCTCGTCGTCGGCGGCGGTGCGGTGCTCGACGCCGCGCGGCACGATGATGAACTGGCCGGGGGCGAGACTCTCGACGCGGTCGCGAAATTCGACCCGGAACCGGCCCTTCCACACCAGGAACATCTCCTCCGCCTCGGCATGGCTGTGCCAGGGGAAGACGCCCTGGACCTTGACCAGTCGCACGTCCTGTCCATTCAGTCGGGCGGCGACGCGCGGCTGCCAGTGGTCGGAAATGCCGGCGAATTTTTCGGCCAGATCGAGGACGGCACCATGGGTCACGGGCGCAACTCTTCGTCGCCGTAGATGGCGGCGCGCGCGGGCTGGTTGCTGGAAACCGCGCCGCGATACATGCCTGAGGTGGTCATGGCAAAACTCGGTTGACCCTCAGCGTCCATGACGATGACGCCACCCGAACCACCCAGGGACAGGGCATCATCAACTTCCGCCTGGGCAGCGGTCTGGCTGGTCGATCCGGCGGCGATTCTGGCGCAGATATCGCGGGCCACGGTCGCGCGGATGAAATACTCGCCATCGCCCGTCGCCGACACCGCGCAGCCGTCGCGGTTGGAGGCGTAGGTGCCGGCACCGATCACGGGCACGTCCCCGACCCGACCCCAGCGCTTGGCGGTCATGCCGCCGGTCGAGGTTCCGGCCGCGAGCCGGCCCTGGCTGTCCAGCGCCACCGCGCCGACCGTGCCGAATTTGCGCTCGTTGAGCGGCGGGGTGGTCAGGGTGTTGTCCGCCATCGATCCCGGCACCCCCGCGGGGCGCGACGGGATCGGCAGGTTCTGGTTGCGCAGGGCGCTCTCCAGCCCCCGCCAGCGGCGCTCGGTGAAGAAGAAGGCCGGATCGACCTGCTCAAGCCCGACCGACTCCGCGAAGGTGTCGGCCCCTTCTCCGATGAGCATGACGTGCGGTGACTGCTCCATCACCGCCCGGGCGGCGGCGATCGGATGGCGGGTGGTGGTCAGGCCGGCGACGGCCCCGGCGTTCAGGTCCGACCCGTCCATCACGGCGGCGTCCAGCTCATTGCGGCCCGCGGCGGTGAAGACAGCCCCGCGTCCGGCATTGAACAGCGGGTCGTCCTCCATCAGCGCGATGGCGGCCTGGATCGCGTCCAGCGACGAGCCGCCGGCGGCCAGCACCGCCGAGCCGGCCTCCAGCGCGCGATGCAGGGCGGCGCGATAGGCCGCGTCCTGTTCCGGCGTCAGGCTGTCGCGCTCGATCACGCCCGCCCCGCCATGGATGGCGAAGGACCAGGCCGGAGCTTGCTGGGCGGTGGCGGCACCGGCCAGTCCGACGGCCAGACAGAAGGCGAGGATGGCGGACTTCATGACGGGCCCCTCCCGGGCAGGATCGGTATGGCGGTGGAAAGACGGGATCGTAGCGACGTCCTGCGGCCGTTACGATCCCGAATCCGGACCTAGGCGTCGACCTTGATGACGCCGCGACGGATCTGGTCCAGCTCGATCGAGTCGAACAGGGCCTGGAAATTGCCCTCACCAAACGCCTGGTTGCCCTTGCGCTGGATGATCTCGAAGAAGATCGGGCCGAAGGTGTCCTGGGTGAAGATCTGCAGCAGCAGGCCTTCCTCGTCCGAACCGTCGATCAGGATACGGTTTTTCCGCATCCGGGCGACGTCCTCGCCGTGGTTGGGCAGGCGTTTGTCGATCAGCTCGAAATAGGTCTCGATCGTATCCTGGAAGGGAATGCCGCGGCGTTTCAGCTCTTCCACCGTCTCGAAGATGTCGTCAGTCGCCAGGGCGATGTGCTGGATGCCTTCGCCATTGTAGCGCCGCAGGAATTCCTCGATCTGGGAGTTCTCGTCCTGGCTCTCGTTCAGCGGGATGCGGATGGCCCGGTCGGGCGCGATCATGGCCTGCGAGAACAGGCCGGTCGCCTTGCCCTTGATATCGAAATATTTCTGCTCTTCGAAGGCAAAGACGTCGCCGTAGAAGCCGGACCAGGTCCGCATCTGGCCGCGCCGCACGTTGTGGGTCAGGTGGTCGAGCATGAACAGGCCGACCGAATTCTTGCGCTCGGCCTCTTCCCAGCCCTCGATCTCGTCCCAGCCGTCATAGAGCGAACCGGCGTCGCCATACTGGTCGACGAGGTACAGCAGCGAGCCGCCGATGCCCTGCAGCACATAGGGGTACCCATTGCCCAGGGCCCCGCCGTCATGGCCTTCGGCCGGGCGGCCGCCACGCTGGACCGCGCCGTCGAAGGCGGCTTTCGCATCGGAGACCCGGAAGGCCATGCCGTTGGCCGAGGGGCCGTGGTCGCGGGCGAAATCGGCGGCCTGGCCCCGGGGCGTGCGATTGACCAGCAGGGTGATGTCGCCCTGCTTCAGGCGCACCGCTCCGGTCTTCGGATTGACATGGGTCGGGGTGAAACCCATCAATTCCAGTCGGCTGACCATGGATTCGGGCTCGGGGCCGGTGAATTCGACGAATTCAAAGCCGTCGACACCGAGAGGGTTTTCCTGGTCGAGGCGGACGGCGGCATCGGACTGGGGCGCGTCATGCATGGGAGCGTCTCCTGATTGGGGTAGCGGCGCGACGCCGCTCTGTGGCGCGGAACCTAGTGATCCGCACCGTCTTCGCCAACCCGCCGGCCGAACACGATCTGGAGGGTGCGTCCGCCGGCGAGGCCTGCTAGAGGCGGAGGAACGCCCCGAAAGGACCCCATGCTTCGCAAGATGTACGACTGGGTCTTCGCCCTTGCGCGAAGCCGACACGCGACTCCGGCCCTGGCCGTCGTCTCATTCGCCGAGAGCTCCTTCTTTCCGATTCCGCCCGATGTGATGCTGTGCCCGATGATTCTGGCGCGGCCGGAGCGGGCCTATTTCTATGCCGGGGTCTGCACGGCGGCATCGGTGCTGGGCGGCATCCTCGGCTATGCCATCGGCTATTTTCTGAATGATGTCGGGCTGTGGGTGCTGAGCCTGATGGGGCACTCCGACGGTCTGGAGCATTTCAAGAGCTGGTTCGCCGACTGGGGGCTTTGGGTCATCCTGATCAAGGGGCTGACCCCGATCCCCTACAAGCTGGTGACCATCGCGTCGGGTCTGGCGGCCTTCAGCTTCCCGGTCTTCATCGCGGCCTCGGTGGTGACGCGCGGCGGGCGGTTCTTCCTGGAGGCCTGGATCCTGAAGAAATTCGGTCCGGCCATGCTGGCGGTGGTGGAGAAACGCCTGGCGCTGTTCTCGATCCTGGGTGTGATCCTGCTGGTCGCGCTGATCGCTGCGGTGAAGCTGCTGTAGCGCTCCATCGACGGACCCCGCGCAGGCGTCTATGAATAGGCCGATGACCGACCTTTTTCGTCTCCTGACCCGTTGGTGGACCGCCTTTGCGCTCGGCATTTCGCTGGCGATGCTGGCGGCGGCCCATGCCTTCGAGCGTTTCGGCGGTCTGGCCCCCTGCAATCTGTGCCTGAGGCAGCGCGAGGTCCTGTGGGGCGCGGTGGCCATCGCCCTGGCCGCGACGTTGTGGGCCCTGGTCAGCCGGGCCAGTCGCGGCACGCCGCGGATTGCGGCCTTTCTGCTGTTTCTGGTCTTCCTGACCGGCACGGTCACGGCCGCCTTCCATGCGGGTGGCGAACTGCACTGGTGGGAACTGCCGGCGACCTGCGCGGCCGGGGGCGGCGGACTCGATCTCGAGGCAGCCCTGAATTCGCTGGCCCTGGGTACCGGCCCGGTGGCGCGGGTGGCCATGTGCGACGCCGTGGCATGGAGCTGGCTGGGCCTGTCCATGGCAGGATGGAATGCGCTGATTTCGGCGACCCTCGCCATCGTCAGCCTGCTGGCCGCCAAACGGCCCAAGGATGCCCGTGCCCCCGCAAAGTGACGCCGACGACCGCCGCATTCCCCTGCCCCGCCCGGGTCGGGGAGCCGGTCGCGCGCGCCGGGCCGAGATCCTGAGGGTGGATCACGCCGGGGAATATGCCGCAGTCCATATCTACCGCGCCCAGCAGGCGGTGTTCCGCGGCCGTTCCGGTCATGAATCCCTGGCCGCCGACATGGGCGAGATGGGTGAGCAGGAGGCGGTGCATCTGGCCCGGTTCGAGGCCTTGCTTAACGCCGAACGGGTGCGGCCGACCCTGATGACCCCGGTCTGGCGTCTGGCGGCCACGGCATTGGGGGCGGGGACGGCGCTGATGGGCGAAAAGGCCGCCCATGCCTGTACCGAGGCCGTTGAGAGCGTGATCGAGCAGCATTATGCCGAACAGATCGCCGAACTGGCCGACCGGGATCCGGCGCTGGCCGCCGAACTGACGCAGTTCCGGGACGAGGAACTGGCGCATCATGACCATGCGGTCGAACAGGGTAGCCGCGACGCCCCCGGTCACCGCCTGCTGAGCGCCGTAATCAAGGCCGGCTGCCGGGTAGCGATCAAGGTCAGCGAGCGGGTCTGATTGCGCCGCGGCCCGACGGTCAGTGCCGGGCGTTGGCCAGGTCGAAGGCCAGCAGCAGGGTGCGCTGCCTGTCGCTGAAATTGTCGTCGGACAGCAGGTAGAGCCGGACGCCACCGGGGGTGGCGACGGCGGCAATGCCTTCGAAATTGTCGACCGTGCCGGGGTGTTTAAGCTCGATCAGGACAGGGCCGAGGCTGCCGTCCACCGCCATGCGGCGCACGCGGGCGCGCACGTCGGCGGGCGGGCGGAAGCTGCGTTCAACCGCAAACCAGCCGTTTCCCGCCGGGTCCCGGTCCAGGCCGGTGATGCGGTAGTCGGCATCGGTCAGCAGGGCCGCAGGCGGCGCGACCACGGCGCGACAGCCGGTCGACCCACAGTCCCAGACGCCGCCGGACTCCCCGGTGGCACGCCAGCCGCCCGGCGCGGCACTGAGCCCCTCCATCCCGTCATTGGCCGGAAAGGCATAGTCGGGTGCGGCGACGGGGACAGGGTGTGCGCCCGGCCGGGCCAAGGGGCCATAGTTCCAGATGCGGTGGTCGCGCTCGAAACTGATCAGCAGGTCGCCGGTGGCGGTGATGACCAGGCCTTCGGCGTCGCCGTCGACCTTTTCGGTGATCGGGCGGCCGTCGGTCAGGGTCAGGCGGCGGACGCGGGGCTGGTCCAGGCCTGTCAGGCGACCCTGACGGTCGAGCCTCAGCCGGGCCCGGACAAGGTCTCCGGCATCGGTCACGCTGACCAGGTCACCGTCGAGGATTTTCAGATCCGACAGGCCGTGCAGGGGCGTGGTTTCGGGGCTGGCGACGACGATGCCACCGGCGAACCGGACCCCTTCCACGAGCCGGGCCCCGGGCAGCAGGCCGAGACTGACCGGGCGGGTCTGCGCCGCAACCGGAATCCAGCCGTCGGCGGACGTCGTGACATACGGCGCGACAGGCAGGGTGGCGCAGGCCGCCAGGGCCAGGGCCGCGGCCAGCGCCCCGAAGCGTCTGAACAGGGTCATGCGGCTCTCCGGGATCGGGCGCGGCCGGTGGCGCGCTCGACCGTCTTGGGCTTGGCGTCGAACAGTTCAGCCAGTTTCTCGATGATGACCCCGGCCAGCTGTTCCACATCCACGATGGTCACGGCGCGACGGTACCAGCGGGTCACGTCATGGCCGATGCCGATGGCGATCAGTTCGACCGGCGAGCGGGTTTCGATCTCCTCGATCACCTGACGCAGGTGTTTGTCCAGATAGAGGGCGGCGTTGGCTGACTGGGTCGAGTCGTCGACCGGCGACCCGTCGGAGATGACCATCAGGATGCGACGGGCCTCGGGCCGGGCCGTGAGCCGGTCGTGGGCCCAGGTCAGGGCCTCGCCGTCGATGTTTTCCTTGAGCAGCCCCTCGCGCATCATCAGGCCGAGGTTCTTGCGGGACCGGCGCCACGGCGAGTCGGCGGCCTTGTAGATGATGTGGCGCAGGTCATTCAGCCGGCCGGGCATGGCCGGCTTGCCGGCGCTGATCCAGGCCTCGCGCGACTGGCCGCCCTTCCAGGCCCGGGTGGTGAAACCGAGAATCTCGACCTTCACCCCGCACCGCTCCAGCGTGCGGGCCAGGATGTCGGCGCAGACGGCCGCGACCATGATCGGGCGTCCGCGCATGGAGCCGGAGTTGTCGAGCAACAGGGTCACGACCGTGTCGCGGAACGGGCTTTCGCTCTCGGCCTTGAAGGTCAGGGGCGCGGTCGGGTCGGTGATGATCCGGGTCAGGCGGGCCGTATCCAGCACCCCTTCCTCGAGATCGAACGACCAGCTGCGGTTCTGTTGGGCCATCAGGCGACGCTGCAGCTTGTTGGCGAGGCGGGAGACGATGCTGCTGAGGGCCGTCAGCTGCTGGTCCAGCAGGGCGCGCAGCCGGTCCAGTTCCATCGGGTCGCACAGGTCGGCGGCGTCGATGACCTCGTCATAGGCGGTGGTGAACACCTTGTAGGCGTCGACGGCCCGGCCGTCGTCGCTGGTCTGCTGGCGGTTGGGCAGGGAGCCGTCATCCAGTTCCGGCCCGTCCTCGGTCGCGTCGCCGTCCGGATCGGCCGGGCTGCCGTCGGGGCGGGCGTCGCGATCCTCCTCGGCCGACTGGTCGTCGGCGGTGCCCTCCATCGACTGGCCGCCCTCGCTGCCGGAGTCATCCTCGTCGTCCTGATCGTCGGCGGCGTCCGGGTCCTGGGGGTCGGGCTCCTCGTCGCCCTGGTCCTCGGACGCGTCGTCGCCCCGGCCGTCGCCGGGGTCCATGTCCAGCGCCCGCAGCACCTCGCGCAGCTTGAGAGCGAAGGCTTCCTGATCGTCGGCGCTGGCTGCAAGGGCGTCCAGCGGGTCGCCGGCCCGGGTTTCGATGTCGGCGCGCACCAGATCGACCATGGCCCGGGCCGCGTCGGGGGCGGGCAGGCCGGTCAGGCGTTCGCGCACCATCAGGGCCAGGGCCTCGGGTACCGAGACCTGTTCGGCGTCGGCGGCGCGCAGGGCCCCGCTCTTTTCCAGCCGGGTCAGCAGGGCCGCGCCCATATTGGCGCGCACGCCGGCGAGGGACCGGGAGCCGACGGCCTCGACCCGGGCCTGCTCGACCGCCTCAAACACCTCGGCGGCGCGGCTGTCGGCGGGGCGCAGGCGGCTGTGCAGGCCTTCGTCGTGATTGGCCAGACGCAGGGCCAGCCGGTCGGTCTGTCCCCGCAGGGTGGCGCTGTCAGGGCCGGACGGGTCGCGGGGCGGGTGCGGCAGGGTCAGGATGCCGTTGACCAGCCGCGGCCCGTCGGAGCCGAAGGTCACCTCCAGCTCGGCCTGCTCCGCCAGGGCGCGCGCCGCATGGGCGAGCGCACGCTTGAAGGTCTCGGCGGGGGTGTCGGCAGCGGCCATGGGCTTCGTTAGCGTGTCCTGCAGGAGGGGTGAAGACATGGTCGCGGTGGGCGAGGGCTTATTCTCGTCCGGTGGTGGATTTGGCAGGGTTCTGGAAAAACGGGGTGCCAACCCTGCCAACCCTGCCAACCGGCCCTGGTGTCCGGCAACACCGGCCGCACAGCCAAATGCGACCCGCGCAATTTACCACACCGGACGCGGGCGCCAGGTTCTGGACGGGATATTTAATGAAAACCCGGCGAATCCAGACGGTTGTAACGGCCTGAGGTGCTGGAAGCCGGCAGGTTTTCCGCGCCGGATCAGGCGGCGTTGGCCTCGATGGCGGCCTTCAGCTTGTCCTGGTGGGCGCGCATGCCCGTGACGATCAGCTCTGCCGCCTCGCCGGCGTCGCCCCAGCCCTTCACGGTGGTTTCCTTGTTCTTCTCCAGGTCCTTGTAGCGGGTGAAGAAGTGCTGGATCTGCTCGACCATGATGTTGGGCAGCTGCCGGTAGCTGGCGATGTCGGTGTAATAGGGGTGCAGGGCGTCGACCGGCACGGCGAGGATCTTCTCGTCCATGCCCTTTTCGTCTTCCATGATCAGCACGCCGATCGGCCGTGAGCGGATCACGCAGCCCGGCACGACCGGGGTCGGGTTCAGCACGATGACGTCGCAGGGGTCGCCATCGTCCGACAGGGTGTGCGGCACAAAGCCGTAGTTGCCCGGGTAGTACATGGCGGTGTGCAGGAAACGGTCGACGAACAGGGCCCCCGACTCCTTGTCCATCTCGTACTTGACCGGGAGACCACCCTGCGGGATCTCGATGATCACATTCAGGTCCCAGGGCGGATTGGGGCCGACGGGGATGGCGTCGATGTTCATGGTCGAACCGTATTGTGCAACTGCGAAGGAGAGGCGGGCGTGATAGTCCGGGTCGGGCCGGGGAGCAAGGCTGACTTGCTCCTGGACCCATCCGGCGGCAGGACAATGGCGCCGCGCGACCCAGGGAGTGGACGATGACGATTCCGGATATCGCGGCCTTGAGCCTCTTCATGGTGTGCTGGCTCGGCTACGGACCCCTGCTGGATGTGCTGGCACGGCGCAGCGGTACGCTGAACGATGACATGACCCTCGTGCGGCGGGCCTGGATGCGGGTCATGGTCCACCGCGAGATCCGCATGGTCGACAGCCAGTTGATGGGCCATACGATCAACTCGGCCTCCTTCTTCGCCTCGACCAACCTGCTTCTGATCGCGGCCGTCGGCGGAATTTTGTTCGGCGGTGAGGGCGCGCTGCGGGGCGTGGCCGCGGTCGGGGCGGAGGCGGTCCCGCTGCCTCTGCTCGAAGGCAAACTGGCGCTGATCCTGGTCTGCCTGGCGCGGGGGCTGCTGGACTTCATCTGGTCGATCCGCCAGCTCAACTACACCCTGGCCCTGATCGGGGCGGCGCCGGAGACCCATGAGGCCGCGGATCGTGTCGCCCTGGGCGATGCTGCGGCGGCCTTGCTGAATCCGGCCCTGAGCGCCTTCAGCCAGGGGGTGCGCGGCTACTATTTCGCCCTGGCAGCGGCAGCCTGGCTGTTCGGACCCTGGTGGCTGGCGGCGGGCGTCGCCTCGGCCTTCGCCCTGCTGATCTGGCGACAGGCCGGTTCGCCGGCCGCCCGGGCGATCCGCACCGCCCGCAGGCTTCTGGAAACGAAATAGGTTTGCCGGCAACGCTTGACTGATCGCGCCGCCCGCGCGGCCCGGACCGGAATGAACAGGCCGTAACAGGCGGTGATCGCAGGTGCGAGAAGGTCTCTTGACGTATTGTGCGCTGCAACCTAACTTTCTCGACGACGCCTCCGGGCGTCATGCCCTTTCTGGGCGTTTCCTCCCTATAGACTTCAATGCCGCACCCCCGGGTGCGGCATTTTTTTCAGGGCGCGTCGGCACACAGGGCGGTGATGACCCGCTCCAGTCCGCTGACGCAGCGCGACCAGCCCGGGCCCGGCTCGCGCGTCGATTCGTCGAAATAGAGCCCCCGGTTCAGTTCGATCTGGATGGCGTTGAAGCCGTCGTCCGGCCGACCCCAGATCCGGGTCGAATACCCGCCGGAATAGGGCTGGTTCAGGGCGACCCGCCAGCCGAGGCGTTCGAAGGCGGCTCTCAGATATCGGGTCAGACCGGCGGCGCAGCTCGTGCCGAAGCGATCGCCGAGGACCACATCGGGACCGGTCGCTCCGTCATTCATCCGCGCCGGCATCGAATGCCAGTCGATCAGGACGGCGCGGCCGTGACGGGCTTGAGCGGTCTGCATCAGGCCGGCCAGGGCCGTGTGATAGGGCGTGTGGACCCGCGCGATCCGGTCCCGGGCCTCGTGCAGTGGCAGGGTACGGTCATACAGAGGCAGACCGTCGCTGCCGAGGCGTGGCAGGACGCCAAATCCCCCCGCGACCTTGGCCGACATCGGGACATCGGGGACATCGTCGATCAATCGGGGGTCCAGTTCGGCCGGGTCCCGGTTCAGGTCCACATAGGCGCGGCCGATCTGGCCGGCGATGACCACGGCGCCATGGTCGGGGCCGGACTCGATCAGGCGGTCGACCAGGGCGTCCTCCGTGCCGTGCAGGGCCTTGGGCGTCAGGTCCGCCCTCGCCCGGAGATCGGCCGGGCAGAACCGGCCGGAGTGGGGCGAGGCGAAGACGAACGGGCCGGGAGCGTTCCGGCCCGGGGTGATACGGTAGCCCCCGGGCAGGGCCGGTCCGGCGGCGTCGCTGGCGACGGCTGTCATCTCTGGCTTCATCCGCGGCATGTCTGCATCATTTCCCGGACCGTACACAGGTCGCGTCCAGGCATATTGCTGTTTTTCATGGCCGGTTTACCGTTCCGGGCCTAGCGTCAGGGTCAAAGATCAAGGGACGACCGGGGTATGGCGCGAATTCTGCTGGCTGAAGACGATAGTTCGCTACGGGGATTCCTCACGCGAGCGCTGGAACGGGCCGGCCATTCGGTGGTCGACTGCGAGAACGGTGACGACGCCATCGACGCGCTGGACCAGGGCCCGTGGGACCTGCTGCTGACCGATATCGTCATGCCCGGTGCCGACGGGATCGAGGTCGCCCGCGTCGCCGCCGCCCGTCAGCCGGGCATTCGCATCATGTTCATCACCGGTTTCGCCGCCGTGGCCCTGACGGCGGCACAGGCTTCGCCCCAGGCCAAGGTCCTGTCCAAGCCCGTGCATCTGCGGGATCTGGTGACCGAGGTCGAACGGATGGTCGCGGCCTAGCTTCACCGCCGCCGCCACGGCCCCCGGCGTTCAAATTCATTTGTGAGCGGTTGCGGCGTGTTGGCTCTTGCAGTGCGCGCGGCGACCGGGTTATAGACCGCTCCTTCCCGTTCCGGACCTGTCCGGAACCGCTTTGGCGGATGCGTAGCTCAGCGGGAGAGCACCTCGTTGACATCGAGGGGGTCACAGGTTCAATCCCTGTCGCGTCCACCATTCCCTTTTCCTGACAATCAACCCAGCCATCGCCCGACCGGGTCGGGTGGGGGCCGGCGTTTGCGCGGATCACGTCCGGTGGCGTCGGTCGAGGCCGGTGGGCGGCCAACCCGGGCCGTCCCGGTTCAGGGCGCGGTGACGGCGTCATCCAGCACGGGGGCCGGCAGATCGTCCGCCATGATCGGTGCGGCAGACGCCGACAGGGTGGCCGCGAGGCGTTCGTATTCCTCCGCCAGTTGCAGGTCCGCCGCCTTCGCCCGGGCGTCGTGCCGTTCGGCGGCCCGCTGTCGCCAGACGGCGGCTCGATCCCTGAATTTGTCCGCGTCCACCCGAAACCTCACGACGACGGCAAAGCTGCCTGCGAAGGTCCAACGACGGAGCGGGACGAATTCATCCCATGGATGGCGTCAGGGTTCAGGCCATCCGGCGGCGAGGAGATCGGCCTCGGTGGCTGTGTCGAGGCTCTGACCGCTGATCAGGGCGTCGACCTCGGCCAGGATGGCCGGCGGCGTTTCGGCCGAGGCGGTGCGCAGACCGGAGCCGGGCGCGACCCACGGGGTGATCACCCGGGCCTGCCAGTGGCCGTCCCGGCGACAGGCCAGGCCCGCCACGCCGTCGGTGTCGGCGGCAAAGGTCCGGCACCATTCCCCCTCGACGGATCTGAAGGTCAGGTTCACCCGGTGTCCGGACGCGTCGGCCCCGTCGCCGGCCCGGCGGGTGTCGAGCACGCGGGTCAGGGCCCCGTCGGCGATTTGTCCGCCTGGTTGCAGGACAAGACCGTCCGGCGTCGGACCCGGCGCGAGCCAGCCGACGCCGATCCCGGCCGCGAACCCGGCGGCGGCCAGGCCGGCCCACAGCGCCGGGCGCGGAAGCCAGGCGGCGAGCCGGTCTGCGGGCGCAAACCGCCGCGCCCGCGCGCCGCGGGCGTTGGACCGGATGCGGGCGGCGAGAGCGGCATCGCGGGGGTCGACGACGATCGGAAAGGCCTCGCGCGCCACCGTACGGGCCCCGCGCAGGGCCTCGGCACGGGCCTGCAGCGCCGGATCCCGCGCGAGGGCGGCCGCGACCCGCTCGTGCTCGGCGGCGGGCAGTTCGCCGTCGACAAAGGCCATCAGGGTCAGGTCGTCGAGGGTCATGGATTCACTCCCTGTGCGGCGAGGGTCTCGATCAGGGTCTGTCGGGCCCGGACCAGACGACTGGTCAGGGTTCCGGCCGGGACTCCCGCGACGGCGGCCGCCTCGGCGTAGGACAGGCCGTCGATCAGGACCAGGGCCACGGCCAGCTGCTGGTCGCGCGGCAGGGCGTGGATGGCGGTGCGCACGGCCATGGCGTCGGCGCGCAGGGCTTCGCCGGCCATGCTGACGTCGGCCACGGCCTCGCTCGCCGCGGTGGCCGGCGTGACGACCCGGCCCCAGCGGGTGCGCGACCGCCCCTGGTCGATGAACAGGCGTCTCATGATGGTGAAGGTCCAGCTGTCCAGACGGGTGCCGGGCCGAAAGCCCGAGCGTTTGGCCAGGGCGCGTTCAACGGTGTCCTGGACCAGATCGTTGGCATCGACCTCGGAGCGGGCCAGGGCGCGGGCCAGCCGGCGCAGGCGCGGCAGCAGCGCGACAAGGCCTTCCTGAAACTCATCCAATGGCGATCCCGGGTCATGATGGATAGAACGGTGTCGGCCGGACGTTTCATCCATAACGGCCGCGCGACCAAGAATTTTCTGACACGGCCCGGCGGAACGGAGGCGCGAATGATTCGATCAGTCATGGTGGCGATCGTCCTGGCGGGGCTGGCTACGGGTTCGCCGGCCCTGGCCCAGATCGGCCTGCCGTCACTGCCGGGACCGGGTCTGCCGCCGGGTCGGATCGAGACGCTGCCCGGCCGGGTGGTCGGACGCGTGGACGCCCTGGAGCGGCAGGTTGACGCTGTGGTCGAGGCGGCTCCGTCCCATCTGACCCGCCTGATCCGTCAGTCGCGCGGGGCGCTTGAGGCCGATCCCCAGGGCTGGCCGGTCGTGCGCGGCGAAATTCTCGCCACGGATCCCGATCCGGCCGCGCTTGAACGGGCCCGGGCCGACGGTTTCTCCGTGCTGCGTGAAACCCGGCTGGAGGGGCTGGACCTGACGGTCGTGGTCCTGACCCCGCCGCGGGGTATGGCGCTGCGGGACGGGGTCGAACGCCTGGCGGGTATCGATCCGCAGGGCAGCTACACCTTCAATCACATCCACGGGCCGGCCGGATCCGCAATTGTCGTTGCCGGGCGGGTGGCTGTGCCGACCTCGGGGTCGTCGCCCGGTCGACGGGTCGGGATGATTGATACCGGCGTGGAGGGCGGTCATCCCAGCCTGTCGTCCGTGACCCTGATCCAGCAGGGCTTCGCCGGTCCCGTTCGTCCCGCCGCCCACGGCACCGCGGTTGCCTCGTTGCTGGCCGGACGCGGGCCGGGCTTCGCGGGGGCGGTGCCCGGCGCGGACCTGTTTGCCGCCGATGTCTACGGCGGGGCGGTGACCGGTGGTTCGGCCGAAACCCTGGCAAGGGCGCTGGCCTGGATGGCGGCGCGCGACGTCAGGGTGATCAACATCAGCCTGGTCGGCCCACGCAATCCGCTGGTCGAGGTGGTGGTCGGCCGACTGGTCGGGCGCGATCATCTGCTGGTCGCGGCGGTCGGCAACGACGGTCCGGCCGCGCCGCCGTTGTTTCCGGCGGCCTATCCGGGTGTGATCGGCGTCACGGCGGTCAGTGGTCGCGATCGTGTTCTGCCGGAGGCCGGGCGCGGCGCGCAGGTGGATTTTGCGGCACCCGGGGCTGATATGGCCGCGGCCACGCTGGGCGGAGGCTATGCCACCGTGCGTGGGGCCTCCTTCGCCGCCCCGCTCGTCGCCGGCCTGCTGGCCGCTCGCCTGGAGGACGGGCGGGCGGAACGAGCCGTCGCGGCGCTGGCACGGGAGGCGCGCGACCTGGGGGCCGCAGGGACCGATCCGGTCTACGGCCGGGGTCTGGTCGGGGCTGAGCTCCGGGTCGCCCCCCGGGCCGTCGGGGCGCGTGGACGACTGACGCGCTGAAAGAAATCCGGACGACGGATGAAATCCGCATGGCCCGTCGTTGGGCTCACTGAGGGCAACGTCTGTCCTCAATGAGTTTCAGGAGAAGACACCATGCGCAAGATCCTATTGCTGACCGCGAGTGCGACAGTTGCCCTGGTCATGGCCGGCGGGGCCCAGGCCCAGGTGGTCGGCGGCATTACCGGCGGAATCACCGGAGGTGGTGGTGGCAGCCTCGGTGGACTCGGCAGTGTGACCGGGCAGGCCGGCGGTTCGGGAAGTGGTGCCTTCGGCGGATCGATTGATCGCGGCATTGTCAGCGACCGTCTGGGCGAGACCACCAGCCTGGCCGAGCAGGCCCGCGCCCGGGCCGAGTCCCGCGCTGAACGAACCCGCGCGCGGGCCTCTGCCGCCGCTGCGCGCGCGGAACGCGCGGCCGCCCGTACCCGGGACCAGGCCCGCGGCACCGCCGCCGGTGCACTCAATACTGTCCGGTCGACCGAACTGTCGGGTGCCGCCGCCGGATCGGGTTCGGGCCATGCCGGGACCGACAACGGTGTCGGAACCACCGGTGGGCTGATGTCGGACAGCCGGTCGGAATCCGGCAACAGCGCGGCGCGGGGTGGAGCCTCGTCGTCCGGCTCGGCGTCCGCCAATCGTAACGGTGTAGCGGTGTCTGCCAGCGGCGACGCCGATGCCTCGGGATCGACCCGTCCGCAATAGTCGACCGCCTCCCCGACAGCCGATCGGCCCCGTCGCGCGAGCGGCGGGGCCTTTCCGTGTGTGCCTCCCGGTCGCTCCCCGGACTGGACGCGCGGCGTGTGCCCGCGCCATAGAGGCGCAGGTTTTTCGCTGGAGTCCCTATGTCCGAATTGTTCGTCCGGCCGACCCGTGCCCAATGGGCGGCCCAGGCCGGCAAGGCCCTGAAGGGGCGCGCGCTGTCAGAGTTGACGCGAACGGACGCCGACGGCCTGACGGTCGCGCCCCTGTATGCGGCCGATGATGCGGTCGCCCCGGTGTTCGCGTCGCGGGCCGCGGACGCCGACGGCCGGGCCTGGGATCTGCGCACCCTGATCGAGGGCGACACCCCGGAGTCGGTCAATGCGGCGGTGCTGGCCGATCTGGAGGGCGGCGCGGCCTCGGTGATCCTGTCAGGGGCCGTTTTGTCGGACAGCGACCTGCTGGCGCGCGCGCTGGACGGGGTGGCGCTGGAGCTGGCGGCGGTCGGGCTCGACGCCGGGCTCGCCGGTCCGGTCGCGGCCGATGCGCTGGCGGTGGCGGCCAAGGGCTCGCCGCGGGCGATGCTGCGCTTCCACCTGGATCCGGTTTCGGCCTTCGCTGCTGCCGGGGCCGCGCCGCGGCCGCTCGATGAGCACCTGACCCTTGCCGCCAATACAGCGGCGCGGCATGCGGGTGCCTATCCTGAAGCCAGTTTCTTCCTGGCCAGTGGCCGGGTCGTGCATGAGGCCGGGGGCTCGGCCGGACAGGAGCTCGGTTTTGCCGCCGCTTCGGCCCTGGCCAGCCTCAAGGCGGGCGTCGCGGCGGGGCTTAGCCTCGAACGGGCGGCGCGGGGCACGGTTCTGGGTGTGTCGGTCGATGCTGAATATTTTGACGCCCTGGCCCGGGTGCGGGCCCTGCGGCTGATCTGGGGTTCGCTGGTCAGGGCCCTGGGGCTGGAGGTGCCCGCGACGATCGAGGCGCGCTCGTCGCGGCGCATGCTGTCGGCGCGCGATCCCTGGCCCAATCTGCTGCGGCTGACCGCAGCGGGATTCGCCGGAGCCGTCGGCGGGGCCGATGCGGTGGTGCTGGACGGGTTCAGTCGCGCCGCCGGACGCCCGGACGCCTTCGCCCGGCGGCTGGCGCGCAACACCCAGCTGGTGCTGATGGAAGAGGCCCATCTGGGCCGGGTCGACGATCCGGCGGCGGGTTCCTGGTTCCTCGACGCCCGCACCCGCGATCTGGCCGAGGCCGGCTGGGCCGAGCTCCAGCGCATCGAGGGCGAGGGCGGCGTGATCGCGGCCCTGAAGGCCGGAACGATCCAGGCGCGGGTGGCCACGGCCCGCGCATTGCGCGAGACCGATCTGGCCGAGGGCCGGGCCCAGCTGATCGGGGTCACCAAATTCGTCAATGCCGAGACGCGTTCGGCCCCGGTCGAAGCCGAGCCGGCGGCGACTGTGTCCGGCGGCGGTGATGCCTGTGTGCCGCTGACCCCGGTGCGGTTCGCCGCGCCCTTTGAGACGGCGACGCAGGAGGCAGCCCGATGAGCGGCTTTCCCGACTTCACCCGCATCGATCTCGACCCCGGTAGCGTCGGACCCGCACCGCGCCGCGCGGACTGGGACACCCCCGAGGGCATCGTCGTGGCCCCGACCTATGGCCCTGACGCCGTCGACGGGCTGGACTTTACCGGTGGCCTGCCCGGTTTCGCGCCGTTCGTGCGTGGCCCCTATCCGACCATGTATGCGTCCAACCCCTGGACCATTCGGCAGTACGCCGGCTTCTCGACCGCCGAGGAATCCAACGCCTTCTACCGGCGCAATCTGGCGGCCGGTCAGAAGGGGCTGTCGATCGCCTTCGATCTGGCCACGCACCGGGGCTATGACAGTGACCATCCGCGGGTCGCGGGCGATGTCGGCATGGCCGGGGTGGCGATCGATTCCATTCTCGACATGCGCACCCTGTTCGACGGCATTCCGCTGGACACGATGAGCGTGTCGATGACGATGAACGGGGCGGTGCTGCCGATCCTGGCCCTCTATGTCGTGGCCGCCGAGGAACAGGGCGTGCCGCACAGCGCCCTGACCGGGACCATCCAGAACGACATCCTCAAGGAGTTCATGGTCCGCAACACCTACATCTATCCGCCGGAACCCTCGATGCGGATCGTGTCGGACATCTTCGCCTGGACCGCGGCCGAAGCCCCGCGCTTCAACTCGATCTCGATCAGCGGCTATCACATGCAGGAGGCCGGGGCCTCGGCCGATCTGGAGCTGGCCTACACCCTGGCCGACGGCATCGACTATATCCGCGCCGGGGTCGCCTCGGGCATGGATGTCGACACCTTCGCGCCGCGGCTCAGCTTCTTCTGGGCCATCGGCATGAACTATTTCATGGAGGTGGCCAAGATGCGGGCCGCCCGGCTGCTGTGGGCCGAGCTGGTCCAGGCCGAGTTCGCGCCGAAGGATCCCAAATCCCTGTCGCTGCGGGCCCACTGCCAGACCTCGGGCTGGTCGCTGGCGGCCCAGGATGTGTTCAACAATGTGCCGCGCACCGTGGTCGAGGCCATGGCCGCGGCGGGTGGCCAGACCCAGAGCCTGCACACCAATTCGCTGGACGAGGCCCTGGCCCTGCCGACCGATTTTTCGGCCCGGATCGCCCGCAACACCCAGCTGTTCCTGCAGATGGAGACCGGCCTGACCGGAACCATCGATCCCTGGGGCGGCAGCTTCTACGTCGAGCGCCTGACCGCGGACCTGGTCACACGGGCGCGGGCGCACATTGCCGAGATCGCGGCGCTGGGCGGCATGACCAGGGCCATCGAGGCCGGCGTGCCCAAGCTGCGGATCGAGGAGGCCTCGGCCCGGACCCAGGCGCGCATCGACACCGGCCAGCAGACGCTGGTGGGGGTCAACCGCTATCTCAATGATGTGGCGGACGACATTCCGGTGTTGAAGGTCGACAACGCCGAGGTGCGGGCGCGGCAGATCGAGAAGCTGCAGAAGCTGCGGGCCGAGCGCGACGAACCGGCGGTGCAGGCAGCGCTGACCGCCCTGACCGAGGGCGCGCGTGGCGACGGCAACCTGCTGGAACTGACCGTCCGCGCGGCCCGGGCCCATGCGACGGTCGGCGAGATCTCCGATGCGCTGGAAGCGGCCTTCGGGCGGCATGTGGCCACGGTCAAGACGGTCACGGGCGTCTATGCCAAGGCCGCGGGCAAGGATCCGAAGATCAGCCGGGCCCGCGACATGGTCGCCACCTTCATCGAGAACGACGGCGGACCGCCGCGGATCCTGATCGCCAAGCTGGGACAGGACGGCCACGACCGGGGTCAGAAGGTCATCGCCACCGGCTATGGCGATCTGGGACTGGCGGCGACGGCCGGAGCCCTGTTCCAGACCCCGGCCGAGGCGGCGCGCGACGCGGTCGAAAAGAACGTCCACGCGGTCGGGGCCTCGTCCCTGGCGGCCGGGCATCTGACGCTGGTGCCGGAGCTGAAGGCCGAGCTGGAGAAGCTGGGGCGGCCCGACATCATGATTGTGGTCGGCGGGGTGATCCCGCCGTCGGACGTCCAGACCCTGATCGACATGGGGGCGGCGGCTGTCTATCCGCCGGGCTCGGTCATCGCCGAGACCGCCATCGATCTGATCGATCGCCTGAACCAGCGCCTCGGTTACGCCCAGAAGCGCTAGAGCCCGATCGGTTGCGGTGAGCGAGGGGCCAGCGCGGTCCGGATGTCGCGCCGGGCTGGACGATCTAGGGGCGGTAGCGGTCCGGCAGGGCGGCGGCCTGTTCAGCCGTCAGCCGACGCACGACCTCGACCCGGCACGGGGTCGCGGGCGAGATCGAGGCCGAAACAGATAGCTGCGCATGGTCGCCGACGCACAGTCGTCGGGGTGGCCCGGGCATCGGCGTGAAGGCCAGGGCGTCGGCGGTGTCGAGATCGCGACAGTGGGCCGAGGCCCTGAGCTCGAAGATGTCGGCACCGACCGCGCGCACATAGAGCGACTGGCTTTCTCCAGGGCGAAAGCTGCTGACTTCGTCCTGATAGAAGCATGCGCGTCTGGAGGACGGGTCCGTCGGGTCGATGCCGGGCCCCGGGGCGCAGGCTGGGGCAAGGATGACGAGGGTGGCGGCGGCAAACACAGGTTTCAGGCGCGACATCGGACTCTCCGGGGGTCAGGGTCTCTGGTCGTCGGGCAGGGCGGCGATCTCTTCAGGCGTGAGGCGGCGATCGATGCGGGCGCGGCAGGTGGCCGGTTCACCCCCCAGACTACGCAGGGTAATGCGGGCGGGATCGCCGACGCACAGGCGGCCGACACTGCTGAAGTCGGAGTGGATCGCCACGGAACTGGCGAGATCCAGCTCCTGGCAACGCTCAAGCGTGCTCACCGCGAAGACCTGATCGGCGCGGTCCCGGATATAGAGGTGGCCGTGGTCACCCTGGCGAAAATTGGTGAGGGACGAGGCCCAGAAGCACTGACGCGCACCACCGGCACCGGCGGCATTGGCGGCCGGCTGGCCGGGTGCACAGGCGGCCAGCGACGTCAGGGTCAAGGTGAGGGCCAAGGTCCGGGCCATCGGAATCGAGACGGTACGCATGCACACTCCTCTCGGCGGCTGTCGAAATTCAAACAAGCGCGTCCTGACGCGGTTCCGCAAGGGGCGGAATGCGGATCAGTCGTGCGGGATCTACCTGTCTGGCCACGGCGGCGGGTAGGGGGGAGGGTCGGTCGAGAACCAGGGCCGCGACATGTTCGGCCAGAAGTGGCGCGAAGCTGAAGGCACGCGATCCCAGACCTGTCAGCATGAACACGCCCTCGCTTTCGGGCAGGGCCCCGGCCAGGGGCAGGCGATCCGAAGTGGTGGCCCGGACAGCGGCGCGGGCCTGGCCGGGCCCAGAGGCGGCGATCCGGGCCGCGAGGTCCGGCAGACGCCCGCGCAGGGCCTCCAGATTGCGGCTGCCGTCCGCGTCCCGCACGTCGGTGCCGGTGTCGCCGCGATCATGGGTGGCCCCGTACAGGACCCCGTCAGCGGTCGGAATGGCATAGCCGCCCCAGGCGACGGCCGGCGTTGTCGGGCCGTCGGTCCAGCCGGCCTGTCCGCGGACCGGCGCAAGAACAGGATGGTCGGATCCCAGCAGGGCGGCCGAGCCCCAGCCCGCCGCGATGATCACCCTGTCCGCCGTCAGGATCGGTGTGCCGTCTTCGGCGATCAGGCGCCAGCCGTCCCCGGCAGGTTCGAGGTGGTGCACGGCGGTGCCTGTCCTGACGGTATCGGCTAGCCAAGCGGCGAGGATGGGTGACGGTGCCACGGCCATGGCGGTGGTCATGTCCAGCCCTCCGGTCGGGACATCCTCTCCCAGGCGTTCGCTCGCGGCCCCGGCGGACAGGACGCGCATGGCCCCGTCCGGCCACAGGGCCTGGTCCGCGACCCTGGCAAAGCGCCGCGCGTCCCGGGGGGCCTGTTCCAGTTGCAGGACGCCCCGGGCCAGAACGGCCCCGGGGACGGCGGCATAGAGGGTGGTGGCCCGATCAAGGGCCTGGGCCCCCAGGGCGGCGATCACCGCATCGCCCGCGTCGAGACGGGGGGTGACCAGGGCCGCCGGAAAGCCGGACCCGCCGGCACCGGGCGCGACGGTCTCGATCACCGTGGCGGTGACACCGAGCGCCGCCAGGGCCCGGACCAGGGCCGCCCCGGCGATACCCGCCCCGATCACGGCAACCGACGGCAGGGCAGGATCGGGGTGCGACCGGGTCGGCAGGATCGCTTCCAGCCGTTCGCGCTTGCGGCCGTGCCCCGGGCATTTGGCGACGGCGAACCCCCGGTCGGTCAGACCGCGACGGACCGCTCCGGCGACGGTGAAGGTGGCCAGACGGGCCCCGGGGGCAGACCGGGCCGTAATCGCGTCGAGGACCCGGGGCGACCACATGTCGGGATTGGTCGCGGGGGCGAAGCCGTCGAGGAACCAGGCGTCGGCACGCCCCTGCCAGGCCTCCAGCGCCCAGCCGACCTCACCCACGGCCAGATCCAGTGTGGCGTGGCAGGCGGGTAGATCGATACGGTGAAAGCCGGGGGTGGGGTCGGGCCAGGCGTCCAGCAATGGCGTTGTCACGCCGGCGAGCGTCGGCCAGGCGGCCAGGGCGCGCCGGGCGTCCTCCGCCCGGAGGGGAAAGCCCTCGACCGAAAAGATGTGAAGATGGGCACCGGGCGAGGCCGTACGCTGCCACAGGTCGAGCAGGGCCGCGATGTTCAGGCCGGTGCCGAAGCCGAGTTCGCCGACCGTGAACCGGCTGCGTCCGACCCAGACCTCGGGAAGACCACAGCCAGCCAGAAAGACCGCGCGACTTTCCGCGAGCCCGTCCTGCCGGGAATAATAGACGTCGTCGAAACGGCCGGACCGCGGTGACCCGTCTTCGGCCCAGATCAGACGGGGCGACAGGTCGGGGGGCGGGTCGTCATGCGGCATGGTCGCGCCTTACACCCGGGGGGAGGCCACGCGCACGAAAAAAGGGGCCGCCGAAGCGACCCCTTTTCCGTTCCGGGCCCGAAAGCCCGAAATGATTGCCTGTAAGCTGGAAAGCTTAGTGGGCAGCCGGAGCCATGGCAGCGTCGGCGGCCGGAGCAGCTTCGGTGGTGGCAGCAGCTTCGCCGGCGGCGACAGCAGCGTCGGTGGCGGCGGCGTCGGCGGTGACGGCGGCGTCGGCGGCGGTGTCGGCAGCGGCCGTGGCGTCGGCAGCGGCGTCTTCAGCCTTGTCGGTGGCGGCCGGCTGGCAAGCCGAGACGGTCAGAGCGAAGGCGGCGGCGGCCGAGACGGCCAGCAGTTGACGGATGGTCATGTGGAATTCCTTCAGGAGAGGGTCAAGCGAGGTCATGAATCCCCGCAGGAGGGTGATAACGGATTTGTGAGCCATTCCGCAAGCGAAATCTCACGCGTTCGTGATCACCCTGGCCGGGCAAGAAAAAAGGGGCCGCCCGATGGGCGACCCCTTTTCCGCTCCGGAGGTTGCCCCCCGAAATCAGGTAGATAGCTTAGTGAGCAGCGGCGGCCGGAGCAGCTTCGGCCGGAGCGGCTTCAGTGGCGGCAGCAGCGGCAGCGGCGGAATCCGTAGCGGCAGCGGCGTCCATGGCGGCCGAATCGGCGGCAACGGCGGCGGTGTCGGCAGCGGCGGCGGCGGTGTCAGCCGATTCAGCGGCCGGCTCGGCGGCGGGCTGGCAGGCGGCGACGGTCAGAGCGAAGGTGGCGGCAGCCGAAACGGCCAGCAGTTGACGGATGGTCATGAGGTTACCCCTGAGTTGGAATCACACGGGGGCAATCCCCGCGGTTCCCTCGGTAACGCGTTTGTGAGGTCTCACGCAAGCCCGGATGCAAACGGCAAGGCTGCGGCCGCGATCCAGGCTGGACACGACACCGCTGCAATCAGGCCCCGTCGGCGGGGACGCTGGACAGGGTCTCTTCCATTTCGAGGAATGAGGGCTGGCAGGTGGTCGGGATATCGACCCGGCCGATTTCAACCGAGATCTGGGCCGCATTGCCGTGCAGGTGCGCGACCAGCACCGACTGGATGATCTTGTAGTAGGCACTGTCGCCATCGATGACTTCCTTGAGACGGGCCGCCAGCGGTCCGACCAGGCCATAGGCCAGGAAGACGCCGAGGAAGGTCCCGACCAGGGCGCCGCCGATCATGCCGCCGAGCACTTCCGGCGGCTCGCTGATCGCGCCCATGGTCTTGATGACACCCAACACGGCGGCGACGATGCCCAGTGCGGGCAGGGCGTCGGCCATGTTCTGGAGCGCATGCGCCGGACCGAGCGCCTCGTGGTGGTGCTTCTCCTGCTGCTTTTCCATGACGTCCTCGATCTGGTGGGGATCCTCGAGGTTCATGGTCATCATGCGCAGGGTGTCGCAGATGAAGTCCGTGGCGAAATGGTCCTTCAGGACCTTGGGGTATTTCTGGAAGATGGTGCTTTCGGCCGGCTTCTCGATATGGCTTTCGAGGGCGATGACACCCTTGGTTTTCATCGTCTTGGTCAGCTGGAACAACAGGCTGAGCAGGTCCTTGTAGTCCTGCTTCTTCCATTTGTTGCCGCCGAACATCCGGCCGAAACTGCCGCCCAGACCCTTCAGGGTCGCGACGGAGTTGGACATGATCAGGGCTGCAGCCGCCGCGCCGCCGATCATCATCATCTCATAGGGAAGCGAGTGGGTGATCACGCCCATCTTGCCGCCGGCGATGGTGTATCCACCGAACACCATGCCGAACAGGAGAACGATGCCGATGATCTGGAACATGGGGCGGTCCGGGCGTCCGTGGACGGAAAGACCTGCACAATCGCCGTTAATGCTTAAGGGGCGGTTGCGATTCCCGGTGGATCAGAGTCGAGTTTCGCCACGCATGATCGCCGCATAACCCTCGGCGGTCAGCTTGGTGTAGCCGGCCTTGCCGCCGCGCACATAGAGCTGGGCCGAGACCTTGGACGGGTCGAAACCCTCCTCGACGAGGTCACCCTTGCGGTATTTGAACGTCCCGGTCGTTTCGGCGCTCTTGAGCAGGCGCACGAAGATCGGGCGGGCGTAGGACGGCAATTCCGCATCCGCCCATTCGGCAAAGGCGCGGGCGCTGAACCGGCCCTCGACGATCAGGGCCACCATGCCGGCCTTGCCGTCCTGGTCCGGAACCGGAACGCCATAGGATACGACTTCCTTCACTCCGGGTGCCTCGGCCAGGCGTTGCTCGATCTCGGTGGTGGATACGTTCTCACCCTTCCAGCGGTAGGTGTCACCGATCCGGTCGACGAAATAGTAGTACCCGTCCGAATCCCGGCGCATCAGGTCGCCCGTCCGGAACCAGCGGTCGCCGCGCTGGAAGACATCCGTCAGGACCTTCTTCTCCGAGGCGGCCTTGTCGGCATATCCCGAAAAATTGTGCTGGATGTCGTTGCCGATCATGCCGATGGCCTCACCGGTCTCACCGGGCCCTGTGGGCTGACAGAATCCGTCCGGACCCCGCATCGGCTCCTGGGTCTCGATATCAAAACGAACCAGACGGATGTTGATCCGGTTCTTCACGAAATTGGGGACGCGGCCGATTGCGCCGGGCTTGCCGTCGAAATTGAACAGGGAGACGTTGCCCTCGGTCGAGCCGTAGAACTCCAGAATTTCCGGAATGGCGAACCGCTGCTGGAATTCCTGCCAGACGTCCGGCCGCAGGCCGTTGCCGTATGCGAGCCGGAGGTTGTGGTCGCGTTCATCCGCATGCTCCGGGCAGTTGACCAGATAGCGGCACAGTTCGCCTATGTAGACGAAGATCGTCGCGCCGGACGCTTTCACATCGGGCCAGAAGGTGGTGGCGGAGAATTTCCGCCGCAGGATCAACCGGCCACCGTTCAGCAGGGCCGGACCCACGCCCACCAGGCCGCCGGTCGAATGATAGAGGGGCAGTACGTTGTAGATGCGGTCAGACGCGGTGGATGCGGTGGCTCCGGCGAAGGCGCGCATATAGGTGCGGGCGCGGGAGTGCGGCATGCGCGCGGCCTTGGGCAGGCCTGTGGTCCCCGAGGTGTAGATGTACAGGGCCGTGTCGCGATTGGTCAGGCCGGCGCGAATTGACCGGTTGGGTCGAACCGAGGAGCCGCCGCGCAGAGGCTTGTCGAGACCGCGCCGATTGTCCGCCTCCGCCTCGTCCTTCAGGTCGATTACCCAGAGCATCAGGTTGCGGTTGACGAAGGGCCGGGCCTCCTCGACCTGGTGCCAGCATTCATTGTCAGTGACGATCTGGGACGCCCCGGAAATCTCCAGGCAATGCGCCAGGGTGTGACCGGTCAGGTTGGTGTTGATCAGCGCGGTGGCGACGCCGACCTTGGAAAAGCCGATCCAGGCCGCCAGATATTCGGCGCGGTTCATCATCATCAGGGCGACGACGTCGCCCCGGTGCAGGCGGCGACTCTGGCCCCAGTGTCCGAAGCGATTGGCGAGTGCGTCCAGCTCCCGGTAGGTCAGGGTGCGATGATCGTCCTCGATGGCGATATTGTCCGGGAACCGGTCGACCGCCTCCTCGAAATCGTCACAGACCAGATCAGGACTGTCGAGCTGGATTGGCTTGATACGCTGAAGCAGTCGACGCAAACCCGCTGCGAACTTCAGGTCGCGCCGGATGTTGGCCATCAGCTTCATGGTCGCGTCTGCCTTTTTGAATTGGATCGTCGAACGCCCGTGATGGACAACCGGCCTGCCCGGGTCAACTGCGGGGGGAATTCCGACGTCATTTCCCCGTGGCCCGGACCAAGATAACTGCGGCCCGTGGCGCCGTTGCGCCGGTGACGTCGGGTCAATCTGCCTCCGGACGGGCGCTCGTCTTGAACGCCGCAGGGACCGGCGTACAGTACGGATACCGACGGTCGTCGACCTGATGTCGCCCGATCGTTCGGAGACATGGAGCCAGACATGCGTCTGATGATCGTTGCCGCCCTCACCCTTGTCTGCGTCGCGCCCGCCGTGGCCCAGGATTTCACCGCCGCCCCCAACTACGGGGATGTCCGTCTGGCACCGGGCTTCTCGCCGGATCCGCACCTTGTCGTGGTCCAGGCCGGGGGATCGATCGATGTCGACGGCACGCTGTCGAATTGCTCCGGGTTCATAACCAGCGCGCCCGATCTGCGGCTGTTCTGGGACGGCAACGGTTCGCTGGACCTCAAGGTGTCGGCGATCTCGAATGCCGATACCACGCTGGTGATCAGCGGCCCGAACGGTGCCTGGTACTGTGATGACGACGGCGGTGACGGGTCCAACCCGTCGGTCACCCTGTCCTCGGTGTCGGGGCAGTACGATATCTGGGTCGGCACCTTCGACGATGGTGAGACCCGGTCGGCGGTCTTGTCCATATCGGAACTGAGCAGCTTCTAGGGCGACCGGCAAGCAAAGCTCAAGTGAACACGGGGGTGATGGTCGCCTCATCTGTGTCCGCAACAGTGTTTCTTTGTGGCGGTGTCTTTTAACCGGAACCCCGGAGCGGGTGTTTGGTTGTTCATGGCGTCGTTATGGAGAATAACCATGTCAATTACATACCCTGACCACATCGTCGTCGATCGTCCGGTTCCGTCGAACGCGGGCACCGGAGCGAACCCCGTCGTCGACAGTGCCCCCTACACGCCGGTCTATGCCCGCAGCGGCAAGGCCCGGAATGGACGCAAGGCGGTCAAGACCTGGATGATCCTGGCCCCCATCGGTGCTTTGGTGCTGATCGGCGGTGGGGTGGCCATGGCCATGGGCGGCGAAACGGCCGAGCCGCTGGACGCGCCGGTGGCGATGGCGTCGATGCCGGTCGCAACGCCGATGGAGCCTGAAGCCGCACCGTTGGCCCTGGAGGCGGCCGCGCCGGTCGAGACCGCAGCCGCGATCACGCCCGCGCCGGTCGAAAAGCCGGCCGCGGAAGCGCGCAGCCGTGCGCCTGTGGTCCGGTCGCGGGTCGCAGCCGCCCCAGTCGTGGCTCCGGTCGAGACCGCGCCCCCGCCTGCCGGTCCCCAGCCCTATGTAAGCGCGACCGAACCGGCCGCCTCGGCCGTCGCGCCGGCCCCGCCGACGCCGGTCCTGCCGCCGGAAACGGTGACCGGTCCGCCGATCGACTGAATGATCGGGGGCTGACCCCGTCGAAGGCCCCGCCGGTTCGCGCCGACGGGGCCTTTGTCGTTGGTCGAGGTCTCAGGGTCGTGCCGGGGACACGCGCCAGATCACATTACCGACGTCGTCGGCGACCAGCAGCGCTCCGGCGGCGTCGGTCTCGACCCCGACCGGGCGGCCCATGGCCTCGCCGTCCGCGTTGAGAAAGCCGGTCAGGATGTCGCGGGGCGGGCCGACGGGGCGGCCGTCGACAAAGGCCACGGAAATGACCTTGTAGCCGCTGCGCGGCCTCCGGTTCCACGATCCATGCTGGCCGATGATGGCGGCGTTGCGCCAGGCCGGGACCAGCGCGCCTTCGTAGAAGGTCAGGCCGAGCGATGCCGTATGGGATCCCAGGGCATAGTCGGGCCTGAGGGCGCGGGCGACCATGTCGGGATTGCGGGGCTCGACCCGGGTGTCGACGTTCTGGCCGTAATAGCTCCACGGCCAGCCGTAGAAGCCGCCGGGCGTGATCGAGGTCATGTAGTCGGGCACCAGATCGTCACCCAGTTCATCGCGTTCGTTCACCGCCACCCAGAGCTGCCCGCTCTCGGGGTTCCAGGCCATGCCGACCGGATTGCGCAGGCCGGAGGCGTAGACCCGCCGCGTGCCGGTCGCGGGGTCGATTTCCAGCACGGCGGCACGATCCACCTCCTCGTCGAGGCCGTTCTCGCCGATATTGGAGTTGGATCCGACGCCGACGTAGAGGCGGGAGCCGTCGGCGCTGGCCACCAGGCTCTTCGTCCAGTGATGATTCCGGCCTGCCGGCAGGTCGGCGACCTTCACCGGGGCGGCGGTGATCGCGGTCTCACCGGTCCGGTAGGGAAAGGCGACGACGGAATCAGCGTTGGCGACATAGAGCCGGTCGCCGACGAGGGCCATGCCGAAGGGCGAATTCAGGTTCTCGAGGAAGACGGTCCGGAGCTCGGCGGTGCCGTCGCCGTCGGCGTCCCGCAGCAGGGAGATGCGGTTGGCGCTCGGCACCCGGGCCCCCGCCCGCTTCATCACCAGCCCCTGAATCCAGTCGCGCAGCCCACGCGTCTTCTTCGCCGCGCGGGCCGGCGCATTGGTTTCGGCGACCAGGATGTCGCCGTTGGGCAGGCGGTAGAGCCAGCGGGGGTGATCCAGGTCGGTGGCGAACGCCGCGACCTGTAATCCCTCGGCCGCGACCGGGGTCTGTCCGGCGGGCCATCCGGTGGCCGGCGCGATGTTGACGGTCGGCAGCAGGGGACTGCGGGGCGCGGGCAGGGTCGGGTTCGGACCGAACCGCTCCGCCTCCGGAACCCGGGAGCTGTCGGCGCAGGCACCGGTGGTCAGGAGCACAGCAGAGGCGAGCAGTACCGGCAGACGGTTCATGGCGTTGATCCTATGGAGCGCACGGCTCAGAAGGCGGGGAATTCGAGCCGGCTGACATCATAGCCCAGTTGCCGGGCGCGCTCGACCAGTCGGTCACGCTGGGCGAGGGAGGGCACCTCCCGGGTGTAGATCCACAGCTTGTCGAAGGTGGGATCGGCGGAGATGAACCAGCTGTAGTCCTCCGCGTGATCAAGCACCCAGTAGTCCCAGGTGATCAGCCCCCCGACATAGCGGGCGCGAAGCTTGGCATTGGTGCCCGGGTCGAGAATCTCGCCGCGGGCCCCGATCGCCTTTTCCCGGCCCGACGGCGTGCCGACCTGACAGGTGTCGCGGACGTCGACCCGGGTTTCGCTGACCACGGTGTAGCTGGTGGCACCGGCCACGCAGCCGTCGGTCAGGCGCATGGGCAGGCGGGCGATTTCCAGCCAGCGCCCGGCATAGAAGCGGTTCAGGTCGACGGCGCGGACGGGCTGTGGCGCGCGCACCTCCGACGGTCCCGGGGCGGTTACGCAAGCGGCCGGACCGAGCGCCAGAACGGCGGCGGTGAGAAGGGCAGGCAGACGGGGCAGGGACACGGCGAACATCCTTCGGGCTGGAAAGCCAATGAGACAGATACGGCGGCGGTTCCCCATGGATGCCCGGTCTGCGCAAACCGTTCTTTTGTCCGACGGGTTGAGCCGGCGGCGAACGACGCCATATTCGACGCGGGAGCGGCATGGGCCGCGCGGGGACGCTCAGACAGATGCAGCCGGTTATCGCCATCGAGGGTCTGACCAAGACCTATGCCTCCGGTCTCCAGGCCCTGAAGCGGATCGATCTGGAAATCAGCAAGGGCGAGATCTTCGCCCTGCTGGGTCCGAACGGGGCCGGCAAGACGACCCTGATCAGCATCGTCTGCGGCATCGTCACGCCCTCGACCGGCACGGTGCTGGCCGACGGGTTCGATATCCAGACGGACTACCGCAAGGCCCGGTCACGGATCGGCCTTGTGCCCCAGGAACTGACCACCGACGCCTTCGAGACGGTGCTGGCCACGGTCACCTTCAGTCGCGGCCTGTTCGGCAAGGCCCCCAACCCGGCCTTCATCGAGCAGGTGCTGCGTGACCTCAGCCTGTGGGACAAGAAGGACGCCAAGCTGCGCACCCTGTCCGGCGGGATGAAGCGGCGCGTGATGATCGCCAAGGCGCTGAGCCACGAGCCCGACATCCTGTTCCTCGACGAGCCGACGGCGGGAGTCGACGTGGAGCTGCGGCGCGACATGTGGGCCCTGGTCAGGGGTCTGCGCGATCGCGGTGTCACCATCATCCTGACGACCCACTACATCGAGGAGGCCGAGGAGATGGCCGACCGGGTCGGGGTCATCCTCGGGGGTGAACTGATCCTGGTCGAGGACAAGACGGTGCTGATGAAAAAGCTGGGCAAGAAGACCCTGACCCTGAACCTGCAGGAGCCGATGACGGCGATCCCGGTCGCGCTGGCGGACTGGTCACCGACGCTGAAGGCGGACGGGCATGAGCTGGAATATGTCTTCGACTCCAATGCCGAACGCACCGGTGTCCCGTCCCTGCTGCGCCGGCTCGGCGAGCTGGGCGTGGCCTTCAAGGACCTGAATACAAGCCAGAGTTCGCTGGAGGACATCTTCGTGACCCTGGTGAATTCCGACCGGACGGAGACCGCGGCATGACCCTCAACGGCTACGGTATCTGGGCCATATACCGCTTCGAAATGGCGCGGGCCCTGCGCACCGTCTGGCAGTCGCTGGTCACCCCGGTCATCACCACGGCGCTCTATTTCGTCGTCTTTGGCTCGGCCATCGGCAGCCGCATGACCGAGATCGACGGCGTGCCCTACGGAGCCTTCATCGTGCCTGGCCTGATCATGCTGAGCCTGTTCACCCAGTCGATCTTCAATGCCAGTTTCGGCATCTATTTCCCGAAATTCACCGGCACCATCTACGAGATTCTGTCGGCCCCGGTGTCGCCGCTGGAGATCGTCATCGCCTATGTCGGGGCGGCGGCGACCAAGTCGGCCATCCTGGGGTTGATCATCCTGGCGACGGCGACGCTGTTCGTGCCGCTGCACATCCTGCACCCGGTGTGGATGCTGGCCTTTCTGGTGCTGATTTCGGTGACCTTCAGCCTGTTCGGCTTCATCATCGGCATCTGGGCCGACGGCTTCGAGCAGCTGCAGATGATTCCGATGCTGGTGGTCACGCCGCTGACTTTCCTCGGCGGGTCCTTCTATTCGATCGACATGCTGCCGCCGATGTGGCGCACGGTGACCCTGTTCAACCCGGTGGTCTATCTGATCTCGGGCTTCCGCTGGGCCTTCTTCGGCACCAGCGACGTGGGGGTGGTGATCAGCATGTCGGCGACGCTGGGCTTCTTCTTCACCTGCCTGGCCGTGGTCGGCTGGATGTTCAAGACCGGCTACCGGCTCAAGAGCTGAGCGTGTCGGCGGTGCGCCGGGCGGTCAGCGGATCGTCAGGTAGCCGCGCTCGACCATGCGGCGCATGGCCTCGTAGGCTTCGGCCAGTTCCTCGTAGGCGGTGCGGTGCGCGGTCAGGCGGGCGGCCTGGTCCGGCGTGACCGGCGATCCGGATTCCGACAGGCGCAGCGCCTCGGCGGCCCATTTTCCGCGTGCGGTGGCGGTGATGACCGCCAGGCGCTGGAAGCTGCCGGCGTCGACGCCGACCAGCATCTGGCCGATGACCTCGCGGTTCGAGACGAAGGCGGCGTAGTCGATCTTTTCCAGCAGGCCGCGAACGCGGCGCTGTTCCTGGGGGTCGGTATCCTCCGGCTCGAAATGATCGCGGGCGCGGCGGTAGCTGGACGTTTGAACGGTTGACATGGCCCTACTCCTGGACGTCAGGCGACAGGCTGCGCCTGACGGGTTAACGGGCCGTTGCCGTGCCGGTCGGGGCCAGACGGATTTTGCGGCGGTCGGACGGACCCGTGCCGCGCGGACAGGCCATGGGGGCCCAGGCGGTCGAATAGCAGAGCCGGACCTCGCGCAGCCAGTCGTCCTCGGCCAGCACCACGGTCACCGCGCTGCGCGGCAGGCCGGGGTTGGCCCGGGCGAAGGCGTCACGAACGGCTCCGGCAGTCAGTCGCCCGGCCGGGACGGCTTCCAGGTCGGGGCGGGCGAGGCCGTTCCAGAGGGTCGCGGCCTGGGCGAAATAGGCCTCGGGGCTGGACCAGCCGCAGGTGCCGTGGGCGGCCCATTCGTGCTGCATCAAACGCGGCGACGGGGTCATGCAGAAATTGGCGCGCACGGTTTCCGGCTGCAGGGCCGGGCCCGGGCCGCAGTAGCGCGGGTGACGCCGGTCCGGACCGTTGGGCCACAGGCCGTGCAGGGTCAGGCCGAAGCGGTTGTCGCGGCACTGCAGGTTGGGGTCGGGATAGTCCTTGCCACTGCGGCAGGCCTGGGGCGACCAGCTGACGGCCAGCAGATAATAGGCGGTCTCGACGTCGCGGACGATTTCGTCGGCGGGCGGATCATAGGGCCGGGCCGGGGCCAGGCGGGCGGGGATCTCGCACCGGGCCGCGCCGGCGGCGCTGGAAACCGGCGGCGACGGGACCGCCGACCCGCAGGCCGCCAGACCCAGCAGCAGGGCGAGGGCGGCGGCGCGGGACAGCGGTCGGATCATGGCGGTCCCGCGCGGCCGGTCAGGCGGGTTTGCGCGGGCCGCGGGCCTCGGCCAGGCCGGCGACGACGCGATCGAAGGTCTCGGCCACCTCGCCGGTCGGAGCCTTGCCCATCAGGCTGACCACGACGATGGCGAGGAAGGAGAGGATGAAGCCGGGCACGATCTCGTAGACCAGGGTGCCGAGCACGGCCCCGTCGGCCAGCACCGGGGCATAGGTCCAGACCAGCACAGTGGCGGCACCGACGATCATGCCGGCCAGGGCCCCGTTGCGGGTCATCCGCTTCCAGGTCAGGGACAGGATCACCAGCGGCCCGAAGGCGGCGCCGAAGCCGGCCCAGGCCTGGGACACCAGGCCCAGCACGCTGTTGGACGGGTTCCAGGCGAGGATGCCCGCGGCCACGGCGACGGCCAGCACTGTCAGGCGGCCGACCAGCACCAGTTCCTTCTGCGAGGCGTTCTTGCGCAGGAAGATGCCGTAGAAGTCCTCGGTCAGCGAGCTGGACGAGACCAGCAACTGTGAGGAGATGGTGCTCATGATGGCGGCGAGAATGGCGGCCAGCAGGAAGCCGGTGATCAGCGGATTGAACAGCACGTCGGACAGCAGGATGAAGATGGTCTCGGGGTCCTCGACCACCAGGCCGGTGCGGCTGGCATAGGCGAGGCCGGCGAGGCCGGTGCCGAGGGCCCCGACCAGGGTGACCAGCATCCAGCTCATGCCGATGTTGCGCATCGTGGCGACGTCGCGGACGGACCGGACGGCCATGAAGCGGACGATGATGTGCGGCTGGCCGAAATAGCCGAGGCCCCAGGCCATGGCCGAGATGATGCTGATCAGGGTGGCGTCCTTGAACAGGTCGAGCAGGCCGGGATCAATGCCGCGGATGGTCTCGGTCATGCCCGCGACACCGCCGACATGGGTCAGGGCCACGAACGGCACCAGGATCAGGGCCACGAACATGATGCAGCCCTGGACGAAGTCGGTCAGGCTGACGGCCATGAAGCCGCCCAGCAGGGTGTAGGCCATGACCACGCCGGCGGTGATGAACAGGCCCCAGCTGTAGTCGAGGCCGAAGGCGCTCTCGAACAGCTTGCCGCCGGCGACCAGGCCGGACGAGGTGTAGAGGGTGAAGAAGACGATGATGACGAGCGACGAGATGACCCGCAGCAGGCGGGTGCGGTCGAGAAAACGCTTGTCGAAATAGTCGGGAATGGTCAGGGCGTCGCGGGCCAGCTCGGTATAGAGGCGCAGGCGCGGGGCGACGATCAGGTAGTTGGCGAAGGCCCCGATGAACAGGCCAATGGCGATCCACATCGACGACAGGCCGCTGAGGTACATGGCCCCGGGCAGGCCGAGCAGCATCCAGCCACTCATGTCGGAGGCCCCCGCGGACAGGGAGGCGACGGCGGGGCCGAGGCGGCGACCGCCGAGGATGTAGCCCGACACGTCGCTGGTCGATTCGCGATAGGCATAGAGGCCGATCGCCAGCATCAGGACGAAATAGAGGCCGAGGGTGATGAAGGTTCCGGTTTCCATGGCCAAGGGGTAGCAGCGTTACCGCGATCGGGACAAGCCGGGGTGTTCTGGCCACCCGTGCGGCCCCGTCCGGGAACCGGCGTGCGTCATCGGCCGCACGCGGCGCTGCGGGGACGGGGAGCCTGGGCGGAGCGCCGGGCCTTCGCCCGGAGACCGTATGGGATAGTGTTTCGG
>TARA_R110000868_G_scaffold154736_2_pt1 | contig 39233 bp, 41 predicted proteins | sample TARA_R110000868 | Tara Oceans TARA_R110000868 (sample SAMEA4397489) | marine metagenome | biome: Polar Biome; feature: [SRF] surface water layer (ENVO:00010504); material: water (ENVO:00002006), including particulate matter (ENVO:01000060) such as... | depth 5 m | reverse complement strand
GCGATATCATCAAATATTTTGAATGATTGGTTCTTACGTTCTTTTAAAGTCTTACTAGCTTCGCTCATAATAAATTCCTGTACTTTATGATATGCAACATACCGAATTGCGGCTTAAACGTCGAGAAGACTCTAGCTATTGTCGATGGACTTGAAGGCTCTTGGGTGTTAGTAATAACTCATTGATTTCATGGCGAGGCAGATGATTCCTAAGTTTTTGACTTCCATTCCACCACATTTACTAGGCCGTGTACGCGACTTAGAGATGCAAACGGCTTCAGAAAGCTGTAATTACTCAATAAATCAACTTTTGCAGCGCACGGTTTTGCTTGGCGGCAAAAGACTTAGACCTTTGCTCACATACCTGTGCGGAAACTTTTTTGGTGTCTCGCCAGAGCGCCTCGACGTTTATGCCAAGGCCATTGAAATGGTTCACGCTGCCAGTCTTTCCCACGATGATGTTGTCGATGGTGCGAAGACAAGACGTGGCAAACCATCAATCAACGCTGAGTCTACAAATAAGCATGCAGTTTTGGCCGGCGATTATTTATTGGCCGATGTGATAGTTGAGCTCTCAAAGCAAGGTAACCTTGCTTTGGTTAAAGAGATGTCATTCGTTATTAAGGCGTTGGCCGAAGGCGAGTGGATTCAATTAGATGCTGCAGCCTCAAGACAATATTCAAGAGAGCTTATCGACTCAGTGGCACAAATGAAGACAGCTTCAGTCATGAGTTGGTGTTCAGTGGCCCCGGCCATTGTTGCAGATCTTCCTGAAGCAGTTGTTAGTTACGCTCGTGATTTTGGACACCACTTAGGTTTGGCATTTCAACAAATGGACGACACGCTCGACTTCAGCGGTAACTCCAAAAAAGACCATTTGCTCGATCTTGAAAATGGCATAATCAATGCTGTTTTATTTGAATGGTTAGAGCTTAATCCCGACTTGAAATCTCGTTTCCTAAAAGGCGAATCTGCCTCCTCGTTATGGACAGAAAATAATTTAGATAAAGCAGTCTCTATTGTTGAAGCACGTGCCAAAGATCATCTTGATAAGTGTCTAGAACTTATTGAAGTTATGGCCAAAGAGATTCCAAGACATAGTGATCTTTGTGAAGAGCAGATTGCGAAGGCAAAAGAGCCCTTGATCGAAATTGTCCATTACCTTGGTCGCCGTACCTACTAAGCTTGTCACACTTAATTATTCTTGTAGAATACTTGTAAACATTTTTTGTGAGTATTCTATGAAAAGCTTCTTTTTAATTTTCCCCCTTTTATTTTGCTACCAGGTATTTGCAAGCACCGTTGTGTTTATCAAGGAACCAGCTCGCTTTGAACTTCCAAGTGCGACTAAGAATAAAATTATTAAAGGAAGTAAGCTCGAAGTTGGATCTAGAATTCATGTTGGAGAGTCTGGCTTAGTTGTTATTAGGGGAAGCGACGGCAGCGTTGTTAAACTTGATGAGAATTCCTCTCTTGAGATTACAAAGATGGCAAAGACTCCTCAAAGTAACGAAGAAACTATGTATTCGATTGTAAAGGGCTCCGGTTTTTTCAATTTCCCAAAAAACCTCGATAAGAAAACAACTGTCAGAACGAAGACTGCTTCTATGGGTGTTCGTGGTACTGAGTTTTTTGTTGCCCACGGAAAAAGTTCAGATGTTTGGATGTGTGTGAATGAAGGACTTGTGGCAGTGACAAGTAGCGAGGTTAAAAAACCTGTACTCGTGAAGGCCGGCGAAGGAATTAAGTTGGCAGGTGGAACTTCTATTTCCGACCCAAAGGCCTTGCCTTGGACTAGAAAACTTAATTGGAAATTTGATCCAACATTAGGCGAATTAAAAAATACTGTCTCTATTGAGGAAGCTTATGCATCACCACTTGAAATGGATATTGATTAGTCTTCTAGGCTTTTCGAGCGCAACTTTTGCGCAAACAAATGTTCCAACGAATCATAAGTCAGTGAAGCCTGCCTTGCACTTACGAGCGTTTAAGTCGGTAGGTGATTGGACTTATATTGGCGATATCGCTTGGGAGCCAGATAGCGATGGAAATTTTGAGAAAGCGATGATCTCGCTTCGAAGAAAATTTCCAAATCATTATAGTGCAGGTGTTTATCTTGCTAATACTTGGGGGGAGCATCACGGACAGGATTGGCTCAAAGATCCACAGGATAACCAGTGGAAGTGGCGTGATGTGGAAAGTAAGACGGAGTTTAATGTTGGCGCGCTTGTGCAAAAAAAGTGGAGTCTTTCTCCAAAAATCACCCTTGAAGGAAGAGTAACTTACGAATATCACCTCACTAATGACATGGGGATTTTGAAAGTTAGGCCTGGGGTCAGTTATCAGATGAGCTCGAATTGGATGAGTTATTTTAGATACGAAGCATATTTTCCATTAAACTTCTCTACCGCGACTCTTTACAAGCAGGGCTATTATCTCGGTGCGATGTATAGTGGTATTAGCAATTGGCTTATGGGCCCTTTTGTACGCCATCTTCGCCACGAATGGAATAATACTCCAATGTTCAAAACGGCCACTGGAACGACTTACCGAATGCATGAAGATCTATTGTCGCTTGGACTAAGCTTTAACGTTTACTTTTAAGTAGTCGTCCTGAGCGGCAGGTCGGTATATTGACGAAGAGATCATCGATCCCGCGGGTGCAACGTTCGTCGCCACTGAAAGTAACTCGAGGATACATTCGCTTGGCTTTGGCCGACATAAGTCTGAGGTCACTGCTGAGTGGTTTTACAGAATTCGCTTGAGAGATGACTAAGTCCAAAACACAGTCTTTATAAAACCATCCTTCGCGTTCGATGATGAGATTCAGGTACATATCTTCTGGATTTAACTTTCCCTCTGGCAGATAGTCCTGAAGCTTGAACCCCTTATCTTTTAAATTGCTTGCAATTTTGTCAGCAAACTCTTGTGTTGAATCAAAACGAATGAGACAAGTCGGATGGTTGAAACTGAAGTCATCTTGATTAATGAGAACCGCATCTTCAGCGAGTGCATTTGTAAAAAAGAGGAGAATAAATAAGAACATTAAAACTCCGAGGGGTTAAGCTTGCATGCCGCTTCGACTTCAGCCACTTCTTTTGGAACATTGGCGCTAAGATTGTCATGACCTTTGTCTGTAATCAAAATATCATCTTCAATTCGAATCCCTATTCCATCGACTGAGAGTTTGAACTGAACTTGTTCATGGGGCTTATTAAAGTAAAGGCCTGGTTCAACAGTTATAACCATTCCTGCTGCCAACTTAATATCCTCTAAATTATCTTCTAGGTAAGGAGACATGTCATGAACATCAAGTCCAAGCCAGTGGGAGGTTCCGTGCGGGTAATAGCTTTTAATCGCGTAAGCTGCTTCTCTATTTAAGAGGAGATCTTCGAGCGACTCTTTAGACATAGGGGACTTCGTTGTTATAAGTCCTGCATCAATCATGGCCTTGGCCAAGACCTTTTCAACTTCAGTGTGTATCTCAGAAATGGCAACACCAGGCTTTGCCATGCCTATGGCGACTTTTTGTGCGGTTAAAACAATCTCGTAGACTTCCTTTTGCGCTGGTGAAAACTTTCCGTTAATAGGAAAGGTTCTGGTGATATCACTCGCATAGCCATTGAATTGAGAGCCAGCATCGATCAGCAAAAGCTCTTTATCATTAAGTGGAGCATTATTTTCTACATAGTGAAGAGTGAGGGCATTTCTTCCACCTGCCACGATACTTTCATAAGCATTGTCTTCGGAGCCATGCTTTCTAAAAATATACTCCATGAAATGTCGTACATCTGCTTCTGTTTTGCCAGGCGCTGCCATGGCCATGGCCGCTCTGTGACCGAGATTACTTATTTGCGCCGCCTTTCTCATGGAGGCGATTTCATTGGCTTCTTTGACCAATCTAATTCTGCCAATAGCTGGAGCAAGATCAACTAAGCTCATTGGTCTTTGCATCTTACGCTTTCGCATAGAGGCCATCGAAGTCATCACTTTTAAGGCTTGATCGCGAATCAGAGGTTGTTCACTCCAATCGACAGCAACCCTTTTATGGTTCCAAAGTAGGGTAGGCATAAGCTCCCAAGCTTTTGCAATATCGTAGACTTCATCAAAACCGAACACATCTTTGGTGTGATCGATTCCCATTCTTTTTCCCGCCCACATTTCGGCGTGATCATCTTTTGGACGCACGAAGAAATGAGTCTTAACTCCTTCATCAGGCTTTTGCGTGATGACGAGAAGAGACTCCGGCTCTCTAAAGCCAGTTAAATATTTGAAGTGAGTATTTTGATGAAAAGGAAACTCACTATCATGACTTCTTATGTGATGAGTGGCTGCCGAGACGATAATGGCCGTCTCTGGTAAGAGTTCGCATAGATTCGTTCGGCGAGTTGAAAAGCTTGATTCTTCCATAAGTATCCACTTAGTTTAATTTCAAAAATCTTAACATAGATAGAATCTTGACTAAAGTAGACAAAAAAAGGGAGCCCTAAGGACTCCCTAATTAAGTACATCGATGAAGCTGCGACTAGCGAAGGCTTCTACAACTCTGATTATAACTAGCTCTAGAGCGGCAAGATTTTAGTGCTTCAGCACAAGCTTGGCTTTGAGCATCACTGTAGCTTCTGCCATAGGCCACTTCAGTGATTGTTGAGATTCTGTAACCATAACGGTCTACAAGCTCTGCTGAACAGCTGGCAGAAGTCTGGTTTGGAGGATTATTGCCGCCGAAATAGTCTTCGCTACAGCTTAGGCCATACTCTCCACGGGAAGCGCGGTAATTGCGCTCTGAGTCACACTGGCGACTTGCATCGTAACAAGCTTCTGAACGGTAATAAGATGATGCTTGGAATGAACGTAGGCTATATCCATAACGGTCTTTCAAAGTATAGGTACAAAACTCATAGCCAGGGTTTGGGTTACCTGGGCCAGAATCGCGAGTTTCACAGCGATAACGGCTATTTCTTGGGCTTGAAACACGATCTCTATTACAATCGCGTAGTGCATCTCTACAAGCGTCAGCGCGGTTGTAGCCAGAGCCTCTATAGGTGCCAACAGTTCTATAACCATCAGTCATATCAACATTACAAGTGTAAGCATTCGCAGCAAATGATGCTGACAACATCGTTGCCAGAACAATTAGTAATTTCATGGACTCTCCCTTCCAGTTAAAACTTATATGTATTAGATATAAATTTCTAAACAATGCGCCAAGAAGAGCGAGTAATTAATACTTACTAAAGCCGTGATTGTAAGGATTTTATGCAAAATCTGGAGAGTTTAAGTGCGAAATGGGGTCAAAATGAGACTAGCAATACTTATGAATGACGGCCTCAATATCCTTAATCTTTGCTGGTTTAGCGATATAATCATCCATTCCAGCAGCAAAGCAAGCCTCTTTGTCCTCGACTGTGGCATTTGCGGTAAGGCCAACAATCTTAGGTAACTTAACCTTATCAATGCTAGATTTGATTTTCGAAGTCGCTACCAACCCATCCATGACTGGCATCCTGACGTCCATAAATACGATATCGTACTTCTCTTGAGCATCTAAAATTTCGTTGAAACAGTCTTCGCCGTTCTTAACAACTTTAAACATGACTCCTAGTCGTTTTAAAATCTCGCTAATCATTTTTTGATTAATGATATTGTCTTCGGCCACAAGGATGCGACAATTTGAACTATTGGCCCTGACTTGCTCGGCAATAGTGTTTTCGTGATCATTGGCATCAACCTTTGCATCGATTAAGTCCGTCATAAAACTAAAGATAAAGGTCGAACCAGTTCCAATTTTAGACTTAACCACAATATCTCCACCTAGCGCCTCTGCAAGAGATTTACTAATAGAGAGCCCAAGACCTGTCCCGCCATACTCTGTCGTTGTATTGGAATTGCCTTGCATGAACGGAGTGAAGAGTTTTTCAATATTTTTTTCAGATATTCCAATGCCTGTATCCACAATACTGATGGAATATAGGAAGCGATTGCCACCTTTTTGATCCCTTTTAACTAAAATTTTTACTTGCCCATCTCTTGTGAACTTAACGGCGTTTGAAAGGAGATTGATAATGATTTGTTTAATGCGAAGTTGATCACTGAAAATATAATGATTTTCTACTGGAGTGATTTCATAGGAAATAGAAACATTATTAATAGAAGCTTTAGAATCTAATATATAAATACAGGATTCAATACAGCGGGTGAGGTCGATTCTTTCTTTATATAGTTCGAGATGCTCGGATTCAATTTTGGAAAAATCTAAAACATCGTTAATAATACCCATTAAAATATTACCCGACTCTTGGATCATCTCAAGCAGTTCTCTGTTTTGCGTTGAAAATGATTTGTCATCAACTAAAATATCTGTGAGTCCAAGGATGCCATTCATAGGTGTTCTGATTTCATGAGACATATTTGCTAGAAACTGGCTTTTAGCCTTATTGGCATGTTCCGCTTTTTGCTCAGCTTCTCGTCTTGTTTTAATCTCACTCTTATATTTCTCCTCAATTTCAAATGCGAGTTCCTCATTTCTTTTACTGGAGCGAGCGAGTGTTAAAAAGATAAAAAACAGGAGGATATCGATAATGATCCCTCCAATAAGAATTAAGTAGGGCTGTCTGTCTTCGACGATTGTTAGAAAGCTTTCATCGCTATTGACTTCGAAACTCCACTGCCTTCCGTACAGATCAATTGTTTTATTTAGTGTGAGCTTCTCGCCTTCATAAATAGGTTCCTCATAGATTGTTTCTCCGGCATCCATGATTGTTAAAGAAACATGTCTTTTATCTCGATCAAGTACACCGGCCATGAGCCTCTTCACAACAAAGGGAGCGTAGACTAGACCTGAAAAATCATTGGCCCGACTCGTTGGGGTCGTTGCGATTTTTTCATAAAAGGGAGCATAAAATAAAAAACCTGGAGTACGCTCTGAATCTTGAACCAGTACAATTGGTCCAGTGATTTGAGCTGTGCCGGTATCTCGCGCTTTCATCGCAGCGGTGAAGCGATTTTGTTCATGGGCCATATCAAGGCCATGAGCTTTAATGTTTTGTTCTAAGGGTTCAATATAGACAATGGGTAGAAGTGAACCATTTGTGTGCTTTGGATAGATATGAAAATCGGGGTTAATTTTTTTGAGCGAGCTTACGAGACTCGGAACTTCATTCTCAGTAATCGGTTTAATAACACCTAGACCATTAATGCCTTTGTATTTCCTGGCAATATCTAGAGAGTTTGTATACTTCGCCCATTGTGCTGGCGAAACTTGACCATCAAGACTTTGAAAAAGTGCGACTCCACCCCAAAGTGCATCTTCATACTTTCGAAGTCGCTCGATAATCAGCTCGACGACTTGGGTACTTTCGCGGTCAAATTGAAGTTTTACTTTCTCGTCAGACTCTCGCTTGGCGATACTCCAAGCTCCAAGTGTTGCCACGAGAGAGAGAACGATAATTAACCAATGAGCTCCGTGCAAATTAATTTGTTTTACGGGATTTATTTTTTTTAACTGCTCTGGCGACGTAGTATCATTCATTTCATAATAGTATGAATGATAAGCACTTATGTCTAATGATTAGCTCAATTGCCTTAGAGAAGTTGTAGTACTCTGTCCTTGCCAACGGTAAGAATAAAGCTTGCTAGTTTAGGTCCACGATCTTGTGAGATAAGGCTTTGGTAGAGAGCCTTGAAGGCAACTGGTGGCTCAACTTCATGCTCGTGAATAACTTCATACATTCTTTCATGCAAAGATTTATCATCAAATGAAGTCCAATCTTTTTCAAGAACTTGCTTGAAAGCTGACAGGAAATTCTTAGTGTTTTCTTCACATTCGTAATTAATGGCCGAGCTATTTACACTGAATTTAAAGTCTTCGGGTGCGTAGCTTTCAAGCCAATATTTGGCACAAGCTGCACGTTCATTAAACCTTCTTTCATCGCGCTCATTTTTTATGTCGCCATCGTAAAAAGATCTTGCGGCGCTAATATCGCCATCGTGAATTTGCAGTATATTTGTCAGGTGTCTAAAGGCCGGTTGAAATGGCATTTCCTTTGGCATATCAGAAATTTGCGAGAGCTCATACACACGCTTTGCCATGGCGGCTTTTTTCTCGTTGGCCGCTTCTACGCCATAAGCCTGGCGTTCTTGGCGATCAAAGTCTTCGTAAGTTTTAATTACATCGAGATCAAAGCTAACGGCGAAGTCGACATTAGTTTTATAGCTAGCAAAGATCCAGCGAACCATCTCAGGCTCATAGACTTTAAGAATATCATTAACCGTAATCAAGTTGCCTTTAGATGAGCTCATCTTGCCGCCGGCACCTTTAATCGAAACAAAGTCATATTGCAGATAAATAGGTGAGCGCCAATCGTAGAGTTTTACGATCTCTTTGGCGGTCGTATAACTTCCACCTTGAGAGGAGTGATCCTTTCCACCTGGTTCGAAGTCAACTTGTTCATGGGCCCAACGCATCGGCCAGTCCATTCTCCAAGGAAGTTTTACACGCTCAGTGGTTTCAAGATCGAGCTGACCTTTGTTTTGGCAATTATTGCACTCATAGGAGAGTGCACTTTTTCCATCCCACTTAATATTTTTAATTTCATGATCAGTATTACATTTTTCACAGTAGACACTCACCGGCATCCAGTCTTCACCAAGTGGACTTGTTCTATGTTCGTTAAGAATCGCTGCAATCTCGGCTCTTTTTTCAAGCGTCGTTTTAATGCCTTTTCTATATTCACCGCCACGGTACTTTACGGCTTGGTACAATGGCTCAACTTCAATACCGACTTTTTCTAGCTGTGATTCAAAAGATTTTTCATGATGAGCGGCATAGGACTCATGTTCACCAAATGGATCTGGAGTGTCGACAATTGGTTGGAACATATATTTTGCCAGCTCATCTTGCTTAGGCATATTGGCCGGAACTTTTCTAAAAGTATCGTAATCATCCCATGAAAAAATAAAGCGAACTTTCTTACCCTTGGCGCGAAGACCTCTTGCCACCAGATCAACAGTAATGACCTCTCTAAAATTACCAAAGTGAACTACACCTGAAGGGGTAATTCCACTGGCGAGAGTGTAGACGTCTTTTTCGCCTAGCTGCTTGATAATACGGTCGGCCGTGATGTCGGCCCAATGGATATTTGCGCTCATATTTTCACCTGGAGAGTTTTCATAAATCTAACATGTTGGAATCCCATTCGGCTAGTGAGCTTTGACCTCTAGATAGCTTAAGAGTATGTTTTGAGCATGATTGTAACGTTGATTTTACGCGCTATTTTTATCTATTTTCTCTGGAGCCTGATTCGCCGGCTTTGGAGCAATTATAGCCAAGCAAAAGCTAAATCTAACCCGTCTGAGTCTAAGTCCAAGCCAGCCGCCCAAGGCGATGTTTTTGAAGCCGATTTTCGCGTCTTAAATGACAACGACTAGCAAAAACGCCGCATTTTTTTGCAAGCTGCCCAATATTTACGGTTTATGACCACAACTCAATCATATTAACTCACTGAAAATCTGTTTAATGTCGGTTTCTTTAGGATAATCCGCGGATGCTTCGTAAGCTTAGTTATCGCAATGAGTTCCTGGAGGACCTATGAACCCTGTGGCACGTGTGCTGGTAGTGGATAATGACTTTCGCTTCCTAGAGTTAGCTTCATCTATTTTCTCAAACCAAGGTGTCGAAGTCGTCTGTGCATCAGACCCCGACCAGGCTCATTTCCACCTCAACAGTGGTCCTAAGTTTGACGCTGTCGTGGCCGACTTATCTTCTCCTTACTTTGGCTCGCCCCAGTACTGCCAAACTCTAGTGAATAAGTTTCCGCTAGTGGTAGTGAGCGCGACAGAAGATAGGGGCTTTCTTGAGAGGTATTCGTCATTATGCGATTGTGTCTTGGCCAAAAATAGCATTGCAGAGCTACTGTTTGTAGCAACTGTTAAGGCGATAGAGAGACATCAGCTTGGACTACAATTAGTGGGCTAGAAAATAGGTGAAAGGGTAACTTTGATTTTAATTTCCCCTGCAAGATTGAAGTTTCGCTTCGGCGTTGATTTAACCTCAACGTCGGGGCGAATATAAATCAGTCCACCTTTGGCCAAAAGCTTAGACAAGTTAAGGCGTTCGCCTTTTTCAAGTTTGGTATCAAATGTCAGGCATTTTCCCTCACACGAGAGAACCTGTTCACTTTCTCGGTAGCGGGCAATTCTCGACCACTCACCCGCGGCATACATTTCTTCGTTGGCGACAAAAATTGTCATACGACTAAGAAAATTAAGATTGGCTTTTTTAAAGGTAATAGTTTGCCAAAGATTGACGAGGGGATTTCTTGATCTAACGACGCTGCCTGGGACAATTTTGAGCTCTAGATTTTTAATCTCGAGCGCTTTTAAGGAATCGGCATCAATGGGTGGAAGATCGAGAATCAAAGGCTCTTGCTTAACATCCCAGTCGCGATTGAGCTGGATGAAAACCTCAGCAAAGGCATTGCCAATTTCGCTCACAATTGTGCCAAGCAAAGGAATGGGAATACGTCTTACCGGCGGCTGAACGTTGATATCTTCAAACTTGAAAGTAAGATCGATTGATGGCGCACTCCCCGTACCAAGCGCCTCTGCCAGGGTTTGAACTTCGGCAAAAGGCTTCACTGACTCTTTTTCAAGAGGTCCACAACCGGCGAGGATTGAAATGAATAGAAGTCCAAGAACAATGCGCATAGAGGAAACTTCCACCACCTGTCACACTAAGCCAAGAGGATAGTGATAATTACAGGGTTAACGCTTCTTTTTCTTTTGCGCTTCGTCATTGATAGCGCCTTCGTAGCGAGCAATCTCCTCGGGGCTAAGAGAGCCGGGAGTGATATTCTTGGTACTTGCTCTTGATTTGGCAAAAATCTCACAATCGTGAACGGTACCATCGGTTTCGACAGGAACGTTCTTTTTGCCTTCTTTCATCCAGGTAATTTCTTTGCTGCAGAACCTACATTTTGCCATTTACGCCTCAAGTCCTACATCAGATTTAAATTGGGAGTCGCTGATCTCTCCACGTACTATCATAGCTTTAACAAACATTAGTGCTTTTTGCAGATCTTCACGTTGGGTCGGGTCGACTAAGGTCAAATCGATATGCTTTTGCTTATCAATATGTGAAGTCTTAACCGCTTTTTTTAACTTCGTGACTGCTTCTTCGTAAGAAATACTCATGGTTTAATGTCCTAAATATGCTTTCCTGATTTCTTCGTTCGATATTAATTCTGCCGAGGGGCCTTGCATAGCGATTTCACCAGTCATTAAGACATAGCCTCTATTGGCAATTTTAAGTGCGGCGTAGGCATTTTGCTCAACTAATAAAACGGTCATACCACTTTTATTAATCTCTACGATGGCATCAAAAATGGCTTGGACAAGAATAGGAGCAATCCCAAGCGAAGGTTCATCAAGAAGTAAAAGTTTTGGCTTGGCCATATAGGCGCGAGCGATGGCCAACATCTGTTGTTCGCCACCAGAAAGAGTTCCAGCGTGTTGCTTTCTTCTTTCTTCAAGCCTTGGAAAGAGTGTAAACATCTTTTTAAGATCGGCCGCAATTTCAGCTTTGTTATTTCTTAAAAATGCACCCATTTCTAAGTTTTCACCAACCGTTAAATCAGGGAAAACCATTCTTCCTTCAGGTGATTGTGCCAAGCCTTGGGCCACAATTTTATGAGCTGGTAAGCCTTGAATGGGCTGACCGTTAAATATAATTTCACCCGAAGTCGGCTTAAGTAATCCTGAGATGGTATGTAGCGTGGTGGTTTTGCCAGCACCATTTGAACCAATCAGTGTAACGATTTCACCTTCTTCAACTTTTAGGTCGATTCCGTGAATGGCGTGAATGGCACCGTAGTGAACATTTAAACCTTTAATTTCTAAAATAGTACTCATTACTTTGTCTCCGCAACGGCATCTGCACCAAGGTAGGCTTCAATCACTTTTGGGTTTGATTGAATGTCTTTTGGTCCGCCACTGGCGATGAGTTGTCCGTAGTCTACGCAGTGAATATGTTCACACACGTTCATAACCAAACTCATATCGTGTTCAATAAGAAGAATCGCAATTTGAAACTCATCGCGTACCCATCGAATCAGCTTTGTCAGATCAGCTGTCTCTTTTGGGTTCATGCCAGCCGCAGGTTCATCGAGCAGAAGCACTTTAGGTTTAGTGGCAAGTGCTCTGGCAATCTCAAGGCGACGTTGTTCACCGTAGGGAAGGTTTTTGGCCAGATGATGTTTTTTAGACTTTAGTCCAAAAATATCGAGTAGTTTATCAGCTTCTTGAACGAGTCTGGCTTCTTCAGCGTGATATTGCTTTGTTCTGAAGATAGAAGACATGACTCCGTAGTCGACTCTAAAGTGACCGGCCAGGCGGATATTGTCGAGAACACTCAAGTCCTTAAACAAACGAATGTTTTGGAAGGTTCTGCAAATTCCACTTTGAGTAATATGAGCAGGGCGAAGTTCAGTGATGTCTTTGCCATCGAGGAAAACGCGACCTTCTGTTGGCGTATAAATGCCAGTGATCATATTAAAGATGGTTGTCTTGCCCGCACCGTTTGGACCAATAATCCCGACAAGATCAGTGGCGCCCAGTTGAAGCGAAAAATTATTAACAGCAACCAAACCGCCAAAGCGCATGGTGATACCTTGAGTTTCTAAAATAGGAGTGCTCATTACACGTCTCCTTTTTTCATACCAAGAAGTTTCTTGATATCGAGCTCATGTTTACCGAAAATACCTGAAGGACGCATGAGCATTAAACAGATGAGAAGCATTGAGTAGATGACCATTCGCCACTCTGAAACTGTTTCACCAAAGAAGCGAAGGACTTCAGGAAGAAGAGAAAGGATAACAGCACCGACAACGGCTCCAGTGACTGAGCCAAGCCCGCCTAAGATAATCATAAGAAGGATGATCACAGACCACATAAAGTTAAAGCTATTGGGGTGAATGAACTGAGTCGTATGGGCAAAAAGAACTCCGGCAACGCCAGCAAAGCCAGCACCGACCGCAAAGGCCATGACTTTATACTTGAACGTGTAAATACCCATACTCTCGGCGGCGATTTCATCTTCACGAATAGAAATGATCGCTCGGCCATGGGTTCCACGAAGAAGATTCACCACGAAAACAATCGTGATGATAACCCATAGGTAGACCCAGAAGAAATTACTCCATGATGGAATACCTGTGAATCCGCGCGGTCCACCGACAGCGTCCATATTCATAATAATGATTCTAATGATCTCGCCAAAACCAAGCGTCGCAATGGCCAAGTAATCGCCGCGAAGACGAAGACAGGGAACTCCAATGGCAAGACCAGCTATGGCGGCGGCAACGAAGCCTAGTCCACAGCCGATAAAAAGATTAACAAAGTCTGGAACTGGTAGGGCAAAGAAAACGCTATAAGCAGCGCCAACATAAGCACCAACGGCCCAAAAACCTGCGTGACCTAGTGAGAACTGGCCACAGATGCCGTTAATCAAGTTGAGGCTGACGGCCAATATAATAAAAATACCACTTTGAATGGTTAGATAAATTAAATAATCCATTACACTTTCTCCTTGCGGTTGGTGCCCAGGAGTCCTGCAGGTTTAACCAGTAATATAAGAATGAGAATGGCGAAGGCGACCGCATCTCTATAAGTAGAAATCCAAAAACCGACGACCATATTTTCTGCGATACCAAGAGTCAGTCCACCGAGTACAGCGCCAGGGATAATTCCAATTCCACCAAGAACGGCAGCGATGAAAGCTTTTAAGCCTGGGATAAGACCCATCATTGGTTCAACCGTGTTGTAATACATTCCGACTAGAACACCGGCGGCACCGGCAAGAGAAGCACCGACGAAGAAAGTGAAACTAACGATTAAGTTAGTATTAATACCCATCAGTTCAGCAGCGTTCATATTAAATGAAGTTGCTCGCATGGCCTTACCAATTTTTGTATGAGTGACCACGTACCAAAGTCCGGTCATGAGAACCATGGTGACAACGAAAATGACAATTTGAATTTTTGAAATGAAGACATCGCCAACTTGATATGTTGTATTTTCAAAAGCGGTTGGAAAGGCTTTTGGATCTGCGCCGATTGTTCCTTGTCCCAGGTATTGGAAAAAGAGTGACGTCCCAAGAGCGGTGATCAGGGCGGGAATTCTTCCTGCGTAACGAATGGGACGATAGACTAATCTCTCTACTGATACTGCAACCAAGCCTGAACCAATCATGGCGGCAGGTAAGGCGACATAGAGTGGTAGTCCACTTGAAATGAGATAGTAACCAATAAAGGCTCCGATCATATAAAACTCACCGTGGGCAAAGTTGATGAGTTTAATAATCCCGTACACCATAGTGTAACCCAGAGCAATCAGGGCGTAGATACTACCTTGAGCAACTCCGTTAAGGAGATAGGTAAAAAAATCGGAAATAAGATAAGCCATTTCTTCAGACATTAGGGAATCCCGCTAAGTATTGTTAAACAAAAAAGCGCACCGTAGTGCGCTTCCAGGAGTCAAAAAATTAAGGATTAACTTTTTGCTTGAAGATATTGCCAGTCGCTGTTGTCTCAAGAACAACCGCAGACTTTTGAGCATTTCGGTTAGCATCAATAGTGATGGCACCTGTTACACCTTCAAATCCAACTGTGTTAGCTAGAGCTTTTTGAAGAGCTGAAGACTCAGATGAGCCAGCACGCTTGATTGCATCAGCAATAACAAGAATTGCGTCATAACCAAGTGCGGCCATAGCACCTGGCTTTTCATTGTAGCGGGCCATGTAGTCTTTCACGAACTTTTGAACACGTGGATCTGCATCATCGGGAGAAAAGTGAGACGAGATATAGTTGCCTTTAATGCCTTGTGGTCCTGCTAGTTCTTGAAGCTTCGGTGAATCCCAGCCGTCGCCGCCAAGGATTGGCATTTCCATGCCCATTGAACGAGCTTGCTTAAGAATAAGTCCAACTTCTGAATAATAACCAGGAAGGAAAATGACATCTGGATCAGCGCGCTTAACTTTAGTTAGTAGTGATCTGAAGTCAGTATCTTTTTGTGTGTAGGTGAAGTTGTCTTGAATAACAGCACCGCCAAGACTGTTAAACTCTTCTTTGAAAACTTTTTGAAGACCTTTTGAATAATCAGAAGAGTTATCAACGATGATGGCAGCTTTTCTTTTGGCAAGTGTCGTGAAAGCAAATTTGGCCATGACAACGCCTTGAAAGTTATCTGTGAAACAAGTACGGAAAATAAAATCTCCGGTCATTGTTACTTTTTCATTAGTTGAAGCAGGAGTTAGAAGAGGAACTTTTGCGGCTTGAGCAATGGGAGCTGAAGCAAGTGTGTTAGATGAAGCAACCGATCCAAGTACGAGATCAACCTTGTTGATGTCGATCAGCTTTCTAACTGCATTGGCCGACTCTACGGGCTCACCTTTATTATCTTCTACGATGACTTTAATAGTCTTACCGTTGATTGGCGTGAGGTTTACCTCTTCAAGTGCCATTTTAATGCCATTGACTGACTCTTGGCCGTAAGAGGCGATAGGTCCTGTCATTGCGAAGACGGCACCGATAGTGATTTCATTTTCAGATTTTTGGGCAGCTGCTGAGTCTGCTTTTTTATCCTGACAACCAACGGTCAGTAACAAGGCGATCATTATCCCAAGTAGTTTCACAAGTACGCTCCTCTAATTTATCCATGAGTCTTATTTAAGGTTTCTGGACAATTATGCTCAAACGCACAGGTGATTGGCAACTTAACAGATTATAAATAAAGGAGAATGCTGCTTCGCGCCTGCATAAATTCGCTCATGCCTAAGGCTTCAAGCTCTTGTAGAGACGCAAGTGTACCATCTTGCTCGACCCATTGACGCAGTTTGTCCGTACCATTGATTAAATCAATCGCCTGCTTATCAAACTCGTATTCATAGGCGGCGTCTTGCCATTCAAAATCACTTCCGAGCTCTTGATGAAAAACTCTCAGCAAATACTGACCGACACTCCAGCCTTTAGCCTTCGCGCTATCAGTAATATGGATATGAAAACCGCCACAGGACTTACCAGCATGTTTTTGAAAGGTAGGCCAAAACATCTGTGGTCGCAGAACAACGCCTTCAAATTTCCACTTTTTTAAATCTTCATTCATTTTCTTTAAGAGTGAAAATGGTTCAATATTTGGTGCACCAACAACTTCAAGCGCGCGAGTTGTGCCGCGACCTTCAGATAACTTGGTACCTTCGAATAAAACGGTACCGGGAAAGCTTAGACATGAATTTGGTGTCGACAGGTTAGGTGAGGCGTTGACCCAGTGGCGCTGAGTATCCTCCCAAGTCATGGAGCGCTTATAGCCATCCATTTTCACGACGTGAACATCGCACTTAACTTTCATCACGTCGCGAATAAACATGGCCACTTCACCCATAGTAAGGCCATGGCGTTGGGGTATAGGCAGCTGACCAACAAAAGACTTCCATTTGAGATCAAGCACAGTGCCTTCAATAATGTCGGCGCGGGCAGGGTTCGGTCGATCAAGCACGACCACGCGAATATCTTTTTCGGCGCATTTCTCCATAAGAAGGTTGAGCGTGGATATATAGGTGTAGACGCGGGTTCCAACATCTTGCAGATCAACCACAATCGTCTCAAGCCCATCAAGCATGTGATCTGTTGGAATTCTTGTTTCGCCGTAAAGCGAGTGAATGACGCGATTAAAATAAGGATGCTTGAAGTCGTGAGTTTCGACCATATTGTCTTGGACGTCGGTCACAAAGCCGTGTTGTGGTCCAAAAATTTTATGGAGGCGTTCGCCAAAAACACGAATCAAAGACTCAACGCCTAGTTCGAGATTGCGATCGACGCTGGCACTGTGGCACAAGTAGCCAAAATTCCCAAGTATGAGGTCTTGAGTTTTTTTGTCGGAGATAAGTTTTTCTAAGCCTAATGTAATTGTCATGCAGCAAGTTTAGACAAGCTGTCGCTGGTTTGCCAGAATTATCATACACACACGTCCGGAGACATTCATGAAACAATATTTAGATCTTATGCGCCATGTTCTAGAAAACGGTGCTGATAAAAGTGATCGCACGGGAACCGGCACGCGCTCAGTCTTTGGCTACCAGGCCCGTTATAATCTGGCCGAAGGCTTTCCCCTAGTCACCACTAAGAAATGTCATTTGCGCTCAATTATTGTCGAGCTGCTGTGGTTTTTAAAAGGTGATACCAATATTCAATTTCTAAAAGAGAATCGCGTCTCCATTTGGGATGAATGGGCCGATGAAAAAGGTGATCTTGGTCCTGTCTATGGTTATCAGTGGCGCCACTGGAAAACACCGGACGGCAAAGAGGTCGATCAGATTAAACAATTGATTGAAGGTCTAAAGAAAAACCCAGATTCACGTCGCCATATTGTGACGGCCTGGAATCCGGCCGATGTGGATAAGATGGCATTGCCACCTTGTCACTCTTTCATGCAGTTCTATGTCGCTAATAATAAACTTTCATGCCAGCTGTACCAGCGCTCGGCCGATATCTTCTTAGGTGTGCCATTTAATATCGCATCATACGCACTTCTTACCATGATGATTGCCCAGGTGTGTGGTTACGAGTTGGGTGATTTTGTTCACACGATGGGGGACGCTCATCTTTATTCCAATCATATGGAGCAGGCGCAGTTGCAACTTTCTCGCGAGCCTCGTGCTTTGCCGCAGATGAAAATTAATCCTGAGGTGAAAGATATCTTTGAATTTAATTTCGAAGACTTTGAGTTAGTGGGTTATGAGCCACATCCACATATCAAAGGCAAAGTCGCCGTATGACATTTGATCTTGCGCCATCTTCGTCGTCAGCTTCAAAAGCACCTCCTTGCGCCGTACATATTACGTACGGCTCAGTCGGTGTTTTTTTACTTCCTAGAATCTGTCACAAACTTAAATGTCATGTTCTTATTGGGAGTCCTTCTAGATGATTGTTTCATTGATTGCCGCCATTGGGAAAAATGGCGAACTCGGCTTTGAAGGCAAAATTCCTTGGCATATCCCAGAGGATTTTAAGCATTTCAAACAAACCACTCTAGGCCATCATTTGGTGATGGGGAGAAAGACGTTTGAAAGTATAGGCAAACCACTTCCGGGTAGAAAAACAATCGTGCTCACGCGCGGACGAAAAAAAATGGAAGGTGTCGACAGTGTCGATGCTGCTTCAAAGGCATTGGAACTCTGTGCTCAAAGAGGCGAGAGTGAAGTTTTCATTGCTGGTGGGGCCGAAATCTATAATCTCTTCATGCCCCACGCGCAAAGACTATATATTAGTTATGTGGATTTTGAAGGGGAGGCGGACGCTATTTTTCCTGAGATTAATCTTGATCGCTGGAAGGAAGTTTCTAGTGAACAACACCAACCAAAAGAGAAGTCTCCTGGCTGGTGTTTGAAAGTTTTTGAATCTCTTTAAAGAGACGTTGTCCTATTGCCGCGAACTCGTCTTTTACAAGCTTCTGAGCAACAAGCCGCTTCGCCCAACTGGCGCTCAAAATTAAAGCGAGCACGCTGAGTCGCTGAACATTCGTGATTGGTGCCCCAGGTGGTACTGGAGCGTCCCCAGTCGCGGTAATTACTTTGTTCGTATAACCTGAGAGCACATTTAGCATTATCTCGGCGAATATTGGCAGGCTCGTAGAGCCGACCAATTCGCAACCTCTCAGCACTTGATAAATTCCTTCTTCCAGCTCTAGGTTCTTCCGATGTAATGATAGCTTTTATGTCTGAGCAAATTTTCCCCCTTTCGGCGTGCTGGGGATGAATACCAAAAGGTCCGCGTCCGCCCATTCCAATATTATCGGCTCCGCGACCAAAGACTGATTCGCCGTTAGATATGCATAGAAAATGTTGCAAGAGTTGATCATTATTACTGACGCCAATATTTAACCCAGTGGTGTCGCGTTTTATTTCTTGTGAACATACGCCAGCCTGCTTGAGGGCAGTGGCAATAGCGCGAACTCTTGATAGGTCACTACTTGAGCTCGTTAGTCTATTGAAGGCAGAAGCTTCAAATCCAATTTCTTCAAAACACATTTGTCTAAAGTTACCAAATTCATCGGATCTTAAAACGGCGTTTGTAAATAATTGGTCATTATACTTTTGCTCATCAAAAACAGCACCATTTTCTCGTAAACGCGCTACGAGCTCTCTAAGCTGTATTGGTTCAACCTTATGGCTATATTGCTCTGAAGTAAGGGGATCAATACAAGTTATGGTTGATAGCCAATCGCTATGTGTGACTGAGCAGGTAATAGGGAGCGAATTGTCTGAATTGCTCTGAACCTCACCGAGAGTGGAGGCTATAAGAGGAGAAGAAAAAAGCATTAAAAATATTAAACTTTTCATAGGACCAATTATAGCTAAGCTTTTTAAAACCTAGGCCAAGAAAATCTTACCTAGGTTAAATTATCGCAATTTCAGCTATTTGAAGTAGCAGGCTTGGAGTTTTGGTTTTTATTATGGTTGGCACGTGGACGGTAATTACCGCGTCTTTGATTATTTCTTGAGCCCTGATGATGGCGTCTTCCCTGGCCATGGTGGTGATTATTCTGTTCGAGCTGGAACGATCTTCTGTTCCATGGATTTAGGAACATTAAAAAGAATAATAAGGTTCCTCCAAATTCGATAAGCTCACCGCGCTTTGGAGACGGGTTAATTTCGACTAAAAGAAAAAGGAGTAGGTACATCACGACTTGGCGAGCTCGTGGAAGGGGGATGGCAAACTTTTGAACCAGCTTCATGACCGGCTTGTACTTTCTCGCCACGCTTGGAAGAACAAGGCAATAAAGAGCGATGAGAACTCCAAGAGTCACACCAAAAATCATTTTGTTAACTTTCTTGCCACTAACGACTAGGTTGTGAAGATTGGTTTCGCCTTGAGCATTATGGGTTTGAAAAAACTCTGAGCTTTCTACATTGAACAGTCTTTGGCCCCACGAGATCTCTTCGCCTGCACCGAAAATAAACATACCTGCAAAGACTAAAAGCATGGCCAAAAAGAATTTAGGGCGTTTACCTTGAAGTGTGACAAAGCGCTTAAGGCATAGTCCGGCCGTGAGTAGTAACCAGCCGACTGTCATCCATTCCACGAGACCGTCCTCAACCACAAAAACTGACTCAAAATATTCAAGATTGGTATGGGCAAAATACAGACCAAAAAGTGAGAATTGAATCAAGATGGCATAGAAAAATGCTTCTGTGCGAGTTGGGCGGTAGTTAAATTTCATTATTCGTCCTTAAAATTGGATGCAGCTTTTGTAAACTCGTTAATTTTTTCATTCCAGGCTTTTTCAATTTTATCCCGCTTGGCCTTAAGCTGAGCAATACGCTCATCAAAAGGCTTGAGATCATTTTGCTTTTTAGCCTGGGCCAGTTCAACTTTCTTTAGTAGTTCTGTTCTTTTAATCAATTTAACGAAGTTTGGATACTCAAGCTTAAAGAATGCAACAGATCTTGTTTGGATTGTCTTGATTTGTTCAGCGTACTTATCACTAGTGAGCTTAATACTTTTAAGAAACTCTTCACGCTCACTAATCTTAACCAGATCTTTTCCTAGAACAACTATGATTTGATCGCCACCTAGAAGAACATCGAAAGTGGTGAGCGCAATTTTGGCGCCAGCATCCAGATCTTCATTATTAAGCTGAGTGCCATTAGTGGTTTCTTTGCCCAGAACATGCCATGTGCCGGACTCGAGTTGGAATTCCAAATGTTCTTTATCGAGGTATTGATCGCCATCAAAAGGGGGATGACTTCGACCGATGATGGAGCCGTGTTTGAGTCTGATGACAGTATTATTGATGACTGACCAGACAAACAGGGTTTCCTCTAAAATAGACTTGGTCGAACTTTCCATGAAACTAGTTTAATCGGTACGCACCCCGTCGTCGAGTTCACTTTGCTGAATATCAGCATTTTCCTGCGAGTTTCTGGGAAAATCCCGAGTTAAAAGCTCGCCTGTTTCGCGAACCATTCCTGTTAGGGCCTTGGGAAGGTCGCGGTTTTTAAGATCAATCAAGGCCTTGTTGAGTATGGCCTTCCAGGTTTGCTCATCAACCTTAGCCGCTATCCCAATATCGGCAAGGATATGGGCACGGTGTTCAAAGTTTGAGATGAAAATGAGAACGCCATCTCTGTCTTTGGTCGTATGCACGCCATGTTCAAAATAAGCTTGTAGCGCACGCTGATAAACCTCTTCATTCATTTGATTTTTCGTCAGCATGAAGCGCTTGAGTTTTGGGTGAAAAGCGATGATTAGGCCAAGAGTTGCAGCAATAGATTGTGAGGCCATAAACCAAATGGGATCATCAATAGAGAGTGGCGCCATGTAGAGAAGCACTGGCGCGACTAAGCTCAAAAGCAAAGCCCAACGAAAATGAGCGGAAGGGTAGCTGTCACTACTTTCAAGAATAACGGGAACGATTTCACCCGTGCTCTTTGATTCGATCTCAGTGACGAGACTTTTGATATCGGCCATAAATTCTTTCGTTAGCTTTTTCATTACCAACCTCCACTGGCGCCGCCGCCTGAAAAGCCACCACCGCCGCCAGACCAGCCGCCTCCGCTAGAGAAGCCTCCTGAGCGTGAAGAAGATGAAAGTCCGCCGCCAAGCATCGCGCCGTAAAAGAGGGCCGAGCCTCTGCGCCTTCTAGTGAGCATTTCAAAAATAAAAAAGATCACAAGAAATGATAAAGTGAAAATACCGATTGGCTTTTTCTTAGTCTGCTTATTCATACCGACAGAGGCGGCTTGAGTTTGCACACCGGCAAGACCAAGCAATCCATTAACTCCGACTAAAATGCCTGTACTGAAATCCCCTCTTCTAAAGTAGGGGGTCAAAGACTGTATTAGAATTCCAGCTTGCGCGTCTGTGATAACGCCTTCAAGTCCTTGGCCGACTTCGATTCTGATTTTTTTCTCTGCCATCGCCATGACAAGGAGTAAGCCCTTATCACCTTTAGCAGAACCAAGTTTCCATTGATCAACTGCGCGAATTGAGAAGTTCTCGATGGCATCGCCACCCATATCCCTAGCGATAAAGACTTGGACTTGAATGCCATATTTTTCATTAACATTTTTTAGCACGCTGGAGAGTTGCCATTTTTGATCAGTTGTAAAAATCTTGGCCTCATCAATAACAGGTCCGCTAAGAGAGGGAATTTCTCTGGCGCTAAGTGAAAATGATAAAAGAAGTAGTGAGAGAAGAATTCGCATTAAAAGCTAACCTTTGGAGCATCTTGAACTTGCTCAAGATTTTCGACTTGAAACTGTGGCATTTTGCTATGGTGATAAAAAAGGCTGTTTGTCCATGAGCTTGGTGGCACAGTGACTTTATTATTAAAGTTTTTGATCGATTCGATATAGCGATTGCGAGCGACAGTGATGCGGTTTTCAGTGCCTTCAAGTTGAAATTGAAGCTGTTTAAAATTTTCATTGGACTTGAGGTCGGGGTACTTTTCAACAACCACCATAAGACGTGATAAAGCACTTGATAGACCTTGTTGGGCTTTTGAGAATTGCTGCAGAGTTTGATCGTTTAGGTTATCAACTGAAATATTACTTTGAGTTGCTTTAGCGCGAGCTTCAACAACTGCTGTGAGAGTATCTTTTTCTTGAGCGGCATAACCCTTAACTGTTTCGACCAGGTTTGGAATCAGATCCGCACGTCTTTTGTATTGGTTTTGGACTTCCGCCCAAGTGGCTTCAACTTCATTTTTTGACTCTGGAATGGATTGAATGCCGCAAGAAGTGACGAGCAAAATAATTGAAAAAAGCGCGGTGCGCATGAAAGACCTCCGAATAAATCTTGGTTCGAGCAATATTGTAAGGTAAAGTTGACTCCTATGTCCAAGCTATCAGTATCAGTTCTTATCATTGCTCAAAATGCAGCGTACTCATTGCGTCGATGCCTTGATTCACTCACTGCTTTTGATGAAGTCGTGCTGGTTGATGGAGGAAGCCGCGATGCTACTCTTGAAATTGCGAAAGAATATCCGAATGTAAAAGTTTATCAAAACCCCTGGCCTGGCTTTATCGCGCAACGAAACTTTTCCATCGATCAAGCCTCTCATCCTTGGTGTTTTATGATGGATGCAGATGAAGCTGTTACGCCTGAGGTTGTAGAAGAAATTGCTAGGGTCATAGCCAGCTCAGAGGCTAAAAAGCTCTATCGAATTGTTCGTACAGAATATTTTGAGGGTGAGGCGATTGAGTTCGCTTATGGTCGCTCCGACTATCAAGAAAGATTATTTCAAACTAAGCATATTCGCTATACCGGCGGAAATCATCATGAGCACCTGATCGATGGTCGCTTGGCCAAGCCAGGTGATTCAGAGATGGGTGACTTTAACCCCAAGCTTCGCATCCTCCACTGGCCTCACTATGGAATAGATGATTGGATCAAAAAGCTGCCAAGGTTCATCGTTTTAGTAGCGGAAGAAAAAATCGAGCGTGGAAAAAGAGCAAGCGCTTTCGTCGTATTAGCAACATTGTTTGGAACTTTTTTTCAGGTCTATGCTAAGTCATGGCGCCAAGGTAAAGTTGGTTTTGTCATCTCAGTGAGTGAAGCTTGTTATCGAACATTAGTTAAGATTAATATGTACACGAAAAAGAATGTCCGAAAAGATCGATCTAAAAGCAATTTTGAGCAGCAATATCTAAACTAAGAGATCCTTATATATTTTGAGATAAGCTTTTGCAGCTGTATTCCAGTTATAAGCCTTAGCACGTTCAATAAGTCTTTTCTTTTTAGTGTCATCGAAATCACTTAACCCATTCTCAACAATAAGCTTCATTTGAGTTGGCTCAAAACTTTCGAAATAATAGGCATCTGGTCCACCTGTTTCAGGAACTGACGTTTTGGTCGATAGAAACAGTGGTTTTCCTTTGGCCATGGCCTCAACAATGGGAATGCCGAAGCCTTCGAGTAAAGAAGGGAATAAGAATGCTTGGCAATTCTCAAGATACCAATTTTTAACTTGATCGTTGATTGTGCCAACAAAAAAAACATTCTTCATTTTTTTGTTTAAGAGATCTTTCGCATAATCTGAAGTCAATGAACCAGCAATAATAAAATCAAAATCAGGCATGAGAAGTGCCAGTTCTTGAATAACGTGAGTGTTTTTCTTTTTTAATACTGTACCGATATTAAAAAAGAATGGTCGTTTGGGAGCGATATGTGGAGTTTCTGAACCGTATAAAGTCGGAACGCCGTTTTGAATGACGCTAATCTCGGTTGGAACCTTGAAAGTATTCAAAACACTTTTTTTAGTAAACTCAGAAATGCAAACAACATGCTCCGCATGAGAGAGCAGTTTTTGAAGTTTGGCTTCGATGATTAAGCGCTCATTTGGTTTTTCAACGAGATCGTTAAGATCATGAATCGTTAGAATGTAGGGCGAACTCCGTGGGGGAGTGTATCTAGAGTCTTGATGCGTCAGATGCCATAACCTAGCTTTTGGCGGAAAAAACTTATGCCATGTACGACGCTCTGGAATCTTGACCAGTCCCGTGTCGGTGGAGTCATGGCTTTGAAGACTGGAAATAGATAGAGTTGTATTGTTTTTTGAAATGGCCTGACCTAGGTGCAAACAAAACTGCCCTAAGCCAGAGTATGGATCTTTAATCTTTTCAAGCTCTATTAAAACATCGTTTATCAATTGAACTCACAGGCAAACAATTTCACCTTGATTGTAGTCTACTAGACCTTCGCTTCGCAACTCTTCTAGGCGCATCGCAAACGAAATCTCTTCCTGTTCAATCTCTTCTTCTAGTCCAACGATGGTGTCTGATAGGTCTTTTAGAGCGTTAAGCTTAACGACGAGAGAAATAAGAAATTCTCTTTGGTCGCTGATCTCGCTCATGCGGCTACCAAACCAAAAAGTCGATGTAATAGCTACGATAAAGGCGCTCGATAGGATTTTTCCAATGGCAGCTTTATTTGAGTTTTTAATCGCGCTCATTAACTTGGCCATAACTGTTGCACCTTCGGCCGAAGCTTTCATGCGCTTAATTAAGAGGCCGGCCAAAATAACTGAACCGATACCACCGCCAATGGCCATATTGCGATTAAATCGACCCTCTGCTTGTAGCGCAGTTGCTTCTTCATCTAATGATTCGGCCAAAAGAGCAATCTCTCTCGAATCAGATGTATCGACCAGCATATCGCGGATCTCTCTGGCTTTGGTGCGTTCAATCTGAAGCTCTTTCATGGAAGCCAAAGCTTCTTTCATTTCTTTGATGCGCTCTTGTTTTGTCAGCATGAAAGCACATTTATTCATTGCCTGCGCACTTAGTGTTGTTGTGCCCAGTAAGAGAAATGATAGGCTCAAGGCCATAAATTTTTTGAATAACATAAGGTACCCGCTTTCATTAATTAGTCTTTGCTATTTAAAGAAGCACAAACGGTGCCAAGTCGTGATTGTCTTTTCCATGAGTTATAACAAGAATTTGCGTCAGAGTGTCTAAAGTTTGGACACTTATTTTGGCCCTAAACAGTTGATTCTCTATCAATTTTCTCTTGTATTTACCGATAAGAGAGTGTGAAAAAACTAGTGCCAGCTTTTATTATTCTTACGGTCTTGGCCACCTCTGAGCTTTGGCATGGCCAAGCTCGAAATCTTGATCGTCGTCCTGCCTCTTTGTGGGCCGGCTGTATGCAGGCTTTTCGCATTGTTTCTAGTGTCGCTAAATCTCCTTGGCTTGGGTTTTTGCGTAGAGTACCTAGACCTAATCTGAAGCAATTTAGTGTCGATGAAGTTGGCTCAGCGACGGCTCGCTATATTGAAGAGCTTAATAGCGGAAAAAGCCTTGATGAGATTGTGCCTGAAAGTATGGAAGAAACTTTAGGACTCATGGAAGCAGTACTGGTTACTCGTGGTTTTGATGCTGTTGATTACGCCGCCATGGATAGACTAAAGCGCGGAAAGATTGCATCACTTTTAAAGCAGCTCGATAAACCCTCACGTTTTAGTTTAGAGGCCTATGAAAATATTTGGGCCGAAATCTTCGTGGCCAGACTTGGTCGATGGGAGAGATATAAGTCCATCTTTGATGGTGAGCATGCCAAGGCCCAGGCAATACAACTCTTGATGCAAGAAGAAATTGCAAGGCTTGGACTTGTTAAGGCCGGTCGAAAATATGCGCTCTTGGAGAATCCTGAAAACAGTGTGAGACGATTTACCAACTCTTCTCTTGGAAAGTCTTTGTCGACTTCGATTTTCAACTTGCCCATTGCGTTTGGTATGCCTCCTCTGGCGATTCCAAAACTTAATCGTTTGCGGCTGCCGCAAGACCTTGCTGACTCACTTTTAAAAGATGGACTGTCTGAAGCTAACTTAGCCCGTGTCGATGAATTTTTAGTTGAATATTCGGCCGGTCGTTTTGGGCTTAACCTTGGCGTTAGAGAGCGTTATGAATTAATAAGAAAAACCTATAGCGCAGGGCTTGGTATTTATTTTTTAATTCTGGGAAGCTGGGAAGCAGTTGTTCGCTACAGAGAGCTCTCGGAAGAGGAAGATGCGATTTCCGATGGCATTCATGAGATCTCTCAGATCTTGGAACAGGCCGCTAATCTAGAGCAACAAGGCTATCAGATATTTGAAGATGGGCCAACGACCAGCACTGTCAGTCGCGAGTGTCGAGATCTTAAAGATTGCCTGCGCTCTTCAGCAGGTGAAGGACCTTGGGAGACTCAATCTCAAGTCTACTTAGACTGCAAAAGTTTTGTCGACCCTGATAATAAATGTAAAAGTCTAAATGAATGACTTGAGTTCTCCACCAACTTCTTGGGCTTTTTGGTAAGCTGGTCGCTCTTTAATTCGTTTAAGAAAATCAATGAGTGCTGGAAAGTCTTTTGCGAAGCCTTTGAAGTGTGAAGCAGATTCAATTGGAAAACTAAGTTGAATATCGGCAGCACTAAAGTCATTACCACAAAACCATTTATGACTTGAGAGATGATTATTTAGGAAACCTAAATGTAGATTTCTTTGTGGTGTAATAAAAGAGGCACTCACAGTTTTTGACAGGCCCTTAACAATCGGCTTAACGATAAATGGCATCGGCGAAGCTTCAATTTTAGCAAAGAGCAGTGTCATCATCAAAGGCATCATCAAGGACCCCTCTGCATAGTGAAGCCAGTAGCGATACTGCAAAGAACCATCGACTTCTTGCGGCTTTAGTTTTTTACTCTTATCGTATTCCTCAATAAGGTATTCAATAATAGCGCCGGACTCTGCAATGGTTTTGCCTTGATCAGTAATGACAGGAGACTTTCCAAGCGGATGAATATCTTTGAGCTCTTTAGGGGCCAGCATGGTGAGTTTATTGCGCTTATACTCAATGATTTCATACTTGAGTTCAAGCTCCTCTAAAAGCCAGAGGATGCGATGAGAGCGAGAATTTTCAAGATGATGAAGTGTAATCATTCGCCTAGTATGGCGTAATAAGTCCTGGAAAGCCAACTCCGACTGGTATTTGTCCAAGTTTGAGTTGTTCCGTTATAGGCGTTTGCAAGATTCCTTGACGATCGCCATCAAGACGCTCGAGCACTAGCGCGCGATCTTCTTCTCTAAACTCGCCCCAAATATTTTTGAAAGCTGATTCACCGCGGATGATCTGGGCCATTTCAATATCGGAGTCCATATTGGCATTGGTAATAACGCCAATCTTATTAAGTCTGGTGTCGCCAATAAAATACCAACTCTCTTGAACTCTGGAGAGTCGATCATCGTCTTCACAAATTAAAAGACTCTTTTTCTCTTGTGCGTTTACCACATGTAGACAGCGCTTAATTTTTGCCAAAAACTCTAGCGTGATTCGATTATATTCTAATTCAATATCTTTTTGCTGGGTGTATTGTCTTTCAAATGAGGCTTGCATCTGTGCCTTTTCTTTTGCCTGATAAGTGGCATAAGAGTGATAGTCGCCGATTCCCGCTTTGGAGATAAAAGGAATAGAGAGTTGAAAGCCCATATTTGATTCAATTGTACGGCCTGTTCGCTCGCCCGAGCCTTCACTGGTACGATCACCAAAGGATGCGAAATAACCTACACCACGGAAAATGTCTCCGCGAGCCTGGGAAATAAACTTAGGTCTTGTGACTTCAATATTACCCAGACTTTCTTTTTGTAGCAGCTCAATGAGATGGGTCGATGGTGAAACGTTTATGAAAGCTTGTGGGTTTTCGGTGCAAGCCTTCCACTGCTCTCCACCAACAAGTACATCATCAAAACTGCCCCAGTTAAACTCGCGCGATACGCTGGGGAGTTGATAGAATTGTTGACATAATTTTGCCATCGTTTGTTTTGGTTTGGCCCTAGTGCTCATTAAGGTTCTAAGATCGCTTAATGAAAAGTTAGCGGCACTGCCATTTGTCAGTTGTGCAAGTTTTGCAGAGACTCTATTTTGTGAAATTTGAGTTAAGCTTTTGCGCTGTATTGTCTCGCCTTGTGATTGTGCTAAGAGTTTTAAATACTGCTCGTAAAGTTCAAGCGATGGGGTCGCTCTTTTTTCAAGCCCAAGCGTTGACTGGGTCGAATGACGTTCAATATTTGAATAAATCTGTGAAGAGTTTTGTATCAAAGCGGTTACATCATTACTTTCGGCCAAAGGATAAACGCTGGCAGAAACAATCGATTCACGAATATTTTCGATGCTACCAGTTGGGGACGCCTTGATCACTAAAAGGTTCTTCAGTCTAAGTAGGGGAGTCGTCGAAACTGCCATTGGAAAGCTAATTGAACTCGTTACAAGCCCATCAGATCTAATTGAGACTTGCTTGATAGCTTTTGAAATCAATGTGAACTGACTTAGGTCAGGCTCATCAAAGTTCGCTTCTGACACTTTTGGTGAATAGAGATAGACTTCAAGATCAAGACTTCCCTGAGTTAGAGCGCGGGGAAGAGTTCCCATCACAGTTTCACCAGGCAGAACCGCTTTAGGAGAGAACTCGAGTTTATATGTCTTAGTAATGCTAAGATTTAGGTTCTGATCTAAGAGGTAGCCATCTTGACGATCACTCTCGTTAATTAACTTTATACTTGATATATTCAATTCGCCTAGAATATCGAGAACTTCACTACTTTGCGTCGTCGTACTTTGCGATTGAAATTCGCTCACGTCCGTTAGCTCAGGAGCGATTTCATTCTCAATACCATCAAGGGCCAAGCTTCCCTTTGTTTTTGGCAGTGAACCAGGTAGCGCAAGATCAATGCTTAAATAAGACTGGTCTCCAAGCGCTGGAAGAAGATCTGTTTCAATAACAAACTCACCTTGAAGCTTTATTTCTCCACCTTGCCAATCAATATTTCTAACTAGTTCTGTTGAAAAATCGCTCAAGGTAGAATCAAACTTTTGGCGCTTTAGTATGAGTTTAATCTCAGCACTGCCACTTTCAAGTGTTTCGCGTTTGATCTGTCCGTCGATATTGAGTCTTTCAAGTACTGGCGTAGCCTTTAGTTTCCAGTCGATGACTGTGGTGCTGGCCCTGCCTCTTTTTCTTACGACTTCCCAGTCTAGACGAGTGAGTCTCAGTTTACTATCTGTTTCGCCTAGGCCGTCTATTCCTGAAACGAGGCTATCTCTTGAAACGCTTTCTATTGCAGGTTTCTTGTATCTTCCGTCCATGATGGCAGAAGATCCTGAACGCCAAGGATTGACGTAAATTTGGATTGTACGCTTTCCCAGATGATTTTGTGTGGCTGTAATATGAAGTTCATCTCTCATCCATGTTTCATTTTTCATCCATGGGAAAACAATGGCATTGGACCAGGCGAGACAGCCGTCACCATCAGTCGTAAGTAATTTAGTTTCGTTATTTATTTCTACCTGAAATTGTTCGCCAACTAGCGCGGCCTGAAGGGCGGCATCTTTAAGACAGGCCTTATAATTGATAAAGCTTGCTTCTTTGATCGCTGGTACTTGAGGGTGTGAGATAAGTTCTGAATTGGCAGTAATTTCTGACACTAAAAAGGTCGCAGCTTCATCCATATTCACTTCTTGAATATTATTGCTGCAGCTAAATAGAAAAGCACTTAAAGCGATTGTAAGCACTTTATGGAGTAAATAACGCACATTCATAACGTTTATAATGTGCAAGCTTTGATCCATCTTAGGAAGGACCTAAGTTGTTGGATATCAATAAGGGAGTGTCTAAAGTTTTTACAGTTGAATAGTCTTGTAGCGCCCGGCCAACCAATTCGATATTTCCGATTTATAGCTAGAATGAAAGCGTCTATCTGAAACTCCACCAGCTAAAACGGTATAAATTTTATCGTCTGACATATCAGCAATCATGCGCCACGAAGGTGCAAAGCTAGATGCGCGACCGTGGGCCTTATAGACAGCACCCTGAACGACGGTGGCACGACCTCCGGGCAGACCTAGCTTGGCTTGATCAAAGCCCAGAAACTTGGGAAGTTTTCCTTGAAAGAAAAGATGATCCATTGAAATAGTATTTGTTTCTCCCCACGGCAACAACTGATACGAGTTGGACTGGGAGAGTGTTCTCGATAAGCAAATATGAAAAATGTCTTTGCGTTTATTGGCGCCACCAAACCATAGTTCCAACGTCTCCTCATCATCACTTAAAAGAATTTGATCAAATAAATAATAATAATCGGTGATCGTTGACGTTTCATTTTGAAGAAAAATTAATGAGTCTTTACCAAAAAAATTATCTCCAAAAACTTCGACCAGTAAGTTTCGATAAAAGTTTTCAAATAGAGTCGCTTCAACACTTTCTAGATTATAGCAGCGATCCCATTGTGAGAGTGATCGGCCAAGCGGTGTTTGGGGAAACTCTCCTTCAAAAACGGCTAAGAAAAGTTCTGCTTGCAAAGAGTAAAGGTCATTTTGTAGCGTCATCATTTGTTGCGGATCAATCTGCGATAAGCCGCTAAGGACATCTCTTATTCTGTCATGTCGATACGGCCCCATTGGTAGATTGAGAACTTGATGAGGTCCAGTATTTTCGATCATATTGTTGGCACTACAAAGATAGCCTTCACTAGGGTTTCGAACTGTTTCGAGGTCTCTTGGATCAACTAGTCCTTGCCATAGATTCGGCTTAAGCCAGGCTTCAAGCGGCACTAAGCCGCTGCCACTTCGCAGGGGGGCACGACCTGATTGTTGATAAAGGATTTGTCCTAAACTATCACTCGCGAGCCAATTGCAAGATATTGCGACTTTGGCCGCATGAACTTTAAACTCTTCAACCGTAACGGATTTTTGAATTCCCATGATCGCTTCAACGGTGTCGCCTGTTCCACCTTTTTGATTGGTCCAAGCACGCGATAAGTACAAACCATCTTCAATTTTATTGGCCACTGGTACTTCGAGGACACCAGATTGCGTTTCAAAAATTTTATGGAGTAAATCGTTTTTACCTTTTCTCTTAATTGTTTCAGTTCTAAGGTTTAGTTCTTTTTCACCGTCTGCATGAATTGCTTTTCCATCTCGTATATCTTCAATGAAGAAATCGATCATATCCATGAAACCATAAGTGAAACTAAAGGAAATTTCCTTTGTTCTGCCCATGATCAGGCCAGGTACTCCAGGCATGGTGGCACCAATAAAAAAGTTATCGGGTGTTTTTGCGTGCATTTCATACCAAACAGCTGGTAGACGATTTACTTCCAGGTGCGGATCACAACACATGATGGTTCTTTTCGAATTGGATTTGGCTGGAGCTATAACCCAATTATTACTAGCGATGAGCTTAGGTAAATAACTTAATGTTTTAATCTCTATAGGAAGTCGTGATCTTAGAAACTTTACATTTCTTAAATATTCAATTCGCTTTGAAGTGAGGTCATTCAAGTGCGGGGAGAATAGGCTTTTAAGTTTGGTAAGGTCGATCCCGTCTCGCACAGATTGAATAATCAGTCTCTCAACATCTTCTTGAGTTTGGGCAAGTCCGATATAAGACATCAACTTGATTGTGAGTAAGCTATGCTCTGGTTTCCACGGTGCTAACTTATGTCTAACGAGTTTAAATTCCCAAGGTGTTTTTTCATTTTCCCAAACATAATTGATGCCGTCGGCATAAGCTTGTAAGTAGTCATTTGCCAGCGTTGAGATTTGAGACACTTCTTTTTTAGCTTCATAGGCCATGCCCATTTCACGCATAAAGATATCGATACTTTCAGTTTCTGCGTCACTTTTAAGACACTCGCTGAGTCTTCCTTGACCAGCAAGTCTGGCCATTTCCATCTGGAGAGATCTGTCTCGTGCGTGCGCGATTCCAAGCCCAAACGCAATATCGTGAAGATTGTCGCCACTGAGCTTTGCGACACCGCTTGAAAGTCTGGACACATCACAGGTGTTATCGTGTCGACGATACGTTACAGGTGTAGTTGATTGATCTTTATCCATTTTTAACTCAGTCTATTTTAGTTGGAGTCGCCACCACATCTTCAAAACATCTTGATCTGATTGTAGTAGGGTTGTATTTATAGTTTTACTGTTAGCATAACTAAATCCAAAGGACTCATCATTACTAAAGGGTATCAGATAATCGAATGACAGGCCGGTTCTATTAGTATGGCCATAGCTCGATTCATTGTAGTAACCAATGGCAGCGTCAGCTTCAATTTCAAACCATGAAAGACTTAATTGATGATCGCTTATTGTAATTGATGGGCTCAGTCTCAGTGCTTGGTTTCTAGCATCGGGGGCGCCGTCGTTATAAATGAACTCAGTCGTAACTCCCCATTTGAAACTTTGCGTTTGACCTTTGATTTGCAAACTTGATCCCAAGCCTTCGTACTCGTAGGAAAAGCGGGTATTGGCACTACCAATTCCTTGAGTTTGATTACCCATAAAACCACTTTGATAAGCCACGTTTCCAGTAACATTATTAAAGCTCCATGCAAAAGCCTTGAAGTCGATAGCAACGAGATCCCCTGGTAAATTAAGATCCATTCCTAGTTGTTGATAGCCTGGAGTTCCCTCGGAAACGCCACCTAGTCGATTGGTTAATTCTTGATTTGAGGGGATAGCACTTAGAGCATAAAAGTTTAGCTTGGCTTCACCCCATAGTGAAAAGCTTTGCAAAATCTCAGCGCCTAAAAAGCGACCACTAGCAACCAAAATACGTGGCGCTCTAGAGGACATTGGTAGAGCACCAAACTCAAGCTGATTAGTAGAGAATGGCTTATACGAGAAGTATCCATAGTTGAGTAATACTTGTTGATCGGGCTTAAACTCATCGACTAATGTGCCTTTAAAGGATCCTGTTTCCAAAATGGCGGAAGCTTTTGAATAAAAAGTTAAATCTTCTTTGATATTAATAGAAAGTCTTAACTCGGGTGTAACACCAAAGCTTCGCGCTTGCTGAGTTGAACTCTCCACATAAGTAGCGTTTGATGAAATAGCCAGTTGGCCATTCCAATCAATTTTAGAGGCGGCGAGGCTTGGCAAAAGACTGATTAAAATGATCAGGCGAGATAACATAATGACTCCGTTTATACATCCATTCTAAAGACTGAGCAGCCTTGTTGCCAATATAAGTTGTAACGGGTGAAGCTTGCCGCCGCGACATATCGCCAAAGAATAGGGATAATCTTTTCATGATTGAAATTAATGATGCTCATAAGAGTTTTGGAGCGACACAGGTCATTCCAGGACTGACTCTTTCTATTCCCAGTGGTCAAACACATATTTTATTGGGATCAAGTGGTTGTGGCAAAACAACGCTGCTCAGAATGATTGCCGGGCTCACTACCCCTGATCAAGGGCAAGTCACGATTGCCAATAAGCTTGTGTCCAGCCTGTCTAAACGAGAGATCTCGGATAATATTGGCTACGTGATTCAAGAAGGGGGATTACTTCCTCACTTAAATGGCATCGATAACGTATTACTACCGGTAAAAATTAGAGGCCACGACGTTGAGAAAGCGACAGAGAGACTCGAGGCTTTTGCTGCTGCAATCGATCTGACAATTCCACAATTAAAGCGTTTTCCCCACGAAATTTCTGGAGGACAAAGACAACGAGTCGCGCTTCTTAGAGGTTTAATTTTGGATCAACCTATTATTTTATTGGATGAACCGCTGTCGGCCCTTGATCCAGTCGTTCGCATGAATTTACAAAGACATTTAAAAAATATTTTTAAGAAGTTAAACAAAACTGTTGTTTTGGTTACACATGATCTTCATGTTGCTTCATTTTTAGGTGATGTTATCACTTTGCTTGATCAAGGCCGAATCGTTCAGCAGGGTAGTTTTGAAGAATTATTGGAAAATCCCAGAAACGACTTTGTGCGCGACTTTGTTCAGGCGCAAACACCGACCAAAAGAGTAATTGCATGAAGTTTTTAGCCATTTTCATCATCTTTCTTAATTGTGCTCAGGCAAAAACTTTAAAAATTGGATCTAAAAACTTTACTGAGAGCTATATCCTTGCTGAAATCGTTGCGCAAATTGCAGAGTCCGTAGGCGAGGCAGATGTGCACAGACGCTTTGGATTAGGCGGTACAGGGATAACTTTTCAAGCTCTAACAAAAGGTGAGATACACCTTTATCCAGAATACACTGGCACCATTTCTGAGAGCATTTTAAAAGACTCTAGCCTTAAAGACTACAAACGCTTAAATGAAAAACTTTCTCGTCAAGGTCTAACCATGAGTGAGAGCCTAGGATTTAATAATACCTATGCATTAGCGATAAAAGACTCTTTATTAAAAGAAATAAATTTAAGCAAGCTCTCTCAACTCAATACTCATAATAATATTCCAGCAGCATTTTCCCATGAATTTATGAAAAGGGGAGATGGGCTAGTTAAGTTACAAAGACATTATGGTTTCAAGCTAAAAGATGTTAAGGCGATGGAGCACAGTCTCGCCTATCAAGCACTAGAAGATGGCAAAGTCGATTTAGTAGAAGTTTATTCTACCGATGCCAAGATTGAAAAATACAAGCTCAAAATCTTGGAAGATGACTTGAATTTCTTTCCAGCATACCTTTCAGTTTTATTGGCGAGTTCAAAGCTAAAAGAAGAATTTCCACAAACCTGGCAAATGCTTGAAACTCGTCTGGTAGGTAAAATTGATAATAAAACCATGACCAAGCTCAACGCGCTAGTGGAGCTCGATGGATTAAACTTCTCTCAAGCTGCTAGGTTTTTTCTTGAAGGCAAGCAAGTACAAAATACGCTATTGCCGGCGTGGAACTGGGATAGAATCTTACTTAGAACTAAAGAGCACCTTAAGCTTGTGGTCTTGTCCTTGGTGATGGCCATTATCATTGGCTTGCCGCTTGGAATTATTGCCTCTCAAAATAAATTTGTAGGGCAGTTCTTATTAAGTCTTAATGGTGTCATTCAAACTATTCCATCATTAGCACTTTTATGTTTGCTTATTCCATTCTTTGGAATTGGTCCAAAGCCTGCCATTATCGCACTCTTTTTGTACGCATTATTACCAATTGTGCGCGGTACTCATGCTGGTCTCGTTTCAATTGATATTAAGCTCAAAGAAAGTGCACAGCTGATGGGGTTGACTAAATTTCAGCGCCTGCGCTTTGTCTTGTTACCTCTTGCTAGTCCTTCAATTATGTCTGGAATTAAAACTTCGGCCATTATCAACGTAGGTACAGCAACATTGGCGGCGTTTATTGGTGCGGGGGGTTTGGGACAAATTATCGTTACTGGCTTAGCGCTCAATGATCAGGACATGATCTTACAAGGTGCAATACCGGCAGGCGCTTTGGCCTTAATTGTCCATGCCGGCTTTGAGTTGTTAGACAAATTCTTTGTGCCTGTTGCACTTCGGCGAAATTAATAGTTAAGTATTTGAAACTATTGGGGTAGGTTATGCCGAATCTTGCTCGAAAAAGTCTGATTGATGCGATAATACTGATGCTCAAAAAATGTTTTGGGGAAATCGGTTTAGGGAGATTCCATGGCAACTTCTGTTCACACGACTAGTGGCAAAAATACAAAAATTCTAGCTCCAACAATGGAGCAGCACCGTCATTTTAAAAGCGATGAATTCTGGCGCGCTATTCCCGGATACGCTGATGTATCTAGAGAAGAGTTTGCAGATGCGAGATGGCAACTCAAGCATTCAATTAGAAAAGTTGATCAAGCGCAGAAAGTTTTAGGCGCGCGCTTATCTAAAGAAACATACGACGATATGATTCAGGGGCAGCATATCACGCCAATGAATATTCGCATTACTCCTTATATTTTTGCTCTGATTAATTGGGACGATCCAGTTAATGATCCTCTTCGTAAACAGTTCTTACCTCTTGGCAGTCAGTTTCTTCCTGATCATCCTTACTACGCTGAGGACTCATTGGCCGAAGATGAAGACTCCCCAGTTGAAGAACTTACTCATCGTTACCATGACAAAGTGTTGTTTCTTCCTACGACCTTATGTCCGGTCTATTGCTCGTACTGTACTCGCTCACGTCTAATTGGCGGCTCTACTGAGTCAGTTGAAAAAGAAACTTACGGTGTGAATAAGAAAAAATGGGAAGCCGTTTTTGAATATATTAAAACTCAACCACAAGTTGAAGACGTTGTTCTCTCTGGTGGTGACGCCACTATGCTTACTCCGGCCCAGCTGACTGAAGTAGGGGAGAGTCTGCTCAATATCCCAAATATCAGAAGAATTCGTATCGCCACCAAGGGTGTTGCAATTTATCCTCAGAAATTTTTGACTGATGATGCTTGGTTTAGCGCGCTAACAGGTTTACATAAAATGGGTCGCGATATGGGCAAGCAAGTTGTTGTTCATACCCACTTCTCTTGTACCCATGAAATCACTGACTGGAGTAAGCAGGCCTGTGATCGCTTGTTTGATGCTGGCATTATCGTTAGAAATCAAGCAGTGCTTCAGGCCGGAGTGAATAACTCTGTAGAAGAGATGGTGCTTTTAACTCGTAAGCTTGCGTTTATGAATGTTCAACCTTATTACGTTTATATGCATGATATGGTTCCTGGTTGCGAACACTTTAGAACAACAATCAGAGAAGGTGTTGAACTTGAAAAAGCAGTGCGTGGAACAACCGCAGGCTTTAATACTCCAACTTTTGTTTGCGATCTTCCAGGTGGTGGCGGTAAACGTCACGTAGCCAGCTACGAATATTACGATGAAGAAAATGGAATTTCAGTTTGGAGTGCACCAAACGTTAAGCCAGGTAAATTATTTACTTATTTTGATCCAATTCATAAACTTTCAAAAGATGCCCAGGCCAGATGGATGGATGAAAAAACTCGCCAGGCCATGGTTGATGAGGCGATCAAAAAAGTTGAATAATCGCCAACTATTTGTGCCAGCTAAAATTCTTTAGCTGGCTCTATATTCTTCTGTCATTATCTATACTTACCCTGTTTTTAACTCCAAAATTTTAGTAAATCCGCAGATGTCCGATAAGCTTAATCAGATAAAGCTAACTTGGTGGATTTTTATGGTTTCTAAATTTGTTATCGCATTGCTGATTTTGTCTAGTTCCAATGTTTGGGCACAAAAAAGTTTTACTGCGAATTACTGTCAAGAACAGTCGCTTGAAGAAGTTGCTAAACAAGCCATCAAACGCGAACTTCTAGGCGCTAGTTTATCTTATAAGTTTAAATGTTTGAATGATAAGAATCTCAAATATCATAATCCAATTTGGAATCCTCCTGTAGAAGGAGATCGTGTCTTTGATGTCGGCGTCAATATTGGCTCAATTAAAGTTAAAAAGATGGAACTTGTTGATGAGTTTACCGGTCAATATAGCGTTAGTTTTCAAGTCAAAAGTACTAAAGACTTTGGGTCAAAGGTTTACGATGACACTATCTTGATTGCGACGAAGTTATCAGATTCAATGCATAAACAATATGGCTGTTCACATACCATGCAGCCACCAGAAAAATATTTCCTGGCCTCAATTTGTTATAAAGCCAAAAAGGAGAAGAAATAGTGAAGACTCTACTACTCATTCTTTTTCTCTCTCCTAGTATTTACGCTGTGGAGGTCACTCCCCAGTCTACACCATCTCCAAGTGATGATACCAATACTAGCTTGGTTAATAGACTTATGGGTTATGCCATGGATATTGGTTTGATGGAAGAAGAGGGTGCCACCAACTACGTAGATGACTCGGCCATTGCACTTGCTAGAAGTGAAGCACTAGAGGCAGTAGGACGCGCCAGTCGCGGTATTCGCGGCTCTGGTTCATGTCTTGCTAGTCCTGCCAGTGTTAATAGCAGTAATGATGCAATCAAGGGAGCAAGGCTTCTCATGGCGACCATGTATCAAAGTTGTGAGGCCCCAAATATCACGATTTCTAATACCCACACTTCAAGAGGAAGCCCTGTCGGTGGGCGTCCAAGAACACTTTCAGATCGATCTAGAGTCAGTCGTTATAATAATTATAATCCTTATCTTGCTAATCGCAGTAGCGTTCGAAATGGTTGTTTTAATATCTTGGAGCAGCCACCGATTTATGGATACGGTGCTAAACCGGGTATTTCAAACAACACTATTAGTCTGCATGACAATCAGGCACGCAGGCCAAGATGTGGCGGTACTGGTAAAAGTGGAGTGGCGTGTTCATCTCAACCCGTCAGCGCTATCGACTGTTCAGGCTTTGTCACTGGCGCCTTGAGGCGCATGGGTCTTAAAATGAACCCAAATGAAGAGTTTAATCCAGGCATGATTAATACGGCGGCTTTTAATAGAGAAGCAAGTACATCAAACTCTTGCTTAGACTTTATTGATGCTGATCGCAATATCTCCATTGTTCCTGGTGATATCATCAATATTGGGAGCAATCATGTGATCATGGTTGATGAAGTTGGCGATGATCCTCTAGGACTTAAGAGGCATTCAAGAAATAATACTTGTAATAGACTGAGTAAAAGTGATTTCGACTTTAAATTCCTTCACTCAGGCGCTGCCGCTCACTTTGGAGTGGCGAGGCTTAATGCTACACATCCAGAAATGTCAGGCTTCATGGCCACGCTGGAAGTTAAAGTTCGCCAAGCTTGTAATCAAATCAGAAATGGTTCAGCTGTGACATTAGCACAATCATCAAATGCAAGAGGTTTGTCAGTTATCAGGCATGCAGGGGATTCTAAACCTGGATGCAAAGGTGAGCCTGAGTCTTTTGAAAATGAAAGCTGTGTCTCTGGCTGTGGAATTTTATAGGGAAAACTTTGGTTAAAGTACTGCGCACTATTATCCTAACGCTTTCTTGCCTTGT
>TARA_R110000868_G_scaffold131361_2_pt1 | contig 39243 bp, 24 predicted proteins | sample TARA_R110000868 | Tara Oceans TARA_R110000868 (sample SAMEA4397489) | marine metagenome | biome: Polar Biome; feature: [SRF] surface water layer (ENVO:00010504); material: water (ENVO:00002006), including particulate matter (ENVO:01000060) such as... | depth 5 m | reverse complement strand
ATAAAAAATGATTCTCTTTTAACTGGTTCGTTAATTTACAAAAAAAAGGAGAAGTGAAAACGGCACACAAAAACATATATAAAGCATAGCTATTATAGGATTTCTGAGAGGTTTTTGTGTATTTACAAGGTGCGTGTATAAACTCAAAAGTTAGTGTCTTTTTACACGCTACTTTTCATATACGGAGCCCTTGATGGCAAGCATATTACAACACCCTGAGAATTGTAAGTTTCAATTTGTTGACATTTGCTTTTCACCCCAACTTCTCATTTGACTAATAAACGGAATTAACTCTTTTCCCGTTTCGGTAAGTGAATATTCAACTTTGGGTGGAACCTCAGGATAAGCTTTTCTCGTAATTAGTTCATCTGCTTCCAATTCTTTTAGAGTTTGGGTAAGCATTTTTGGTGTAATACCTACTATTGCTCTTTTTAATTCACCATATCTTAATATGCCATCCCTCAATACCCATAAAATCCGCCCTTTATATTTTCCGCCAATTCTTTGAAATGCGTAATCAACAGCACAATATGCCTTTTGAGTATTTTTTTTCATTTTATTAAAATTTAAACAATTGAAAATCAGTATTACTATAGTTTTAGTATGTATGCTACTTTATTGTATGTACTTGTTTCAAAGGTATTAAATACTTTCATTTACATAAACTTTATAGGATATAAATTATGAATGCAACTTTCAAAAGAGTGCTTTTTTTTCCAATAACAAGAACTATCATTGGACTAGTGTTCTGTTTTTCTCTATTTGTTATAATCCAAATTCCAACTTATTTAGTCTTTTATATTATTTGATTTGGGGGTATACTATGGGAATGATGTTTATTTATATTAAAAGAATTTGGCTACCATTTTTCTTCCATTTAGGTTGGAATTTTTCTCAGCCTTTTTATGGTTCAAATCTCACTGGGCTAAATGACATGGGTAGTATCATTCCATCAAAATTCAATGGTCCTGAACTAATAATAGGCGGTGCAGTTGGAATGGAAGGTTCAATTTTTACAGCATCTTTTTTGTTGCTTATTGGAATCATATTTTATTATCAAGCAAAAAGAGAAGGCAAAATTATCAAAGGTAAACTGTTCAAAAGATGAATTTAAAGGATGCATTTTTAAGTCTTGGCAACTATTTTTCACCAAAGATTATAGGCGAAGTAAATGACCAATATATTAAAGTTGTAAAAATAAAGGGGCAAGAAGTGCCTTGGCATAATCATGAAAGTGAAGACGAATTATTTTATATCGTTGAAGGTTCTTTGTTAATGGAAATTGAAAATCAGGAAAATGTCGTAATGCAAAAAGGAGATTTTTATGTTGTAAAAAAAGGAATCAATCACAGAGTTTCATCAAAAGCAGAATGCTTAATTATGCTAATTGAATCAAAAACAACAGAACATACAGGAAAAGTTATATCTAAAATTACAAAATCAGTTGATGAGCAAAAATATTGATAAAAAATAACGCAGAAAAGTAAAGTAAAGTAATGCCTGGAGACGATGTTTTGTCCTAAGAATGGCTAATGCTTATAATCTTGGGGGTATAAAATTGTCACATATTATGGAATCTAAAAACTAAAACAACAGTATGTTCATTTTATTTGATAATACTTACACCCTCATTTTTTTAAAACATTAATAAATAAAAAAAATCAATCAAAAAGTCAATCAAAAAGTCAATCAAATTATGGAATTAAAAATCAAAAATTTAAGCAAGACCTATTCAAACGGTGTTCATGCATTGAAAGGTATCACATTAGACATACCTCAAGGTATGTTTGGTCTATTAGGACCTAACGGAGCGGGAAAATCATCCTTAATGAGAACACTTGCTACTTTGCAACAAGCAGATTCTGGCTCGGCTACGTTAGGAGATTTAGATATTTTAAAGGATAAAGCCGAAGTTCGAAAAATTCTAGGATACCTTCCACAAGAGTTTGGAATATATCCTAAAGTTAGTTCTTATAATATGCTTGATCATATTGCTTCCTTAAAAGGTATTTCAAATAAAGGCGAACGCAAAGAATTAGTAGAATCACTTTTGAACAAAACTAATTTATGGGATGTTCGTAATAAAAGTTTAGGAACCTATTCTGGTGGAATGAAGCAACGATTTGGTATTGCACAAGCCTTAATTGGTGATCCAAAATTAATTATTGTGGATGAGCCTACTACTGGTTTAGATCCTGCTGAAAGGAATCGTTTTCATAATTTATTATGTGAAATTGGAGAAAATACGATTGTTATTTTATCGACGCATATAGTAGAAGATATTTCTAACTTATGTAATAATATGGCAATTATTTGTTTGGGCGAGGTTGTGGCGAAAGGCATTCCAAATGAATTAATCGAAGGAGTTAAAGGAAGAATATGGACTAAAGCCATTGAAAAAGATGAGTTGGTAAATTATAGGACCTATTTACAAGTTATTTCTACACATTTGAAAGCTGGGAAAACCGTTATTCATGTTTTTAGCGATAACAAACCTGATGCTTCTTTTGAAGCCTTTACAGCCAATTTAGAAGATGTGTATTTTGCTGAAATCTCTTCACGTATGAATAATACTTTAGTGTAATTGTTTAATCTAACCTTATAAAATTATTCAATTATGTTTAAAGAAATATTCTTATTCGAAATTAGATACAGATTAAAACGTCCTGCAACTTGGTCTTACTTGGGTATATTAATGTTGTTTGGATTAATTATAGCTATTAGCGGAAAAGGTCCAACATCAGAGAAGGTGTTTGTGAACTCTCCTGTAGCTATTGCCACTATGTTATCAGCCATTAGTATTTTTGGTATTATGCTGACCAGTGCTATTATGGGCGTTCCCGTGTATAGAGATATTGAACATAAAACACAGAATTACTTTTTCTCCTATCCCATTAGTGAAAAAGGGTATTTGTTAGGTCGCTTTTTTGGTTCAATGACAGTGTTGTTTATGGTAAGTCTGGGATTGCAATTAGGATTAATTATAGGTTTTATGATTGGTCCTTATGCAGGCTATGGGGAACCTGAACGCTTTACAAGTTTTAATATTTGGTATTATTTACAGCCTACATTAATGCTATATTGGACTAACTTTTTCTTTTCAGGATGTATTTTCTTTGTTTTAGTTAGTTTGACCAAAAGGGTAATGTTAGCCTATGCCGGTGGCGCTATTTTATTCATTATATATCTAATCACATTAACCTTAACACAAGATATTGAAAACAAAAATTTAGTGAGTTTATTAGATCCTTTTGGTTTCGTTACGTATCAAAATATTATTCGATACTGGACACCAGAAGAGCAAAACACCATGACGGTTCCGTTTCAAGGAATGTTAATCTGGAATCGCTTGATATGGATTGGTTTAGGAGTCTCGGCACTACTTTTTACTTTGTTTCGATTTGACTTCATGAAGTTTTTAAATAAAAATTATACTTCAAAAAAGAAAAATGACAACTTAGATAAAGCCAATACAGCTGCTGCCTTTACAAAAATTCCTAAGGTTTCAAAAGTGTTTTCTAAAAGTTTAAATGTTAGATTATTATTTAAGTTAACTTTTATGGAGTTTAAGAATATTGTTAGAGATAACTTTTTTATAGCCATTCTGATTGCTGCTGTTCTCTTCCTGTTTTTTGATGCATGGTTTGGCGCTCCTATTTACGGAACACCTTCGTTACCAATGACCTACTATATGTTAGAGGTGAAAAATGATACGTATATCATTCTCATCTTTATCCTTATCGTGTTTATGACAGGTGAAGTATTGCATCGAGAACGTAACGTTAATTATGATCAGATATTTGGTGCGTTTCCGTTACCGAATCGCCTGGTATATGGGTCTAAGTTTTTATCCTTAGTGATGATTAGTTTTGTTTTAGTTAACATCATTTTGTTTAACGGTGTTCTCATCCAAATTATTAAAGGGTATTTCCATTTCGAATTTGATATGTACTTCACTGATTTGTATTTAATTGAATTTCCTAAATACATCATTTTCGTTTTATTGGCCTTTTTTGTGCATTCGTTGGTGACCAAAAAGTTTATGGGGCACGTTATTGCTATCGCGATTTGGGTATTCCTTTTTGGATTGAATCAATTAGCCAATATAGACAACAATTTATACTTATATAGTTACTCACCAAGCTATACGATATCTGACATGAATGGATTTGGGCATTTTGCCGAAGCGCTATTTTGGTTTAGAACCTATTGGTTGGCTTGTGGTGGCGTTTTACTAATTATTGGATATCTATTCTGGAAACGTGGAACGGACTCTGGTAGAAAAGCACGTTGGCAAATAGCAAGAGAGCGATTGAATGCTAGAACGATTTCAGCATTCTTTATTTTGCTTTGCATTTTTATGGGTTCTGGTGGCTTTATTTATTACAATACCAAAATTCTGAACAACTACAAAACAGAAAAAGAAAGAATTTTTGCTTCTGCAGAATATGAAAAACAACTTAGCAAATATGATAAAATTGCGCAACCAAAAGTTATTGATGTAAAAGTAAACGCCGATTTATTTCCAGAAAACAGGTCAGCCAAAATTAAGGTAACTTATAAAATGGTAAATAAATCTAATGAAGTTATCAACGCTTTACATTTGAATTGGGGTCAGGAAGATGTGCTAAAAAAAGAAGTAAATACCTTTACTATTGAAGGTAAAACTCCAAAACTTACTAAAAAGTACAAAGATTTTGGTTATGAAATTTATGCTTTCGATAAACCATTACAACCTAAGGATACCATTACAATGGTTTTGCAAGTTACTGGTTTCTATAAAGGGTTTCCTAATGAAGGTTCGGGTTCCGATATCGTGTACAACGGTACATTTTTAAACAATAACTTCATCCCTTCTTTTGGTTATGATCCCCTAGACGAGCTAACAAGTGACCAGGAAAGAAAAAAATACAAACTGCCAATTAAAGATTATCAGTTACCAACACAAACCGATGCCTGGGGATTGAATAATTTGTTATTTAACGATGATGGTGATTATATCTCTTTTGAAGGAACAGTGAGTACAGCACCCGATCAAATTGCTATTATGCCTGGCTATTTGCAGAAAAAATGGAAAGCCAATGGCAGACAGTATTATTCGTATAAAATGAATGATAAGTCAGACTTTTTCTATAATATTTCGTCAGCTGCATATGCTGTACATAAAGAAGTTTGGAAAGGCAAAGCTGGCGAAAAAGTAAATATAGAAATATACCATCATCCAACACATATTTATAATATTGATCGTTTTGTAAAAAGCGTAAAACACTCGATGGATTATTATTCAGAGAATTATGGCCCGTACCAGTACACTCAAATGCGGATACTTGAATTCCCTCGTTACGCCAGTTTTGCACAATCCTTTCCTAATACGGTTCCGTTTGCAGAAAGTTTTGGCTGGGTAGGAGATTTTGGAGATCCAAATAATTTGGATTATGTATATACAGTAACCGCACATGAAGTTGCCCATCAATGGTGGAGTCATCAAGTGATGCCTTCTGCAACTCGTGGCGCCAATCAGATTTCAGAATCTATGGCGGAGTATTCTTCGTTGATGGTCATGAAAAAAGAATATGGAGTAGATGCCATGCAAAAATTTTTAAAAGAAGATTTGGATACGTATTTGCGCAGTAGAGCAAACGAAAGTAAGTTTGAAAAAACATTGATGGACAATGATAATCAGAAATATGTTTGGTATCAAAAAGGTAGTTTGGTACTTTATGGTCTTCAAGATTTAATAGGTGAAAAGAACTTAAACAACGCTTTCAAAGCCTATGTGGAGGCAGCACGTTTCAGACAAAAAGCGCCTTTCACTACTACATTAGAATGGTATGACTATATGAAGGCAGTAACGCCATCTGATTTACAGTATTACTTAGAGGATAGTTTCAAAAAGATTACACTTTATTCTAACAAGGTAACAAATGCTTCCTATAAAAAAGTAGCCAACAGCAATTATGAAGTAACTCTCGAAATTGAAAGTTCCAAAAGCTATTTTGATGGTAATGGTAAGTTATTGTCCACAGGAACTAAACCAAACTTATTAGAAATTGCAGTATTTGATAATGATACTAAAAACAAACAAGGCATGACTACAAAGGTGCCTTTAGTTGTAAAGAAAGTTTGGGTAAAACCAGGAAAATCTACCTATACGTTTATCACAAAGAAACAGCCAATCAAAGTAGGTATCGATCCATATAATAAAATGATAGACCGTATTCCGGATGATAACATAAAGACATTAGAGGAAATTTTAAAGTAATGATTTAAAGAAAAAACTCGAACTGACGACTATTCACTCATGTCAGTTCGAGTTCTCTTTACGCAAAGCAATGGAGTAAAAAGTGTCTCGAGAACCGTTGTTTACAATTTGCTTCCCTTTATCGCGAAGATTTATAATTCGTGCTTTTCAAAGCCTGATATAGCAAGATTAGGCATATCTATTAGCGCAACATGCTGTAGCTGCCGTTTTATGATCTCATTGCGCTATAGTTAAAAAATGTTTCTCCAAAACTTCAAGTTCTTCCTCTAGTGTTACAGCGTCATGCGTTTGGTATTTTTCATAAAGTGCCTTTTGATAAAAATAGCCCAAATGGCTTAGTGATGGTCTATAAGATCTTTTTAATTAGTTCCATTTTTAATTCAAATGCGGTACTGGACTTAATTGAATCTAAGTAAGCAACACCACCAAAAGAATGGGAAAAGTTAAATTTGTAAGCATAGTTGTCGTCTTAAATGTTAAACATTATTGTGACGAAAGTCAAATCAACTATAAATTATTAAGTGCCGAGAATTATGCTCAAACTGTCAACATGTTGACGACAACTTATCTATGTTGACGATCTGTGAGCCAATACAAGGTATATTGTATCAAATTAAATGATAGCTCTAAAACTGCAAAACCTTGTAAATCATAGGATTTACAAGGTTTTGATGCATTTTGAATTTTCATTCAGTGACTGGGCTGGGGCGTGACACAGTATCAAAATTTTGACATTATCCAAAAGTAAAGTTCGATATAGGAAAAATGTAAGCACAATTTTTAAATGGTCATAATAGGCAGGTGTTGCATTGAAAAATTTAATTTTAGTATGCTTAGAAGTTTAATTAGACTCTTAGTTTAAGGAATTTATAATTGTGCAAAAATGAAATAGTTAATACTTCCTGTACTTTTTACTATAAAGTTGAAGAGTTGTATTTCAAAAGTTAAACCATAAACTTTTGAAATACATTAAATCATATTTAGGTAAATCGATTTACTAATTAATTATTGTATATTGTCATTTGAATTAATATTAAAGTTTACGATTATGCAAAGAAGAAAGTTCATAAAAAATACTGCAGCAGCGTCTGCGGCTTTTTCAATTGTTCCTAGTTTTGTTTTAGGAAAAAATCATATTCCTCCAAGCGATACACTTTATATGGGTGCATTTGGTATAGGAGGAAGAGGAGGAGGAGTCATTAAAGAATTAACTGAAACCAAAAAAGTGAAATTCGTAGCGCTTTGTGATGTTGATCAAAGACAAATAGAAGGAAGTACCAAACTACATCCAAATGCAAAGGTGTATAAAGATTTTAGAAAGGTTTACGACAAACATTTAAAAGAAATTGATGCAGTAATGGTGGCTACGCCTGATCATAACCACGCTACAATTGCTCTACCTTTCATGCGTGCAAAAAAGCATGCTTATGTTGAAAAACCATTATCTCATAACATTAATGAAGCTCGTATAATGACAACAGTTGCTAGAGAGAATGGCATCGTAACCCAAATGGGGAACCAAGGCGCTTCAAGTGATGGAAGTAGACAAGCTAAGGAGTGGATAGATGCTGGAATTATTGGGAAAATTTATAAAGTAGATTGTTGGACCAATAGACCGGTTTGGCCTCAAGGTATTCCGCTACCAAAAGGTGGAGACTCAATTCCAAAAGAATTAGATTGGAATTTATGGTTAGGTCCGGCAGCTGATCGATCTTTTTATAGCGGTTACCTCCCCTTTAAATGGCGTGGCTGGTGGGATTTTGGTACAGGTGCATTAGGAGATATGGGATGTCATATCATGGAAACACCATTTAGTGTATTAGGCTTAGGTTATCCTACAGAAGCAGAAGCAAGTTGCACCACCAATTGGGTAGGTGATTTTGTGGAAGCGGATTACCATGCATCATGTCCAGCATCGTCTATAGTACGCTTAAAATTCAATACTAAAGATCAAGGTGATATTGAACTAAATTGGTATGATGGTGGATTAAAACCAAAATTACCAGAGGATTTAAAGGATAGTGAAACTATTGGAAATAATGATGGTGGAAGTATTTTTTATGGAACAAAAGGCATTTTAGTGGCTGATACCTATTCTAAAAATCCTCGGTTACTACCTTCAGAAACTATGTCAATGTTTAATCCACCTAAGCCAACTTTAACAAGAATCGAAGGAGATACCTCTGGACATGCCATGAACTTTGTAAATGGATGTTTAAAGGGCACACCAACATCATCGGATTTTGAAAAGTCTGGTCCTTTAACGGAAGCTGTATTAATGGGGAACTTAGCCATAAAAGCTTATCAATATAAAGAATTAAAACCAGGTAAGAAGATTGGGGATTGGGATCCTTTTGAGTACCCAGGTCGTCGTAAAATTTTATGGGATGGTGCGAATATGCGAGTAACCAATTATGATAAAGCTAACGAATGGGTAAAAGGGAATTACCGTAAAGGTTGGGAATTGAAATAAGTTTTGAATTATAGACCTACAAGGCTTTTAAAATCTTGTAGGTCTTCATATAGAATAAGTACTACTGAAAAAGAGTATAAAATTTTATTGATTGAAATATTTGTAAGAGAATTATTTTTTTAGATAGTAAACAATCATCATTTTGATCACTAAATTATTTTAAACCTAGGTTAACAAATTTCCATTATCATCCCATAGAGCGGTTTCATTTCTCTTGCTTTGATCCACACATTTTCTCAGCCATTGTTCTTCATAAGCAACCCCGTGTTGTTGTAAAACATCTTCAGGTACTCCATCCCAAACATTTGGCTGATTACCTTTGTAGCCTAAGTCAGCAATTCCTACTTTGGATGTAAAATAGCCAGTTAAAGTAAGGTTCCTCATTAGTGAAAAAAATTGGACTTCGAGAGGTCTTTTATTTTCTGGAGTTTTAATATCTGGGTAAGCAATTTTGTCTAAAATTTGTTTTTGTTTCTGTTCTTCAGCAAATATAAATTCAGTTTCAAATAATGAATTACATTCGTGATCTAACCACATAAGGCCCCCTCTTAAAGTGCTCTGGAATGGAGGATAATCTTTAGCCATAAATTCAATAAATTCAGTAACACCAGCATCTATAATTGTGCCCTGATCATCATCAGGAACTATTAAATTGGCTAGTACGGTTATTGTCTTTTTTTCATGCGAATTAAAAAATTGCTCTGCATTTAATTCGTTTATCAACTCTTTTTCTTCAGGTGTTCTTCCAAAATGATTCTCTGTTGCTTCAGGAATGATTTCTTGCTGAATATTATTGTCGTTAGGTTTGCAACCGTTAATTGCCAATCCACCGGCAACACCACCCAAAATAATCGATTTTATACTTTTTCTCCTGTCCATATTATTAGATATTTTGCATTTTTAATTGTTCTACTATATAATCTGATGTTCTCCATGCAAGTGCTAAAATAGTCCATGTAGGGTTTTTATCAGCCTGCGAAACAAATGGACCAGCATCAACAATAAAAACATTATCAACCTCATGCAATTGTTGGTGTTGATTCACTACTGATGATTTTGGATCAAGGCCCATTCGAGTTGTGCCTACTTCATGAATAATCCATCCAGGAGGGGCAATGCCATAGTTTTGTTCTTTCGTAGGTTTTTTTCCTAAAACTTCACCACCCATATTGTGGATAATTTCTTCAAAAGTGTCATGCATATGTCGTACTTGTTGATATTCATTATCCGTCCATTTATAGTCGAATTTTAGAACAGGAATACCAAATTCATCAACTTTAGTAGTGTCTATTTCACATCTATTCTCTTTTTGAGGAATTGATTCCCCTCGACCAGCCATACCGATTGTGGCCCCGTAATATTTTTTTACTTCATCTTTAATTCCTGCCCCATAACCTCCGACATTTGTGCCAAAAAATTCATTAAATTGGTTGTGATTAAAACCAAAACCATAGCTTGGCATACCTAAACCACCCCACATTTCAATATGATAACCACGAGCAAAGTTTAATTTTTTGTTATCACCCCACCAAGGCGAATACACATGCATGCCACCAACACCATCTTCATTATAGGTTTTTCTATTCATTAAATCTGGAATGAATGCAGCTCTATCACTACCAGTAGAATCGTGTAAATAACGTCCCACAATGTCACTACTATTACCCAGACCATTAGGATGTTGTTTGCTTTTTGAGTTTAACAGAATGCGTGCAGAACTACAAGCAGATGCTGCGAGAATTACTATTTTTGCACGTAATTTATATTCTTTTCTATCCTCTTTATTGATATAGGAAACACCGGTGGCTTTGCCTTCTTCATTGGTAGTTACCTCTCGAACCATAGCGTTAACAAATAAATCAATCTGTCCTCCTCTTTTTTGAGCAGGAAATATTAAGCAAGTTCCAGAAGAGAAATCCGCATGTATGCTACAGGCCCTTGAACATTGTCCGCAATAGAAGCAAACACCACGTTCATTATTGATGCGCTTTGTAAGCATGGACATCCTTGAAGGATAAACAGGTACATTCGATTTTCGAGCACCTTTAATGTAAAAAAGTTCATGTAATCGTGGTTTGGGTGGAGGTAGAAAAAAACCATCAGGATCGTTTGGTAAACCTTCATTTGTACCGAAAACACCTATAAGTTTATCTACCTTGTCATAATAAGGTTTTATATCTTTGTAACCAATAGGCCAATCATCACCGAGGCCATCTATACTTTTTCGTTTAAAATCGTCAGGACCAAAGCGTAATGAAATTCGACCCCAGTGGTTGGTTCTACCCCCCAACATACGTGATCTAAACCATCTAAAATTGCTTCCTTCTGCATTGGTGTAAGGTTCGTTTTTTATATCAAAACCACCATAAGCGCTATCATAGTCACCAAAATGACGTACAGTATTTGCACCTCTTCTTGGTGATTCATATGGCCACTTAAATTGAGTTTGTTGTTCCGGAGCACCAGGATCGAAAAAAGGACCAGCTTCTACGACCGCAATTTTTAGGCCAGCTTCAGATAATATTTTGGTTGCCATTCCACCACCAGCACCTGACCCCACAATAATCGCATCGTATATTTTTGACGGCTCAATAATTTCCATAAAGTAAATCGATTTAGTTAATTAAACAAATTGTGCTCAATTTACATTTTTTTTCTTAGTTGGGCCATTTAATTTTTTTTGCGAGAAAAAATATCTCTTTTGTAATCTTTTGAATACTAAGTATGCATTTGCATGAATGTGATTAAATGAGAAATGTAATTTTTGTAGAATTAATTCCATAATTTAAGATTTAAATCACGCATAACTAAAGAAGTCAGGGAAATTATTCAATTCAATATAAGGATGTGATTGCATGTAATATTTAGGTGCTTTCAGAAGTAAAATATATTTGAGAGTAATAATTCATATCATAAATATTTATATATTAGCTAAATCGTTTTAGTTTAATCTATTATTTGAAATAACAAACCGAATTATGAATACTGAAAAAATAGTTTCAAAAAAAGTGTTAATCCCTTTTATTTTGGTAACATTTTTATTTGCCTTATGGGGATTTGCAAATGCAGTTACCGATCCTATGGTTCAAGCATTTAAAAAAGTTTTAGAACTTTCTAATTCCGAAGCTGCTTGGGTGCAAATGGCTTTCTATGGTGGTTATTTCTGTATGGCCTTACCAGCTGCATTGTTTATGCGTAAATATTCGTATAAAGTAGGTATTTTAATAGGTTTGGGATTATACGCAGTTGGAGCTTTATTATTTTATCCTGCTGCAATTACTGAACAGTTTTGGTTTTTTTGTTTAGGATTATATATTCTAACTTTTGGCTTAGCTTTTTTAGAAACTGCGGCAAATCCTTATATTCTATCTATGGGTGCCAAAGAAACAGCAACTCAAAGACTAAATTTGGCACAAGCTTTTAATCCTGTAGGACTTATTGTAGGCTTGTTAGTAGCTCAACAATTTGTATTGAAAAATTTGCAATCTGACGATATTGAAAATTTTAGTTCTTTAGATAATACATCAAAAATTTTGATTAAAACCACGGATCTAATGGTGATTCGTAATCCATACATAGTATTGGGAATGGTGGTGCTCGTGGTTTTTGTCTTGTTTGTTATTAATAAAATGCCGCAATCAAAGGATGAAGGTAGTATGCCAAAAATCGAGGACACTTTTGCTGTTTTGTCAACAAATAGGAAATATGTTTTTGGTGTATTAGCTCAAATTTTTCATATGGGTGGTCTTATCATGTGTTGGACATATATATATCAATACGCAGAAGCAATAGGTATAAATGGTGTAACTGCTGGTTATTACCAAATGGCAGCTTTTGTTTTATTTACTATTGGTAGAGCAACAGGAACCTATTTATTGAAATTTGTCAACCCAGGAAAGTTGTTAATGTATTTTGGTTTATTGGCTACCGTTTTTGTTTTTGGAACAATTTTTATGGAAAATATTATGGGTTTATATTGTTTAGTTCTCATATCCTTTTTCATGTCAATTATGTTTCCTACTATATACGGAATAGCATTAGGGGATCTTACTGAAGAGCAATCAAAAGTAGGTTCAGCAGGATTAATTATGGCAATAGTTGGAGGCGCTTTAATGCCCAAGTTACAGGGGATAATAATAGATACTGGAGGAGTAGGAGTTAGAGATACTAAAATACTAGGTGTTTATGAGGTGAATTTTTCGTTTACGCTTCCTGCATTATGTTTTGTGTTTGTAGGGTTATATGGATGGTATGTTAGCAAAAAAATAATTTGAATAAAATAGCTTATATTGTATGCCTCGAATTTAATTCTTATCACTTGTAGGTTTTACAAGTATTAAAAAAAAATAGGTATATATTAAAATGAAGAATAAACGTCCTGCAATAAAAGACATTGCATCTGCAATTGGTGTGTCCATTACTACTGTCTCCTTTGTGCTAAATGGAAAAGCGGAAGAAAAAAAAATATCCAAAGAAGTAACATCGAAAATTCTTAAATATGCGGAAAAAATAAAATACAAACCAAATCAATTAGCGCAAGGTTTAAGAACAGGAAAATCAAAAATAATTGTATTTATGGTTGAAGATTTTTATCACTTTTTTGCTAAAGTTGCTACCATAATCGAAGATTTGGCATATAATAAAGGTTATAAAGTAATTTTCTGTACCAATGAAAATAAAGATGAGAAATCAATTGATTTAATTAATTTATACAAGGATATAAAAGTGGATGGTTATATAATTATTCCATCAGGAGGATTAATGCCAAAAATTAAAGAATTGATCGAGGAAGGTATACCGGTTGTACTTTTTGATAGATACTTTGAAGAACTAGATACCAATCAAGTAACAGTAGATAATGAAGATGCATCCTTTAATGCTACTCAACATCTTATAGATAATAATTTTAAAAACATTGGCTTTGTTACAATCGATTTAAATCAAACACAAATGCAGGACAGATTATGTGGTTATAAAGCGGCAATTCAAAAAAACTTACTACAAGAAAACATTATAAAATTACCATTTGAAAAATATACCTTAACTAGAACGAATATTGAAGCAAAAATCAAAAAGTATATTGAAAATAACCCACAATTAGATGCGCTATTTTTTTCAACTAATTATTTAACTATAAGTGGTCTAAATACTTTAAAAAATAATTTTCCTCAATACACAGAAAAGATGGGAATTATTTCTTTTGATGATTTGGATTTTTTTGAATTCTATAACCCATCAATATCAGCAATAGGTCAGCCCTATAATGAAATAGCAAATGCCATCATGGATTTGATGCTCAATTTGCTTGAAAATCCAAAAAAAAGTGAACGAATAACAAAAATAAAATTGAAGACGCACCTTGAAATAAGGGATTCAACGCGTGTAAGAGGATTGGTATAATTGAAAATATTTCTATTTTATTTAATAATTTATTAAATACCTTGGGACAAATTATATTATTCCAAATATTGTAATTGTAAATGAAGAACAAAAAACATTCTATTAAAGATATCGCAGCGCAAATTGGGGTGTCTGTAACCACGGTATCTTTTGTACTTAACGGTAAAGCCGAAGAAAAAAAAATATCAAAAGCCGTTACAGATAAAATTCTAAAATATGTAAAAAAAATAAACTACAAGCCAAACCAAATAGCTCAAAGTTTAAGAACTGGAAAAACAAAGATTCTAGTTTTTATGGTGGAAGACATATCCAACCATTTTTTTGCTAAATTGGCAAGAATTATTGAAGATATTGCTTATAAGAAAGGCTATAGAGTTCTTTTTTGTAGTAACGATAATGATGATGATAAATCAATAGAGCTAATTGATTTGTTTAAAGGTAGAGGCGTTGATGGTTTTATTATAATTCCTTCAAGTGGCATTCAATCTAAAATAAGTGAACTTATAAATGAAGGTATTCCATTGGTTCTTTTTGATAGGTTTTTCCCTGACTTGGAAAGTTGTCAAGTAATGGTGGATAATAAAGTAGCTTCAAATAATGCTACTCAGCACTTAATAGATAATAATTTTAAAAATATTGGTTTTGTTACGACAGATGTGAATCAAACTCAAATGTTAGATCGTCTACGTGGCTACGAAAGTGCAATATTAAATGCCAACTTAGAGCCTAAAATTCTTCAAATTCCACTTACTGATTTACAATCTGATAACGGTAAAAAGCAGCTAAAAATGTTTTTTGATAATAATAATCAGTTAGATGCAATATATTTTGCTACAAATTATTTAGCTATTAATGGGTTAATTGTCATGAAAGAGAATTTTCCTGAATATATAACGGATAAAGGACTTTTGGCTTTTGATGATATAGATTTATTTAGTCTGTATTCACCAACCATAACATCCGTTTCGCAGCCATTACCTCAGATCGCAGAGAAATTAATGGAAAATATGTTGAGTTTATTAAAAGATAACAGCAAAAGGAAGTCTATTACTAAAGTTGTTTTACATACTGAATTGAAAATAAGAGAATCTTCTGAAAGGCGTCATTAGTATAAATTTAATGCCCCAAACGGCTTTCCTATTGTAATTTTAATTCTTATTTCTTAGTATTTCTAAAGAGTTTTTCTAAGTTTTTGAATATTTATGTATATATTTACTAAATCGATTTACTAAATATTAATTAGGGTTATCTGTTCCTGAATTCTAATGCTTTATGATTTAGCATTTTCAAATTCATTAAAATATTTAAAAATAAACATGAAAAATAACAGCTTTATACAGTTTGTTTTTTTGATTATGTTAAGTTGCCTTTTTTTAGGTTCTTGTTCAAAAAACACACCAAATTATAATTTAATAGAACCTGTTAAAAGTATAAATTGGAATGCTACAGCTGATTCTATGCAAGTTGCTACTTATAATACTTATTTAGGTGCTCTAGGTACATATGTAATAAATGATTCTGGAAATGATGATTTTCAATACTGGCCGAATGCTCATGTTCTAGATGTTCTTGTTGATGCTTATGAGCGAACCAATGATGTGAGTTATTTACCTAAAATGAAAAGTTTACTTCAGGGAATAAGAGCAAAAAATGGCGGGACATTTGAGAATGTTTTTAATGACGATATGCTTTGGCTTGGTAATTCTTGTGTTCGCGCTTTTGAGGCCACAAACGATTTAGAGTATAAAGATACAGCAGTTTTTTTGTGGAACGAAATTATTAAAAGTCATAGCGAACTCTTTGGAGGAGGAATTACATGGAAGAAAGATACTCCTAAATCTAAAAATGCAGTTTCTAACGGTCCTGCTATAATACTAGCTGTTCGTTTGTATCATTTAGATAAGGATGAAACTTATTTGAATTGGGCAAAAAGTCTTTATACTTGGCAAAAGGCAAACCTTGTAGATCCAGAAACAGGCTTAGTATGGGACAATATTCAAGAAATTAATGGACAAGTACAAACAAACAAAGATTGGATTTTCACCTATAATGTAGGAACCTGGATAGGGGCAGGTTCTCGTTTATATAAGATTACAAATGAGCAAAAATATTTAGATGATGTAATTAAAACAGCTAAATCGGCCATGGTAAATTCAAAGCTAGTTACTGATGGTATATTGCGAAATGAAGGACAAGGAGATGGAGGGCTTTTTAAAGGTATTTTAATTCGTTATTTCACAGAGCTAATATTACTATCAGAGCTAAATAATAGTGATCAAGAAGCATTTATTGAATTCTTAAAGTTTAATGCAATTACTTTTTATAAGAATGGACTTAGTAGGCCTCTTTTTAGAGCTGGTCCAAATTGGAGTTCAAACCCTATAGGAAGTGTGGATTTGACTACTCAATTAAGTGGTTTGATGCTAATTGAAGCAGCAGCAAAATTAGATGAAGCAAAACTTTTTAATTAACTATTTTAATAAAATTTCGCATGAAACGAAGAAAGTTTATACAAAATACTGCACTTTTTAGTGGATTAACTATTGTTGCCCCAACAAATATAATGGCAAGTAATTTCGTAAGTGATTTTCCAATTGTTAGAGTCGCTAAAAAACAACGTCATTTTCATAGCAAATTTATTGAAGAAACTATTGAAGAATTTCAAAAAAATGTGAAAGATAAAGAACTTGCATGGTTGTTTAATAATTGTTTTCCTAATACTCTCGATACGACTGTAACATATAGTGAGAAGAATGGTAAACCACATACTTATGTTATTACTGGCGATATTGATGCCATGTGGTTACGCGATAGTTCTGCACAAGTTTGGCCATATTTGGCTTTTGCAGATAAGGACAAAGATCTTAAAAACCTTATCGAGGGTGTTATAAATACACAAACACAGTATATTCTCAAGGATCCTTATGCGAATGCTTTCTATGATGACCCTAATAAGAGAGGAGAATGGACTTCGGATAATACCACAATGTTACCTGGAGTACATGAACGAAAATACGAAATAGATTCACTTTGCTACCCTATACGATTAGCTTATCATTACTGGAAAGAAACAGGAGATATCAAGCCGTTTGATGCAAATTGGCATAAGTCAATTAAAGAAATTTTAAGAGTATTTAAAGACCAACAGCAAAAGGAAGGTACAAACCCTTATTTTTTTCAAAGAACTACACCACATGGTACAGATACTAGACCCTTAAAAGGTTTTGGATACCCAGTAAAACCAGTTGGTCTTATTTGTTCTGCCTTTAGACCTAGTGATGATGCTACAGTATTTTCATTCTTAATTCCATCTAATTTTTTTGCTGTAATAAGTTTAAAGCAAGCTGCCGAGATGGTTTCTGAAATACTACGAGATCAAGTTTTGGAGAGAGAATTAATTATGTTGAGCACAGAAGTGAAGAATGCACTTAAAGAGCATGCCATTTATAATCACCCTATATATGGGAATATTTATGCTTTTGAAATTGATGGATATGGAAATCATTTATTAATGGACGATGCTAATGTGCCAAGTCTACTCTCATTACCTTATTTAGATGCTGTGGATGAAAAGGATTGGGTATATCAAAACACTAGAGCATTCGTATTGTCATTGGATAATCCATTCTATTATAAAGGCACTGTTGCAGAAGGTATTGGTGGACCACATGTTGGAGTGGATATGATATGGCCTATGGCTATTATAATGCGTGGATTAACTAGTACTAGTAAGCAAGAAATAAAGGAATGTATTCAAATGCTAAAAACTACACATGGTGAAACTGGTTTTATGCACGAAACATTCCATAAAAATGACCCTAAAAATTTCACTAGGTCATGGTTTGCTTGGGCAAATACTTTATTTGGTGAGTTTTTATGGAAAACTTATAAAGAACATCCAGAATTACTATCATAATTGCAACTTTATATTGATTGGTTAATTTCCATAAATACCTTTTTTAGTAATCTGAATAAATCTAAATTTTATTTTCATGAAATATACAATACACATGCTTTTCTTATTTGTCATGGTATTTCAATTTTTTGAATGCCAAGGGCAAGATAAAAGTACAAATGAATTGAATTTTAAAGAATTGAAATTTGTGACAAACCCCATTGCTTATGTTAATCCTTTTTTAGGAACAGCACCTCTAATTGATCCTAAATTTATTGGATATTCACCTCCAAAAGATTGGAGAGTTTGGGCAGGTCTTGTATTCCCAGGCTCATCTTTGCCAAATGCAATGGTGCAATTAAGTCCTATAACAGAGTACCATACAGGTTCTGGTTATGAATATGAAGATACAGAAATTTTAGGATTTACACATACAAATAAAGGACATTGGAATTTGTGCAATATTCCAATCTTACCAGTTTCTGGTGCAGGAAATTATCCCTATACATCAAAATTTTCGCATAATAAAGAGAAAGCTTCACCTGCCTATTATGAAGTTTATCTTGAAGATTTTAAAATTAATGTGCGTTTAACTTCAACGCTAAGAACAGGGTATCATGAATATACCTTTGAGAATAGTACTGATAGGAAAATCTTATTTGACTTATCTAAGTCAAATAATTCAGTTAAGTATTGGAATATAAAAAAAGTAAATGACTATCAATTAGAAGGCGTTCAAAACATGGGAAAAGAGAAAATATATTTTTATGCGACACTTTCTCATCGTATTAAGAACCTTGAAATTATCTCAAAAGCCGAAGGTGGACATGCAATGGTGCATCTTGTAAATGGTGATTCCAACCCTGTCTCTTTAAAAATAGGACTTTCCTTTGTAAGTACTAGTAATGCAGCTGAAAATTTGAATACAGAAATTGGAGAACTTAGTTTTGATCAAATTCATGCAAAAGGAATTGCTGAATGGCAAAAAATATTATCTAGAATTGAAGTTGCTGGTGGCACTGAAAAAGAGAGAGGTATATTCTATAGCTCGTTTTATCGATCTTTGCTTTGGCCTGCCCTGCGCAGTGATATTAATGGTCAATTTACCGATGAAGCTGGGAATGTACGTAAAGAAAATTTTAGGTATTATACAATCCCTTCTTTATGGGATACTTATCGTAATAAAGATGTTTTGCTAGGAATGCTAGAACCTGAGATTACCGGTGATATTATACAATCATTGGTGGATCGAGGCACTATTACTGGATTTATGCCTACTTTTTTTCATGGTGATCATGCTGCACCTTTTATTGCCAGCTCTTACTTTAAAGGAATTAAAAATTTTGACATTGATAAGGCCTATGAATTGTTATTGAATAATGCTTACACAGAAGGAGGAACTCGCCCTCATATTAAAGAATATATAGAAAAAGGTTTTATTTCGGAACCTGTTGTGATACATCCAAAAACAGAGACTGTAACTAGTGCTGGTGTTTCTAAAACACTAGAATATGCTCATGATGATTACGCCTTGGCACTTTTAGCTAAAGAATTAGGGGATTCACAACATTATTATGATTTGAAAAAACGATCTAAAAACTATAAAAATGTATTTGATAAAAAATCAAATTTTATGCGCGGGAGATTAGAAAATGGCAAATTTGTCACTCCTTTCAATTCTGAATACCCTTATTATGAATATATGTATAGAGAAGCGAATTCTTGGCAAGTATCATTTTATGCACCTCATGATATGCCTGGTTTGGTGAAATTATATGGGGGGAAAAAGGCATTTGAAAGTAAGTTAGATTCACTATTTACACTTCCCTGGAACCCTGAACATATTGCACGTAATATATCCGGTTTTTTGGGCCAATATTGTCATGGTAACCAACCCGATCATGAAGCACCATTTTCATACTATTTTATTAATAAACCAGAAAAATCTCAAAAAGTAATTGATACACTTTTAAAAGATTTTTACGGCGTAGGGGAGTATGGATTAGCACTTTCAGGGATGGATGATGCAGGGGAAATGTCGTCCTGGTATGTGTTTGCTGCATTAGGCTTATATCCACTTTCTGTTGCGGATAATGAATATTTGGTTACTATACCCATATTTGATGCTGTAAAATGGAAATTAAATAATGGTAAAGAATTGTTAATCAAGACAGATGGAAACTCCCGAAATGTAAAAGATGTTTATATAAACAGTGTAAAATCAAAGTCATATTTTATACCATACCATCTTTTTGAAGTTGGGGGTATTATTGACATTAAAACAACATATTTACCCTAGTTTTTAAAGTTTTAAACGTTCTGTATGTATAATAATATCATTCTTCTTTTTATTGTCTTTTTCCCCATCGGTATACCTGCTCAAACAATTAATTATAAAACAGAAAAAGCTATTTTTTATTACGATACCAAAGAAGCAAATTTTTCTGATTATCAAAAAGAAAGGTGTCTTTTGGATGTATATTACCCAGAAACAATCAAAAAGGCACCTGTAATTGTTTGGTTTCACGGTGGTGGCTTAACTAGTGGTACAAGAGAAATACCAGAGGAATTAAAGAATAATGGCTATTTGATTGTCGGTGTTGGGTATAGATTATCTCCCAAGGTTAGAGCTGAGCAATGTATAGTTGATGCCGTGGCAGCTTTAGCATGGGTTTTTAAAAACATCGAAAAATTTAACGGAGATAGCAACGCAATTTTCGTTTCGGGCCATTCTGCAGGGGGATATTTAGCTTTGATGTCGGTATTAGATAAAAATCGACTAAAAAAATTTAATATAGATGCAAATAATGTGGCAGGTTTAGTGCCATTTAGCGGTCATACGATAACTCATTTTACCATACGAGAGGAACAAGGAATTCCAGGAGAACAACCAATTATAGATACACATGCACCCTTATATTTTGTCAGGGGTGATGCACCATCTACTTTATTAATCACTGGTGATCGTGAGCTAGAAATGTTAGGGAGGTATGAAGAAAATGCCTACTTCTACAGAATGATGAAGGTCTCAGGTCAAAAAGAAATTTCACTTATTGAATTGCAAGGGTATGATCATAATATGACGAAGCCTGCATTCCCCTTACTCTTAAATTTTATATCTGAGAAAACTATAATTAATGTTGAACAATAATAATATATATAATTAATGCCCATAACCATTGGAGTTGATATAGGAGGTAGCCATATCACAAGCGCAGCTGTAGATTCGAATACAAGTAAAATAATCCCTAGTACTTACTTTAGAGGGTCAGTTAATAGTAAAGGAAGTAAAGCTTCTATTTTCATAGATTGGGCAAGAATCATCAATAAAACAATAAATGCGATTAATCCAGCTGCTAATATTCGGATAGGTTTTGCTATGCCTGGACCTTTTGATTATAGCAATGGTATAGCAATGTTTGAAAAAAATGATAAATATGCATCTCTTTATAAAATTTCCATAATAGATGAGTTAACTCCCTTTCTGGATAACGAAAATATAACATTTCGTTTTTTGAATGATGCCACCTCTTTCGGTCTGGGTGCTCAATTAGCAAAAGAATTTCATGAAAAGAAGAAGGTAGTGGGGATAACAATAGGAACGGGTTTTGGAGCTGCATTTTTTCATGATTTTCTTCCAGTAGTCAAAAATGAATTAGTACCTCAAGGTGGTTGCCTTTGGAATAAAGAATATCAGGGGGGTATAGCGGATGATTATTTTTCAACACGTTGGTTTTTAGAAAGGTATTGTATTTTGTCGGGTAAAAAAGGAATCAAAGGGGTGAAAGAAATAGTTGCAAATAACGATGAATCTACGCAGCAAGTATTCCAAGAATTCTCCAGTAATCTTGCTTCTTTTTTATTTCCATATTTATTAACTTTTAATGCAGATTTACTTTTAATAGGAGGGAATATTACAAAATCACATCATTTATTCATTCCCAAAGTTTTAGAAATTTGGCAAAACAAATCATACAATATTCCCATTCAAATAATTCAAAAATCTGAAGAAGCTAATTTGATTGGAGCCTCTTATTTATTTAACGAAAATTTCTGGGAATTAATAGAAGACAAATTACCAGTTATGTAATTTTACATTTAATCATTAGTTTTTGAAAATGTTTAGGTTATGAGTACCAGGTCTAATTTTTATTTCAAAAGAATTATTGTTTAAAGGTTTTATTTTTTTATTATTTAATATTACAATCTTAGCATTAATGAAAATTGTTGCAGTACTATTTGGTGGAATAACCACATTATAATGGATACTATTTTTATTTTTTTTCCAGTTTGATACTATTTTTCCATAAGGTCCAATATGGCTAGAATTAAAATAATCAAGTTGTTCAATAAAATGTGGTCTTAAAAGAGTGTTTTTAAATCCTGGAGCATTTTCATCGGGAAATATTCCTCCAATTCCTTTAAATAACCAAGCACCAATTTCTCCAAACATTATATGATTTCTAGAAATATCAGATTCGGCATCAATAGGCCAATTCTCATAAAGAGTAGTTGCACCATTTTTTATCCACCATCCCCAAGATGGATAAGTTTCTTGAGCTGCTATTTCATAAGCTAAACTTTCATATCCGTTTTCGCTTAAAGCATTTAAAATGGTTTTACTCCCCAATAGACCTACATTTAAGTGTTTATTATCCGCAAGAACTCTTGTTGCAAGATTGTAGGCAACTTTCTCTTTTAGATCATTTGGGACTATACCCCAATAAAGCGCTGCACTTAGTTCAGTTTGATATCCTGAGCCATAGATGCCTGTTTCACGGTTGAGGTATTTTTTATTGATGGCGTTTTTAATAGTTTCAGCTAAATCGGAATATGTATTATAATCATCATCCTTCCCTAATAATTTAGCTGTTTTGGCCAATATGTTAGTATCTACATAGTAATAAATAGAAGAGGTAAATTCTATTGGAGTAACATCTCCAACGGGTATCCAATCGCCCAGCCCCCAGTCTGTTGTACCATATGGGCTTAAACTTGTAATATGGTCAACATATTTCTTAATATTCGGATAGTTGATCTCTAAAGCATGTGAATCGCCATAGAATTGATAAATTTCCCAAGGTATAATTGCAATAGTACTTGTCCAATCTGGACCATTTCCCCATTCATATCCCCAGCCCCAGGTGGGTATTATTGAAGGTAAAACTCCGTTTTCTTGTTGTTCGTCTCTATGATCTGCCAACCATTTTTCATAAATAGTTATTCCATCAAAATTATAAAGACCGGTTTCTATAGCAATATGGGCATCTCCAGTCCATCCATTTTTTTCACGCTGTGGACAATCGGTTGGATAGCCATATAAATTTGATAAATAAGAAGTATTAGTTGCTTTCCAAATTTTATTTATAGTTTCATTAGAGCAATCTATACTCCCTACCGTTTTAACATCACTATGCATAAATATCCCTGTGATGTTTTCCTCTGTGAGCATGATTGGGATATTACTACTTACTTCAACATATTGAAATCCTTTGTAGTTAAATTTAGGCATAAATGTTTCCGTTCCGATACCAGATAATTTATATATATCTGTCTGAAAAGGGTCTGATTCATCTGTTGGTCGATAGTGAACATCTATATTGGATAAATTTAAATTACCTAAGCTATCTAGCATTTCAGCATGTTTTACTCGTAATATCGTTCCTTTCTTTCCATTAACCTGTATTTTGGTGATACCAGCAATGTTTCTTCCTAAATCAAAAATGTACTTCTGGTTATTAATTTTACGAATACTAATTGGTTTTATTTCTTCTATATTTCGGATTGGTTTTAAGCTCTGTGAGACAATGTTATCAGATGGGGCTATTACTTTTAGAGCATAATGCCAATTTGTATCATCAAAATCTGGGGTATTCCAATTTAATTGTATTTTGGTGGCGTCATAATGTTCAGCAGTATAAATACTATTAAAACGCACAGGACTCAATGCTGTTTTCCAAGTATTGTCAGTATACAATACCTCTGTTGTATTATCGTCATATGTTATTCTTACATTTAATAAAAATCGAGGTCTGTTGCGCCATTTGGCTTTATCAAAATCCCAAACAGCAGTTGATTGATGATTGTACCATCCATTTCCTAAAAGTACGCCAATTGCTATACTTTTATCCTTGAAATTCTTGGTTACATCATATGATACGTATAAATTTCTCTTATCAAATCTTGTATACATGGGATCTAGATGATGATCTCCAATTTTTTCACCGTTGATAGATAGTTCATAAAGGCCCGCTGCAGTAATATAAGCGACTGCTTTTTTTATGGTTCTCCCAAAAGTATATGTTTTTCTAAAATAGGGTGCCGGTTTTTTATTGATGTCTTGTTGGTCCGTAATCCATGAGCCTTTCCAGTTTTTTTGGTTCATCATTCCAGTTTCAAAACTCGACACACTAAATTTACTTTCTTTATTTGTCGTAGTCGTAATTTTTACTGCCCAATAATATTTGGTAAAAGGAGCTAATTTTTTACCTTTATAACTCACTAATGAAGCAGAATTGTTTTCTTCTACAGATATCCACATCGCACCATTACCTTTTGAAACTTCGATAGAATCCATTCCAACCGTCAAGTAGTAGCCCTTTTGAATAATTCCATCGCTATTAGATTTTATTTCCCATTTAAGACGAGGTTGCTCAGAATCAATACCAATTGGTACTTCTAAATACTCACATAATAAATTGTGAATTTCAATTTTTGTCGTACTTTTTGGGTTATATAAAAAGTAGCTGGAAGCCATAATAATTAGAAAACTACTAATTACTTTAGTTTTTAGAATCATGTATGATAATAGTTTAAAAAATAAAGAATATATAATCTTGGTTTTATTTATAGTAGTACATATAATTATTTTGTTTGATATATTTTCAAATTAGGCGTATCTGTCATATAAAAAACTAATTTACCACCAGACATAATTGCATCATGGCTTAGAAAGGGCTTATGTAGCACTTTACCGTTTAGTTCTACCTTTTCAACATACACATTTTTGTTAGATTGATTTTTTGCTAATACCTCAAAAGATTTACCGTTGTCTAAACGTATTATCGCATTTGAAATAGATGGGCTACCTAAGGCATAATCAATCGAACCTGGTGCCACGGGGTAAAAGCCTAAAGAGCTAAAAATATACCAAGCGCTCATTTGACCAAAATCATCATTACCACTTAAACCATCAGCGCCTGTTTTATATTTTAAATCTAGAATCATTCTAATTTTATCTTGTGCTTTCCATGGGGTATCAGTCCAATTATATAAGTAGGCTACATGGTGCGATGGCTCATTTCCATGCACATAATTACCAATGATCCCTTCTCGTGTTATATCTTCGGTATTTTCAAAATACTTATCTGGTAATTCCATGGTAAATAGTGAATCTAAATGAGTAGAAAATTTATTCTTACCACCCATCATGGTAATCATACCTGCAGGGTCATGAGGTACATATAAACTATAATTCCATGAGTTGCCTTCTATGAAACCTTGCCCATGAGTATCTAAGGCATCAAAATCTGATTTAAAAGAACCGTTACTCAGTCTAGGACGCATAAAACCGGATTTTTTATCAAATACATTTTTATAATTATTTGATCGTTCTATAAACTCTTTATAGATGTCATTTTTACCTAATTTTTTTGCTGCTTGTGCAATGGCCCAATCATCATAAGCATATTCTAGGGTTTTGGACACAGATGCTCCATTTTTATCTTCAGGTACATAGCCCATATCTATATAATAGCCTATGCCATCAAAATAGCGTGTTCTTGCCGTTTGTACGCAGGCATCTAAGGCTTTATTTTCGTCAAAGCTAGAATTACCTTTTATAATAGCGTCTGCAATTACAGAGGTACTGTGATAGCCAATCATGCACCAATTTTCATTTGCATAATGCGACCATATGGGTAACATTTTATGTACACTCTGATTTTGGTGTGCGATCATTGAAGATATCATGTCTGAATTTCTTTTAGGTTGCACAATGTTAAATAATGGATGTAAAGCACGATAGGTGTCCCAAAGAGAGAAGCTGGTGTAATTGGTGAAATTTTCAGCCTTTTGGATATTCAAATCTAACCCAGTATACTTGTGATCAGTATCCATATATTCTGTTGGACCTAAGAATGCATGATACATGGCAGTATAGAAATTTGTTTTCTCTTCTTTATCATTAGAACTTAGTTGAATCTTGTTCAATTCTTTATTCCATGCTAATTTTGCATCTGCTTTCACTTTTTCAAAATCCCAATGGGGTATTTCGGTTTTCATGTTTTCTATAGCTCCAGCTGAACTTACTGGTGATATGGCAAATTTTATTTTGATTTTTTCTTGATTTTTAATATCAAAATCAAAATACATTCTTATTCTTTCTCCTGCTATTTCAGGAAAGTTTTCAGCTTGGTTAAATCTACCCCAAAATCCATTATAAGGTTGTTTGTCATAACGAGCCCTACCATAATTTGATATTGCTTTGCTGAAGCTCATTGCAAAGTATACTTTTCTTGATCTTGCCCAGCCATTAGTTTGCCTAAATCCAGTAACTAGTGTGTCATTTTCAACCCTTACAAAGGTCCATACATTTTTATCATCATAGTTATATATACCAGCCATCAAATCTAAAATGATATGTGCTTTTTCATCTGAATTAAAAGTATATTGATGCATACCAACTCTTGTTGATGCTGTCATTTCTGCCATAATATTATAGTCTTCTAAAAGTACATTATAATATCCTGGTGAAGCATTTTCATTGGCGTGTGAAAATCGAGAACGATAACCACTGTCAGGTTTTTGAGCAGTTCCTGGATTTAATTTTAGGGCTCCTGTTGTTGGCATAATTAAAAAATCGCCTAAATCTGAATGTCCTGTACCACTGAAATGAGTGTGACTAAAACCAACAATTGTACTATCTTCATATTGATAGCCTGCACAGTATTTATACACATCTGGATTGTAGCGACCATCTACCGAATAAGGAATTGTATCCGTATCTGGACTTAATTGCACGCTGCCAAATGGCACAGTTGCTCCTGGATAAGTATGCCCCATCTTGGCGGTACCAATCATAGGATCTACAAATTTTGCATAATCTTGTAGCTCATTTGAAGTTGGATTTGAATTTTTATTTTCGTTTTGTTGGCAACTAGCAATTATGCTAACACTAATAAGTAAAAGAATTTTTATTTTATTTTTCATAATAATAATTAGAGATTTTAAAAAAAAAATCTTGGGACTTGTAATATTGCTATTAACAAAAACCCAAGATAATTAAACACTAACTCAACTTAACTCACTTAACTTAATCATTTGATAGAGAATAGGGATAATCTCTTTTATTAATTCCTCTTTTTTTATTAGGTTCTTTACTCATATCAATATCTAATACAGCACCTTGAATCAACTCATGATAGTTTAACCAATTTTTTGAATAGCTTTTTCCATTTATATTCATGCTATTTATATATCTATTTTCACTGCTGTTTTTTGGTGCATTAATGACTATTTTTTTTCCACTTTCAAGGTGAACAGTTGCCTTTTTAAATAATGGAGCTCCTAAAACATATTGGTCAGTAGCGGGTGCAACAGGATAAAAACCTAATGCCGAAAATACATACCACGCCGACGTTTGTCCGTTATCTTCATCACCGCAATATCCATCAGAATTCGGGTTGTACATTCTTTCTAATGTTTCTCGAACCCAATACTGACTTTTCCATGGAGCTCCTGAATAATTATATAAATAAGTCATATGTTGAATGGGTTGATTACCATGTGCATATTGCCCCATATTAGCAATTTGCATTTCTCTAATTTCATGTATAACACCTCCATAATATTTATCTCCAAATACAGGAGGCAAAGAAAAAACATTATCAAGTTGTTCTGTAAATTTGTCATTACCTCCCATTAAGTTTATTAACCCCTGAATATCATGAAAAACAGACCAAGAGTAATGTAAGCTATTGCCTTCAGTAAAATCACCACCCCAATCATATGGACTAAAAGGAGTACGCCATAAGCCATTACTATCTTTACCCCTCATTAAATTGAACTCCGGGTCGAACAATTTTTTGTAATTTAAACTGCGATTTTTATATAATTCAATTTCTTTTTTAGGTTTTTTCAAGGCTTTGGCTAGTTGATAAATCGCAAAATCATCATAAGCATATTCTAAAGTTCTTGCTGCGGTTTCATTAATACCAATATCAAAAGGTACATATCCTAATTTAATATACGATGAAGCCCCTGCACGCCCTACTGCAGTCATTGGACCTTCATTATTGGCGCCATGAATTAAAGCTTCGTATAAATTTTCAATATCATACGTATAAGCGCCATTGCTTTTTAAATAGGCATCGGATACTACAGATGCGGAGTTATTGCCCACCATAATATTACGCAAACCAGGACTTGCCCATTCTGGAAGCCATCCACTTTCATTATAAGCATTTGATAAGCCTTCTTGCATTTGGCCGCTTAGTTCAGGATACATCAAGTTTAGAAATGGAAAAAGTGATCTGAATGTATCCCAGAATCCAGTATCGGTGAACATATATCCATCACGAACTTCTCCGTTATATGGACTATAATGAACTACTTTTCCATTCTTATCATATTCAAAAAACTTTCTTGGAAATAGTAAAGAACGGTATAGACAAGAATAAAAAGTACCTGCCTGATTTGCTGTTGCACCCTCAATTTCAATACGACTTAACTCTTTATTCCATGTTTGTTTTCCTCTTTCTTTTAAAGTTTCAAAATCAGCAGTTCCAATTTCTTGTAAATTTAATTCTGCTTGCTCATAACTGATGAATGATGAAGCTACTTGAGCATTAATAATTTGACCTTTTTTTGTTGTAAATCCAATGGCTGCACCAGCATGTTGAGAATCAGATTCTAAAGATGCCGTTAGTTCTGTTTCACTAAACGTTTTTGAAACTTCAAAATCTGTGTCAAAAATAATCACAAAGTAATTTTTGAAATTTTTAGGAACACCACCACTATTACGAGTAGTATAGCCAATTATTTTACGTTCTTCCGGTATAATTTTAACGTAAGATCCTCTATCAAAGGCATCAACAATAATATATGATTCATCATTCTTTGGAAATGTAAAACGAAATCTTGCTGCTCTTTCTGTAGGCGTTATTTCAGTTGTAATATCATGATCTGCTAAGTAAACACTATAATAATATGGATGTGCAGTTTCCGCCTTATGTGAAAACCAACTTTCACGTTCTTCTTCTTTAAATCGCAATTTGCCAGTAATAGGCATCATAGAAAATTGACCGTAATCATTCATCCATGGTGAAGGTTGGTGAGTTTGCTTAAAGCCTTTGATTTTATTGGCATTATATGTGTATGCCCATCCATTACCCATTTTACCCGTTTGCGGAGTCCAAAAGTTCATTCCCCATGGCATTGCTATTACAGGGTATGTATTGCCATTTGATAAACCAGGACTAGAGTCTGTGCCCATTAATGGATTTACCCAAGCAACAGGATTATCAATTTTTCCGATTTGTTGATCTTGTGCCATCGTAAAAGCACTTCCTGTTAGCAAGACAATAAGCGATAAAAATAATTTTTTCATGTTTAATTTGTTGATTTTTTTTTGGTTTGAATCTATTTTATTTTATTTGGTTTCACACCTTCTAAAGTCATTACAATTGGCTTTATGGTACCGTCTTCATTAAAATACATCCTGTCAATGCATGTTTCTCTAGAATCTCTCGCCTTACCCGCAGAGAATGGTCTTCTATGGTAAACAATGTAATAGTCATCAGTATCTTGATTATGTATTACAGAATGATGCCCTGCACCATTTGCTATACTAGTGTCTTGTTGTAAGATTGTTCCTCTTCTTTTAAAAGGACCTAATGGTGAATCAGCGATAGCATAAGACACACTATAATTTGGACCAGTCCAACCTCCTTCGGACCACATAAAATAATATTTACCATCTTTAATAAACATAAAAGGTCCTTCAACATAGTTTTCTGGTGTTATCTCTTTAAATAATGAACCATTCTCAAAAGGTATGAAACCTGTGAAGTCGTTGTTTAATTTGGCAACGTTGCAATGTCGCCAACCACCATAATAGAGATAATGTTGACCGTCGCTATCCTTAAATACAAATTGGTCAATTGGTTGAGCTCCATTATAAAACTTATCTATTAATGGTTTTCCTAGATAATCTTTAAAAGGACCTTCAGGTTGGTCTGAGATTCCCACCCCTATACCTCCAATTTCATTATCAGACTGAATATCATTAGCACCAAAAAAAATAAAGTATTTTTTATCTTTTTCAATTATAGAAGGAGCCCAAATGGCTTTTTTAGCCCATTTTATAGCAGAAGTATCGAGTACTTTTTCGTGTTTTTTCCATTTAGTTAAGTCCTTAGACGAAAAAGCATCCAAAAAAACTTGATCCTCATAAGGAGCAGAAAAAGTAGGGTATACCCAGTATTCTTTGTCAAATATAACACCTTCAGGGTCGGCATACCATCCCTTAAATATAGGATTTCCTGCTGAAAAACTCGCGCTTTTTTTAGTTGAACCGCACGAATATAAAATGATAAGAACAAATAAAAGTAGAATGTTTTTTGTCATCATTTGAAATTATTGTGATAAATATAATGAAAAATTTAAGTAAAACGATTTAGTAAAACGAAAAAAATTATTTTTTCAATTTAGATGACAGCGAAAATGGCTTATCTGAATCATTAATCCCTCTTTGAGTATTTGGGTTTGCTTTCATTTGTAAATTAAAAGTTCCACCAGCCACTATATCTTGATAAGTTAAATAATTTCGAGTGTATTTTTCACCATTTAAAGTGGCTTCATTAATATAAACATTGCTTTTAGAATTATTTATGGCATTAATTACAAAAGATTTTCCATTTTCAAGATTTATTGTTGTTTTTTCAAAAACAGGACTACCAAGTACATACTCATTGGTACCAGGGCATACACTATAAAAACCCATTGCACTTAATACATACCAAGATGAAGTTTGTCCTTGATCTTCATCTCCAGGATAACCGTTTTCGGTAGAATTATAAAGTTTCTCCATAATTTCTCTAACTTTTACTTGAGCTTTCCAAGGCTGTTCTGAGTAATTATAAAGGTAGGGCATGTGTTGAATGGGTTGGTTTCCATGAGCATATTGTCCCATATTTGCCATCTCCATCTCTGTCATTTCATGAATTTTACCACCATAGGTTCCTACATTCACTTTATTGGCGACAGAAAAAACAGAATCCATTTTTTTATTGAAATTTTCATTTCCACCCATAAGATCAATTAATCCCTCTGGGTCTTGAAATACGGACCATACATAATGCCAAGCATTGCCTTCAGTAAATGGACCTCCCCACTCGTAAGGATCGAAATTAGGAGTCCAACTACCATCTTTTTGCTTGCCTCTCATAAAACCAACATTTTGGTCAAATACGTTCTTATAATTGTACATTTGTTTGCTGAAGATATCTTTGTAAAAAGTATTATTAGTCATCTTTGCTATACTATAACCGCAAAAGTCATCGTACGCATATTCTAAAGTCTTTGCAGTTGCTTCACGAGTTTCAGGATAAGTAACATAACCTAAAGTGAAATACTCTTTCCAGCCCTCTCGACCATTGGCAGGACCCCAAGGACCTTTATTGGTGGATTCATGAAAATAAGCATCTAATGCTTTTTTTGGATCAAAGGTTTTTAAATCCTTCGCCCAGGCATCTGCCAGAAGTGATATGGCATGATTACCGACCATACTACCAGCTTCGCTAGGGAATGACCAAGAAGGCAACCAACCGCATTGTTCATAGGCATCTAATAAAGCCGCAACGTATTGTCCATGCATTGTTGGTTCCATTAAGGCATTCAAGGGAAACTGTCCTCTAAAAGTATCCCAAAAACCAGTATCAGTGTACATATATCCATCGTGTATTTTGCCATCATATGGACTATAGTAATAAGGCTCATTTTTTGTCTTGAGTTCATAAAACTTGCGTGAAAAAAGACTTGCTCTAAAAAAACAAGAGTAAAAGGTTTTTAATTGCTCTTCAGTACCACCTTCAACAACTATTTTGTTAAGTTGTTTATTCCAAACGTTCTTTGCTAGTTCTTTCGTCGTTTCTAAGTTCTTATGTTGACCTAATTCTGATTTTAAGTTGACTTCTGCCTGTTCCAAACTTATATAAGAAGAAGCAATTTTCGCTTGTACAATTTGTCCTTGCTTAAATTGGATATACGCTCCAATACCTTTTCCTTGTCCAGAAATTTTAGTATCCCATTTTTCATTTGAAGTATTGTTCCAAATGCCTTGGTGAGTAAATACTTTATCAAATTGAATCACAAAATAATTTTTAAAATTACCATCAAAGCGTTGCATGCCTCGACCATTATTTACATACCCTGTAATTCTATGTTTTTTCACATCTATGTTAACCTCACTTAATCCTGTATACCCATCTAAAACTAGATAAGCATTTTGATTTTTCGGAAATTGAAAGCGTAAATGAGCACCTCTTTCCGTTGGGGAAATTTCAGTAGATATACCATTATCTAATAACACTTTATAATAATAAGGTTTGGCAATTTCATTGTCATGGCTAAATTTGGTGGCTCTTTGGTCCTCGTTTAAGGTAAGTTTATCTGTAACTGGCATTAATGAAAAAACAGCGTAATCATTGCTCCATGAACTACATTGATGTGCTTGTTGAAAACCTCTTATAGTTTCCTTAAAATATTGATATTTCCAACCGTCACCATTATTTCCTGTTTGTGGTGTCCACGTATTCATGCCAAATGGCAATGCTGTGGTAGGATAGGTGTTTCCTCTAGTTAATTCATGTTTGGAATTCGTGCCTTGTAGTGTATTAACATAATCTACTAGGTTTTTTAATTTTGGTTGTGCAACTACAGAAAAAGAAGAAAAAAATAAAATGGCAATTAATAATTTAATGTTCATACGGATTGAATTGTTTTTTATCGTTTTAAGTTTATTTTTTAAGCGTAAAAGAAGGTGGGGTATCTTTAGATAAACTTCCCCATTTTTTATTTGCTTTATCACCCATTTCAAGATCCAAAGTACCTCCGTTAATTATGTCATCATGCGTAAACCATGGCTTGTTCCATGGTTTGTTATTTAGTTTTGCGGATTGGATATATTTATTTTCTTCAGAAGTGTTTTTTGCGATAATGGTGAATTTCTTTCCATTTTCTAAATAAACTACAGATTTTTTGAAAACTGGACTTCCTATATTATATATCGGCAAACCTGGAGTTACAGGGTAAAAACCTAATTGAGAGAATACCACAAAAGACGACATGCCACCTCCATCTTCATCACCAGGCACACCCATTAAATCATTTCTAAACCAATCTTTTAACAGTTTTCGAATTCGTTTTTGAGTTTTCCATGGCTGTCCTGCGTAATTGTACAGGTACGGAATATGCAAGGAAGGCTCGTTTGCCATAGAAAATTGACCAACATTACCTGTTTGATCTGGAAGCTGCGTGTAAAACTCACGTTTACCTCGACCCATAGGAGTTGAAAATAGATCATTCAGATTCTGAATAAAATTTTCTCTTCCACCCATAAGTACAATTAAATCTGCAATATTGTGTTGCACATCCCAGCGGTAAGTCCATCCATTATTTTCACCATAAGAATCACGTGCACCAATTCCTCCAGAAAAACGATAATCAAAGGGTTCAATGAAATTACCTTGGCTATCTTTAGGATGAAAAAAATGAGTTTTAGTGTTAAATAGATTTCGATAATTAAAGGATTTTTCTCTAAAGAAATCACGTTCACTTTTAAATCCTAATTCAGAGGCAATTTCTGACAGACACCACTCGTCATAAGAAGTCCCTAAAGTTACAGCAACAGGCTGGCGTTTTTCAAATGAAGAAACTTCTGGAATGTTTTCCTTTTCCCCTTCCTTCAATGCAGGAATATAACCGTTATCCTTATAAAATTTATCAAGATCACCTGCTGGTTTTCCAGACCATGGGGCTAAAGTTTTTTCCGTTATGGCATTCTTTGAAGCTAAAAAAGCTTTTTTTAAATCAAATCGGGTTAACCCTTTTCTATATCCATCAATAAAAGATGCAACAGCGTGGTTTGAGTTCATTCTTCGACTATCTCCAGTAATTTCTGGAAAAGTTGGCATCCAGTAATTATGCATTTGTTCCGCCATTAATAAAAAGGAGTGCAAAATATCTTCTTCTCTGTCAGGATTTGTAATAATTCTTAATGGATGATGGGCACGGTACGAATCCCATATCCAATCATCTGTATAAAAATCACGACCATAATCATCATGAACTTTTCCATCGAATGCACTAAAATACCTACCATCTTCTGATATTGAAACAGCCCTTTCATAACAGCGATATAGTGAGGTGTAAAATACAGTTTTATCATTAAAATCGCCTCCTTCAATGCTGATTTTTCCTAATTCTCTATTCCAAATTTCTTTTGCATCATCTTGTAGATTTTTAACGGTTTTTTTATTTATTTCACGCTGCATGTTCCGTTTTGCTTGTTGATCATCAATAAATGAAATACCGTAATTTATAGCAATGTCTTGGTTTTCTTTGGAATATTTTAGCACTAGAGTGGCATTTACTCCTTTCGCATCATTACCTAAAACTAATGCATCATTATTTAATATAAAAATTGAATCAGGTGTCTGTATAGGCTCCAAATAAATATACACCTTGGTGATGTTATTCAATTTCTGAAATCCTGAAATTGCCTTACCATCCCAGTGCATTTCACCGTTTCCAGAGTTAATAATAAGGTAAGAATCCATTTTAGTTTCAAACTTTATTTCATATCGGGCCGATTGGTGAGATAATCCATAATTTATATGGGTTTGTTGATCGTCTAAATAAACAGCATACGAATAAGGAGTAATTTTTTCTGAATCATAACTGTAATTCATTACGGATCTAATATCGTTTTCATCACCTTGAAAAGGACTAAAATTAAAGGCAGAACTTCCACGGTGACTAGTAACAATTAAAGGTAAACCTCTTAGTAAATCTCCTGTGTAGTCATTTCGTTCAGGATAAACTCGTAACATACTATTAGGTAAATGTATGGTAGGGTACGTTGGGACTAATAAATGACTGATGTTTCCCATATAGGGGTTTACATAATCTATTGGTTGTATTTTTTGAGCTGTAGTATTTGAACAGAACAGTACTAATAGAATAGCTATTAAAACTATATTGATAATGGAAATGTTTTTTTGCATTTTTTAATTTATTTACTTTTCCAATTGGTAACTTTCAAAATCTTCCAGAAGATTTCGTTATTTTCATAAACACCAGAAAATTCTTCGGCTCCAGGACCATAGGCAAATACAGGAATTAAAGTCGCTGAATGGCCACCTGTAGAGAATGTAGGGCTAATCTCACTGTAATCACTGTACTCAGCGCCATCATCTCTTTTTTTCTTTTTTGCCGCTAAGGTAAAGCCTCCTGTTTCATGATCAGAAGTTACTATTACTAATGTATTGCCTGCTTTTTCAGCATAATCTAAAGCTATTCCAATAACATCATCAAAATCATTTAATTCTGATATTACATACGATGAATTATTCGAATGCCCTCCCCAATCAATTTGAGAACCCTCACTCATAATAAAAAAGTTTTGATTATTTTGGCTTAAAAACTGGATGGCTAATTCTGTAGCATCTGAAAGAAAATTACCTCTACCTTTTTCAATAGTAGGCATTGCTTCCCTAGCCAATAAAAACCCCATTTTTTTATTATCTTTAATTTTAGGATAACTAGAAAGTGAAGTAGTATCAATAGTAAAATGTTTATCTTTTAAAAGGTTTACTAGATTTTTATGATCATTACGAGCATTGAAATATTTTAGACCACCTCCAGCAAAAAAATCAACATTTGATGTCGTAAGTTGTAGAGCTATTGCTTCTTCTGAACCTCTGTTAAAGGTATGTGCAAAAAAACTTGCAGGGGTGGCATGGGTTATTGAAGAAGTAGCGACTAAGCCTGATTTAATATTATTTAAGTTTGCTATTTCAATTAAGTTTAAAACATTCGTAGAATCATTAGCAACTCCAATTGCACCATTATATGTTTTTACACCACTAGCAAAAGCAGTTGCTCCAGCTGCTGAATCAGTTATATCTTCTCTAGATGAAGCAGTCTTTATTAATCCAATATGTTTAAATCGGTTGTAATTTGGGATCTTTTTCTTAAAGTAAAACGCTGATGTTATTTGTGATAACCCAGTACCATCACTAATTAAAAGAATAACATTTTTTGGCGTTTTTGTAATGGTAACTTCTTGTCCTAGATTTGTAGTTGTTTTGCAAGAAAAAAAACAACATACAATAATTGATAATATATAATATTTACAGTTCATATTCTTTATTTATAGTTTTTCATTTCTGTAATAAAAGGACTTTCATTACCCCAATTTTTATTTGGTGTTATCGAAGTTTCCAATATTAATTTTCCGCCATTAATGATATCTTGATGATTCAGCCAATTTTTATGTAGAGGTTTTCCATTTAAGGTGGCTGATTGAATATAAATATGATCTTTATGGTAATTTTTTATCTCAATTTCAAATTTTTTGCCATTTGAATAATTTATGTTTACTTTTTCAAAGATTGGAGTTGTGATATAGTATACAGGGGTGCCAATATTTGAAGGAGATAAACCAATACTTCGTAAAACAAACCAAGACGACATCGTTCCAGCATCATCATCCATAGTGCGTAAATAGGCTTTAGGTTTATTTTGATAAATACGACCAATATATGGGTCAATTCCTTTACTATTATCATTAAAATAATTTTGTACTACAGTATCTATTAAGATATTTCTAAATAGTTTTTGTGATTTCCATGGTTGAAGAGTTGCATTATATAATCCTGGAACTTGTAAATCTGGTTGATTCGCATGATTGTAATACTCCTCCTCAAAAAATTGATCCAATTCTTTTATAAATTGAATTTCACCACCAATTAAATCTTTAAGCCCTTTTACATCATAAGGAACAAACCACCGATATTGCCAAATAGTACCTTGATATAACCCTCTAGCTTGCATTCGGTCAACATCATCTCTTGAAAGATCTGCAAAATCTTTTTTCCAGTAGTTTTTATATTCTAACGATTTAATATAATATTCTTTAGCTAGCTTATTATCATTTAAAACAGTCATTATCTTAGATGCAGCGAAAAGATCATAAGAAGATTCTAAAGCCTTGTCTGGTGCCCCAAAATTTAATCTATTTACTTCAGCAATTATAGAATCTTTAAATGAATGAAAATCTATGGGATATTTTTTTTCATAAGCATCTAATAAAACCACTAGGGCATGTTCTGTTCGAACTGTTGGAGATGGTTCATGCCTTGTTGCCCAGTCTTTTTTGCCAAACCGATAAAGATTAGCTATTGATTTTGAAATATCAACATATTGATCTGGATATAATAATGATAACAAGGGTAATTGTTCTCTATAATTATCCCAAATAGCCCAGCCATTATAAACATTAAAATCGGCCTTCTGAATTGTACCATTTATAGCTGCATAGATACCGTCTTCTTCACTTATTTTATAAGGTGATTGTAAACCTCTATATAAAAGAGAGTAGAATAAATCTTCTCTTTCTTTTTCACCTTGTACTATAACATTTGACAATAAGGAATTCCATTCTTGATTTGAAACTTCTTTAGTATTTTCTAGGGTTGCTTCACTAAGTCTTTTTTTTGCATATGCAACATTTACGGAAGAAAAACCAATCTGTACTGTAGCATTTTCAGTATGAGGATTTAAAGCAACATAATATTTATGTGTGCTTAATTTTTCAAATTTGTTTAGATCAGAAATGGCTATAGCAAAATAAAGTTTGTACACACCACCATGACATGTGGTATAGGTATTAATGGAACCTGAAATGATATTGTTTTTAATGGAGTGCTCTTCAGAAATAAACCGATTAGAAAGAGCAAAGGAAAGATCAATAAATAACCCATTTTGATTCGAATTTTTTGGAAAACTATATTGTTCTATTCCAAAATTATGAGTTACACTCATAGCTGCATTTATACCATTTTTAAAAGTAACCTCATAATACCCAGGACTTGCTTTTTGTTTTAATTTTAATAATTCTGTATTTACATCTTTATCAATAATTGGTTTAATAAGAATATTACCACCACTACCGGTACAACCAACTCCTTCTAAATGTGTATGTGTAAAGCCTTCATATTTTTCAGCATAATATTCATAACCAGTATGATTGTGAGAATAGGTTTGGGGTCCTATACTTATCATATTAAATGGTGAAGAAGCGGAGGGTGACATTTGACCATGGTCACCAGAAGTACCTAAAAAAACATTAACTTTTTCGGTTAAATCAGTTTTGTTTCTACTTGAAATTCTGTCACTATTCGTCATGTTTTTACAGCTGAAAAAAACTAGAATACTTAAAAGAAAAATGTGTTTCATTATTTTATGGGTTCAATTGTAAATTCATAATCTATATTAGCACTATAAGGCACGCAATATTTTTCTAGCGTAACAGGTCCGCAACTTGCATTTCCTACCCCTTCCTGAAAAGCATCTAAGCTTAAGAATACTTGTGATTTTTTAATAGTTGGTAAAGCAAAATCATGCATAGCTTTCCATAAATCATCATCAGAATAATGTAAGGCAGTAAATGATAATTGATCATTTGAAATAATTTTCAAGCCATTTCCTTTACCATCAGTTACCGAAAGCCAACGAATTTCTTCACGGTTACCCATACTTTGTGATCTTAAATAATGTTCACTTGCCATATCATTTACTGAGCCTTTGTAAATACCAAAAAAAGCAGCTGTTTTGCGGTCTCTATAATTTTCAAAAGGCCCTCTTCCGTACCAAGATACTTGCTCTAAATTTGGATTTAACTGAACTTGAAGCCCCATTCTATGAAGTACTTCTCCTTTTTGTGGGCTTTCAAAATGCGATTTGATAGTTATTCTCCCATCTGAAGTAATTATATACTGAATTGTATATGGAATTTGGGTTTTCTTTTCATTAGCGATATTCGCAATTATTTCTGCAGTAATATTTAATATTTGATTGTCGCTAGAAAGCTCAGATTTAAAATTAGTTAACTTATAAGTAGTTTTATAATAATTTTGATCAGCATATTTA
>TARA_R110000868_G_scaffold108065_7_pt1 | contig 39295 bp, 26 predicted proteins | sample TARA_R110000868 | Tara Oceans TARA_R110000868 (sample SAMEA4397489) | marine metagenome | biome: Polar Biome; feature: [SRF] surface water layer (ENVO:00010504); material: water (ENVO:00002006), including particulate matter (ENVO:01000060) such as... | depth 5 m | reverse complement strand
CCTTGAGACTATTAAGCTGGATCGTTCCACTTCCACCCTTATCAGCGTCTGACGTCACAGTAATAGAACCTATTTCTTCAGAAACAGAATCATCTGGGTTTGTTACAGAGGTAGTATAGGTAAAGTTATCCTCAATTGAATTCTCATTTTCAACAGTATCCTCATTTGGGGTATATGTAATAGTATTGTCCTCATTAATAACGGCAGTACCATTGGACGGTTCACTAACCTCGGTTATTGCCACTTCACTGTCCTCTTTAAAGGTGTCGTTTTTTAATGGCTCTATAACCACGGGTACCTCCGCTGTAACTTCAATTATATCTTCTACAACATCAACTACCGGTTCCACTGTCACATCAACAGTTACTACAACCTCGGATGTGGTTTCGTCCTCATTTGTTTCTTCCAAAGTAATTTCAATATCATCCTTGCCATTATAATCACTAGAAGGTGTATAAACGGCTATACTGTCCTTTTCTATGGTAATCTTACCATACTTAGGCTTAACACTACTCTTGTACCTTCTACGTCCTTTCCGACTGGTAGAGGTATTATTCAATACATTGAAGGTAACAGGTTTATCTTCTTCTGTGGTAAATTCTGCATGTGCCAAATCAATGATTACTTCATTGGCTTCTTCTTGGGCAATTTCTTTTTCAACTACATATTCAGCTAAAAGATCCGAATCCTTGTTACAGGAAAAACTAAGGCATAGGATAAGACTTGTCAAGGTCAACTGAATGACATTTGGGGGGTAAATTTTCATAAGTGATAAGACTTTTAATTAAATGACAAACATTTGGGGTTTATAATAATTTTAATTTTCACAACATCATCGACAAAAAACATATTTATTAGCTAAAATGCACAATTGGGTCGCAATAGTAGTTTTACGTTTGTTAATCATGCTTCGGATTTTTTCCAGTTCTATTTTCGATGAAATACCCCTTTCTTTAAGATTAAATCAATTTTTTGTTGTTTATTTTAACATATACCCGTCAAAAATTTTAAAAGATTATACTCCTTTTTTTGAATAAAGGCTATAAAAACAAGGGCACATATCTGGAAAATAATACCCAAAAATAATATGGTACTACGCTAAATTTATTTGAAGGAGTTTGAGAAAATTAATTATATAAAATCTTAAGCACAAATTAGACCGTATCTTGACCTAAACAATCCTAGAATATATTTTTAAAAACCTTGGTTATAAATAATAGAAACAATTTCTAAGTAATAACTAAACAAAGTCCAGCAGAATTGTTCAAATTTATACTAGAAGTTACCCTAAAAAAAGATATAATTTTATGCTTATCAGTAAAATACAATATCCATTAAGTGATATATATTGAACTTTTAAATATCAAAAAGAAATACCGAGTATATTTTTACTTCAGTGGTATGGAAGGTGAATTGGTAATCTGAAAATATATTAGTAAATAATCCACGGGGCATTATTGTATTTTGCAAAACAACCCAAATGTTAGAGTAACAAAGAAACTCGTTGTGGCTCTTATGCATATGGGTGCTTGAGCTCACGCTCAAGATTACTATTTCTTTCGTGCGAGGCAAGCCTCGGGGTATTTACCCCTCTAGAATAAAAAAACCAGCTTTAAAGTTTAAAACTTTAAAGCTGGTTTTATAATAATAAAAGACTTTTGTTGTGCTAAGCGATATATTAAAACGCTACCACCTCAAATTCTGATCGTCTGTTCAATTTGTGCTTCGATTCTGTACAGTAAGTACTATTGTCACATTCGTTTGTCAATTGGGTTTCTCCAAATCCTTCTCCAGTTAACCTTGAAGCGTCTATTCCCTTCTTCCCTATCAAATAATCCAGGGTCTGTTTTACCCTCTTCTCCGATAGCCACTGGTTATACTTTTCAGCACCTCTGGAATCTGCATGTGAACCTACCTTTAAGGTCAAAGCTGGAGTTTCTTCCATCACTACCGCCAACTTGTCCAACAACTCCATATATGGCTTGCTCAAGTATGAAGAGTTAAGACTGAAATATACATTCCCTAAATCTTTGATCTTATTCTCCAGATCGGTCCTTCTCTTATTCTCTGCATCTATTCTAGCCTGCTCTTCCGCCGCCAAACGCGCCTTTTCCTTCTCTTGGGCCAAACGTTCGGCCATAAGTCTAGCCTCTTCTTCTGCCTTTTTAGCCGCTGCTATAGAATCGGAAACCCTTTGGTTTTCTTCGATCAACGCCAATTTCTCAAGTCCATTTTTAGACAGTTCCTTTTCCATTCCAAAACGGTACACTACACCGGCCGAATGTTGTAACTGTTTGGTAGATCCTTCTTTAATCCCCCATTTACCCATGGTATTAAAATTTAAACCCCAACGGTCGTTAAACCAGGTATTAAATCCAAAGCCAGCATTGGCAGTAGCCCTTCCAACGGAGCCAATATCACTATAGCCTGCACCAACTTGTAGAAATGGATCAAACCAGCCCGTTTCACCAATAATCTTATTAAGGTCATAACTTACCATACCATCTATAGCATAGTAGTCCCTCTCAACCAAATTAATTTCACCATCTACTTTCTTGCCCACATCATATTTATTGAAAGAACCAATAGCCTTTATACCAAGACCATTTTTAAAAAATCTACCGATACTAATTGAAGAAGGATAAGGAAGTGCATTCCAAGTATCCTTAATGTTTAAAAAATCGTTCCCAAATGGAGTAGCGGAATCGTCTACAATATTGTAGCCCAATCCTAAGACCCAGGAACTGGTAACAACACTGTCCTTGGCAGTGAGTTGTAATTCTTGCGCTCCACTGAAATTATAGGAAATAGCGCATAAAAAAGTAATAGCAAACGCGTAGGTTTTCATAACATTGTAATCTTTGGGATTCTTTATAATCTTTGTCCAAAGCTATGGCAATGTTAAATGGACACCTCTTAAATTCTACAAAAGGTCTTAAAAATCGTTAAGCGGTTTCCTACAAAACAAGTATTTGCAAATTCGAAATCCCAATAATTTTTCATCCCATAAAACGGTATTTTATCGGGTATACCAGGCCATTTCTATAAGCACTAAGAGTGGTGCGTGCAATTTCCTCCAATAAAAATTTATAGTGATCAAATACTTAATGTATACCTAACAGGAATTATGGGATTCAAGCAATTTATTGAAAATTAATTGCCTTTTGAGTTACTGGCATCCTATAAATATAAATAGGGGTAGTGGTAGCATTGAGTAGTTCTTTTTGTGAAGAAGTCCGTTCCTTTAGTACAATAGTGATGCTATACGGAGATTCTTCTGCAACGACCATTTCCATTCTATTGACACCTAATGAAGTTCCTACACAGTACACCAATAAAATTTCTTCCTTAAAATTGACCTCAGGAATAGGAATTCCCGGTTTTCTAGTCTTATTTATTTGAATAAATAAATTATTTAAGGTTTTTTGATCCCTGATAATTTGAAATTCTGGTTGTTCAATTCCAGAATAACTATCTTCCAAAACTAATTGAAGGTTTTTGGAATCCTGTTCCGAACGATCGCCATTATAGTTTGACACACCTTTATGCGCAACACAGGCAACACCTAATAGGGATAATATAATCAGAGCAAAGCGCATTAATTCTGCTGTAAACTTTCATGTCTAGCCAAAAGGGCCTTTTCATATATTGCTTCATATAGTGGTAATACCTTTAAAATATCAAAATCCATAGCTGCTTTTGCAGCATTGGATTTAAATGTTTCCAAGGTTTCATCGTCACTTAATATCTTCAGTGCATTTTCAGCCATTTCATTTATATTGCCCACATCACTCAAATAACCTGTTACACCCTGGATATTCACCTCAGGGATTCCCCCCGTATTACTGGAAATAACCGCTACCCTATTTATCATAGCTTCCAAGGCTGCCAATCCAAAACTCTCTGTTTGCGAAGGCAAAAGAAACAGATCTGAAAAACATAGAATCCTATCTATTTCATTGCTATTTCCTAAAAAGATTACCTTATTGGCTATACCAAGCTCCTCACACAGACGTTCAGCCCCTTCCTTTTCGGGTCCCTCCCCTACCATGATCAACTTGGCGGGAATTTGATTTTGAATCTTATTGAAAATATGTATCACATCAGGAATACGTTTAACCTTCCTGAAATTACTGATGTGTGTAATGATTTTTTCATTCTCCGATGCCATCAGCGAACGCTGACAATCCGTAAAGTGCATGCTGTATTTCCTTTTATCTATAAAATTTGGAATAACCGCAATATCCTTTTTAATATCGAACAATTCCAAGGTACTCTCTTTTAGGTTTTGGGAAACGGAGGTAACAACATCGGATTGATTTATACTAAAATTAACTGCAGGCTTATAAAAAGGGTGTTTGCCCACCAAAGTAATATCCGTACCGTGTAAAGTAGTGACCATGGGTATAAAAATACCTTCTTCCTCCAACATCTTCTTGGCCATATACCCAGCATAGGCATGGGGTATGGCATAATGCACATGCAACAACTCAATACCAAATAACTTTATAGTATCCACCAATTTACTGGAAAGGGCCAATTCATATGGTTGGTAGTGAAACAAAGGATATTCCGGTACATGTACCTCATGAAAATATATCTTATTGCTCAACAGCTCCAAACGCACCGGTTGGCGGTAGGTTATAAAATGTATTTCATGGCCCCTATTGGCCAAGGCAATTCCCAATTCCGTTGCCACCACTCCGCTACCTCCAAAAGTTGGATAACATACTATAGCTATTTTCATTTATTTATTTTTATTTCAGTTTAGAGGCCACCAGTCACTGGTAGACCTCATGGATACCTTTATTTTGGTTCTCCAAAAAAAACTTAGTCGGTTTAAAAAGAATAAAATTTCAGTTCTCTTAAAACAAAATGAAAAATTTCCCCTCCCAAACCACTGTCAATACCTGTACAAAGTAAGGATTTAATTTATTATGGCTTCATAAATGGCCTTCTGTATCCGCGTTCTTAACCCAGATTTAACTAATAGGGTATTGGAAGCTGTAGGGTAAGTTCTATTGGACAAAAAAACATATACCAAATCCTTTTCGGGATCGGCCCATGTATAGGTCCCCGTAAAACCGCTATGCCCAAAACTTTTTCTGGAAACCAAACTACAGGCAGGTCCCCCACCATGTAATTCCGGTTTATCGAAACCTATACCGCGTCGTACATTTTGATCACAGAAATAGCAGGTATTAAACTTCTTTACCGTCCTGCTCTCTAAAAACTGTTGTCCTCCATAAAATCCGTTTTGCAGATACATCTGCATAATCTTGGCCACATCATTGGCATTGCTAAAAAGTCCGGCATGACCACCTACCCCACCTTGCATCGCGGCACCCATATCATGCACATATCCTTGCACGGTCTGGTACCTATAATAATTATCTTCTTCAGAGGGTACGATATCCCCCTTTAAAAACTTATCCAACGGATTAAATCCGGTATGTGTAGCACCAATAGGTTTGTATAAAAACTCTTCGGCCAAACTATCCAAACGCTCTTTATAGGTGTCCTCTATGTACTTTTTCATGACATAATAGGCTATATCACTATACCGATATCTATTGGACTTAAGATGTTGTCTGCCAATTCTATTGTAGATTGAATCCTTATAAATATCCGCTATAAAGAGTTGGTCCGCCACCTTGACCGAATACCCATTCGTTGATTGATGTCTATAAAACTCCGTGGAAGGTTTTCGTTTATCATCCAAAGTATTAATGTAAAAGGCAATCCAGGCCGGTAATCTACCATAATGGGATAGGGCCTTTAATACAGTGACATTTTTAAGTTCGGAAGTGGAATAGGCCGGTACCAGTTCCTCAAAGGTATTGTCCAAAGCAATTTTACCTTCCTCCTCCATCTTCATTACCATGGGCAGAGTTGCCAAGATCTTGGTTATGGAGGCCAAATCATAAATATGATCTGGTGTTATTTTTTCCTCTGACTGATATGTTGGTTTTCCAAAACCTTTATTATATATCACCTTACCTTTTCTGGCCACAACAACTTGAGCCCCCGGGAACATCAAGGAGTCCAAACCATTCTTTACCATTTCATCCACTCTGGCAAGTTTGGCAGAACTCATGCCCACCCTCTCTGGAATGCTATATCCCAATCGCATTAAAGACTCGACAGGAATAGAGGTATTTACAGGAAATTCCTTATGGGAGGTAACTGGTAGGACCCCTTTTCCCGGAATGGCCCCAAAAATCACCTGCGCCGTTTTTTCTTGGGCTATTTTACTATTTTGGTACCCTACAATCACTGCGTCTATACTATCAAAAGAAGGCACCTCCAACAAGGCATAGGGTTTTGCAAATACAGCAAGTATAAGATTGGAAGTACGTTCCCTTGAAATTTCCCCTAACCAAGAAAGTTCATTTTTGCTAAATTTATAGGGTTTCCATGGGCTTTCATTGCTCTTGTGCAACCCTATGATCACTAAATTGTAGTCGCTTAATTTTTGCTTTAGCGTGCTTATGTCCTTTCCATTAATTTGTGTTACGGTAGCGTATTTATTCATTTCATTAAAAAATGGATCGCTATCGGCATCACCGAACTTTACATAGGCAATTTTCTTGTTTTCCAACTTTTTGATCGCCATCAAGGAGAAATCATTCTTTACCACAGTTATTGCGTTCTCAATAGCTTCCTCGTAAAGCACATCATCCTCTAAAGAATTCAAATCATTAAATAGATTTTTGGTGTCAATAGGTTTATAGTTATTAAGGCCCACCTTATATTTCGCCATCAATATTTTTTTTACGGATGTTGATAGCCTAGTTTCGGTAATTCTACCTTTATTATAGGCTTCCAGAAGTTTGGCTTTGGCCTTTACAACATCCACAGGCATAAGAAGAATATCATTACCCGCCAAAAATGCGGTGAGTTCTACCTCTCCTTCCTTGGCAAAATTGGACACACCCTTCATGTTAAGTGCATCGGTAAATACCAACCCCTTGAAATTTAATTGCTCTTGCAAAACATCGCCAATAATCTGTTCTGACAAGGAAGATGGGTAACCCTCCTTTATTTCTAGGCTAGGTACACTTAAATGCGCCACCATAACACTGCTTAAGCCCTCTTGAATCAATTTTCTATAAGGGTATAGTTCTATACTATCCAAACGTTCCCTGGTAAAATCTATTACCGGCAATGCTTTATGGGAGTCCACTGCTGTATCCCCATGTCCTGGAAAATGTTTTCCACTGGATAAAACTCCAGCGCTTTCCATGCCCTTCATAAATGCTATTCCCTTTTGGGCCACATTTTCACGATCTTCCCCAAAAGAACGATTGCCAATTATAGGATTCTGTGGGTTTATATTGATGTCTATATCCGGGGCAAAATTAATGTGCACCCCTAGTCTATGGGCATGCTTGCCTATCCGATTACCTACCTTTTCTACAATGGCATTATCCTTTATTGCTCCTAAGGTCATGTTCCAAGGAAAGGCATAAGTGGAATCCAATCTCATGGCCAGACCCCATTCGGCATCCATGCCTATCATCAGCGGAACTTTGGAATTTCTTTGAAAATCATTGGTCAGATTCGCCTGCCGGACAGGGCCACCTGTAGAAAAAATAACCCCTCCAATATGATGTTCCTTAATGAGTTTTTTAGTTTTTTCCGTACTCGCCTTATCTTGATCGGAAGTCACCATAACCATAAACAACTGCCCCAATTTTTCATCTACGGACATTTGACCATAGGTCTGGTCTACCCAGCCCTGTTGTGACAAAGTATCCTTGGTAACCAATGGATTTATTTGACCTTGAACTGTGTAAAATGAAATAGTAAATATTAAGACTAGCTGATTTATGCGCATAAAAAATTCCATCTTTGATGGTAACTAACAATTAACTGAATTATTGTGCTTGCCCGAATGACAACATATATCTTGGGTTGAGCTGCAATCTCCACCGCAGTGCCTTACATAAAGCGGGCATGCCAACTTTCCTGGGCCGGCACCTCCCAATGATTGAGGTATTCGTGCTTGTTGGTCACCAGGTTGTTAAAGACTATGGTGTTTTTTGAAACCGCCTTTTGTTTGGCCATTTTTTTGAAGTCGATCAGAGATTTGTAAGCCACAAATTCACCTTGCTTATAGGACACATTCATTTTATCCAAAAGTTCCATGTCGTATTTCTTCTCCAACCCCTGTATGAAGTGGACAGAGGCGTCTATGGAGCAACCGGAAGCAGCATTTAGTGATTGATCCAGGGCAAGGATAATAAACCTGTTATACCTAATTTCATAACCAGCACGCAAATCGCTTCCATGAGCGGTCCAATCCGCTATAAAAGTATCCAATTCCTGTTTTAGTTGTTCCAATTCCTCTTCTGAAAAGCTTCTACTGGCTTGAAAGATCCAAACTCTAGATTCATCTGGCAATGTGTTAAATTCTACGAGCATTTATTAAATTTTTAATGTTCATCCAAACGTTGATTTCCTATTTTAATGTAGTACACCGTTTGATTCTATTCCACCTAATCTTGATCTTGGTTTTCTAAAGTCTGGTTATATACTTTTATAATCATATGGTCAAAATTACCTTTTGACCATAATCCTAAATTATATTGGTCATGATAATCTTATAAATCTTCGGCCAAAGCGATCAACTCGGCAATATCCATTACTGCCACAGTAGATTCTTTTTCTTTATTTTTGACCCCATCGGTCAACATGGTATTACAAAAAGGACAGCCTGCTGCAATAATATCAGGGGTAGTTTCCAAAGCCTGTTCCGTTCGTTCTATATTGATATCCTTCTTTCCTTTTTCCGGCTCCTTGAACATTTGTGCACCACCGGCACCACAACACAGCCCACGTTTTTTACAATTCTTCATTTCTACCAACTCCGCATCCAATTTTCGGATTAACTCTCGGGGCGCCTCATACACATTATTGGCCCTTCCTAAATAACAGGGGTCATGGAAGGTAATTTTCTTGCCTTTAAACTTTCCACCTTCCACACTGATCCGTCCTTCGTCCAATAATTGTTTAAGGAATTGGGTATGATGTACAACCTCATAATTTCCTCCAAGGCCTGGATATTCATTTTTTATGGTATTGAAACAATGGGGGCAAGCTGTTACAACCTTCTTAACCTCATATGCGTTTAAAACCTCTATGTTGGTAACGGCCTGCATTTGAAACAAAAACTCGTTCCCTGCCCTTTTTGCCGGATCGCCGGTACAGCTCTCTTCCGTTCCCAAAACAGCAAAACTGACATTCGCCTTATTCAAAATCTTTACAAAGGCTTTCGTTATTTTTTTTGCCCTATCATCAAAACTACCTGCACAGCCCACCCAAAATAAGACTTCTGGTTGTTGGCCTGCTGCAAAAAGTTCTGCCATGGTGGGCACTTTCAATTCATTTTCCATTTTAACGGTAATTTCTTTATGATTCCTTGGACCAATTAAGCCTATCCATTTGGTTGAATGGCCAAGGTGCACCATTATTTTCTATATTTCCCATCATATTATTCAAGTCCGATGGTGCTGCCGATTGTTCCATTACCAAATATTGGCGCATGTCCATAATGATAGACAATGGATCTATACTCACAGGGCATGCCTCAACACAGGCATTACACGAGGTACAAGCCCAAAGTTCCTCATGGGAAATATAATCTCCCAACAACTGCTTACCGTCCGGTACAAACTCACCTTTATTGGCATCAATATTCTTGCCAACCTCTTCCAACCTATCACGGGTATCCATCATAATTTTACGAGGGGACAATTTCTTACCGGTCAGGTTGGCAGGACATTCACTTGTACAACGCCCACATTCCGTGCAGGTATAGGCGTTCAACAATTGTACCCATTTCAGGTCCATCACATCCGATGCCCCAAATTTTTCAGGCACGGGGGCATTCTCATCCGGGGCGACAAAGGGATCGGCACTCGGGTCCATCATCAACCTTACTTCCTTGGTCACTGCCTCCAAATTCTCGAACTGGCCTTTTGGCTTCAGCTTTCCATAATAGGTATTTGGAAAAGCTAATAAAATATGTAAATGCTTGGAATAATATAGGTAATTCAAAAACAATAAGATACCCACAATGTGCAACCACCAAGCCGAACGTTCCATTAGGATTACGGCGGACATGGACATGTCCTGAAACAAGGGTGCAATAAACTGACTTACTGGAAAGGCTCCTGCCTTGGTATAATGCACGGCATCCATCTGCTGCAATTGATAATCCGAGGCGTTCATGGTCAAAAAAAGCAGCATTAGCACCAATTCTATATAAAGAATTAGATTTCCATCTTTTTTGGGCCAACCACTCATTTCGGGATTCAAGAATCTCCTCAATTTAATAAGGTTCCTTCGAATCCAAAAAATAACCACGGCTACAATGACAAGTAAGGCCAAAATTTCAAAGGAACCAATCAAAAAGCTATAGAACCCTCCAAAGAATGAGAAAATCCTATGCGTGCCAAAAAGACCATCCATAATGATCTCCAGTACCTCAATATTAATAATGATAAAACCGACATAAACTATGATATGCAGAATTCCCGGAATAGGACGCACTACCATTTTCGTCTGTCCTAGGGCAATCCTGAACATGTTATTCCACCGTTGGGCTTTATTATCGCTGGTGTCAACCTCTTTGCCCAACTTAATATTTCGGGATAGTTTTTTTACGTTTTTTGCAAAAAATCCAATTCCCGCAAAAAGTATAATTGCAAAAATAATATTAGGAATATAATCCATAATGTACTTCTCTATTTTTCGGCCGGGTCTTCTTCAGGAAGGGCGTAATCTATTTGTTTCTTTCCAAAAACGGAAACGTTTACATACCGTTTAGGATTTAGGCGAAAATCTTGTAATAAGAGATCCAATTCCCTAGAGGCATTATTTAAATTGCTGTACAAGGCTTTGTCATTAACCAATTTCCCCAAAGAGCCTTCACCACCTTCGATCTTGGTCATCAAATCGTTTATGTTGCTCATAGTGGATTGTAAATTCTTTATAGTCTCCCCCAAACCGGCATTGGCCAGTGTATCGGATAATTTATTAAAATTCTCTGTGATAACACTTAAATTGGAAAGTGATTTGTTAAGATTATCTTGATTGTCCGCCAAAAGACTGTTCAGCGAATTGGCACTGCCCTGAAAACTTTTCACCAAGGTGTTCAGCCCCGCTATACTTTCCCTCAAATCCTTTTTAGTCTTTGGATCTAATATATCATTGACATTCATTAACAATGAATCGGCGTTGGTAACGGCTCCTTCCACTTTAGCCTGCAAGGGGGTTAAACGTTGCTGTACCAATTCTGTTAGTCCCGGTCTTGAACTTGACGGCAAGGTATCTCCTGATACCGCTACAACTGCACCATCAAATACAGGTTTGATCTGTATGCCTTTACCACCAATGATTCCTGTGTCATATAATTCCGCATTACTATTTTTAGAAAAAGAGAAACTATTGTCCACGGTAAAGGTTACCAGAAGATTACCCGATGCATCATTGAACCGTATATCATTTACTTTCCCAACGGAGAATCCGTTTATAGTAACCTGAGTACCAGCTTGTAATCCTCCAACGTGATTATACACGGCATAGAAGGTTTTACTGTTATCAAAAAGTGGTGTTGATTTTAAATAACTAAAACCAAGTATAAACAAAAGGATACCCCCTAAGACTACAATACCGGTTTTTATTTCCCTAGATATTTTCAAAAGATTTTATTTTCAGTTCCTAACAAAATTAGAAATAATTTTTAGAAGAGTGACTATTATTCCGATACGTATTTAAGAGCCTCAGTTTCCGAAATACGCACCCCATCCTTATAGGCTACTATATAAGAGGTGGTATACCCCTTTGCGTCAGCATTACTCTTTAAAAGTGTTGCCTGAAAATGGGAATCCGTATTGCCATACATATATCGATATAAATTGTTGTAAGGTTCTTTGGTAAGGGTATTAAGGCCTTTAAAGTTCTCGGAATGCAATGGAATGTTTTTAGAACTAGCAAAAATCTGCACCTTAAAAATAATATTTTCAGATTTTTTAATGGATTTCTCCACCACTTGGGGCTGCTCTTTCTTAACTGGCTCCTTAACCATATCCTTGGTCGTATTGTCCGATTCATTTTTTACTACCAATACGGTCTTAGGAATGTTCTTGACCGGTTTCTGTTCCAGCACAAGTTGTTCAGATTTTTTGTCCTTGGAAGCTGTCCCTTTGGCAATTGTTTTTTCGGACACTGTGGTAGAGGCTTCCTCTTTTGGTTCCTGATTGACTGAGCTATTGTTCAAGGCCAACTGATCTGTACTCAATATCATTTCCCCCTTATAGGTTAAAATGGCATCGGCTATGGCCGTTCCCATTTCAATATGCCCTTTTTGCGAATTTAAATAGGCACCTTCCTCCTTATTGGTCAAAAATCCTGTTTCCACCAAAACGCTTGGCATAAAAGTTTGGTGAAGCACGATAAAACCAGCTTGTTTAACCTTTCTATCGGTTCTCTTCAACTTATTTGCAAAATTATCCTGCATCAATTTGGCAAGATTAATACTTTGATCCAAAAACTCTTCCTGCATTATAGTAAGTCCTATTATGGATTCAGGGGAATTTATGTCGTAAGCTGCATATCTACTCTCATAATTATCTTCCAGATAAATTACAGAGTTTTCCTTTTTTGCTATTTCAAAATTCTGTTTATTGGCGTGCAGTCCCAACACAAAAGTACCGGCACCATGTGCATCGGAACTATGGGAATCACAATGAACAGAAACGAATAAATCCGCATTGGCCTTATTGGCAATTTCCCCCCTTAGGAATAGATCCACAAAGGTATCGTCCTTACGCGTATAAATCACCTTAATATTGGGGTTCTTCTCCAAGATTTCCCCCACTTTTAGCACAATCCTTAAGGCAATATTTTTTTCCAAATATCCGTTCCCCAAGTTGCCAGGGTCATGACCGCCATGCCCAGCATCCAATACAACGACAAATTTTTCTTCCTTGTCATTAGGATTGATATTTTTGCTAAAAGAAGTTAGAAAAAATGTTAAAATTATAAAAGGAATAATATAAAACAGTTTCATATTCATATCACTAGAGATAATTTGATCTTTTAATTAGGTTAAATTTATCGCAATACCCTACAAGCGGAACAAAAAATATATGTAAGTTTGAACCCAAAATGTAGCTAAACCGTTACAAAAATAGGATATATAGCTTTGCAATCAAATAAACATCATGTACTTTTCCTATTGCTCCTATTATTTGGTGCCATTACTGCATCTGCCCAAGAAGACCAAATTAAACCACTGCCCATTGTTGCTCAAAGAGATACAATAATTGCGCCACTTTTACCCGACCCAAAATTAAAGGATACCATTTTAAACGATAGTACGAAAATAGACTCTTTAAATAGCAAACCACCGCTTCTTTTGGACAAAATAAAATATAAGGCCAAGGATTATGTGAAGATGAGCCAAAAAGATCAAAAAATTTATCTTTATAACGAAGCAGAGCTCTATTATCAGGATACCGAATTAAAGGCCGGGATAATTATAATGGACTACATAAAAAATGAAGTCTACGCTGGGCGAATAAAAGATTCACTTGGAAATTACACCCAATTACCCTTTTTTAAACAAGGAACAAATGAAGTAATCCCAGACTCCATCAGGTTCAATTTTGATACGCAAAAAGCTATTATCTGGAACTCCAGAACAGAGCAGCAAGCCGGTTTAGGACAGTTGGGAAGCGATGCCATGAAGGTATATGCAGAGATTACCAAAAAGGAAAACGATTCCGTTTATTTCCTTAGCGAAGGTAAATTAACCACATCCAAAGATACGGTTAACCCCGATTATTATATTCGCATAAAAAAGGCAAAATTTGTACCTGGTAAGAAGGTAATCGCCGGATTCAGCAACCTATATATCGCCGATGTGCCCACCCCGGTAGCACTTCCCTTTGCATATTTCCCTTTGACCACTGGTAGGTCGGCAGGATTAATGATGCCAACTTTTGGCAGTGATAACACTAGGGGTTATTTTTTGCAAAATGGTGGATACTACGTTCCTATAAGTGACTATGTTGACCTGACCCTTACCGGTGATTTATATAGCAACGGAAGTTATGGGCTTAGAACACAGTCCGTATATACCAAAAGATATAAATACAGGGGGAATATAAACTTTAGGTATGAAAATCTGGTCACCAGTCAAAAAGGGTTTAGTGATTACAGCAGAACCACCATATATAATATTCAAGTTTCACATTCCCAGGACCAAAAAAGTAACCCCAATTCTAGATTTCAGGCATCTGTGAACCTTGGAAGTAGTTCTTATTATCGAAACTCCTTGCTACAGCAAAACCTGCCAAATACACAGGTAAACAATTTATCATCGTCCATATCCTATTCCAAGACTTTTCCGGAATATCCGTCCGTAAACCTGAGTTTAACGGCCACTCATAACCAAAACACCAATACGGGTGCAGTTGATGTAACCTTGCCCACCTTGCAGGCCAGTATGGAGCGTATATTTCCTTTTGCACCACGTGAAGGAATAAAAAAAGGTATCATTCAAAATGTTAACTTTCAGTATAACCTAAATGCCAGAAATAGCATTAAGACTACTGAGGAGGATTTTTTGACCAGTAGGATGTTCGAAAATTCACTTTTTGGCGCAAGGCATACCATTCCTCTTAGTACCAACTTTAAAGTGGCCAAACATTTTAGCGTAAGTGTTGGTGGTTCCTATGAAGATGTATGGGCCATAGAGACCTATCAAAGAGGGTATGACCAGGAAACCAAAAGAGAAATTGTAACCGATACCCTTAATGGATTTGACCGCTACAACAAATATAACTTTAGTGCCAGTATTGGTACAACACTATATGGACTTGTCAATTTTGGCGAGGACAAAAAAATTCAGGCCATACGCCATGTTATGCGCCCCTCTGTTAGTTATGGCTACGCACCATCATTTGAACAATATTACGACAGCTATATTGGCGCGGATGATCAATTGGAACTTTACAGTAGGTTCGAAGGCACTCTGAACGGGGCGCCGGGCCTAACCAAATCCAGTTCAATGAGCTTTTCTCTGGGCAACCAGTTTGAAGCTAAAGTCCGCGACAAGGATTCAACCGCTACTAAACCAAAAAAAATATCGCTGTTGAGCAACCTCAACCTCTCTACCGGATATAATTTTGAAGCGGATTCCTTAAAATTAAGTGCAGTCAACTTAACTGGAGGTACCAATATCCTTAACAATAAAATGGCCATAAACTTTGGCGCCAGTTTAGATCCTTATGCCATTGACAATAATGGAAGGCGCATCAATACATTTAATGTGGATAATGGAGGTAGTTTGTTTAGACTTACTTCTGCCCGGGCCAACCTAAGCTACTCCTTGGACAGCAAGACTTTTGGAAAAAAGAAAGAAGAAAAAAAGGAGGACGACAAAGATGAATATGACTATGTTGCTTCCAGTGGCGGTAGGGATGACGACCTTTTTGGTAGGGCAAATGACTTTAACGAAAATAGGCCAGGGGATGAAAAGGAAAAAGACACTGAAGATGTAGAAAACCCCATTTATGGAACCAAATTGCCTTGGGATCTGAGATTGTCATATGCGGTGAATTACAGTAATTCCAACCGCCAAAATACAATAGGTAGCCACTCCTTGATGTTTTCCGGGAACATTCAACTTTCCCCAAGATGGAAAATCGGGGGGTCCTCAGGTTACGATTTCCAGAACAAAGGGTTTACCTTAACACAATTACGTTTTGAACGGGATCTTAAGAGTTTTAGAATGAATTTCAACTGGACCCCATTTGGCACCTATAAACGTTGGTACTTCTTTATAGGGATTAAGAGTTCCATATTAAAAGATTTGAAGTGGGAAAATAGGAGTAAACCCAACTAATCGGAGTAAATTTCATAAGTTTTTGCCTCCTCTAGTTTAACAGTACACCAACCTCGACTTTAGCCCTATATTGTTTAAACCACTTTTGTTGCCATACAATTTGGGCCTAAAATGCGTTTAAAAATCCCTTAACTCAAACTATGGTGGGTTAATAAATTCTTACCTTTAACAATAGGATTTTATTGGAGTTTTGACTTTAAACTTTAGTCATAATGTAGTGTTGATTGCGTAAAATGACAGAATCACATAGTTGGATTTTTACAATTCCCTTAGTGAACATTATTTGGATATCAACGTCAGAATTAAATTTCATTATTATTCCTAATGAATTGCATATTGGTAAACAATGTTTAAAAAAAAGCAACTGCCCAATGTGCTATCTAGCATGCATACAAAAAAATGTACTTAAACTGCCACACATATTACAGCCTGCGATATGGCACCTTGTCAGAGGTGGAACTCTTGAAATTGGCCAAAGAAAACCGTATAGACCATTTGGCGCTTACCGATATTAACAATACATCCGCAGGATTAAATTTTGTACGAAAATCACATGAATTTGGCATTAAACCTATTTTAGGGATCGACTTTAGAAATGGCGTAGATCAATGTTTTGTGGGAATAGCCAAAAATAATAATGGCTATCATGAACTCAACAATTTTCTTTCCGACCAACTGCATCACAAAAAAGAATTTGCATCCAGAGCACCTCATTTTAAGGAAGCCTATGTAATATATCCATTCAGCAAAGTAGTTCTAAATAAACAAAAGTCCTTTTTGGACCACGAGTATATTGGGATTTCCATCAGAGATTTAAGACGACTTCCCTTTTCCGATATTTTGAAGTACAAGGATAAATTAGTGGTACAACAACAGGTTACTTTTCACCATAAACGTGATTTTAATGCACACCGCTTGTTACGTGCCATAGACAACAATATACTGCTCAGTAAATTGCCCATAGAGGAAGAAGCCGATCCGGAGGAAAAAATGGTTCCACTTATCGACTTGCAATCTGCCTTTTCCGAATACAGTTTTATATTAAAAAACACGGAGCGCCTTATGCAATCCTGTAACATCTATTTTGATTTCTCAGAAGAACGACAACCACAAAATTTAGTCACTTACCTGGGTGACAAAAAAAAGGACGAGGCCCTATTGAAAAAATTGTGCCAGGAAGGCTTACCCGAAAGGTACAAACATACCACCATAGGAACGGAAATTCTGGAACGTCTACAAAAGGAATTGGACTTGATCATAAAAATGGGTTTTGTGTCCTACTTTTTAATTAATTGGGATATTGTTTCCCATGCCAGGAAACAAGGTTTCTTTTATGTTGGTCGTGGTAGTGGAGCCAACAGTATTGTAGCCTACCTACTGCGGATTACCGATGTAGACCCTATTGAACTGGACCTATATTTTGAACGCTTTATTAACCTTTACCGAGTTAACCCACCTGATTTTGACATAGATTTTTCCTGGAAGGACCGCGAAGCCATGACCCAATATATATTTGAACGCTTCCCCAATGTTTCGCTTCTGGGCACTTATGTTACTTTCCAAGAAAAAGGAGTCATCCGTGAATTGGGCAAGGTGTTTGGACTTCCCAAAGAGGAAATAGATATTTTGTGCGATAATAAATACAAGGTTTCCCAATTGGATAAAGTGGCGTTATTGGTACTTAAATACGGACAGTTGATCAAAGGAATGCCCAATTATTTAAGTATTCATGCCGGCGGTATCCTGATTACCGAAAAACCCATTCATTTTTTTTCGGCCACCCACCTCCCCCCTAAGGGCTATCCCACTACGCATTTCGATATGGTCATTGCCGAAGATGTGGGCCTTTTTAAATTTGATATTCTTTCCCAGCGCGGTTTGGCTAAAATTGAGGAAACATTGGAAATAATTAGTTATAACCAACCAGCGGAAATAAGCAGCTTCGATATTCATGATGTTGCCCGATTTAAAAATGACCCTAACATTAATAATTTGGTGAAGAGCGCCCAATGCATGGGCTGCTTTTATGTAGAATCACCAGCGATGAGAATGTTGTTAAAGAAATTGGAAGTCGATAACTATTTGGGCTTGGTTGCGGCAAGCTCCATCATAAGACCAGGAGTGGCCAAAAGTGGAATGATGCGGGAATACATTTTGCGTCATCGCGACCCAAAACGAGCCCAGGAAAGGGCACATCCCGTAATGCTATCCATTATGCCCGAAACCTACGGCGTAATGGTATATCAGGAAGATGTGATCAAGGTAGCCCACTATTTTGCAGATCTTAGCTTGGGCGAGGCAGACGTTCTAAGAAGAGGTATGAGCGGGAAGTTCCGATCCAGGGAAGAGTTCCAGAAAGTAAAGGATAAGTTTGTGGACAACTGCCAAAAAAAAGGATACGAGGATAAGCTCATTTTTGAAATATGGGACCAAGTAGCCAGTTTTGCAGGCTATGCCTTTGCCAAGGGCCATTCAGCGTCCTACGCCGTCGAAAGTTATCAGACCCTATTCCTAAAGGCCTATTACCCTTTGGAATATATGGTGGCCGTGCTTAACAATGGAGGGGGATTCTATAGTGCCGAATTCTATATCCACGAGGCTAGGATGCTGGGTGCCAACATACATTCGCCTTGTATAAACAAAAGCTTTATGCTCAATTGCATTTATGACAAGAACCTGTACCTGGGATTTATGTACCTAAGGGAATTGGAAGGAAAGGTGGTAGCCTACATTACTTCTGAAAGAAACACGAATGGACCCTTTTTATCATTGACCAATTTTTTGGATAGAGTGATCATTTCCATTGAACAGTTAAGCATCCTTATCCGTATTGATGCCTTTAAATTTACAGGGGTAAATAAACACGAACTTTTATGGCAGGCACACCTTTCTTTATCTAAAAATACCAAATTGGAACACCCCAAATTGTTTACTGCAAATCACCAAAATTTTGAAATACCCAAATTGTACTCCACCGATTTAGAAATGGCCTTTACCCAATTGGAACTTATGGGATTCACCCTTTGCAGTCCATTTGATATTTTGGTTGACCCCCCAACAAATAGTAACGGCAAAAGGGACTTGGAAGCCTTTCTGGGAAAAAACATTGATATCTATGGATACCTGGTGACTGTAAAGAATACCCGGACCCACAAAGGAACCCGAATGAATTTCGCCACATTGGTTGACCAACATGGGGAAGTTTTTGACACCGTATTGTTTCCCCCAGTTGCCGCAAAATATTTCTTTAGGGGAAAGGGTATCTATCGATTTTATGGAAAAGTAGTGAGCGAATTTGGCTTTTTAAGTATAGAGGTCATAAAAATGCAGAAGCAGGATTATATTCCCGACCCACGTTATGCCGATATGAAAACCAGCGTTTTAAAACTTAATTCCGATAAAAAATAAAATCCCTCAATACGACCTTCATAAAAAGTTGCATAAAACCATCAGAAAGGTTTTATTCCCGTTCCACTTCCGTAACGTTTTTACTTTTTTTTACCTGGATTATCCCTGAATAACGCCAAGAATGGGAAAATTTACAATTCTAAAATCAGTACTTCAAAGATAATTTCGTGAGGGCATTCCTGTAAAAAGTATTTTCACTAGATTCGATCTAATTATTACATCCAACCAATAAAACCAAAAGATTACCATGTCTTGTTTTTGTAACCGGTCCGGCCAATGAGGAAGCGTATAGAAGCAATAATAAAACAGGATATTCCCTATCTGGATTCCGCTAGGAGCAAACTTATCCTAATTGGCTTTATTAGCCTATATTCTTTCGTTTTCATCAATATATATGACCCTTACAACATTAATAAATGGGGCGAAAATTACTATTGGGAGTTTATCCTAATAGGCCTTAGTGTGCTTATTTTTACTCAATTTGCACTACGTACCATCTTAGGACCCAAGAGATTTAAAATGTATAGCTTGCTGCCATGGGTATTAATGGAGATCGGAATAATGGCATTTATATTTGAGCTTGTCTATAGTCCGGCATTAAGAACATTTCAGGAACAGATTTCGGAGTTTTTAATTACGTTTAGGCAAATAGGTCTTTTGGTTGTGGTGCCATATACATTGTTTTTATGGTATGCCCAGATCAAACAAAAATTATCCTCTTTCAAAAAAGAAATTCAATTTAACGGAGAAAATGCAAGTACGGATGGAACAAGTGAACTGTTGATTTTTAACGGAGAGAACAATAAGGTAGTATTGGCCATTAAATATAACCAGTTATTATATATCAAATCCGCAGGAAATTATCTGGAACTTTTTTATTTCACTGGTGAAAAAATTAACAAGGAGCTCATTAGAATGAGTTTCAAGGAATTGGAAGACATCATTAAAGATACCAAGATAATACGCATTCATAGGTCCTATATGGTCAATACTGTACATATCAGCACTGCTAAGAAAACTAAAAAGGGATATACCCTGGGTATCCAATTTGTCCCAGAAGAAAAAATTCCTGTTTCCATGGGGTATAAGACCGATTTTGAAAAAGCACTCCAACTAAAAAAAACACCCCATTAATCCCAAATAGGGATATTTCATCACAAAGTACCCAAGAACTATTGTGTAGTTGAAACACCATCGTTAATTTGTACCAATATAGAGTACTTGTCAAGGCTGTTGAGTAGGGTAGTTAACATCTACTTTAATAAATGTTGGGCTTTTTGATTCTAACACGATACTATATCCAATCGTGAACTCGCTGAAATACAGAATGCATTTACGGTTCAAAATATTATGGAATAACCAAAGGACAAAACACAATCGGGTGAAAAAAGGTAAAATCATATTAAAAATAATTATATCAGTGGCAATCATAGGACCCTTGGCACTAGCCTTTTTTGCCGGCCAAAGACCTACTGCCTATCACCCCGTTCCACTTTTAAAGAGTACTTGCCCACCGGGATTTAAGCTGAACGATAACAATGAGTGTATTGCAAGAAATCTCTATAGTCAATATGCCATGACCAACAAAGCCGGTGTAGGAGGTTTAAAGTCGGCCTTACCGAAAATTAGGGATGGTTTTTCTCCCCAAGAAATTGACCTAGGTAGGTATTTGTTTTTTGATCCCGTTCTTTCTCTGGACAAAACCGTTTCCTGTGCAACTTGCCATGATCCCAACAAAGGATTTGGGGATGGATTGACAACTAGCCGGGGTAAAAATGGACAAAGATTAAAAAGAGCGGCCCCTTCCCTATATAATGCAGGCTATCTAAAAAAACTTTTTTGGGACGGTCGTGCCTCCACATTGGAAGAGCAAATGTTGGAACCGTTATTCTCCAAGGAAGAAATGGGCAATACGCTAGAAAATTTACTCCACACCATAAATGAAATTGAAAATTACAGAAAATTATTCGCTGAAGCATTTCCCGAAAGAAATAGGGACCAACCTATTGCCCTCAATGAAATTACCAAGGCCATTTCAGCTTTCCAATCTTCCTTGATTTCTTTAAATAGTAAATATGATCAATATGCCCATGGCTATGAGGAAGCATTGAATAAAAATGAAATAGAAGGTCTTAATGTCTTTAGGTCGTTCGTGGCCCGTTGTGCTGAGTGCCACACCCCTCCCCTTTTTACCAATCAACAATTTGCTGTTATAGGCAGCCCCGAACCAGAGGGATTACCATTGGATCCCGGTGCCGAAATTCCCTTTAAGGACAAAAGCCTCCGAGGGGCCTTTAAGGTTCCGAGTCTTCGTAATATAGCCCAAACTGCTCCTTATATGCACTCTGGGAGATTCGAAACCCTTCGTGAAACCGTTCAATTCTATACGGACGGTCGGGGTCATGCAGTACCAGATGGTGAAAACTTATTGATTCACTGGCATATTTGGGAACCCAACTTAACCGATTACGAGTTGGACCGTTTAGTGGATTTCCTTAAAACCTTGACGGATGAATCTTTTAAACCACAGGTCCCAAGGGCACTTCCTTCCGGACTTGATATATCAATTTAACTAACAACCCATTAAAATATGAAGAAAAAATCGCCTCTTATAAAAATCATCGCTTCTATTTTCCTCCTGGGAATTGGAGTCTTTATTGGAAAAACATTTTTGGGTCAAAAAAATGTGGAGACCGTACCTATTCCGTCCACGATGAGATATAGAAATGTTGGACTTTCCAAGGACACCACAAAAATAGCGTCAAGTCAGAATTTTACAGGAAATATCATAGAAGTCAGAAATGGCTCCTCTATCCAGAATGCTGTAAAAGAAGCCAATCCGGGTGATCTTATACGTGTTTACCCTGGAACATATTCGGAGAACGTATACATTGACAAGGACAATATTAGCCTACAAGGAGTGGTAATCAACGGAGAATGGCCCACCTTGGATGGTAAAAAGGAAATAAACGATGCCTTCCTCTATTCGGGCAATGGCATTCTAATAGAGAATTTTAAAATCATCAATTACAAAGGTAATGGTGTAATGGGTCAGGCGGGCAACAACTTTATAATTCGCAACAACTGGATCATTGATACCGGGGTTTATGGCATTTTCCCCCAATATGGCAAAAACGGACTTATAGAACACAATGTCCTTAGTAAAATAGCGGATGCGGCCATTTATGTTGGAATGTGCGATAATGTTGATGTATTACATAACGAAGTATTTGATAATGTTGCTGGTATTGAGATTGAAAATTCCAGGCACTGTTTGGTAGAGAATAATTATGCCCACAACAATACAGGAGGACTACTGGCCTTTGTAACACCAGGGCTACCCATAAAAACCACCTTTGATGTTATACTGCGCAACAACTTTGTGGTAAATAACAACCATGTAAACTTTGGTGCTCCGGGATCTACGGTGTCAGGAATACCTTCAGGAACTGGAATTTTAATTATGGCCGCAGATGATGTAATTGTAGAAAATAATATCATTACAGGGAATAACAATACAGGGATTACCATAGTGGATCTTGCAACGGGCGACCCAAAAGCCAATGACCCAAATTCCGAAGGAAATCCCGACAGGGTAGTAATTCTTGACAATATCATGTTTGATAACGGTAATGACCCCAATGGGGAAATAAAGGCTATAATGCTTACCCAATTGGATACCAAGGGGCCTGATATTTTCGCCTATGGTGGTGGTACTGGCAGCGCGATTAGGGATAAGAACAGATATAGAACTTTTGGTTTGGACAATTACGGTATCGCACAAATAACCGATACCAAAGATATTCCAACAATGATGACTCCAGATCCTGTGCCACCAAGATCGGTTTCCAGAGAAGAACTGGGCGAGCTAACCTATTACGGTGTCTGTGCCGGTTGCCATGCCTTTGGCACCAGATTGATAGGTCCCCCAACGGAAATCATCCAGGCTATTCACAAAGACAACCCCCAGGGTATAGTAGATTATATCAGTAATCCCAAAAACCTTAGGGAAGACTACCCAGAAATGCCTACGCAGGACTATTTATCCGAGGAAGCTAAAATGGCAGTGGCAAAATATATTCTGGCACTGAAGGAATAATTCAACATTATTGTTCATTTAAGGACGGCCAATATAAATTGATTTCCTTTAATCCAGCCCAGTGGTTGAAACCACTGGGTTTTTTGTTGATTAGATTTCAGACTTCAAACTAGACCACTTACACTGCAACCTTTTTTTAATCGTTCTTTTCTAGATTAAATTGAGCATTCACATTTGCCAAACAGACCCTACTCATGTGTACTGGGTACTTTATTGTTATTGCTTCTTGGCCGTCTATTTTTAACAATCTATTAACGATTATTGTTTATACCTTAGGGTTACTAATTGGATAGAACAATGGACGCGTTTAAACCTTTTCCTTTTTCACCGTTTGGTCTTGGGGTAATTCTATTCAATACATATACGATTACCTGTGCTACAATTTTCGCATTCTTAACCGTTAACTGGTCCGTAAAAAAAGTATAGGTCATAAGCACAATCGTAATTAAAATTCCCTCCCATTTTCAAACGACACCTAGAACTAGATTAAGGCAAATAAAAAAACTTCTTTGGAGTCTACAGTTAAAAAACAAATACCCTCTTAAATGAAAATAAATTTTAAAAAACCAATAAAAATATCATGCTGATTACTACCCTTCTTTTTGTAGCGGGCTATATGATCATAGCCTTGGAACACCTAGTAAAAATAGACAAAGCGGCAACAGCACTGTTTATTGGAGTAGTACTATGGGTTATTGTGGCACATACCGGAGTGGATTTTTCTGAAACCCTCTTTAAGCTCAAAGAACATTTTGAGGAAATTTCTGAGATCCTATTTTTTCTACTCGGGGCTATGACCATAGTTGAATTGATCGACATCCATAACGGTTTTGAAATCATCCTTAGGGTCCTTAAGACAAGGAGTATGTTGGTACTTCTTTGGGTGTTGTGCCTTTTGACCTTTTTCCTATCTGCGGTTTTGGATAACCTAACCACCACCATTGTTATGGTTGCCATATTAAGGAAATTTTTGAACAACAAGGCGGACCTATGGTATTTTGCAGGATTTATCATCATTGCGGCCAACGCAGGTGGCGCTTGGTCGCCCATAGGTGATGTAACCACAATTATGCTATGGAATGGAGGCCAAGTTTCTACCAATACTATAATTAGCGAGGTGTTTTTACCTAGTTTAGCCTGCTTAATTGTTCCTTTACTAATTGTTTCTTATCATTTTAAAGGAAAAACAATTGAAGCTTTTGTACCATCCCACCACTCCGTTCAACAGATAAGTCCAAAGGAAAGTAACTTTATTTTGCTTTTGGGGGTAGGTCTCCTACTAATGGTACCCTTGTTTAAGGCCATTACACATTTGCCCCCATTCTTGGGGATGCTATTTAGCCTGTGCATTTTCTGGTTAATAACAGAAATACTTCATAAAAATAAGCCAATTGAACTTAAGCACCATTTATCAGTAGCCGCCACGGTTCAAAAAATTGACACCCCTAGTATCCTTTTCTTTTTGGGGATCCTTTTGGCTGTCGCCGCCATAGAGACCAATGGGTCATTAGCATATATGGGAAGTGCCCTGGAAAACAATTTTAACAATTTTCACATTACCAATACCTTACTGGGGCTATTGTCCTCATTGATAGATAACGTACCTTTGGTGGCAGGAGCAATGGGAATGTATTCATTGGAAACCTTTCCCCAGAATCATGAATTCTGGACATTTTTGGCCTACTGTGCAGGGACAGGAGGAAGTGTTCTAATCATAGGCTCTGCTGCTGGGGTAGCCGCAATGGGGATTTTGAAAATGGACTTTCTATGGTACTTGCGACGGATAGCCTGGCTGGCCCTAATAGGATATTTCTCGGGTATCCTAGTGTTTATTTTAATAAATTAAGAATTAATCTTGGAATTAAACCTATCTAGTCTAGGTAATGGCCCCAAATCTTGAAGAAAATCGATAAAATTAATGCATAACATACCTATGCCACAGGAGATGTAGAAGTCAACTTACTGGAAGAACCAAAGGTTTTACTTCCGAAAATTCCATTTTTGTCCTTGAACTAAAAAGAAGAAAATCAGCTTTTGTCCAAAAAATTAACCCTGCCCTTAGAAGGCAGGGTCTTAAACTAACCTTTAGAGGTTTGACAGGCTAGCCCGCCAAATCCATCATTTTACCATTTTTTAATTTACCAAGTACGGTAACATCCTTGCTTTTTTTATATTCTTCCAAAGCGTATAACATTTGCTCTTCCGTATCCCTTCTAATTTTTATACCTCCAGTTTTTTGATTTTTATTACGAACTTCAATATAATATCCGTCCTTAAGTTCCGTTGGTTTTGTCGCCGGCCTTCCCATATTTAATAACTCTTTTTACTGTTCAACTAATAATTATTCCTGTACTAAATTTCTTTAGTCGTATAAACATATGAAAACTTAACACATTAATCGGGAATAATATGGCTTATTAATGTATAATCCTAAAAAAGCGCAATTTTTAACACAATCTTGGCATACATAAATCTATTAAGGCCGGTAGGTTACCGCTTAATTATTATGTTTAAAATACTTAAAATGAGTAGTTTAGAATTTTATTCATAGGAACACCAAAACCAAGAATAAATTTTTACCAAATGCTCTATTCCATCGTAAAAATTATTTTAAATTGTAAAAAGGCTGGTAAAAGAATATTCTTTTACCAGCCTTTTTTACAAAGGTTTAATTAATCCCTAACTTATTATTTTCCGTGAGGATGTTCCTTTAATAATTCTTCTGGGGAATAAAAACCTGTCTTGTCCTTGATCTGCTCCCGGACTTCTTTCACTTTCTCCGGTGAAATAGGGCCTGCCTTATTTCCAAAAGTATTTCTAACATAGGTCAGCACCGCAGCTGTTTCATCTGCACTTAGTAAATTTCCAAATGGCGTCATAGGTACCTGTCCTGGATATGTCTTACCATTAACCTCTATAGGCCCCATTAGCCCTTTAGTTGTTAATTTAATAAGCCTATCAACATTACCAGTTACCCATTCCGACCCCGCCAGTGGAGGAAAACCAGAAGCCTCCAGACCTTGGCCATCAGGTTGATGGCATGTGGCACAATAGCCATCCCTCATGTATATTTCCCTTCCCGCAACAAGAAGCTCCAGGTCTTTTCCTTTTAGATCCGTCTTAATGACCTCTCTGGGTTCTTCCCCAGCTTTGTGACCATTTAAATGGGCCAGTGCAGATTCATAAGGCTTTTCCATCCATTTGTCCAATCCCTTTTTACCAGCTTCAGTTATAATAGGAATTCCAACATCCCTACCCAACCAGGAAGCAGCAACCAAGGCTTCCAATCTTACCCTAGGGTTGTCATCCTTAGCGGCTTGCATAAGAAGGTCTGCTTGATCTGGAATCTGATGTCCAGCATAGCGAAGAACTCCAACGGCAGCTGCACGGGCTTTGAAATCTTTTGAATTCAGCACTTGCTTAAGCAATGATTCGTCAACCTTATCCAAGCCCCAGGTAACCCATAAGGCTTCCAAAAGATTGTGATCGTAATTAGGGTCATTTTTATCAAGACCTGCTGTCCAAGTCTTTAGTTTTGACAAAACTTCGGAGGCATCCCTAGCTCTCAATTCCCTTTTTGTTCTATAGCGCGTTCGGTATTCGGGTAGTTTAAGGTTCTCCAATAATTCATCTACGGTAGCATCGACAATCTTAGCAGGTTCTATCAAAGGTCTTGATGGGTAGGTTATGCGATACACCCTACCATGAACATGATCCCTAAAGGGGTCACGAGCATTGTGCTGCATATGCCCAATAAGCACATTATGCCAATCTATAACGTACAAGGAGCCATCTGGAGCAAATTCCATATCTACGGGCCGGAAATTTTTATCGGTTGCAGAAATCAAATCCTCTTGGTGCTTACTAACATAACCAGCCGTTTTAGGGTCATCTACCGTTGAATGTTCCTTGATACCCAAGAAACCAATAGTATTGGCAATCAACATATTACCTTGTGAAGCCTGTGGAAAATGTCTGCTAGAGACAAATTCCATACCAGAAGTTGGTCTCACTAAATGTTTCTTTTCAATAAGGTTTTCAGGTAAGGGAGAACTTACGCCGTAACGTGGTACAATGGTTCCTGGCATCATCCAAGTCGCTGATGGTCCTGAAGTATGTTCAAAGAATGGTTGTCCCCAATCATCAAAAGCAATACCCCATGGATTTGGGATGGGCAATTGTGCCGTGCGTTCCAAATAATGTCTTTGTGGGCTATATCTGTAAAACCCTCCGTTAGTGCCCCTAACAGTTCCATATGCTGTTTCCACATTGGTATGCAGGAAAACCCCTTCTCCCATATAGATAGCTCCAGAGGGATCAGCTGTAAAAGCACTTATGGCATGATGGGTATCGTGATCATCGAATCCACTTAAAATAATTTCCTTTACATCAGCTTTGTCGTCCCCATCGGTATCCTTTAATAATACCAAATTGGTACCTTGGGAAACATATACACCTTCTGGTGCAAATTCAAAACCTATGGTAAGATGAAGTCCGTCCGCAAAAACAGTCTGCTTATCAGCCTTTCCATCATTGTCCGTATCCTCAAGAATTAACAATTTATCATTGGGCTTACTGTCCCCTGGTTTGTAATGTGGGTAACTTGGCATTACCCCTACCCAGAGCCTTCCTTTATTATCGAAGGAAATTTGCACAGGATTGGCCAAGTCCGGGAACTCTACTTCAGAGGCAAAAAGTTCTATCTTGTAACCGGGTGCTGTCTTAATTTTGTCCAGTGCATCTTGCCCATATAAATATTCTGGTGTTCCATTCTTTTCACTAGGCTTATAATTCGTTTCTACCTCAGGTAATTTTTTGGTAAGGGCATCACTTTTAGCCAAGTCCATTTTTTTACCCTGTAATGCTTCCCAAATGGCAGTATCGCGAATCGCGGTCATCTGACGAATTTTCTCGATCTCGAAAGGGTAATTGTCCGGTCCAAATGGATCATAACGTCTTCCATAGGCATGTACGCCATTAGGGATTTTAAAATCGTTGTGCCAGAACCAGTTTTTTTCATTTACCGCATCAAGTACCAGTTCACGGTTCGCTTCGGCCACATTTTCTTTAGTTCCAAAAACTTTGTCGGCCAATAACTTGGCAAACTTCTGATATCCAAAATCATTTAGCTGAAAACCATCTTGGGTCAAATCTGCACTTTCCGTTTGGTACCATTCCTTTGTTGGCTCATAAGCATCTACAAGCAATACGCCTTCTTCAGCGGCAACTTCTTTCATAGCCGCAGTGTAAAGCTCAAGGTTCCCATTTTCCTTTTTTCCATCGGGCAGATCCATCTTATCAGAAAGGTCTTCAAAAGCAATTGGGGAAACAAGTGCCAATTGAGGTGGAGTGGAACCATTATATTTTTGACTAAGGGTGTGCTTGATAAAGGCGCGTAATTCCCCTTTATAATTATCAATCCCATCTGGTCCTTCAAAGGATTCTGGATACCCAAAAAATCCAATGATGATATCCGCCTTTAAGCTGGTAATCCATTCATCTGGAGATGGAAAATGTCCTATTGGACCTCCCCTATTGCCTTTTTCATCCTCAACAAAATGTACTGCCTCCCCCGACTCATGCTCGAATTTTTCCGCACCTGGAAATGCCCAAGGTGAATTTCGAGCTGAATGTGGTCTAAAACCAGGGGTGTTACCGCCATCACACATATTGCGGATATAAAGCGAATCATTTGGGAAACGCAGTTGCATTTCTGTTTCAAAATGCCCAAAATTCAACATTCGTGATCCCAAATTATTACCTACCAATACGATGTGGGAGTTAGGGGAAATTTTTAGTGTGTTGTCTTCCTCTTTACTACAGCTGTAGATGCCAAGGACAAGGAAAAGCATTAGGAACGTTTTTCCCCAAGCAACTTTTTTATTCATATTCATCATTTTTTGGTATATAATTAATTGATATTCACGTGAATTCCTTCTTCTACAGATTTTTCACAAGCCTCTATGATTCGCTGGCAAGTAATAGCATCCTTCAGACTAGAAAGTGGTGCCTCATTATTACGCAAGACATTATTTATAAAATGTGTTGCCGTATTTTTAATAGATTCCGGGTAACAGTGGTAGGTTTGGGAATGGGCCCCATTACGTGCATTTATTACCCAATCCCGGTAACTATAGCGGGTACTCCCTTTTGTACCAATAACTTTTATAATACAGGTCCAAGGATCCCCGGCATGATCATCGTTCGCAAAACTAGCAGATAAATGACTTAAGGTACCATTTTGCATTTGGATATTGGCCATAGCCACATTTTCCTGTGGAGCAATGGTAGGATCTACCGTATGTTTTAAACAAGAAACTGTTTTAGGTTGTCCAGCCAAATAAAGCATGGTATAACTATGATGGGTCAATATTTGCCTGATAACTCCCGGGTAGCGTGCCCTGATTTCTTCGGCATGGTGAATATTATACATCATATAAAACTGGGAGATATCGCCCAATTTACCGCTTTCGATCATGGATTTGGCCCTTTGTATACCCGATTCGTAAATATAATTATGAACAGGCATACATTTAACGCCCGCTTTATCAACAGCTTGCTGCATGAGTTCCAATTCTGCAATACTGGAGGCGGCCGGTTTTTCTACCAAAATATGTTTTCCTGCCTTAGCTGCCCTAATCGTATAATCGCAATGGGTTTCCATATTGGTCAATATAAAAACAGCATCGATTTCCGGATCCTCAAATAATTCATCCTCCGTTTTATAGGTCTTACAGCCAAAATTTTTAGCTTTTATCGCTCCTTTTTCAAAAGTTCTATTCCACAGTCCAACAAGTTTGGCCCCAGGCAAACTGTTAATGGCCTCGGCATGCAAATTGGCTATATCGCCAGCACCTATAAATCCTATTCCAATATCTTTCATGAGGCAGGTGTAGAATATTTCAAGGCGCCCTTCTCTGCCATCGCTTTAAACTCTATTAATGAATTTCGTATTCCATGGGCTATGTCGGTCAACGGCAAATCTTTGAACGTACTTGCAATTTTAGTATGATCTAGGTCACAAACGAAAAGGTTTGGTGGTGCACCATCGGCAACAGATAATGACACATAATCTCCCATTCCCAATGAGGTAGCCTGTTCTTTTATAATTTCTAAAAATGAGGTGATGGGGATGGTTTCGCCCAGTATGTTAAACGCACCAAAACCTTCATACGGTTGTAAGACACAGGCAGCAAATTGAGCCCCCACATCTTCAACAAAATGATAATTTTCCCGTCCCTGATAGGGCATTTCAAAGGGAATTAAATTTCCGGCCTGCGCTCCTAGAACAATAGCTTTAAGAGCATTGGTCGGTGCCGAAGTTTTTCCTTTATCACGGCCCTTTCCATAGGTAGTATTTAACCTTAGGCAAACCGTTGGAATTTTGGTGTTGTCATGAAATAATCGAGCAAGGTGTTCCCCTGCCAATTTCCAAATACCATAATGATTAGGTGGAGCTAAAGGTACATTTTCAGGAATAATAGCCTCAGAATACATAGATCGCATACCATAAACGGCAGCAGAACTGGCAAATACAAATCGTTTGAGGTTAGTTAGCCTTTCAGCAGCATCAAAAAGTGCCATTGTACCACCAGTATTTATTTCCATCCCCCCTATGTGGTCGCGGGAACAATCCGGACTTTGGTAAGCCCCTAAATGTATAATATGGGTAGGATCTACTTCAAACAAAACCCTTTCAATCTCTTTATAGTTGGAAACATCCAGAGTTACGAACTCCAAGCGGGAATCCAAATCATCCGGGAGCCATAGTTTTAATGGGTCCACATTGTTCGACCGCGATGCGACAACAATTTTTCCAACCTCCTTGGATTGTAAGAGTTTATAAATAGTGACCGATCCTATACAGCCCGTACCTCCGGTAATAAATATTGTGTGCATAATTTTAATGCTTGTTTTTTTTGATATTATGTTGTTCGTCCGATCAAGATCAGACTTGATGAATTATTAGTTCATTTTTACAACGGCCTTCATATTATTAGCCATTATCGAATCTTCAAATGCTTGGTTAATATCCTTAAAATCATAGTAATCCGTATAATGTTCCGAAGGAAAAATTCCGGTAACCATCAATTTCTGCGCTGCCATATAATCTGTCCTGCAAGAACCCATAGACCCCCTCATGTTCAAGGAGGTACGTGTAAGATGGGTAGCATTGATCTGCACATCGGTTCCGTAAGTGGCTATAACGCATATGTCCCCTTCAGGCTTAACCACACCAATTGCTTCAGTTAACACTGGTGGGACTCCCGAACATTCTATTAATAAATCCACTTTTCCATTGGAGCCAAAAGGAACTCCATTATCATCGGTAATGCCATTTTGTAACTGGGTGGTCAAAGAGTTTTCAGGTGAAACTTCTATGGTAATGAAACCGCGCTCTTTTGCTCTTTTTAAGCGGATATCACGATCATGCGCAATACCCGTTACAGCAACCCTTGCTCCAGCGGCCCGGGCCACCTCGGCAGACATCATCCCAATAATGCCACATCCTGTTACCACTACATCCTGACCTGGCTTAATGTCGCACTTGTTATAAAGTGCGTTGGTAATAATGGACAAAGGCTCTACTAGGGCTCCTTGGGCCGGCGTTAGGCCCTTCATCAAAGGAACAACACGATCCGATTCCAACACTACTTGCTGTCCAAATCCACCATTTCTATGAAAACCTATTATTTCCTTTTTGGAACATAAATTCCATTTGGATACACTACATGCAGGACAGTCTTCTTCACGGCAGCCCAACATTGCCAAAGGGGTGAAAATATCACCTACCTTCAGGTCCCCATGATCCCCTGGACCTAATTCCAATACTTCGGCACTAAACTCGTGCCCAATTACTCGCGGACGCTGAACCCAATCAAAATTGGCCTTGCCAATTGTTGCACTATTGTCCGAACCACAAATTCCGGTATACAGTGTTTTGGCCAATATTTCACCTTCTTTTAAAGGAGGTATTTCCATATCCACAACGGCTGAATTACTCAGTACCGATTGACCTGAATTTGGATATATTTTTTCGTTGGTTTGAAGACAAAAGCCTTTAATTGAATTGCTCATTGGGATAATTTATTAATTTAATTCAAATTTAATTTCCAGTTGAAAAATGGACATTTTAGTTTCCTAGGCCATTTCACTTACCATTTAACGCCAGTATCTTTCCAACTTTTTGTTTTGGCCGATTCTAAAACAGCTTCACAAACTTTTTGTGTTTCCTGAGCCTCTTGGAAGGTGGGGGAACACGATTTTCCTTCTTCCAAAGCTTTAAGAAAGTCAGCTATCTGATGTACAAAACTATGCTCGTAACCAATGGATAGTCCTGGAACCCACCATTTATCCATATAAGGATGATCTCCATCAGTAACATGGATGGAACGCCATCCCCTTTCCTGGGATTCATCCCTATGATCAAAATATTCCAAGCGATTTAGATCATGCAAGTTCCATTTTATGGAGGCATGTTCTCCATTTATTTCAAAAGTGTACAAGGCCTTATGCCCCCTTGCGTATCGGGTAGATTCAAAAAGTCCCAAAGAGCCGTTATCAAAATGGCAATGAAACATACAGGCATCATCAATAGTTACCTCTTGTTTTTCCCCGGTAATCGTATGTACACGTTCTTTAATAAAGGTTTCGGTCATAGCAGAAACATCCTTTATTCCGCCGTTCAACCACATGGCAGTATCTATACAATGTGCCAATAGGTCACCAGTTACTCCTGATCCTGCCGCGTCATTATCCAATCGCCATAAGCCCTCCCCACCTTGGGGAAGTTCTGGACTTATGGTCCAATCCTGCAAAAAATTAGCGCGGTAATGAAATATTTTACCCAGCTTGCCAGCATCAATTAGTCGTTTTGCAAGGCTTACGGAGGGTAATCTTCTATAGTTAAAATAAACGGTGTTGGGCACTCCTGCTTTTTCAATGGCATCTACCATAGGTTGGGCCTCCGCAACGGTTCGTGCCAATGGCTTTTCACATAAAACCATTTTTCCAGCCTCTGCCGCAGCAATAGCAATATCCGCGTGCATATTATTGGGAGTACAGATATCTATGGCATCAATGTCATCACGGGCAATCAGCTTTTTCCAATCGGTTTCTACGGATTCATAGCCCCATTGATCAGCAAATGCTTGTGTTCGTTCTAAATTACGCCCACAAATAGCTTTTAAAATAGGTTGATATTCCAGTTCAGGAAAAAAATTGCCAACCCTCCTATAGGCATTGGAATGGGTTCTTCCCATAAATCCATATCCTACCATTCCTATTCGTAATTCTTTCTTACTTGACATGTATACTATATTTTTTTATTTAAATTGAATTTATATTGAACAATCGAGAAACGACTTCATTTTTTTAAGTCGCTTCGTACCAACCATGAAGTTGGCGCACTTTGATCATAGCCCCTAAAATATCGTTCCATGTTTTAGGCTGCATCATTACATCGTTGGGAAACATACATCCGTCCCAACAGATATGTCTTATTTTTTTCGTCAATATTCCATTATCATCCCGTAACCAATGACCAGCATCGACTGCAATGTCCAATTTGCCATTTGGGTCCGAGGCTTGGCAATGTCTTCCCGTTTTATCATGAGATCCAGATCCGAACACTGTGCCATCATTTTGGGCAACGTGAAAATCTATGGTCCAAGGGCGAAGGGCTGCAGTAACCGTTTTAAGACCTTCTGTTAGAGTTGCCCTATCGTTCCAATCAAAATCTTTCGGCAATATTCTTTCGTCCTCTTTATTATAGCCCAAGAGGTACAATAAGGTATGCGCCATATCTGCCTGAAATCCTATATTGGGTCGATCAACAGCCTCAAGGGTGTTCACCATAGTTTTCCAACCGTGCATTCCACCCCAACATATTTCACCTTCAGCAGCAAGCGATTCACCGTAATCGGCCGCAACATCGCATGCCTCACGGAAAGTCTGCGCAATTAATTTTGTATTGGCCACAGGATCAGCTGCCCAACTATGTGGATCAACCGAAGAATCGATACGAATTACACCGTTGGGTCGAATTCCAAGGTCTCTTAGTTTTTTTCCTATTTCACAAGCTTTACGCACCTGTGTTACAAATTGATTTCGTTCCTCACGGGATCCCATGGCAGATCCTCCACCAGTTCCCGCCCATACGGGGGCTACCAAACTTCCAATCTCCAAATTTTTGGATCTGGCCTTATCAGCCAATATTTTAATTCCGTCATCATTGGAATCGATATCCAAGTGGGGATCGGCAGCAAATAGATCGAATCCATCAAATTTAACCCCATCAACTTCGGCATTGGCCGTAAGTTCGATCATGGTGTCTATAGAAATGGGTGGCTCTGAATCGGGTCCTTTTCCTACCACACCTGGCCACGAAGCGTTGTGGAGTTTAGGATAGTTGTTTTCTGGCATAACTGTTGATTTAATCGTTCTTATTATTTTTTTGGCATTATTACAGTTTCATAACCCGCTAGGTCGGAAGGCTTTACATTTTTTTGATAGCCCTGAAAGTTAAATGTTGTTGGCTCGAATCCTCCCACAAAATCGATCGGATTGTCAGCTTTAATATCCTTTTCCATTTCCAATCCCCAAAAGCATGCATTAATGAGCATTCTTCTAAAACCTTCATTCAATATATCTTCCGAAGCCCCATGGGTGGTCGTAAACGCACGACCAGGAGTTCCTGATTCCACTTGATAGGTGCGAACCCAGGCTACGGGAAGTTCATCCTTGGAAAGGTCCGGTGAAGCATCGGGTGTCATACCGTTCAATACCCTTCCACGAGCTAGAATTTTTAAATCCTTTCCCTGAGGATAGGCATTATAGCCTCCACATTGTACCCAAGCACTACTAACCCCCAACAGTATTGGATGTTCCCTATTGGTTTCTTCCAAAATAAGTTTCGATGCCTGCTGATGGTTCTTTCCATAATGTCCCACCCATGTCTCTCCTAAAACCACCTCACCAAATCCGCCGTGCCAAGCCATCTTATCACCCTCATACTTATAATCATAATGACCCCAATTGGGGCTGTCAGAGTTTTTAAATGCATGGGTAGATGTTCTTAGTCCAACCACAGGTCCTCCCCTATGCAGATAGTCATCTATATACTGCATTTGCTTATCTTCAAAATTTGAAAACCTGGTAAATATTACCATAAGGTCTGCTTCTTTAAGAACCTCCAACCCTTTTAGGTTGGAGCCCCCGGGAAAAATATTGCCCTTATCATCCAAAGCCCACACCACGGTACAGGTAAACCCATATCTTTTTGCCAAAATCCTCGCTAAAGCCGGCAAAGTTTCCTCTCCCCTATATTCGTGATCGGTTGCAATAAACACAATATGTTTACCTTTTCCGGGTCCTTCTTCTCCTTTATATGTTACACGGTACTCTTCTGCATTGTCCAGAGCCAATAACTCTTGCCCTATCTCAAAATCGTCAACCTGAGCGAGCAATTTCGAATTTAAACCCAGGGAAGATTTCCTGTCGTTATCCGCACATGAACAAAGAAATAAACCTAATGCCAAAAACCATAAAGTCCTTCGCCCGATAATCGAAAATAAAGCAGACTTAAAAAGTAATGATTCTAACATAATAATACAAATCTAAAACACCCAATTATCATTTATTTCCAACTAAACCTGCTGTTATAACAAGAAACTAAAGTTTGCCAAATGCCTAAAAAAAATGGACAGCCTTTCCCGGCTTTAAAGTTTATCAATATCCAAATTTTTTATCACATTTTATGCACTATCCTTAAAATACATCGCTTTAAAATCTGACTATTAAATCTTAGCTCTACAAATCTAAAATACTATTAGGATTGATATTCCCTATATTTTACTAAATGATGACACTTTTTTGTCTTAATTTAGCCAAAATAAAATCCAAACTGGAAATTTATGAGTACCCCCAACATTGAAAAAACACTCACAACCAAGGAAACTTTTATCTTTAAAGACATGGTAGGTCCCTACTTTAACCCCCATTGGCACTTTCATCCCGATTACCAAATATCTTTGATCGCTGAAGGAAAGGGAACCCGATTTGTTGGTGACCATGTACAATCTTTTGATAAAGGTGATTTAGTGGTCACAGGTCCTAACCTGCCTCATTTATGGCGAAGCGATGAGATATATTTTGAAAAGAATAGCAAACTTACCGCCCGAGGTTTGGTCATTTACTTTGACCATGAACTTTTTAGCGAGGCCTTGTTGGGTAAGGAAGAATTCTATAACGTCAACAAATTTGTTGAAAATTCCGTAAGAGGAATGGAATTTTATGGAGAAACTCGACATAAAATAAATAAGCTTCTCCTCAAAATAAATAACGAACAAGGGTTTAAAAGGATCATTAAGCTATTGGAAATAATTGATATCCTTGCCAATAGTGAAGAATACCACCTACTTTCCAGTCCAGGCTACACCAATGTATTTAAAGGTGACGATGCAGATAAAATGCGAATTGTCTATGAATACGTAATGACCAATTTTAAAACCAAAATTTCCTTGGAAGAAATTGCCGAAATGCTAAATATGACCACCACCTCCTTCTGCAGGTATTTTAAACCAAGGGCCAACAAAACATTTACCCGCTTTGTAAACGAGATACGTATCGGGCATTCACGTAAATTATTGCTGGAGGACAATTTTAATATCTCCCAAATAAGTTACGAATGCGGTTTTAATGCCCTTTCCAATTTTAATAGGCAATTTAAATCCATTGTACATATGAGTCCCCATGAATATCGGAAGTTGTTCCTGAATATCAAAACCAGTATTTCATAGTAACAACTCGATCCCCAAAACATATTCCCATGAGCTTCACACTTAGTCAAGAAGTTAAACTAAGGGTAATCATCCTTTAGGTGTTTCGCTTGGCAACATAAACTATATTCGATTTCAATTCCAAAAAATAAGCAAATTTTATCCTAACCAGATAAACCCTAACGAATTACTTTATAATTCAAAATGTGTACATCCCAATAAGTATACCTTTGATTACGAAATAGGAGTTCTTTTTTAACACAAATGACCGTAAAATACCATATGACAAAAAAGTACCACTATTTAGTAGGATATAGGAACTATAAAAATTCATTTAAGTTTAAATTTATCCACTTAATTTATTCAGATAATTAGAATCTTAAATTTGTTTGGAATAAATGGCTGAAGACACAGGTAATAATAGTGCAATTTAAGTGGTCCTAAATTTTTTATTTGACAAAACAATTGAAAATAAATTATGATTATTGTAAAAAAGAGATTAAACTTATACGCTGAAATTTAAATATAGTTAACAATAATCTTTTAATTAAAAATCTAATCAAACCAATGGAAAATTCAAATGATCAACTAAAAACTAATGCCAACAGGCTATTCTACGGTAGCTGTTTCGCATTAATTACAACAGCATTTTCTTTTAGTATAAGGGCAGGTATACTTCCACAACTGGGAGAGGAACTAAGTTTATCCGGAGAACAACTAGGCTTTATAAATTCTATGTGGTTCTTTGGTTTTCCCATATCAATGGTTATCGGTGGTTTAATCTACCATAAAGTTGGTGGAAAGGCGATAATGCAATTTGCCTTTTTTGCGCACGCTTTAGGGATTATATTGACCATCTATTCGGGCAGCTATATAGGCTTGCTCATTTCAACTTTATTAATAGGTCTCGGCAATGGTTGTACCGAAGCGGCTTGTAACCCTATGATTGCAGATGCCTACTCTGGAACAAGAATGAGTAGAATGATGAACCGTTTTCATATGTGGTTTCCAGGTGGTATTGTAATTGGTAGTCTTGTATCCAAATTTATGACCGATGCAGGCTTAAGTTGGGAGACCCAAATCTGGGTAATAATGATTCCTACCTTGATTTATGCCTATTTGTACTTCGGACAGTCTTGGCCAAAAGCCAAAATTGAAGCAGCTGCAACTCTTGGCGGTAATTTGAAAGCCATGATATCTCCATTATTCATATTTATGATTATATGTATGTCCCTTACCGCTATTTCCGAATTTGGTCCACAACAATGGGTAGGTCTTATTTTGGCCAAAAGTGGAGCCGAGCCTATGATTATATTGGCTCTGGTTACTGGCCTAATGGCTGTCGCCCGTTATTTTGGTGGAGAAGTTGTACATAAATTTGATCAGACCGGAGTCCTTTTGGGTTCAGCCGTTCTTGCTACAATAGGGATCTATCTTTTTAGCACTCAAACTGGAACCATGGCCTATGTTGCGGCTATCTTTTTTGCATTGGGTATAGCTTATTTCTGGCCAAACATGATTGGTTTTATCGCTGACAAAATACCAAAAAGTGGCGCCTTGGGAATGTCCATTATTGGTGCAGTAGGGATGTTCTCCTCCTCCATATTCCAACCTATTATTGGTAGCTGGATCGACTCTGATAAAGCCGAAGCTGCTGCAGCCGGACTTACAGGTGATGAACTGGAATTGGTAGCTGGACAATCTACATTAGGGACAATGGTTGCCTTTCCGGCTATCTTGATCGTCCTATTTACCATATTGTGGTTTTGGGTCAAAAAACGAAAAAGTAACGATGCCGCTGAAGCTACTAGTGGCCAGCCCGTTACGGACTATTAGAAAATACATAAAATTTAAGTATGAAAATTGGAATGAATATGTTGCTCTGGACTAACCATGTCACAGAGCAACACTTTGATATTGTTGATACCCTTAAAAAAACTGGGTATGATGGAGTTGAATTATTTTTAGGCGAAGGTGATGAAAAGCACTATGCCAAATTGGGCCATCATTTCTCCAATATCGATATGGGTGTTACAGCCGTAGCAGCGCTGGCTCCAGAGGAGAACATAGCCAGTCCAGACAAGAAAACAA
>TARA_R110000868_G_C10972674_1_pt1 | contig 39382 bp, 54 predicted proteins | sample TARA_R110000868 | Tara Oceans TARA_R110000868 (sample SAMEA4397489) | marine metagenome | biome: Polar Biome; feature: [SRF] surface water layer (ENVO:00010504); material: water (ENVO:00002006), including particulate matter (ENVO:01000060) such as... | depth 5 m | reverse complement strand
ATGGAGGACTTCATGAGTTTCCGGTACCGGGGCGCCAATGCTGCGGTGATCTCGTTCATGCGATTGGATGCGAACCTGGAGGCCTTGAACAATGGCTGATGTGACGCTTCAAGTATCGCAGGCCCAACCGCCAGATCGGCGCTTGCTGGCGCAGCTGACCAAAGACCCGAAGTTGATCCGATACCTGGAACTGCTTGGCCAGACCGCGACCATCACCAACCCGACCAACAACGAAATCATCCTGTTGCTGATCAACGACGCGAACGAGACGGCAGGATCTGCCCAGGGTACCGCGAACCTGGCCACGCAGTTGGCCCAGGCACTGGAAGCCGGCCTGGAATACCTGGACGGACAAGGCCAGCCTATGAACGCTCTATTACGGGCGGTCCAGCGCAAACTGGACGACATCGAGGCGTCGTTGCTCGACATTAGGCCACCCATCTTTCCCACGCCGCCGACGCCAACGCCGCCCTTTGCGCCCTCGGTGGTGAATGTCACGGCCGCCTATTCGGTCCTGGCTGCGCCCCCATACCAGCCGCTGACCGTTCGGGCCGATGCCACGGCCGCAGGCTTCACGGTGACGTTGCCAGCGGTACCCACGGCGCTCCAGCTGGTGAACATCAAGAAGGTGGACGCCACGGCCAACGTGGTCACGGTGAGCGGCGGCGCCATAAACATCGATGGGGGCCTGACCGCTGCTATCGGGTCGCAGTACACGAACATTCAAGTTCAATTCAACGGCGCGACCTGGGACGTGCTGTAGGGAGGATGCAATGAGTTACCTGGCCATGCCTGCGGTGCTGGATGTCAGCACCAGCGTGACAATCAACGCAAGCGCCACGCCCCAACAGCTGGTGCTGCCTGATGTGAACCAGAACACCAACGTCAGCTATGACCCGCTGACAGGGATCGTCACCATTCTGCAATCAGACAACTACCAGTTCGACTTCCAATTTTTGGCCACATCGCTGTTGAGCGGGCGTTTCTCGTATTACGCGGAGATCGATACCGGCGCCGGCTTTGCGACTGTGCCACGTTCGTGCAGGACTGACGTGGTACAGATCCTCACAAGCAAGCTGATAACGTTCGGGGCGATTCGGTACTTGAGGAAGGGGACGCGGGTGCGGTTTTTCATCTTCGGAACTGGTTACACCCTGTCAGCCATGACGCCTGCAAACTCGCCAACAGAGTGTCCAGCTGCCCGCATTATGATGTCGAACTGACCGTGGTGAACGGGTCGCCCTGGTCGTTCGACAGGGCTTCACCGTTGTAAGTCGCGGTGAGTTGCTTTTGTGGTTTGAAATAGCCATTCCATCCAGGTAGCGGCTTGTTGCCAGAACCCACGGGCAAGTTGCCCGAATACTGCTTTTGTGGGATCACGGCAAAGAACGCAAACACCGCATCTTTTCCCTGCTTTGCTGCAACCATCGTCAGTGCCGAGGGGGTCTTTCCTAGACCTGGTGCAAGTTGAATGGCCAGGTTGAGCGCAACGCCATCGATGACGCCCTGGGGCAGGTTGGTATCGTCGTCCAGGTCGGAATCGTCAGGGTTCGCCGGCATGTAATAGCCCGTTGAAACCCTGAGTTCCCATTGCGCCATCATCGAATCCAGGCGCTTGCGCGCGGTCGACAGTTCCTCGGGGCTCAAGTCGTAATTGTACTCATAGAGCCCTAACTCACCGTAGGCCTGAACAACGATGTCACGGCGCGTGGTCATTTGGCTTTTTTCGCCTCGTCGATGGCTTCCTGGATGGTCTTGGTGCCCCAGCGGCCGTCGACGGAAATGCCAAGTTCCTTGGCTTCCACCAGCAGGCGTTCTTTCAGCTCGTTGTCGAGGCGCGCGGCATTATCGTTGGCCAGCTTGGTCTTGGCTTCCTCATCCAGGCGGCGCTGGTTTTCGGCGGCCTCATCCTCAAGGCGCTTTTTCTCGGCCGCTGCCTGCTCGGCCTTGATGCGTTCGGCCTCGGCTTGCTGGGCCTCAAGTGCGGCCTGGGCATCGCGGGCGTCGAACGGGTGAGCGTGCCAGCCATCAGCCAGGTACTCGTCCAGTTCGTGTTCGTCGATCTCCAGGGTGTTCAAGGGGATGCCCCAAATCACGGTCTCATTGCCGTGCTGGAACACCATGGTCTTGGCCAGAAAGTCGCGGGTTGCTTCGCTCATGATTGGTTGTCCTCTTAGAAAAAAAGGGGACCGGCTGGCCCCCTCTCTGTCACGCGGTGGATGGAATCAAGTCTGGTTGAACAGCTCAATACCGCACATTTCAGGGTTGTTCATCACGCCCCCGAAGAAGGTATCAACCCGGTACTTGATCAGGCCAGTGTCGATGCTGCCCTGCTTGACCATGACCACTTCCATGCCCTGATCGGTGGTAGCGCGCAGTACCTGCATGCCAGCATCGTTCGGGTAGGCCACGCGACCTGGAAGCAACTCGATAGCGCTTTCTGCCCAAAACGGGTTGACCGCCGCCGACTGGGTGTTGAGGAACACGATAGGCGCAGCGGCCGCTGGGGTAGCGGTGACGTTCTGGTATTGCAGTTCGGCAACCGAACCACCCTGGCCGGAAATGATCGGCGGGGAGATCTGCACGGTGCCGGTACCACCTGCGCCAGTGACGATGGCCACGATGCGGAAGGTCTTAAGCTGGCCGGTGTCCTGCTTGGTGATGTGGTGCACCGCGTTAACGCCGGTAATGGTGAACGCGTCACCCACCTTGACGGTGCTGGCACCCACGGTGATGCCGATGGTTTGGTAACGGTTGTCGACGTTGATACCGCCGCCGTTGATGTCGGCAGTGGTCGCCACCGGGGTATAGAACTGGTTGGCGCCAGTAACTTGCACACCGGTTGCAGTGGCTGCGGCCAAGCGCGGGGCATAGTCCATTTTCAGAACGTCAAAGCCGGCGATGTCCGACGCAACCAGGGCGCGGGCATATGCGGTTTTCGGCAGTTCGTTGATGGTCTGGCGGCCAGCCAGGTTACCCGCCATCGAGTTGTAATCGCGGGACGAGAACGCAGCCAGGCGGCGACCCATCGAAGCGGTTACACCCTGTTCGTTCATGATCGAATCGGCCTGGGCCAAGTCGTCATAACCCGATGCAGCAACGGTACGCTTGACCACCAGGGTGCCCTGGCTTGCGGCCAAGTTGGTGATGAACACGTTGATATCCGAAGCCAGCTTTTGCTTGGCTGCATCACCCAGGCGATCTTCCTGGAGCGCGTCACGCAGTTCCAGCGCGGTCATCTGGAACGGGCTCGACTTGTACTGATTGATGCGCGCAGGGACAGACAGTTGGGTCTGGTCCTTGAAGTTGCCAGTTTGGTCGAGGCCGTTGTAAGACAGGCCGATGTAAGGCTGCGGACGCCAGATGATGTCGTTGGTACGCGCCATCATGGTTTGGTCGTTGTTGAACACCTTGACGGCTCGGGACATGACCAACATGTCGTTGAAGCCTTCCAGCAGCTTATCGAAAGCTACCCGTTCTTCTTTGCTGAATGCGTTTGCCATGACAAAAAATCCTCAATGCGATGCGATAAGTTTGGGTTACTTCTTATCGCGCAAGCTTCGCTTGTAGGCCACAATCTTCGTGCGGTCGCCCGTCTTTTCCGCCTCGGCTTCAAGGCGTTCCAAGGTCTTATCCACACCACCCACCCGCGACGTGCTGCCGGATTTAGGAATGGAACTTTCTGGACCTGGTTTAGCGGTGCGCTTGGTCACTTGGACTTTCTCCTCAAGTTTTGCGAACGCGATTGCAAATTTCAAAGGGTTGGTAATCGCGGCGAGTTCTTTAAGCTTTTCCGGTGCGTTGCCCAGGGCATACACCAACGTCGCAGGGTTTGCCGAGCCTTCCAGGATCAGCGCTTTTTGAACGTCAGACAGTGCAATCGAAACCGCTTGTTCGGCGTCTTTGAAGTCGGAAACCTTGAGCTTTTTGGCGGCTTCCTGATACGACTCCAGCGCCTGCTGGTTTTCTTTCTCACGTTCTTCCTGCTTGCGCTTGATGGTGTTCTGGTGTTCCTCCACCTTGCGCTTATCGTCGTGCCACTTATCGAGGGCGGCCGTAAAGGCTTCCTCGTCAAACTCATGGCCCTCCAGTGTTGGCTTGGCGCCGAGTTTGGGTGCATCCGGTTCTTGCTCGGGCTTGGGGGCTTTGAGCGCTTTCAGCTCCAGTTCCATTTCCCGGTTCTTACGATTCAGCTCACGGTTGGTCTGGCGAACTTCCTTGACCCATGCCGGTGCTGCCTCGTCTTCTTCTTCTTCCTCGTCCGCTGCACCTGGCGGGGGTGCATCGCCCAGGGTGATCAACACGTCACCTTCTTCCTCACCAGCTTCCAAGGCCTGCTTTGCTGCCAGTTTCTCGGCGGTCAGTTCGGTTTCATCATCCAATTCAAGATCGGTGTTGTCCTGGTCGTTTTCTGCCGTATTCATACGTTTAACCCTTCGTTATCACTCATCATTGAGGCTGATGGATGCCTGAAACGCAGTATATATCACAAAATCAGTGTTTAAAGGGCAGGCGGTGGGGCCTGCTCGGGCGCTGGTGCTGCGATCTGCTGTTGTTGGGGCGGTTGCTGCACCGGCTGGCTCAAAGCGTCCACAACGGCCAGCAGCTGGCCCATGGCTGTCTGGATCTCGGCCAGGGTGTGGGCTGCATCGGCCTCGTTCTTCGCGGACGCGGTGAGCAGTTCCTGTGCCTGGGCCATGGCCTTATCAGCGTTGGCTTGGTTGAGCGCGATTTTCGACTGCACTTCTTGAGCGCTGGCCAACAGGAACTGATCCTGGGCGCTTGGCTGTTGCTGTTGCTTGGCTTCCAGCAGCTGGCGTTCTTCTTCCTCGGTTGGCTTGATCACGCCGGCCGCTACCAGGCCTTTGCGGGCGAAGGCGCGTAGGTCGTCCATCCCTTCACCGTCCACGTTCTGCATGATCATGCCAACTACGGCGGCTTTCATCTGCGGATCTTCGATGAACTGGAGGATGCCGAGCAGCGCGCGCACGGTCTTGTCGCGCTTGCTTACGAACGATGGGCCAACGTCGACAATCACGTCATAGCGGCCGCTGGCCAGGTCGTTTGCCACGGTCTTGGCGCCGCTGTCATCGGTGGTCTGCTGTTTCAGCACCACTTGATCTTCGGTCCCGTCGCGGTTGAGGGTACGCATTTTGCGCCCTTCCTCGTCATACAGGGCCTTGGCCATCGATAGCCAGATGACACCGCTTTGGCGCATCGCCTTCTTGAAATTGTCCATGTAAATGAACGTCTTCATGTCCAGGCGGGACTGTACCAACTCGACAGCCTTGGCCGAGATATTCGAAACGATCTCGTCGCCCTGCTGCTGGCTACCGCCCAGCTCCAGCAGATCCTGGCCAGCCAGTTGGATCAGGCCCTGGAGCGCTGGAGGAATGACCGGCGGCTGGGTGTAGCTGATCGGGCCGTTGGGGATCTGTTGGCCACTGGCGTCGGTGATGGGGTTCAACAGCAGATAGGCCGGCTTGCTGACGTTCTTGTTCGCCCAAGCGGCTTCCCATCCGGCGATCTGCTCGGGGGTAAAGATGGGGATCGATTCACCGAACTGCGATGCCTGCTCGGCAAGAGAACTGATCTCCATGTTGTAAATGCGCTGGGCATCCTTCATCGGCCGGGTGTGGCCAAACATGCGTTCCTTGTTGTCGATGAACATCCGTTTCCCATAGAACGGGACGATAGGGATGTACTCCCCGGCGATGACGCCGCAGTCTTCCAGGATCTCAAGGCCATCCATGATGTACTTGTGCACCACGCGGGTATCGATCGTTTTCTGGCGCGACTCGATGTAGCCCAGGGCGGTCAGCTCGGCCAGCTTTTCATCGGTCAGGTCATCGCCTTGGACCTTCAACGGCGGCTCATCAGGAAGCGCGGCCAGGCGGAAAAAGTGCACCTTGCGTTTCTTGATGGTGACCTCGTAGTACTCCGACACGTAGACCACATCGGGGGTATACCAGTCGAACCTGGTCAGGTTTTCCACCGGGTCATAGCTGGATGGGCTGACCTCGATGCCATAGGTTTCGTGGAACGCTTCGTGGCTCATGGTGTAGATCACCCAGCACTTGGTCGCGTCCGATTTGTCCTGGCGTTTGGCGTCGGCGTCGAAGAACACCGAGGTGTCGGCATCGTAGATGGGTTCGAAGCAAATGCGCTGGCGCTCGTCGTCTTCGTCGCTTTCGTCCTCGTACTTGGCCCGCAGGCGCCAGGCACCGAAGCCGCCGGCTGTGCCCTCGTCGAAGGCGTTATCGTAGGCCTCGTCGGCGTTGCTTTCATGCTCATCAGCACGGTATAGCCCGTCGCAGGCATCGGCCGTTTCATCGCTGGCCGCGTCGTCCTTGGCCCGAAAGTCGACCGTTACCCGGTTGCTGCGGTACTCGTTGAAGATCCGCATCAAGCTGTCCAGGATCTTGTTGATCTCAAACCGTGGGCGCTTTTCGAACTGGTCTTGCAAGTTGCCTTCCCACTGCGCGCCCTCGATGTAGACAAAGCGGCGGTCTGCCAGGCACGCCAAGCGGGTGTCCTGGTTGGGGCAGTAGGCAAGATCGAAGGCCTTGCGGGCCCGTTCGTGCACCGCTGCCAGGCGGTCGGATTTGCTGATGGACATGGTTACCTGCTCCAGTGGGTTGTTTGTGATGCGACGATGGCTTGCACGCGGGGTTTCTCGCCCACGTTGGGCACGGAAAACCGGGCCATCATGTAGGCATAGCGTATCGCGCAAAGCAGGTCATCGCGCAGTTTCACGATGTGACCCTTCTTGTCGCGGTGGTAAAGCCGTTTTTCTTCGAACACTTCGGAAAGGTTTTTGAACACCTTGAACGTGCCGTTCAACATCCTGTCCCCGATCTCCCGCACGCCAGCCTCCACGCTGTTACCACCCATTGGCCAGGTGGCCATCTGCGGGAGCATGTTGAACCCGGCTTGCCGGTACTTGACCGCCAGGACTTCGCCGCCGCCCTTGTCGTGCTGCAAGCCGTCATGTGGCCACGCCACTGGGAAGTGCTTGGCCCAGCCCTTCACGGCGGTCCAGGCCTGCGCCGCGTCACGCTCCGACTTGCGCCAGGCGTTGATCACGTAGAACACATCTGCATCCCGGTCCCAAGCCAGCTGGACGTGGGCCTGCGGGTGATCCCAACCGAAGTCACACCCATTGATGATGGTCCAGTGCTGCGGGATCTGGAACGGGTCGCAGGTTATCTCATCGTCTTCCACGGTGAAGATCAGGCCCGAACCCATCACCGGCACACCCATGGAGCGCATTTTCCGCTGATAGGCCGGGATCGCGGCCAGGATCTGTTCCTTGACCTCCTTGGTCAGGTGGGGCGCGTCATCCCATGTGACGTTGATCAAGTCCTGGCCAGGCTGGAGGCTTTCCACGAACTGGGCGACCAGCGATGTCATGCCGTTTTCAGGGGTGAAGGTCAACAGCACGATGCCGCCGCGCCCCTGGTCACCGGTCGCGGTACGGATCAGGCACTGGGGATAGATCAGCGGGTCGACGGGTTCCTCATCGATCCAAATCAGGTCTATCGAGTCACCCATGAGGGGGTTTTGCCCTTGGCTGTAGGCCTTGAGCGATACTTTCGACATGCCGCCGGACTGGTGCCGAACCTGCACGTCTTTCAACAGGTCTTTCGTTTGGCTGGAGCGGATAAACCCGGCGATGTCCTCGTATGGGATGGCGCCGGTACCGTCTGGCCCCTGCTCATCGAAGGCGCCGAACAAAGCTTTCTGCACCACGTCGCGGATCTGCTCACCCGTAACACCCAGCGCCCAGCAGGTGATCGGCCCCTGGAACCGGTAGCCTTCCCACCAGTCGGGGTAGCGCCCTGTGACGTGAAACGCCACCTCGATGGCGGCGCTGTAGGTCTTGCCCACCCGGTTCGCAGCCATCAACAGGCGCTGCTTGTTCTTCGCCCCGGAGCTGAACACCTTCTGTTGCCACGGATACGGCTTGAAGTTGGCCATGCGCCGGCGACGGAACCGGCGGGCCTGTTCTTCCATGATCTCGATGTGTTCGATTTTCAGGGCGCGGGCGTCTTCGGGTGTCATTACTCAAACCCTCCATCTTTTTCCACCGGCAGGTTTTCGCCTTCGCGGGACTTGCCTGGCAGTACACCCGCGTTCGCCTCCAGCTTGGCCAGTTCGGCGGCGACGGCCTTGGCCCGTGCGTCCAGCTGCGCATCGGTGAGCTGGTCAGTAGCAATCTTGCCGGCGTGTTCGAACACCTGGTGGGAGCGCCACAGTTCTTTTTGACGGTTGTTGAGGATGTAGATCGCGGCGCCGGTATCAGGCGGGTAATGCTTGGTGTAGGTGGTGACCACAATCTTTTTATCGATCACCCGAATGTCAGTTTCCTCACAGCTCCAGCCTTTTGCCCGCTGGAACAGTGCGCCGGCCACCTGGGCATCAGCCACGAACTTGCCAGCCTTGATGGCCAGCCGAAAGGACATGTGTTTCTTTTTCCAGTTGTTGATCGTGGCCAGGGACACTTCGAAGTGCTTGGCCAGATCCTGGTCGGTGGCGCCGAGCAGGCAAAGGTCTTTTGCAAACCCCGCCATGTCGTCGTTCCAAAGTGTTTTTCGTGCCATGTGTTCCGCTCGATGCTGTTGGTCAGCGGCAAGCATACGCCAACACATCAAAACGGAACAAAAAAGCCCGTTTACGCAACGGGCCAGGGGTTTTATGCAACGGAAAGCGCGTTTTATGCGTCAACCGGCCCCTTTCATGTAGTTTCGGGCGAAGGCCTGCATGATCTTCTTCCCCAGGGGAATCAGGTTCATTGCAAACAGGCCGATCAGATAGGCGACACCGTTTCGTGCATCACCGCTGGCGGGTAGTCCGAAGTAAGCGACAACCAGGTCAGTGGTAAAGATCGCGGTAAAGAACCCGGTGGCGATTGCCCAGGCTGCTTGCTGGCGGGTGAGTGGACGGAGTAACGACAGGGATAGGACGGAGCCGACAAGGCTGGCAACGAACAGACCGTACTTCAACAGGACCGCTGTTAACGCTTCTGAAAATCCCATGTTGTGGCCTCGGGGGACATGCGTGCGAATCATCGTTAAGACCTCTTTCGTCAGTGAGTTAGGTCATGTTGGGTGGTGGCAGGCGGGGCCAATCTACGCCGGCCCTGGTGAAAGCCTATACGGCGCCCACAAAAAAGCCCAGCTTTCGGGGCTGGGCCTGGATGAGCATCCATGCTCGGTGCGGCGTTGGTTGATGGTGGAAGGGGCTCCAGGATTCGAACCTGGGATTGTCGGGATCAAAACCCGATGCCTTTGGCCGGCTTGGCGAAACCCCTGTGACTGGTTGCGGGGACTGGATTTGAACCAGCGACATGTGGGGTATGGGCCCACCGCTCTACCAACTGAGCTACCCCGCAAAATAAATGCCCCCGAAGGGGCGAACAACTGGAGTAAGCGCTAGGACCGGGAGCCGTGAAGAACCCGGCCGGGTGACCAAACCCACGCCAACGGGGTGATCCTACTCGACGGCCGGCGCCTCTTGCAAGGACGCTTCAACCTGGGCGGTGATGTCGATCAGCTGCAAGCGCTGGTCGATCACGTAAATGGCGTCGTCCAGGGCCTGCTTGTGGCGGCCCACTTGCGCGATGGAACGGTTGGCCAGGTTGTCCAGGTACTCATTACCGGTGGATGGTTGCGGTGCTGCTGTCACCAGCTGCGCGCCCAGCTCCAGGGATCGGGCGGCCAGCTGGGCGCGTTCGGTTTGCAGTTGCTCTTTAGTGTCGCTCATCGTCGTAGCCTCGGGTCGGGTTGGTTAGAACTTCGCACGTCGCGTATTCAGGATGCCAAGGTACAGCACCATCGCGTCGGCCTGCATCTTCAACAACTCGCGCTCATCCTCGGGCAGGCCCGCATAGAGATCGGTGTGCAGGAAGTCTTCCAGCTTCTTGGTGCGGTCGGCCAGCTGCTCCAGCTCGGCGACCACGCGTTGCTGGTGCGGCGGAAGGTGGCCGATATGGCCAAGCGCAACGTTTGCCGCTTCGAACTGCTCTTTCGGGCACCAGCTGGTGTACCCGTCGCTATATTTCACGGTGTAGCCGGCTTGTCCGTCCTTGTCCTGGGCCCAGGCCATTACAATCTTGGTGCCAACATAGTGTTGAGTCATCGATGCTATCTCGGTGGTGTTGCGTTGGGGGATCAGTTGAGCGCAGCACGGACCAAGCAGTCCTTGGCCTCCAGCAACTTGCGCAGGCCGGCCGACTTTTCAGGTCCATCCGGCAGTATCTCGTCCATCTTCTTGGCCAAGTCGCCAATAGGCTGGCTGATCACCTGCAATGGTTGGGGCAAGTGGGCATATTCGAAGTAACGCATGATTGGGTTTGGCACGGTGTCGCCTCTTTCGGTTGGGTTGGGTCAAGCGTTGATCAGGTCCAGCGGTATCACACGCACAAGGACGCTCGGTTCCTCGGCAAATAGCTTTTCAACGGTGCAGCGAATGACCTGGGTGTCATCCTTCCACATGCATTTGTTGAAGGCATCGCACCAGATTTTCAGAACGTTGTCGATGTCTGGCTTGACGGTGGCAGCGATCTCACCATTGAGCGCGCCAGCCGTCTTGGCCTTGTTCCAGGACATGCGCAGCGGGTGGCGGATCTCCATTTCAAGGCGCACCGGGCCGGTGAACAGCGGCTGGCCACCCATGTCCACGAAAGCATCGATGAACGTGGCGCGCTTGATCTGCTTGGTGTTGTGCACCAGCACCTCACCACCGATGAGGCGCAGCACTTCTTCCTGGATGAGCTGTTCGTAGTCCTGGGTTTCGCGGTCGGTGTAGACCTGCACGAACTGGCGCGGGCCGTTGCCTCGAACGGTGAACTTTGGCCGCCCCTTGCCGCGCGGATCGCCCTCCAGCACCACCACGGCCATCTGGTCCATTCGGTCGATGGCGCGCGGTGGGATCAAGTCATGGGTTGGGCCATCCAGGAAGGCGCGCAGCCTGTCGTATGCACCGCCGTGCAATTCATCCAGCAGGCTTTCGAGAAAGTCACGGTCAATCTGTAGTTGTTCAGACATGCGTGCGATCCCTTAACCAGCTGTAGCACACGTAGGCGTCGACGGTGAATCCGCCCAGTTCTACCCCGTTTCGCGCCCTGGTCCCGCGCTTGATGTAGAACTTCATCCCTTTGCGTCCTCGGTTCGGGTCAAGGATGTGCCACGTCTTGGCTGTCACCTCGATGACAACCGCATGGGTTCCGCCCGGCGTATTGAGCGATGGCATCGTACACAGCCACGCACCAACCATGTCGAGCTTGCCATTGTCGCAAGTGTCGAACGAGGTAAACGGAATCTCCAGCTCGTCAAGCATCTGTCGAAGGCTCAAGCCCTTGTTGCGGTATCGGTCGTGCATCTGGCGGCGAACGGTTCCGGCTGGCAGGCCGGCGACCATGGCTACGGCAGTCGACATGCAGCTCACCGGGCACGGTTGCTTCTGATGCTTGATGAGCGCGCTCACGACTTCACCCCCGCAAAGATCCAGATGGCCACGGTGACGGCCAGGACAATCCAGAAGGCAATGCGGGCTGTCAGGCTGACGAACGAGCGGCGCGGTTCTGGCGCCTGATGCAACACCACGCCAACGTCAGCGCCTTCCCGGTGAGGGCGGCCGGCGTCCAGATCTTTCATCACGTCGATGGCCAGCTGGGTGCAGATGGTGCCAGCCCTTGCCTTGTTGTGTTCGTAGGTGAGCTGGCCAGCATCCAGCAATGCCTGTGTCAACTTGCGGCCGCCGTGGATCTTCGCGTCTTCGGGCACCACATAAACATCCTTGATCGGCACGTGTCGGCCATCCTGATGGAAGGAAAAGCCATAGCGGATGGCGTCGGCCAGCTGGTCAGCTGCATGGGCTTGCCCGGTTGCGTTGTCGGGGAACTGCTGCGCACTACCGAACGGCCAAGCGTTCTGCATGGCTTGGGCCTGCTGGAAAGCCATGCTTTGCCGTTGCTGCTGCTGGGCGTGAAAGCGCAGGGCGGCTTCGCGTCGAAGTGCAATCAGCTCGGCGCGCTCAAAGGCGTCAAGCGGGCCGGACGGGTCGCGCATCACGGGCGCATCTGCTGGGTGTTCGTGGAAGATGCCGGCCGGGATAGTGCACCCGTAAACCATGCAACGGAACTTGCTGACTTCGCTCATCGGTCTTACTCCAGGAAGTGAAAAGGCGCCTGCTGGTCAGCTGGGCGCCTGGGTAGTTTAGTGCATTTGCGCAATTGCAGCAATCACATACACATTCGATGCAGCAATTGAGCGGCGGCGCCCTGGAGCTTGAAGTATTCGTGGTTGTGAGCCCACTTGGTGTACACGTTGTCCGTGTGATCAGTCCAGGCAACCGCCACCGAAGTCAGCTCGCCAACCTTGGCCTTGGCCAGCAATTCTTCCAGAAGCGCGACAGATTGGACGATCACGGCGCCCTCGGGCAAAGGCACCCCAGGCATCATGCGGATATTGCTCATCGAATCCACCCCGCCTCAATGGCCAGGAACAGGCCGCCCACTACCACCACGAACACCACACCACTTGCAATCATCGCCAGCATGATCAGCTCCCCACCTGGTTGGCCAAGGCCAGTTCAAACACACGGCTCGCCATGGCGCGGGCCTCGTTTTGCTTGTGACTGTTGCCGCCGTCCACCCAGGGCACGAAACCTGGCTGGCTCTCCCACGACTGATACACCTGTTTGGCCAGGGATTCCAGCTGCTGCGCCAGGTGCGACTTGCCATTGCGCCGGCCGCCGGACAGAACCCGCAGGCTTTCCCCGGCCAGTTCCTGCACACGCTGATTCAGGCGCGTCAGCTCGCCCGCCACGTCCTGGGCCCGCATGAACTCCCCGCCCTGGTGGGAGGCCATGCCCCAGTTTTTCCACTTGAAGCGCTCCACGCCCAGCGGCGTAGGCGCCTCCATCACCCGGCGCACCTTGTCGATGGCGTTCTGCTTGTCCATCGCCTGATCGGTGCGGTTCTTGTGGCCATGGCATTGCAGGCCCAGGGCAAACGCCAGGGTTTGCCGGTCGATGCTTACGAAATCATCACTCATCGTCTTGTACCTCGGCCGCAATCGGCTTCCCGCAGCAATGACAGAACTTCATCCCGTTTTCAGCTGGTGTTCCGCCGTCCGTGAACTCCCAACCATCCATCCCGCAGGTGGATGACCATGAGAACTCATGCTGCGACCAGGTGCAGGTCTCGGGCTCGCCACCGAGCGCCGTAAACACCTTGCCGCGCATCACGTCAACAGCCGAGGCCGTGACCGCGCCCAGCTCGTCCTGGATCGCGTAGAACAGTTCGTTCGTCTGGCGCAACAGCGCATCGAACTCACGGATGCGCGTCAGCTGGCGGCGATCCCGACGCTTGAACCGATCAATTTCCCGGTCAACCTCCACGGGCAGATCCAGCAGCTTTTCGTCGTATGGCTTGCCCTCAAGCGCACTGTTGGCCCGCGCTTCGATCCAGCGTATCCGCCGTGACTGCTGGCGGGACTGGTGGCAGGTCTTGGCGATATGGTCCAGGGCATCGCGTAACAGCTCGACAGGATCAGGAACCGGTAGTGGCATGTCGGCAAAGCGGATGGGGCGGGGCGCTCCCTGCATAGCGCAGAGGGGCGTGTGCTGCTCAATACCAGGCGCCTTGGGGTTTTGATGGAAGCTAGTCACCTCAAACGAACTGTATGGCGGTGAGTCGCTGTGACTGAGGTACTTAAACATCCACGCCACCGGCTCGCCCTGGGGCTGGGCTCTCACGCTCTCATGCGCCAACCAACCAACCCAGGCCGCATGCTTGAAGCTGTAGGCGCGAACGGGATCAAGCACCGCCAGCGCGTGAGCAATCGTTGCATCGGTACCGCAAGCCGCTTCGAATTGCTCGTTGCCGCTCAAAAACTTGTTGTCTTTCATGGGGTAAGCCTCATTTTTAGCATCTACGATCAATCCCCCCAAACAGGCCTAAGCCATTGAAGGGATTATAGTTTTTCTCAGATAGTTTTTTTCGGGAGTGGCTTGGCCTGGGTGCTTTGACGCGCAAAAAGCCACCCAAAAAAAGGCTTTCGCGCAGGTTTCCGGGCGAAAAGTAGGGCGTCTTGCAGCTCATCGATGCGTTTCCGTTGCGAAACGATGAGTTCCTGTTTCTGCTCCAGCTGCACCCAGTGATCTTCGGCCATGGCCTCGGCCCGCCTGATCTGGCGCTGGTATTCCTGGCAATCCAACTTCAAGCGCTCGACTTCACCGTTTAACCATTTGGCCGCATTGGAAAGAGCTTCACGCTGTTGCCTGGAACGCGTCTGTAAGCTCGATAGGGCTGTTTGCTGCGCTTTTATGACCCGCAGTAGCGCCCGAATGCTTTCCGATTGGCTGATGAGCTTCCTGGTAGCGTCCTGGAGCTTGTCGTGCCCTTCCTCCCGGTCGTGTTCCGCTGATTTGAGATCAGAGCGCAGCTGATACAGCTCGTCCCAACGCTCACGGTCGAACACGCAGGCGTTGCGGGTGAGGGTTTTCTGATTCTCGTAGGCGTCTTGGTACAAGGCGACGTTGCTTTGCAGGGATTCCACCAGGCTGGCGTGTTCGTCGCGCAGCCCCTCCAGGTAGGCTTCCAGGTCGTCTTCGAAGTTTTGCAGCATGATCGGGTGCTTGCGGGCCCGGCGGATGGCCTCAAGCTGTTGATACATCTCAAACGCAAGGTTTTCGGTCTTGGTACTCATCTGTCGTTACTCCAGTTGGTGCGGTCGGATTAAAAAAACATTTCCAGATCAACTTCGTTTTTTGGTTCGGTTGCGTACCAGCGTTCCACCGCTTGATGCCAGGTGGTGCCGTACGTCACATGGTAGCGGCCGCCTTTCTCACCTCTGCACACATGGGCAAGGATGGCCATTCGATCACCAGTAGGCATAACGCGTGGTTTCTGATCTTGATTCATCGCTTGATCCCCAGCTTGGCCAGCATGTCAGCGCGCAGCTCGGCCGGCGTTTTCAGGTGTAGCCCCTGGTCGCGGATGCGCTGCTGCACCAGGTGATCATTGGCCTTTTCGGAACGCTCGCGTTCGTCCTCGGCGTTCTGGTGCGTGATCTGCAATTGCTGGTCCACCAGCGGTTCGCCGCGCTGCACCTTGGCTGTCAGATCGGCATAGCGCTTGTTGAACCGGGTTTGCACAGCCTGGGCGCTGGGCGTACCAGTGCGGATGCTGTACCAGTCCGTGAGGCGCGCGGCTTCCTGCACGATGGGGTGCGTGAACTTCCAGTTGTTTGGGTCGAGGCTGGCCTCTGTCGCTTCGCGCCACGCTTTTTCAGGCGATGGCAGATTGAGCGAGCCGGGGCCGATCAGGCACAGATCCCGAAGCGTGATTGCATCCGGCGGCCACTGGGCTTGCTCGGTACCTGAATTGGTCCACGCCTTCACACCATCGGAGATCTGTTGCCGCGTGATGCCTGCGAAGATCTTGGCCCAGCTACCGGACGTGTCGGTAAGCCCGTGGATGCTGGTCCACTTGTGGCCGTAGATGTCAGTCATCAAGATCCACAAGCCGGCCATTAGCCGGATCGACGCGGGCGAACTCTCCAGCGAAGGTGTCTCCTTCGCCCATTCCGGCTTCTGGTAGTTCGGTTGGGCCCGTAGTTCCCTGTCCCGCTGCTCCACCGAGTTGCCGCGCTCTTGCTTCGTTAGCGATGCGGACTTGATCAGAGAGGCTAGGGCGGCTTGCGCTGTTTCCTGATCCGTTAACAGGGGCGGGGTTTGGTCTGACATGCGACACCTCGTCGTTCCAGCGTTCTTGGTTGAGCCATGTGGCGGCGTGAGGGATGAAATTCATTTCTTTCAGGTTCCAGGCGCTGACGATGTGATCCCCAACGCTGGAGATGATCCGTTCGAACGTGTCCTGGTCCTTGCACTTGGTTTCGAATTTCTTTTCCGCAGCTGCCTTGCCTACTTTCCGTGGGTACAGCTTCCAAAAAGTGGCAAATGATGCGGATTTGTCGAATTTGATGGAGTGTTCTTGATTTACTCCTATCCTCTCCGTCCCCGAGTCCTCTACGAACAGTCCGCGAGTAGTATTAGAGGGCTCGTCGATTTTTTTTGGTGAACCCTTTGTTTTTAAAGGAATTCCATTTTCAGCAGTGGGGAATTTGAAGGTTGGCTTATCGATGCGCTGATGATGCCAGCCGGTCACCTGTAGGTACTCTTTTTCACCGACCGCATAGAGCACTACCAGACCATTCTTAGATAGCTCGTCGAGTAGTCGTCGAATAGTCGTCGAATCGATGTCATCGCCGGGAAAGATCAGGGCCTTAAGCGACACCGGTTTGAGCGGGTGCACACCGCTGTCGTCGCAAAAGTTCCAGATGCCCAAGAACAGCAGGCGGGCCAATGGCGACGACTCCATGACCTGTTCCGATGTCCAGAATTCGGGCTTTATCGAACGGATGCGCGCCATGCTACTGACCTCCGCTTGTGGGTTGTCCATTCATGTCAATCCTCACCAAGTGCAACAAGTTCGCTGGCCTTCATTTCGAGGGCTGCGGCTATTTTTTCGATGTTCTTACTGGTGATCGATTCGCGGGCGAGCATCTGGCTGACCGACGATGGGCTCATGCCCAGGGCGGCGGCCAGGTCGTTCTGGTTCAACGCCTTGGTGGCCAGTGCCACCCGAATGCTTTTTTTGATGTCCATGGTTTCCCCTGATGGTGTGTTGATGGCCTGACTATACGCGACATAAATTCACCAATGCAACGAATGCATAAAATTATTTATACGATCGTTGAATAAACGGCTTGATGCATTTGCGCAATTGCATTATCTTTAACCCATCGAAACGGCCTGACCAACCTGGAGACATGGAAATGCATGACGAAAAAAAGTTTATCCGCGAATGCGCCGCCCGTGGCTTTAGCCTGTGCCGCACCGCCGAGCTGGTAGGTGTGTGGCCTTGCAGGTTTCGCGAATACATCGGGCTTATCGGCCTTGGCGATGTTGAATTTGTGAACGGCCACAAAAGCATCAGCGCCCAAGAAGGTCGGCGCCGTAGTGGTCAGACCCGCACTGGGGTACCTCAGACCTATCTCACTGATGCGGATCGCGCGAACCTTCGCCAGCGGATGCTTGATCGCGCGCCGAAACACACGGCCTTCGGCGTTACCGCAACGCTGGGCGAGCTGGTCACTAAATTTGCCACCGTGAGTAAGGAAACTGTTCGGCTTCGACTCAAGCGCGGAATGCCTATCGAGGATGCATTGAGGCTTCCACGCGAAGATCCTGCATTGAGGTTGCGCAAGGCCAGGGAAAGCCACCCATGGCGGATTTATGAGCGCATGGACATCGATAATTACAGGGCCATGCAGAAGGCTTGACAGCCACCATTCCCAATCAAGCCCGCCCTGTGCGGGCTTTGTCAGTACCAAGCACCCAACAACTGGAGCATCGACCAATGAACGAACAGCAACGCGCACTTGCCGAGTCTGCATTGTCCGCAGCGGTGGCCAAGTACACCCACGAACCCGCCCAGCCCTCGGCCGAAACCCCGCGCACGCTGATGCAGCCGTTGCAGGAACGCTATGAGCAGCTGGTGGGCTTCGCGAAGAATCCAAACTGGCCGCTGACCGCCCTGGAAAATCTGGCCGCAGCGCGTGAGCTGGTCGACACGGCCTACGTGCTGGGCGCCATCGATCCGGCGGCGTGGAAGGCCTACGTCATCGAAACCAATTTGGCCAAGTCCGAATTGAACACCTCCAACATCAAGCGCGGCATCGATGCACGGAGCCGGTCATGAGCAAACGTTTCGGTCGCAACCAGAAGCGCCGCATGCGTTCGGCCTTGGCCGAGTTCGGCAAGCAGCTGGAACACTCTCAGAAAAACGTCAATTCGCTGCACCAGCAGATGCACACCAACGAAATGTGTCTGCGCCTTGTGGCCCGCGTGCTGGGTGAGGACTTTGTGGGCCTGGAGCCGCGCACCGTTCACGTGTCCTCGCTTGATCGCCCGTTCTACCCGGTGCCACGGTTGCCGGCGGCACAAATGGGTTTTTCCCACGGTGAGCTGGCAGACGCGGTGGCCTATTCGGTCCTGGAGATCGAAGCGAACCCGGCGAAGGTCGTGTATTACGAACAACAAGTTCGCTTCCACTTCCACACGCCGGCCGGTGAAACGGCCTATGGCATGTCGCGGCAAGCCTGGGAGCGCATGCCGGCCGACGCCAAGGAACACATGCTGCGCGGTGAGATAGCCGCGTCCATGGCCCAGCACTTGGTCAAGAGGGGGATCAGCAGATGAAACGCCAAGCCAAACGGGCATCGCCCGAAGCCGTCAAAGCCCATATTGCCCGCCAGAAAGCGCTGGGCGAAAACAACATTCCCGGCGCCGACCGCGTGCGCTGGCCTGAACTGGTGGGCACCGCGATTGCGGTTGGCCTGCTGGTGCTGTCGACCTTCCACGGCTGGCCGGGAGTGTTGTGGCAGTGGGTGAAGTCGTGAAGCCCTCCAACCCGGTCTATGTGGGCGGCCCGCCGCTTGATCCGCCCGATGAACCGGTGATGGTCCAGTGCCGCGATTGCAAATGCCTCAACGACGCCAAAGTGTGGCGCGCACGCCATGGGCATTGCCCGAAGTGCGGCGCCTGGAATACCGCTCTCCCGAACGAGGATTGATCATGGAATTTTTGAAGGGTGAAACCGACCCAGTAGGCGATTGCGGAAACTTCGCGGCCGGCATCGATGTGCATGGTGCTGACCAGTTCCCGCACGATTCTAAGAAGCGCACTTGGTACAACCGTATCGAGTGCTACGGCAACACTGCCCCGCACGCCGATGAACTCCGCGACAAGGTGCTGGCGATGCTGGTGACCACCGAGCATGACGGCGAGTTGCACAAAGCCGTGTTCCTGGCGCTGGAATCCTACGGCGGCGCCGACACTTTCCGCGATGGCGTGCTGGCCCTGGTGCAGCTGGCCAACGAGCGGCACGCCGAACTGACCCTGGCCAAGCGTTACTTGCGCCAGACCCTGGCCGCCCACAACCCACGGTCGCGCCTGTCGTGCGACATCCGCCGGCTGATCGGCATGAACCCCATAGCTCCGAAGGTGACCCCATGAACAAAGGTGACGTAGTAAATATGACCCACTGGAACGCTTTCCAGCCAGGCATCCAGGCCGGCTATAAGCCGCCACTTGGCCGCGTTGGCGTGTTCCTGCTGCTGGGCGATGCCGACAAAAAGGCGCCTGAAACTTTCGATGCCATGGCCGCCATGCGTGACCTTGGCTGGGAGCTGGTTAAGGCTGTAAAACCTGTTGCCACCGTGGTCGGCTTCCAGGAAGTCCGACATGCACACCGGCACCCCACCGTGGCGTGGGCGGTCCAGGATCTGCCCGTAGGGACCGAGCTGTTCACCCGGCCGCCGCTGTTGGCCAATCGCGTGGCCGAGCTGGAGGAACTTTTGCGCGACACCGAGCGCAGTATTCTCAAGCACCAGGCCGAATGCCCTATGTCCCGCCAGCAGTCGTACCGCACTACCAAGATCCGCGCCAAGATCAAGCGCGCGCTGGGGATTATCAAGTGATCACGTTCGTCCTGACCTGGCTGGCGCTGTCGGTGATATTCACCGCGGCGTTTTGCCGTTCCATCCACTTGGCCAAGGTGGCCAGCGGTGAGGTATTCCAAGCATGAGCAAAGCCGCCACGTTCGTCCTGGCAGAAATGCACCGGGCGATCTCCCGCAAACAAACCCACGTCGAGATCTCGGTGAAAGACCTGGCCGAAGTCATGGGCGAACACCTCAAGGTTTGCGCCCGCGTCGACATGCAGGCCGAAATGCCTGGCCGGATGGTCGGCTGGTGCAGCGTGCAAAAGCTGGACGAAATGGAGGGCGGCGCCACGCTGTTCATGCCCGTGCGCCGCCGGAAAGATGGGCGTTACAAATACCGCGTGTTCATGGCCAGGGATGCCGAGGAAGCGCCCGAACAATCGGTTGACGGCGCAAATGCGCAAATGCAAGAATGACCGCGACCGATACACCTGGAGTACAAAATGCGAACCGTCCATGTACGCGCCTCGTCCTGGGGCATGCTCTTTGATTGCGCCTACCGTTGGGAAGGCGTCACCCTTCTGAAAATCCGCAGCCCCAGCAGCCCACGGGCACTGCTTGGTTCGGCAATCCACGCCAGCACCGCAGCATTTGACGTTGGCCGCATGAACGGCGCCGATGTCAGCGCCTACGACGCGTCCGAACTGCTGGTAAACACGCTGCGCAACCCGGCCGAGGATGTGAATTGGAAGGGCAGCGATATCACGCTGGACCAAGCCCAGGCCATCGGCCTCAAGTTGCACACGATGTACTGCAAAGAGTGGTCGCCCAAGTTCGATTTTGCGGCCATCGAATTGCAGGTTAAGCCGATGCCCCTGGACGTTGGCGGCGGCCTTACCCTGATACTGACCGGCACCCTTGACCGCGCTCGGTTCTTCAATGGCCGGCGTGGGATCGGCATGGCTGACGTGAAGTCAGGCGGTGCGTCGGTATCCAATGGCGTGGCCAAGACCAAGGGCCACTCTGCACAGATCGGCACCTATGAAATTCTCTACGAGTACACCACCGGCAATGCCATCACCGAGGACGCCGAGATTATCGGCATGAAGACTCGCGGCAAGCCGGAAATCGCCATGGGCACGCTGGCCGGCGCCCGTGAACGCATGCTGGGGAACGAGAATTTCAAGGGCCTGATCCAGATCGGTGGCGATATGATCCGGTCCGGCCTGTTTCCGCCTAACCCGTCCTCCCACATCTGCGCCAAGGCATACTGCCCGCGCTGGAATACTTGCCCCTACCATGAGTGATAAAGCCATGAGCGAAACCCCAACCCAAACGCTGGCCCAGCTGCAAACCAGCGGAGTCGCCAAACCCCCAGTAGTCGAACCCATGTCGTTCCTTACCAGCGGCGGCTTTGACCAGCTGTTGCGCGTGGCCAACATGCTTTGCAGTTCAAGCCTTGTTCCGGTGGCCTACCGCAAGAATAAGGAAATCAAAGAGTTTGGACAGGTCACCGGCTGGGAGGACAACCCGGCCGCATTGGCAAACTGCGCCGTAGCGCTGAACATGGCCCACCGCATGAACGCCGACCCCCTGCTCATCATGCAAAACCTGCACATCATCGAGGGGCGCCCGTCCTGGTCCAGCCCGTTCATCATTGCAGCCATCAACAGTTGCGGCCGTTACACCTCTCTCGACTATGAGTTGAGCGAGCCAGGCGAGCCGGTAGTGATTGAGTACATCGCTATCGAGTGGGTCAAGCGCCAGAAAAACGAGGTGAAGAAAACCGTCACTGTTCGGCACCAGACCTGCAAAGCATTCACCACTGAAAAGGCCACCGGCAAGCGCCTTGAATCGCCGCTTATCTCGATTCAGATGGCCATCGATGAGGGCTGGTTGACCAAGAAAGGCAGCAAGTGGCAGACCATGCCGGAACTGATGCTGCGCTATCGCTGCGCCAGTTTCTTCGGTCGCCTGTACGCGCCGGAACTGTTGATGGGTCTGCCGTCTGCCGAGGAAGCCGAGGACATTCCAGCCACCCAACAGCCAGACGGAACCTATGTGGTGAACGTGGCTGACTTGCAGGCATCGCAGGCCCAAGCACAGGCACAGTTAGCGGCCGAACCGGAAAAACCAAAGCGCACGCCCAAGGCCAAACAGACGCCAGAAACAGTCGATAAGGGCACCGGGGAGATCAGCCCAGGCGATGAACCCCAGGTGGTCGACGCCCAGGAACAGCAGGAAGCCGAGCCGGAACCGGTCAAGCAAGCCAGCACCGAAGGCCTGGACAGCTTCGAATAACCGCAGCACCGCAGTAAAAACCCAAACCATGACCAAAGGGAAAACCGTATGAACCTTGCACAAAAAGCCGTACTACAAGCAGCCATCGACGCCGGCAAGATGCCCATGGAGCAGTCAGCCGAGTTCATGTTGCATGACCTGGTGCAGGCCTGCATCGACCAGCTGAAAAGCCAGGTCAAGCTTTATGCCGACCTGGGCGAACAGCAACAGGACGCGGTGAACGCCAAGCTGCAATCCGACTTGAAAGAAACCGTCTACACCGCTGCACGCATCCTGGCCGGCGCCCAGGTTATCGAAGTCCCGCTGTTGCTGGACAAGCTGGATACCGGGAAGCAACTCAAACTCACCGGGTTCATCGCCAGTGATGATGCTGGCCGCCACCAGCTGATGGACATGGCCCACAAAAAACAGAAAGTCCTGATCCTGCTGCACGATATGAACTACTTCCAGGGCCTGGACAACATCCAGTCGGACAAGGATCAGAAGGCGTTGCCGCTTGATTCGGCGCCGGCCGCTGGTGGTGGTAAGACCAAGGCAAAAACCACCGCCAGCCCTACATCCGCCAAGGCTGTCGCGGCCAAGCCTATCGAGATCCCGCCGAAGCTGTTGGCCGATGCCATCGAATTTGTGGAGCGCAACCAGGTGTGCACCACCGCCGGCCTGCAAAACGGCTTGAAGATTGCCACCAAGAAGGCCGAGGCCGTACAGGCCAAGCTGGCCGAGCTGGGGCACATCGCGCTGAATGCCGACAACGTTTACCAGATCGTCCGGGACAAGCCGAAAGCCACTGGCGCTGCACCTGGTGACAATCTGTCGTTCGAAGGTGACGACGCCCCGCTGGCCACGGTGCTGACTGACGAAATCTACGCCGATATCAAGGCCAAGGTTGTGCTGGATGGGCGTGTAAGCGTGGGCGCCCTGGCGGTTGCATTCGACCTGGCCACGGACCTGGTTGAAGAAGCAATCTTGCGTCTGGAGGCCGATCAGTACATTTCAGCCGAAGACGAGGATACCGGCGAGCGCACCGTATTGATCAAGCAAGACTGACCATAGCGGCACCAACGAAAACCCCGGCCTAACCCGCTGGGGTTTTTTATTAATTGCATTTGCGCAATTGCGTGAATACCCATAAACTGCAAATGCAAATTCAACGAGGTAAAACAGCATGGCAACTCCCACCACAACCAACAAGCCAGGGCGCGCACCAAGCGGCAATCCGCCGGAGTACACCCGCAGTATTCGAATGAATGACGAGCGCTGGCGCTACTTTAAAAACAACCTGGGCTCCGTGTGGCTTCGTGAGCAAATCGACGCGGCAATTGCCGCAAACATCGTCGCAAAACCTTCTGACCAATAGGATGTAAAAGCCGTGAAAATATCCCGCATTAAGATCTCCAACGTTCTGGCCATTCACCGCGCCGACTTCGATTGCCCCACGCCGATCCTTATGGTGGTGGGCAATAACGAGGCTGGCAAGTCGTCGCTGGCCGACGCAATCAGCATGGCCATGCTCGGCGTGCCCTCCCGCGTGAAGCACAAAAAAGACCTTGGCCAGCTGCTGCACGACGATTCTAAAAAGGGCCGCGTCACGCTGTTGGATGGTGATGACGTGCTTGGCCAGTTCCAGATCCCGAAAGGCGATCACATTGTTGCCGAGATCCCGAACCTTGATTTTCTGCCCTACCTGCTGCGGCCGCGCACCTTCGCGGATCTCGACTTGAAAGAGCGCCGTAGCTTCCTGTTCAAGTTGACCAAGCAGAAAAACAGCATCGAGAAAACCGCCGAAATGATGCTGGCCCGTGGGTGCCGTGCGGCCTTCGTGGAAGAAATCAAGCCGATGTTGCGATCTGGTTTCCCCGAAGCCAGCAAGAGCGCGGCCGAGAACGCCACCGCGTCCAAACAGCAGTTCAAAGGGCTGACCGGCGACAACTGGGGCTCCATCCAGTCGGCAGAATGGACGCAACACATTCCTGATGCGCCCGATATGCCGGACGTTTCCAAGGAAGCCATCGACAAAGAAATTGCCGAATACACCAAGGTTAACGGGTGGGTCGAGGCCGGCATTCTTCACATCGCCAAGCTGGAAAACAACGTTGAGCTGGCCAAGACCTTCAACACCCGCAAGGCCGAACTGGAGGAAGCCGCCGCCCTGTTGCCGCGCGCGCAAAACAAACTCCAGACCGACCGCGAATCGCTGGAAGAATTGGAAAACTCTTTCAAGGCCACGCAAACCAAACTGAACGAGGCACAGGCCGGCGTGGTGCCGGTGAAGTGCCCTTGCTGCGATGCTGAACTGACCATCAAGGGCCAGACCCTGGAGAAGTTCGCAGGCCTCAAGGCCGACACAAAGGCCACCAGCGACCTTGCGCTGGCACTGACCAAGACCCGCAGCGCCATCGACATGATGAAGCGCACCATCGAAAACGATATCGCAGCTGTAACGACTGCCACCAACGCCGGTACCGATCTGGCCGCACACATTGAGGCCGGCGTGCCGGTGGTCAAGGCTGGTGAGATTGAGGCGGCCGAGGCGAAACAGGTTGAATTGCGCGAATTTCTGTCGAAGCAACGCATCAAGGTCGAGGCGATGAAGTTGCGCCAGGAACTGCTGGACGGTGCCGAGGAAACCAACAAGAAGGCCGCCCAGCATCACCTGGATGTCATGGACTGGCTGACCGTAGCCGAAGCCCTGGCGCCCAACGGCATCCCGGCCGAGATCCTGGCGACGGCAATCAAGCCGGTAAACGATTCGCTGGCCATCCTTTCGCGCCTTGCTGGCTGGAAAAAGGTGGTGATCGGTGACGACATGGACATCACCGCAAACGGCCGCGTCTATGGCCTCATGAGCGAGTCGGCACAATGGCGTATCGACACGCTGATTGCCTGTGCCATCGCCCAAATTTCCGGCCTCAAGTTCATCCTGGTAGACCGCTGGGACGTGCTGGACCTGACCGGGCGTGGACAGTGCGTTGCGCTGTTGCGGGAGCTGTGCGCAATGGGCGGCCTTGATCAGGCGATCATCTGCGGCACGCTCAAGACCAAGCCGAACGACTCCCCGACGATGACCGTCAAGTGGTTTGAAAACGGGACCGTCCTGGAGGCTTAAGCCCCTCATTTTTTGTCGAAAAACCGGAAACTGGAGTAAGCGATGAGCGCCAACAAAAAGCCGTTTGACCAACTGGAAGCCATCCAGGAAGCGGACAGACTGATACAGGAATACCTCAATGCTTTTGAGTTTTCAGCAACGGCCGATGTAGGCCTTGCACTTGGCCAGATGCTCATGCGCGCCTCGGCAATGCTGCATGCCTTTTGCGGCGAACAGTATGTGGTGCACACGATTTTTCAGGTCGTCAAAGTCCTGCAAGATCCCGCGATGCGCCCGCGCGTTGAGATCGTCGAAACCCCTAAGACCCACTGATTTAGCACACCTGGAGTAACACCCGATGACCTTTGAAATCCTGAAAAAAGCCGAGCGGTTTATTTGCTACGACACCGAAACCACTGGCCTACCCGTGTGGAATGAGCCCAGCGAAGGGGAAAACCAACCGCACCTTACCGACCTGTGCGGCATCCTGTTTAGCCGTGAGGGGGAGGTGATCGACTCCATGGAGGCCTTGATTCGGCCCGATGGCTGGACCATCCCGGCCGATGTCGAGGAACTGACCGGGCTGTCTACTGACTTCCTCACCATCAACGGCATCCCGGAGCGCGAAGCCCTGGCCCTGTTCGGTCGCCTGAACAAGCAGGCGGATGTCCGCGTGGCGCACAACGCGAACTTTGATGAGCGCATCATGCGAATAGGGATCAGCCGTTACTTCGGCAAGGACGTGGCCGACCGCTTCAAGGAAAAGCCGCTGTATTGCACGGCCAACGCAACAAAGAACATCGTCAAATGCCCGCCGACCGAAAAGATGAAAAACAGCCGTTTCCGCAACACCTTCAAGACGCCGAACATGCAAGAAGCGCTGTCGTTCTTCTTCCCCGGCGAATTGATTGGCCAGGCGCACCGGGCGCGCCCTGATGCCGAGGCATGCGCCAAAGTGTTCTTTGCCATGCAGGCGCGGGGGTTTGAGTGAGCCTGCTGGCGGAAGTCATGGAAGCCATCCGCTACACGGAAGCACAGAATCAAATATTGCTGTCGCGCAAGGTGCCCCTGGACCGGTTGGCCAAGTCCTGGGGCAAGTCGGTTCGCCGGCTGGAACGACAGCGCAAACTGCTGATAGAGCTGGAGAACATCGAAAATGAAGCGAGAAATAAACCCGAACGTCCGCGCCGCAATGCTGCTGGCCCGCAGTCTGGCCCGCAACCAAGTGGAGTTCATCCCGATGCCGGTCCTGACGAGTGACCCGTTAGACCGCCAGAAGCTGGTCGAGCAAAGCAAAGAGCGCTTGGCCAAGGTGTATGGCATGGCTGAAAAGAGTGATGGGTAAGTTGCGGTCGGGATGTCCCGACCTTCCCTACACTTGCGACGTATGCAACCGGCCGCGCAGCCTCAAAGTGCACACCAGGTGCAGCAAGATACGGCAGGAACGCCACGCCCAGCAGCTGCGGGATGAGGCGTTTGATAACCACCTGGCCACGGGTGGTTATGGCGGGTTGACGGTTGACCAGGTGTGGATCGAGGAAGCATAAAAAAAGGCCCCGTAACTGGGGCCTTTCTCATTTCATGCAGTGGCTCTTGTACAGCCTGTTGTGGGCCGCCAGCTGGGTGGCCAGCCCATCGGCCATCACTTCCCTGTCGGCCTTGTTGGTGTAAATCGGCTTCACCCAGCTGCACGCGGTATCAATCGGGACGGGAGAACTCTGACAGCTCGCGATCAATATCAGCGCGGGGAGTAATAGCAATTTTCTGGTCGACATCTGCACGTTCCTTGACGGCTTCAACCGTCGCTTTTGCCTGGGTTACCTGCTGTTCCTGGTTGGCCTGCTGGGCGCCCTCCTTGCGCCCGGTGGACTTGCCCAACTTGTTGCCGCCGAGGAAGCCCAGCAGGGCCACGATAGCGGCGCCGATCAGCGCAGCGATGGCTGTGATGCTCATTTGAAACCCCCGAAGCGCATGGCGTAGACGAGGCGCACGCCGCGATCCTTTACTTGGCCATACCAAGCCGAGTCTTTCATTTCATCGGCCGCCCGTGAAAAATCCTGAATGGCCACGGCCGCCAGGAACTTTTTAAACCCCGCCAGCCGCGACTTGCCCAGGTTGAACGACATGTTTACCAGCACTTCCTGGCGCACATCATTGAGCTTGTCGAAGTTGGCCACCAGTGCGCGGGCGTCTGCCTCGGCCATACGCACATCATTGGCGTACATCAGGTCTATCTCGTCATCGCTGAATCCCCGGTCCGTGAGGTTGCGGCCGATGCCGCCGGAGATCTTGCCCACGGTGTCGGTGTAGATGCGCTTACTGCGCAGCTCATCGACTTCAAGCTGTTTTTTCAGGCGAGCGTTATTCATGGCTGCTCCCCGGAAATGCCCTTTTGCTTGACCTGCGCAGCGGCCCAGGTGATCACGGTTAGGGCGATCATGATCACGCCGTAGGTGGTAGGGGACATGTATTGCTGAATCCCCGGCATGAAGGCCTGGAGACTGGAGAGCATGCCGGCAAGTGCCAGTAGCCAGGTGGTCCAGCGCTTATGCCACTTCTTTGCAGCGGGAACGAGTTCGATAGCCATCACTCAAGCACCTTAGGTTTTGGGTATTTATCTTTCACCGCCTGGAGTATGGCGGCCATTTCCGGCGGGAAAACGCCGGCATGAAACAACGCGTCCAGCTGGTCGCCAATTGGCGGGTACTCCGACCGGCGCAGATCGGCATAGGAGGACGCCAACACGTACTTGCCAGCCGATGTGCGCTTGATGTCGTAGGCGCCCTCCACGGCGCCTTCGGGCATCGGGTTATCGGTACCATCGTCGAGGGTGTGTTGCCACGGCCCTACGTTGATCACCTCACCATCCAGAATCACTGCAATCATTTTGCGACCCACCCTGTATTCCCCGAACCGGATTGTTTGACGTACAGCGTACCAGCGGCGCCGTTACTGAAAAGATACAGGGAGCCAGGCCCCGCAGTAATGACCCCTTCGGGCGCCGAGTTGCTACCAAGGCAAAACACTGGGCCCACGGTGCCTGGCCCTTCCTTGGCCACGGTGAACGCGGTACGCATTGCGCCCCCACCGTTGGCGAAGTTCCACCGGAAAAGCGCCGTAGCGGCCACGGCACCGTTGGTGTCGGCCATGATCAGATGATCGATGGTCTTGTTGGTGAAGTTGTAATTTCCCGAACCGCCTTGAATCGCATCCCACTGACAGCCGATGTGCGCGGTCTGCTGCTGGGCCAGCAAGGAAACACTGGAGTGGAAGAACGCACCGCGACAGGCCAGCATCGTCATGGTCTGGCCAAGCCCGGTACCGGTGATAAAACCGAACGTGGTGGTGTTGTCACCTGCGGCCCAGCACCCGGCGAATACGGTGTTTGCCGCGCTCGTCATCCTGATGCCGTTGGTGTAGTTGTTGTTGCCGGCGAACGATGGCGAGACGTTGGTGAACGTGCACGACAGGATCTGTGCCAGGTCGAACAGCGCGGGGCATGGCTGGGCGGCATTGCCCCAGTTGTCCGGCGCAAACCCTTCGATGTGGCACAGCTGAATGCGCGTGCGGATGTAAAGCGCGCTGATCTCCCCGTTCTGCTTGGCGTTGTGGGCCACGATGTTAGACATATCCACAGAGCTAAACAGGTTGGATTTGATCCCATAGGCGAAATATCCACCCGCACCACCCTGGAAGAAAATATCTTTCATGCTCACGCGGTCGAAGAAAGCCCCGTCTGGCGCGAAGTAGGCATCGGAATAGCCGTGGCCTGGGGATTCCTCCCACCGCCCCACCGACATGCCGAACACACCAGGCTTTTGCGCGTCGAAGCGGATGCGTTCAAAGCGGTGTTTCTCACCACGCACCAGCACCAGGCCGCCAACGGTGAAGCTGTTGAACGACACGTCCGTCATGTCGACCTCATGGAACAGCCCCAGGTCGATGGCGGTGGTGCCACCGTAGATCCCAACGTCTGCCAGGCGGAAGAACACCTGCTGGGTGGCGAAGTCGGCCGACAGAAATGCCGAGGTGCTAGGCCGTAGAACGGTACCGTTTTGGAAGCCGACGCCCTGGCCCTGGGCCCCGAAAATTGCGGTACCGCCCTTTACGAATACCGGCGTGAACAGCGGGTAGTCGCCGGTCGGGATGGTCACAGGGAAACCGGTGTTGACCGCAGCCTGTAGCGCTGGCGTCCAGTCCCAAGTTGCAGGGTTGCCGGGGGTTGGCTTGTTCACGACGAGGCTAGCGAACTCCCACAGGTTCACCGGCTGGGCATTGAGCATCCCGGCCACGTTGGTGATGCCCGCCAGCAGCGGCGAACGCTTCCAGCCGACGATTGCGGCGCCCTTGGTTGGGTCGGTGCTGTTCGACAGGTCGTTGATCGATACCGCAGCGCTAGCGCCAGTCAGCAGCACATCGGCCACGTAGAACACCTGGCGCCGCTTCTTGTCCAGCACCAACACGCTGTAATTCCCGTTGATGTACAGGAACGTGGGGGCGTTGTTGCGAACGATATAGCCAGCGTTGGTGCGCAACGGCTGGGCCGCTGGAATCGTCAGGGCGGCATCGAAATACACGGTCACCGGGAATGACTGCGGGTTCTTGTTGGGCTGGCCGATGTAAATGTAACCCTCGTCCAGCGCATCGCCTTTCAGGTCGGTGAAGTAATCAAACGGATTGATCTGCATCAAGATGGACATCGGTCACGCTCCTAGTTCTGGCTTTCGTTGGCGGATTGGAACAGGCCCATCAACCATTCTTCATGGTTCCGCATTTCCGGCGGCTTGCCGGCCTTCTGGAAAAACTCCCGCATCTGCGCCGACTTGGCCAAGTGTTTCACGGTTGCAGCCTTGGGCGCTTCGCCGCGCATCGAGGCCTTGGCCATGGAGATAAACGCCGGGTCAGAAATCAGCTTGTCGGCGGCCTTCATCACGTCCGGTTTCCCCTTCATCAGGGCCGAGGTGATACCGGCGGCCAGGCCAGCACCAGGCGCGCCCACGGTGCTGGTGGCGGCTTCCATCGCTGCAACCCCGGCAACCTTGCTCGCAGCCTGGTAAACGCGCTGCAAGGCACTGTCTGGCCCCTGGAGTTCCTTGGTAATGGCGTTGAGCCGACCGGTAACGATCCGTTCCTTGCTGGCCGCAGCGATGCCGCTGGACACTCGATAGAGATCCTTAAGCATCTGCGGGGCTTGCTTGGGCAGGTTGGCCATGAGTGCGTTGTAGGCCTGCTTGTTCTGTTGCAGGCCCTCAAACCATTGCGTGAACGTGCGGAAATTCAAATCCCCGGACTTGGCGCCGTTGCGGAAACCGTAGCTAAGCGCGGACGCGGTGACCTCGGGGCGCAATTCCTTCGGTAACGCGTTGATCAGTTTCAGGAATTTAGAAGTGTCACCTTTACCAAGATTTTGAACCCCAGTATTAAGATTGCCGACAAGGCTGTTACCGAGATCCTGACCAAAGAGGGATTGAATATCATCCTCCATGCCCTTGCGTACGCGAACCGCCGATTTTGCTGCATCAATAATTTCCGTCATACCAAATGGCTTAATGGCCGCTTCCTGGTCGGCAGTGATGAGCCCATAGAGTTTCTTGGCCAGTCCGGTGTCGGCGTCCTTGAACGGGCCTTGCATGCGTGCAGCTTGCCCGACGCTGGTCCGCACGTCATCCATCAATCCATAGCGCGGTAGTTCTGTACTCCCCACCTGGCGGGTGGTTCCGCTGGTCACGCCCACCCGGCCCGGTACCTGCTCGGTGGTGGTGCGAACCTTTGGCGATAGCCTGGCCACAATCTTCTTTTCCATCGGCGTCAGGTTTTCCACGCCGCCCAGGGACTTGGCTCGTTCCTGGATGAACTCCAGGGTGCTTGGGGCTGTGACGCGGGTATCGTTCGGGATATTGGCCCGGATCTCGGCATAGAGCTTGTTGGCCTGATCTTCAAGCTCATCAATGGTTCCACGCATGCCGTTCTTCACGTTGTCGGACAGGGTGGAAAGATCCTTGGTCCCGCCCAACTCCGTCACCAGGTCGTCGGCACGCTTGGCCACCGCCTGCAAGCCTTCCAGTTCCTGCGCGCGGGCCTCGCTCCCTGGCATGGACTTAACCGCCTGGGACAGTTCGCGGAACGTCTGGTTTGTGGTGACGTGATCGGGCTGCAAGTTGTCCTCTATGCCCAGGCGCTTTGCCGCTGCAATGGTTTCAGCGTCGGGTGCCGCCTGCTCGGCCAGTATCTGCTGGGCGCGGGTTTGCGCTCGCCCACTTCCCACCGCCGCCTCTTTGGCCACCGAGGACAGATCGGCCTGGGCCAGTGGTGCGGCGCTTGGCGGTTGGGCAGCTTCTGGAATCATCGCGGCAGGCGCAGGGGCACCAGCAGCAGGGCGCGGCGAAAAATCCTCGATGGCATTTTTCGAGATCACAGCAAACTCAGTTCGCCCTCGCGGGTCTTTGCCAGTAACAAGGCCATACCCCTGCTTTTCGAGGTCATTGATATAGCTTTCAGATAGGCGCGTAACATCGCCATTTTTGTTTAATACCTTTGTACCCGGCTTGATCGCCACGTCATACAGGGTAGGCGTTCCGCCGCCCATGTTGGCGTATCCCGCCGCCTCGGCTGCATCCTGTTCGGCAGTACCGTACAGGCCACCATATACACGCCCCTTTTTTCCCTGTTTCTGGCCAGCGGTGCGGATAATTTGGATGTCTTCGGCGGTCAGTTTTGGATTGCCGGAACCGTGAACAATCGTCATCCCGTCATCTGGAACAATTGCAGTAAGACCATCTGTTCTGTCATCAACCGAACGCAAAAGGCCGTTTGGCATTGGGTAAGGTTGCACCCCCGGCGCGGACTGTGGGCGTGCGGCGTTGATCTCGTCTTGAGCGGCACGTGCGGCCGCAGGGCTTGACGGTGGCACGACTTCTGGCTGGACCTCGGGCCGGCCGGCCGGTACCGGTTCAGGTGCGCCACGAGTTGCAGCGGCCGCCACGTCATCGACAGCACCGCCGCCCACACGATTGGCCAATGCCGAAACGGCGCGGGATGCCGCAGGCACAGCAGCACCAAGCGCGCCGGCCGCCACCACGTCGACGGGGTTGAACGTGCCACCGGTTGCAGCCTGGCTTGCCTCAATGCCGCCCTGGATACCAGCAGCTGCACCGGCTTGACCAAGGATCGAAGCGAAGCGGCCAACCGGCAGGAATGCGGCAACACTGCCCACGGCGCGCGGGGCGTCTGTAGCCCTGAAACCTGGCTTAATGGCGTATTCCTTACCGTCCTCGGCCGACTTGAGGAAGTAGTTCCCCTTGTCGTCCTGGCGAACCTCGATGCCTGGAAAGTTCGCCTTCATCACCTTGGCGGTTTCCTCGGGGTTGGAAAAGGTCGTGCCGATGGCGGCCTTCCAGCCTTCGGCGCCGAAGTTGTTGGCGTACTCGGGGAGCTGTGTCCAGTCAGGGGCGGCCTCGGTTTCCTCGGTTTTGCGCAGGTCGCCCGTGATCACGTCCATGGCTTTCTGGCCGAGCGTTGGGCGCGCCTTGATCGCGGCGGCCAGGTCGTCCAGGGGATCTGCTGCACCTTCGGCCCCTGGTTGTACCGCTGCGGGCTCGCCTGGCTGCGCCTGGGGCGTTTGCTTGCGTTGCGCGACCGATTGCGCCAGTCCGTCCAGGAACTCATCCTGGGCGCCACCCATGACCCGCTCCACGTAGGCGCGATTAATTGGACCGTGCTGGGATCGATCAAGGCCGCCGTGATACTCGGCCACCGCCGCCGAGGCATCCCCGCCGTTGCGGTCCATGCCTTCCTTGAGCAAGTAGGCCGCACCAAGCGATGCGTTTTCAGGATTGAGAGTCACGTCGATGCCGTACTTATCCAGGATCGCCTTACGGGTTGCCGGGATGAATTGGTACGGTGTCGTTGCGCCCTTACTGCTCACCTGGTCGGCGTTCGACTTTTCGCCCCTGGTGCGGACGGACCGCAACAGAATCGGATCGATGCCGGCCGTGGCTGCTGCCGAGGAATCGGCCGCGTCGTATGCAGGATCATCAAAGGACTTCGGGAACTCTGCCATTACTGTGCCCCTTGCAATTCTTTCAGTAACTCATCGCGGCTTACGCCATTTTTCTTGGCCGCCGCGTCGAGTCGTTCGGTAGTGATGGCGCCATAGACCGGGTGATTCAGGATCACGCCAGTGTGTGCGGCCGCCGGCTTCGACATCGCGGCGCTGATGCGGTCGCGGTTCTTGGTGAAAATGTCTTTGATGCTGGTCAGCTGGCGCCGAAATTGTTCCTCGCTTTGCTTGCGGTTGAGCGAGCCCGCAGCGTTGGCGATCTGCTTACCTTCGGCATCGGAAAGCGCACCCAGGCCAACCATGGCCTTGACGCTGGACAGGAAGGTTTGCGATTGCAGCTGATCGATGAGCGCCGAGGCATCCGCCGCGTCAGTTCCTGGAATGTTGGGGATAACGCCGGTCTTGCCCAGGTTGCCCGACAGCCCTGGGTGAGTCTCCAGGCGCGCCACGGTATCCAGCGCCGTATCGAGTGTGGCCAACGTGCTTTGCGCGCCCTGATCCTTGGTCAGCTGGGCTTGATCCAGTTTTGCCTGGGCGGCGTCACGCTTGGCCCGCAGATCCTCCCGTTTGATGTCGTTGCTTTCCTTGCTGATTTGGGCGTTCAACGAACCGATCTCGGTGTTGGCCCGCTTGATAACCAGGTCAGCGGCGCGGGTGTCGATCTTGCTTTGCGTGTCCTCTACGTTGGCCTTGGCCTGCGCCAGCTGGGTGGGCGCCAGCGCGTTTTCGCGATTCTCCTTGCTCAAGGTTTCGAAACTGGAGGCGAAGTTTTTAGGCCCCATGGCCGAGGCCAGGAACGTGCCGGCCATGTGCAAGGCCTGGTTTGGGTCAGTCTTCACCACCTCCAGCAACGTTTGGTTGGCTTGGGCATCACCAGGGTTTCCGCCATTGCCCAATGCTTCCTGCTGGCGCTCCAGGATCTGCTGGGCCAGGTCTTGCCGGCCCGACTGGAGCGCGCTGTAGACCTGGGAGGCAACGCCGAGGGTTTGTTTCTGGCGCTGCTCATCCAGCAGGCCGAATGCCTGTTTCGCCGCGTCGGCCTGCTGCGGATTGCGCAGGGTGTAGTCCGCATAATCCTTGGCCGTGGGGTTGGGGTTGTTCATGAGTTTCATCAGGTCGGCTTGCTGGCGCTGCTGTTGCTGCAAGGCCAGGTCGCGCTGTTGGTTTTGAAACTGCACGTCACTGATGGCGGCGCCGGTTTGCAGGCCGCCCAGCAGCGCCTGGCCTGGGTTCACCTGGGTCTGTAAACCGGTGTAGTTGATTGGGTCGACCATGGTCCTATTCCTCAGAAAGTTTTGCTGATGCCGCCATAAGCACCGAGGCCCGCCAGCAGCCCATTTGCCATGTTGGCGTTGGCATTGCCCTGTGCGATGTAGCCCCCTGCCTGTGCCGCCCCCTGCTGCGCAAGCAGGCTGGAAATGTTGTTGGCCGACTGCATGCCCGCGTTACCCGTCTGCGCCGCCGAGTTCTGGCCGAGGCTGGTAAGGCCGCCCAAGTTGGTGAACTGGTTTTGCGTCAAGGTGGTGAGCAAGTCGCCGCCGTACTTGGCCAGGGCGCCCTGGACGTTGCCGCCCCGCAGGCCACCGGTAGCCGCCGCATTCTGCGCGATCAGGTTGGAACCGGATTCCATGGCCGAGGTGTACGCCGGCCCCTGCTTGATGCCGTTGATGGCCGCCTGTTGTTTCTGTGTCCCGTTGAGGCCCAATAGATCCTGCTGGGCCGACAGGCTTTGGTTGCCCGCCGTCACATACGGCTTTAACAACGCCTGCAACGCGTCGAATTGCCGGCGCTGTTCCTCAATGCCGGCCTGGCTTGCATCCGATTGCGCGTCAGCGGCCTTACCGGCCGCCTTCTTTTGCTGGCTGGAGCTGTACACGCTCCCGGCCACCACCGCGCCGCCCACTGCTGCTGCGACCATGATTCAATCTCCTAGCCATTTGGTGTAAGTCATTTCAACGGGTTCAAAGCCACGGCGCCGGAAGATGGCGCCGATGTCCTTGTGCAGTTTGGTACCCATGAACCAACGATCAACGCCGCGTCGACGCAGCTCCTTTTCCAGGGTGTCGATCATCAGGAACACGCCTTTGGCCGCAGCATCGCGCCGATCAGGCCGCACAAACAGGATATCCATGTGGGCGGTGAGACAGGTTTCGTAATGCAGCCCTGGCGCCACGAACGTGACGATGTAGCCGAGCAGCTGGCCTTCCTCACGCAGCGTGACATAGACGGTCTGGCCCGCGTCTTCCTTGGCCTGGTAGACGTTCCACTGCGGTGCCAGGGGAACCTTGTCGGTGTTCAACGCCAGCTCATGATAGTGCAGCGGGAAAAGGGCTTTCATTTCCTCGATTTGCTGCATCAACGGCTCTACGTGGGAAGTCAGCATGGTCAGCTCCGAATGTCGATCAGCAGGTGGATACGGTCGTCTGCACTGTTGTTCACCACCTCATGTTCCAGGCGGTGATCGAACCACCAGACCTCACCGGTTTGCATGTGGACGTGTTCGTCCTCACAGCGGAAATCGTTACCGGGGAGCGACTGCAACACCACATGCAACCGGTTGTTCCAGTAGTTGGCGTGTTCCGGCGAGTCAGCGTGCGGGAAGATCCGGCCGCCGGGGCGCACCTTGTTGATCATCACGCGGCCCAGGCGAACACCAGCAACCCGCGTCATCAGCGCCAGCACCAGTTCCCGCGCTTGAGGAAACAGGGCATAGGCCGGGTAATCGATCGATTCGTGCTGGTCGTATCCTGGGAGCTGATTTGCCTTGTACAGGGCCACCTTGCGTTCCTGCTCGGCCACGTCCTCATCATCGAATACAACGCGCTCGGGGAAGCGTAGGAAAATCGTCTCCACATCTTCGAACGGTCCTTGGGGGTAGTGACGCAGGAAAGTATCGGCCGCCCACAGATCGGCGCGGCGCGAAACGGCCAACAGCAGGGGAGTGATGTCGATGCCTTGAGCCAGGCGTAGAAAATTCTTCATGCGGAAAATACCCCGCCGGCAATGGCCTGGATGTTGACGCCCGGTGTAGCGGATGCGTTGCCCTGGAGGGAATCGCCAGCCGCCATAATCGGTACATCCACATCCAAATAGCTGAATGCCGGGATAGTTGAGTCAAAGAAAAAGGCGTTGATGTCGTTCGCCGTGTCGCCGGTCGGCACCGCGTACAGGCGCGCAGTTTTCGGCGTGTTGGTGGTGTTGGTGAGGCGCACGCGGCCACCGCGCAACAGGTTGGTGACCGGTGTTGTCGGTACCGCGTAGATTGTCGCGACCGCCAGGGTTAGCGTGGTGGGCGCAAAAAACTTCACATAGTTGATGGCCATGGTCTACCCCTTAAGTGCCGCTAAAGCCTTCGCACGGCATGATGTGCAGGTTGGAAGTGGTCCCGCCGGAAACCACGCTGATGCTCAAGATGTCCTCAAACTTGGTGAACACAATGGGCATGCTGTTGGGCGGCAAGATCGCATCAGCAGACGTGGCCGCCAGCAGGTTGGGCGTGATACGCACGTAGGCCGCGTCGGGGCCGGTGTTGGTGATCATCACCTGTTTGGTCCTGGCCTTGAGGACTACGGTTTGCGCGGTCGAGGTTGCAGCAACGCCGGATGCAGCGCCGTAGACGGGGTTAACGGGTGCCTTGATGGTCATAACGGTGACTCCTTGGTGGGTGCGGCGATTAGGCCATGATGATCCAGTTGGTGCCATCGCTAACCAGCGTGGCGGATGTTCCCGCAGTCGCCGGGAGAATGGCGGTACCAGCAGCACCGCCGGCAAGCGGTACCACGTTGGCGGTGGCCGACACCACGGTGAACGCTGCGGTGTTCTTGAGCATGATCTCACGGCCCACGGCGCCGCCCGCTGCTGGCAGGGTGACGGTGATCGATGCCGCCCCGTTGCAGATCAGCCAGTTTTCAGTCGCGGCCACGGTGAACGCTGCGGTCTTGGTCACCGGGGCGCCACGATTCAGCTGGTCGATGCGCGGGTTGGTAAACGTGCCGGTCGTCACGGTTGGGTTGGTAATGGTCGGCGTGGCCAAGGTTGGGCTGGTACCGAACACCAGGGAGCCCGAACCCGTCTCGTCGGTGACCAGGGCCGCCAGGTTGGCCGAGCTTGGGGTGATCAGGAACAGGGACGCGCCAGCAGCCATGCCGCTGACACCGGTATCGATTGGGAGCCCGGTGCAGTTGGTGAGGGTGCCCGAAAACGGTGTGCCCAGGCGTGGGTTTACGAACAGCGGCGAGCTGTTGAACACCAACAGGCCGCTACCTGTTTCATCGGTCACGGTTGCCGCCAGGCGCGCCGAAGTCGGCCCAACCAGGAACGCGGACATGTTGGCCGCCAGGCCTGATACCCCGGTGGTGATGGGAAGGTTGACGCAGTTCGACAGATCGCCCGATGCAGGTGTGCCCAGCAACGCTGCAACCAGCACAGGCGCGGTCAGGGTCTTGTTGGCCAGGGTCTGCACAGTGTCGGTGGATGCCGGCGATGGAACGCTGCGATCAACCATAAACCAGCTGGCCGAGGACGAATCGAACGCCATGGTTACCGCGTCATTAACCGCCAGGGTGGACGGGGCGCCGAACAGGGCCAGGGCGCCGTTGGTCCCAAAACTGAACGCGGTGATCACCTGGGTGCTGGTGACGGTCACAGTCTGGCCATTCACTGCGGTAGCGGCCGGCGGCAAATTCACGGTACCGGTGGCGAAGTTGGTAAGCGGCGTGAGGATCAAGTGCACGTCCGATGGCCCGGTATTGGGCTGGATCACGTCCACGATGAAGTTGTTGGCGCCTGGTGCCGCGTACTGATTCGACGTGCCTTGAACGTTGGCCGACTGATCAGATGCAAACAATTCAAGCAGTTGCGCAATGGTGATGCGTCGTGTGGTCTGCGAACCGGACGTAAAGACCGGGATCAAGTCCGACAGTTGCGCCGACATGGCGCTATTAAGCTGATTGATGGTTGGCATTGCGGTTTCCCCTGATAGGCGATATTCGGAACGGGCACGACATTTTTTCATACAATGCTTGACACTGGTTAAAAATCACACAGGGCCAAAGTTATGACGCAGATTAGCATTTTGTCGGGAATCACCGGGGAGGCCGGCGTGGACATCCGCGCCTCATATCCTGTGAACATGATCCCGGTACCGCGCGAAAGCGGTGTGTCGGCTGGATACCTACGCACGGCCGAGGGCATCGAGCGATTCGACAACGGCAGTCCGCTTATCACAGGTCGCGGCCGTGGATCCATTCTTTGGCTGGGTGATGTCTATTGGGTGATCGGTTCGAACCTGTGCAAGCTCCAGGACGGTGGCCAGATCTCGGTGGTGGGCTTTGTCGGTGATGACGGCCTTGATGTGAGCATGACCTATTCATTCGACAGGCTGGCCATTGCCTCGGCCCGCGCCATGTACTACCTACGCGGGGGCACGCTGACCAAGGTCACAGACCCGGACCTGGGCCCCGTGATTGATGTCGAATGGATGGATGGGTACTTTGTCACCACGGACGGAACATCGCTCATCGTCACCGAGTTGGCCAACCCCCTGGCCGTCGACCCGCTCAAATATGGCTCATCCGAAGCCGATCCCGACCCGGTTAACGGGATCATCAAGATCCGCCAGGAACTGCTGGCAGTGAACCGCTACACCATCGAGGTATTCAACGATATCGGCGGCGCCGGCTTCCCTTTCCAACGCAACAACGGCGCGATCATCGAAAAAGGGGCGGTAGGCACCCACATGTTCTGCGCCTTCGACCAGGTGCTGGCGTTCGTGGGCGGCGGCCGGGATGAACCGAACTCTGTGTATCTTGGTAGCGGTGGGAACGCGACCAAGATTGCTACCCGCGAAATCGAAGACATCCTGGCCGAGTACACCGAAGCCGAGCTGGCCACCTCGGCCACCAACTACCGAATGAACCGCCGCCACCAGAACCTGTGCATTCACCTCCCACGGCACACCCTGATCTATGACGCCTCGGCAAGCATCGCGCTGGAGGTACCGGTGTGGTATTCGCTTTCGTCGTCGGTTGACCTGAAATCCCCGCTCCAGGGCCGGCACTTCCAGTTCGCATTCGGCAAGTGGCTGATCGATGACCGCACCGAACCGCGCATTGGCGAATTGAAGAACGACATTTTCACCCAATACGGCGCCGAAGTCGGTTGGCAGTTCGACACGGTGCTGCTGTTCAATGAAACCCGCAGCGCCATCATCTACAGCCTTGAGCTGACTGGCACACCTGGCCGCGCGGATCTGCTGACTGATCCGGTTTGCTTCCTGTCGTGGACACAGGACGGTGTTACCTGGGGCGATGAACGCATGATCAGCCTGGGGCGCCAGGGCGAGCGCCGCAAGCGCATTGCCTACCGGCCCAAGATCAAGATGGAGGACTTCATGAGTTTCCGGTACCGGGGCGCCAATGCTGCG